>ERZ1034917.441-NODE-441-length-38187-cov-12.093176_pt1 | contig 38187 bp, 30 predicted proteins | sample MGYA00520605_ERZ1034917 | MGnify/ENA primary metagenome ERZ1034917 (study PRJEB33766, sample SAMN09781784) | gut metagenome | biome: gut microbiome | host: Homo sapiens | place: Madagascar | study: EMG produced TPA metagenomics assembly of the PRJNA485056 data... | reverse complement strand
TCGCTTCTACAATTTGAACGGATTTTTTGTTAAAAAACTTGCACACGGCGTGATTGTATATTTTACAAGTAATATTTACAAGCAGCTCAATTAATGTAAAATAGTGTTTCGGCTTCATCGTCCATGCTCCTTTCATCTTGAAGTTTCACCGGGAATCATCATACCGTGGATCTGATGGTGCTGGATCGGGGAATCATTCCCTTTCAGCCGCTCCATCAGCAGCTCGGCCGCCACCCGCGCCTGGTGGTAATAGAGATTGTCGAAGGTGGTCAGCTTCTGCGTGACGAAGTTCAATTCGTGGCCGCAGCCCTTTTCGGCGGAAATCACCGAAACGTCCTCCGGCACGCGGAAACCGCACTGGCGCAGCGCCCGGATCACGCCGATCGCGACCCAGTCGTGACCGGCCACGATCACGTCGGGCATCGGTTCGCGTTCCGCCAGCGCCACGGTAAATTCGACGGCGGCGCGGATCGGGTCGGGGGTGGCGCCGTATGAGTACTCGTCCCGGTAGCGGCGGATTCGGGTGGAGTCGAATGCGAGCTGATTCCGGTTCAGCACCAGCGCGAGTCCGCGCAGCGTCTCCGACTCCGGCTGTTCCCCTTCCGGCGACGGCGTGATATAAAGCACGCTCCGGAAAGCGCGCGACACCAGGTAGTCGCCGATCAGCAGCCCCTCGCCGAACGGGTTGGAACGCACCACGTCGAAGTTGCACCCCGGCAGTTCCCCGCCCAGCAGCACCACCTTTGAATTCGGAGGCGGCAGCATATCGGGCGTGTAGGCGAAAACATTCGGGGAGATCACCGGCAGGATCATTCCGGCGTGGGCGCAGTTGTGGCATTCGCGCAGGAAATTGGCGTACCACTTCAAATTGGCGCAGGCGTTGTAGTTCACCACCTTCCACGGGCTGCCGATGAAAATCTCGTTGACCGCATAGGTCAGGATGTGGTTGTTGGAGTCGTTGCCGGCATTCAGCAGCGCGACATCCGGCCGCTCCGGCGGAACGGCGGCGGGGTCGGGGACGGCGATGGTGGTGCCGACTCCCCGCACACTTTCGACCACGCCTTCGCTTTTGAGCTCATTGATCGCGCGGGTCACGGTGGCGATCGCCACGCAATACTTCCGGCTCAGCTCGCGGTGGGAGGGAATCTTCATCCCCGCCCGGAGCTGCCCGGAATTCAACATGTCCCTGATATCCTGACAGATCGTCTGTTTATTCGGCATCCTGCCCTCCGTACTGTGTCGTTACTTTCATTATACCTCAAAATGGAAGTACAAGCAATAGTACGTTGCTGCAAAAACAGACAAAAAGAAGAATTATCTAGTACACATGGCTGAAATACTACTTCATAATCTCAGTACCGGGCGGTGAAATCGGCTCCGGCGCCGTGGCGGAATACCTTGAGGCGGCGGTTGGCGCGGTCGAGTGCGACCATGCTCCATGCCTGTTCGCTCGGAGTGTCGAACCGGCGCTCCGGCGCTTCCGGGCCGTTCCGGTAGCAGAGCGACGACAGGAATGCGACTTCGGTAAAGCCGCGCCCGGTGCGCACCGCGTCGAAGTGTTCGTGTCCGTAGAGCTGGGCGATCAGTTCGCGCGGCCCCTGCCGGGTGAAGTCCGCTTCCACCTCGTGGACCAGATCGCGCGGGTCCGCCGCGGACGGAAAGCACGGGTGGCAGTCGAACCGGAACGGGCACGGTTTCACATCCTCCGCCCCGGTCCGGCAGCGGCCTCCGGCCTGGAACGCGCGGAAAATCTTCTCCATCGCCGCTCCGTTCGGCAGAAAACCGAGGCTCATGTGGCTGACCGCCAGCACGCCCCACTTCGCCGAATCCGGCAGCCGCGACAGGTTGAGCGCGGTATGAGCGACGAATTCAAGCTGGGCTTTGGAGAAGCCGTGGTCGTTGATCGTGTAGTATTTGAGCGAGCCGTCCGGCCTCTCCTCGAAGGGCAGGTCGATGGTGTTCAGCATCAGCAGCCGCACCTTCCGGTCCGGAAAATCCAGATAATAGCAGTTGCTGACGCCCGGAGCGGCGACCGCCCCTTCGGGCAGTCCCTCCGGCTGCACGAGCGTCTGCCACTCCGTCCCTGAAATGCCGTTATTGCCCGCCTCCGGATTGTCCCGGCAGAAATAGGTGTTGTCGTCGTGGTTGCCGATCACGAACAGCGCCGGAAGCCCGGAGCCGCGCATCGCCTCCGCGCTGAGGAAGGCTTCGCGGCGGCTCTGCTCCTTCGGTCGGTTGCCGTTGCTCATATCCCCGGCGTGAAGCAGGAATCGCGCACCGCAGGCTTCCCCGGCCGCCGCGAAGTCGCGGAGGTGCGTAAGCGCGTTTGCCCCATAGCCGCCCGGATCGTCTTTCTCCTCGAAATGGGTGTCGGTGATCAGGCCGAACAGCAGGTCGCCGCGCCCGGTGTTCTCCCGCACGCGGCGGCGGAATTCATCGATCGGATCAGCGGTCATTGCGTTTGAATCCGTTCAGCAGCACCCGTTTGCGGGCGTTGTCGGCGCTGGGGCGCAGCGAATTGCGGTTTTCGCCTTCATGTTCGACGCTCCAGCCGTCCCACTCGCGGAACGCGTGGTAGCTCCAGTCCCAGCCGTACTCCTCGAACAATTCAATGCAGTCGGCCAGATAGCGGTCGGCGCCGGGCGCCCACGCGGCGGCGGAGAACTCCCCGACATAGATTTTCGCGTTGTGCCGGAGCTGGAAATCGCGTACCGGCTGCAGTACCTCGCGGAGTTTTTCCCGGTCGTACTTCACGCCCCGGATCACGCCCGGATAGCTCTGCAGCGGCTCCGGCGTCGCCACCCCCTGATGGGTGAAACCCATCGGCATATACATGTGGACCTGATAGATCACGTTGTCCATCGCTAGCGGCGACAGGTAGCTGAAGGTCTGCGGCCGGGCGGCTTCGTTGGATTCGACCATCACCGGCGTATCCGGGGCGATCGCGCGGATTGCTTCCGCCGCTTTCTGCTGGATTGTCCAGTAGTCATACGGCGCGGGAGTCACCTGCACCGGCTCGTTGATCAGGTCGTAGGCCCGGACCGCCGGATTTTCCCTGAACCGCGTTGCGATCCGCCGCCATACCTCAAGGTAATGGTCGAAATATTTCTTTTCGTCGAACATCCGCATCCCGTTGCCGGTCCAGCCGCCCGGCGGCGTGTGCAGGTCGATCACCACCTGAATGCCGTACTGCCGCGCCCACTCCAGAATCTGTGCGAGATGGTCGAGTTTGCCGTTGATCCAGCGGTCGTATTCGTCGAGGTCGACATCCGAACCGACCTTGCCCCAGTTGCGCATGATCTGGTAGCGGATCAGGTTCACATTCCACTCTTTCAGGGTCTTGAAATCCGCTTCGGTCATCGTGTGCGGCGACATCACGCCGCGGCGGCGCGGCCCGTTCGCGATCCGGTCGGGATAGGAGACCTTGTAACCGGTGTTGAGCCGGTCGCCCGGCCCGAACATCACAAAGGTCTTCAGGGAGTCGAGGTCGAATTCCACCCGGCCGGAACTGTTTTCCAGCCCGAGCACGAAACGCCCGGAGTGCGCACCTTCCTCCGGCGGTTCGATCACGGTTGAAATCTCGGCCCAGTCGCGGTCGCCGGACAATCCCTGAGGATGATGCCAGAACCGGCTGCCGTCCGCACCGGTATAGTTGAACATGAACTTTACGCCGTTCCACTTCTCCGGCGGCCTGGTCACGTTCCGCCAGCGGGCGCGGATCGACATCGTGACCCGTTTGTCCATGAACGGCTTCACGTCAACGGGCGCGGTCAGCCAGTGCATCCCCTTTTCCGAACCTTTCGGAACTTCGACCACCGCGATCCGGCGGCCGTTTTCGGTGATGACCCTGCCGGTGCCGTCGGTGCTTTTCCACGACAGCTGCGCATACCCGCCGCCGACAGTTTCGAGCGCGGGGAGCAGCGGCAGCGCCAGTGCCGCCGCCAGTACCAGAATCGTTTTATACATGGATTTTCCTCGTTGTTTTGCTTTACTGCTGCGCGAACTGAATATCGGCGGTTCCCCAGAAATATCCCGGGGCCGACAGGTCGGCGGAATAGCCGTTCGGAAAGTCGCCGCGCTTCTTCCAGCCCACATGGCCGTCGGCGTAGGTCACATTGCCGCCGCCGCCGTGCCGCCACCACTGTTCGCCCGGTTTGCCGCTGTAGACCATCGTATCCGGGCTTTTCGCGTGCGGAGTCGCCCATGCCGCATTGCGGTCGACATCAAGAAACATGCAGCGTTCGGAAGGGCGCTTGATCCGTCCTTCCTTGCGCATGATCCGCCCGCCGCCGCCGTGGTAGGAGGCGTAATAACGGTTCACGCCGTAGTGGCGTGAGCCTTCCACGCCCGGCATGCCGGCGAAACTCGACGGACACGCGAACATGCCGTACGGAAGCTGCGTTTTGGAATCGTAGAAGCTCCAATCGACGGTTTCAATCGACGGCATGTAAAGTTTCATCAGCATCGACTGCCATTTGCCGTTGTTTGCCGGCTGGATGTTGCCGTCGTCATTCACGATCACGCCGCCGTTCATGTCGGTGTACATGAACATATAGGTGCTGATCTGCTTCTGGTTCGAGGAGCATTTGATCGTGGTGGCCCGCTCCCGCGCCTTGTTGAGGGCCGGCAGCAGCATGGAAGCGAGGATTGCTATAATCGCTATTACCACGAGCAATTCTATTAAAGTAAATTTTCTCTGGCGCTTCATTTTCTTCTCCTTGGGGTTATTGGATGGTTTCTATTTCGCGGACGATATTGCGTTCCCGTTTCGGTGCTCCGTTGATTTCCGCGGCGAGCTGCTCCCAGGCGGTTCGGGCCAGCGCCTTGAAATCATGTTTGATCCGCCAGCCGCGGAAATACGGTTCCCGGATGACCGGTTCCCCGATCAGGCGGCAGGCTTCGAGGTCCAGATTGCGCTCCACGATCACCGTTTGGATATCCCGCACCATGCTGCCGATCGCGTAGACCGCCTGCGGCGTACCGGATCGGCCGAGAAGCTCCCGGAACCGGTCGCACATGTCCGGGCCGTGCCGCACGAAGAGCCGCTCGTCCAGCGCGAGGCCTGCCGCATCGAAAGCGCGCCGCAGCCCGGCCAGCTGCGGCGCCTGATCGTTCGGAGTCACCACGACCGGCGCGGTGCGCTTCTCCGCCAGCAGCATCTTTCCGATATCGTATCCTTCGCGCTCCCAGTCGTCGCAGATGCAGGAGTATCCGGGGCGGCGGCTGTTCACCACCACCACCGGGACCTTCAGGCTTGCCGCGAACGCATCCGCCGTCGAAGATGGGGAAAAATCGGGGCGCAGCCAGATCAGCCCCTTCATCGCGATTCCGGTCGGCGTTTCCGGCACGCAGGTTCCCGTCTGCAGGAAATTCACCGGATAAAGCAGCCGCCGCGCCCCGGTCACCTCGCTGCCGATGGCGGCCAGCAGTTCCCACATATATTTCTCGTAATAGATCTGGCGGCCGTCCGCAACAAGAATTCCGATCACGTCGGTTTTTTCGTAAGTCCACCGCTGTTCCGGATTCGTGAACAGTCCGACGCCGGCTCTGACCGTCAGATAGCCGTCGTCCACCAGCTCTTTCAATGCCCGCTGCACGGTTGCAATGCTGACATTGAACATCGCCGCCAGTTCCCGCATCGAAGCGAGCCGTTTCGGCGCGTTGCCGGATTCCCATACGGTATCGACCACATATTTGCGAATCTGGCGATATTCGGCCACCGGGGCGTGCTTCGTGATCTTCATTTGCTGTTTCATGTTCGCTTTTACTTTGCGGTAAGCTGCTTTCAACTTTTATGTATACACTATGTTTACACTTATATTATACCAAAAAAATTTGAAATGTCAAGACCCGATTGTTAAGAAATGATGAAATCAGGCCAATCTTTTCTCTCTGCCCCGAAGCGCCGCTCATCGGAAATTTCGATTTTTTCCAGAATCGGAGGTTGCTTTTCCGCCGGAATTGTGCCATACTATTAATATGAATAATTCAGTTCAATAATATTGAATATAAAGAGGTTGTATGATGCGATTCGATGGCGATGTGATCGTCGGCGCGGGTGTGTGGAGCGCCGGACTGATCCTGAACGGCAACCGGCAGGTGCTGGTGGTCGACCGGGGAGCTTCTGTCGGAAGCGAATATTTCGACTGCTTCCGGCCGCTGCGGGCGGAAAAGCGCGAATTCCGCACGGAAGCGGCGCGTGAACTGGCGGTGGAGCTGTCGGAACTCGGCAAGGCGGAGGATTTCTACGGCGCCGCTCCATTGCTCTACCGGGAACTCAAAGAACATGCCGGTCAATTCCGGCTCTGGCTGGAAATCGAGGCGGTGCGGCCCGCCGGTTCCGGCTGGGCGGTCGACCTGGCCGACGCCGCGGGCGTTTCCACCATCGAGTGCCGCCGGGTGATCGACTGCACGCCGGAGTGCGTGACCAACCCCGAATTTCGCCGTAGCAACCTGACGGAACTGCGCTTGAGCGCCGCGATCTATGCCGACGCCCCGGAAGCCCTCCGGGAGTGGAACAGGCCGGATTTCCTGACGGTCCGCTCCGGCCGCCGTGCGGATGAACTGCTGCTGACGCTGGCGCTGCCCGCCGCGACTCCGCTGCCGGAAGCCCGCCGGCGGCTGCTCGAACTGTGGCTGGCCCGCCCCGCCGGATGCGCCGGTTGCCGGATGCTTGCGATCGCGAAACAGCCGGAGTACCGGGTCCGGGAGAACCGGCGCGAATTCGCCCCCGGCTACCGCTACTTCAACAGCGGCAGCTTCGCGGATGCTCTGGAAGCCATCGACCACAGCGAGGTGACGGAATGTTTCTGAGTCGACTGAACGGCGGCCGGGCCGAACGGATTCCGGCGGAAGCGCGTTTTGACGAAAAGTTCGATGTGATCGTCGCCGGTTTCGGCACCGCCGGAGCGATTGCGGCGATCACCGCCGCCGAACACGGAGTGCGCGTCGCCGCCGTGGAAAAGCTGAATATGGCCGGCGGCACCGCCACCGCCGGGGGCGTGTGGGGGTATTACTACGGTCTGCCCGGAGGCCGCTTTGAAGCGGTTGACGCGGAGGTCGATGCGCTCCGGCGCGACCATTTCACCTCCGACGGCGCCTTCCATCCCGACCTCAAGGGGATCTGTCTGGAACAGGCCTTCCTGAAGCGCGGCGGCGCGCTGTTCTACGAATCCGCCGTGACCGGCGTCTGGCTGGATGAAGACCGGCAGGCCGTGCTCGGCGTTCGCATGGTCACGCCGGACGGCGTGCGCGACTGCGGCTGCTCCGTGCTGATCGATGCGACCGGCGATGGGCAGGCGGCGGCAATCGCCGGGGCCGCGTTTGCCGAAGGGCGCGAATCCGACGGCAAATGCCAGCCGTTTTCGAGCATCCGGGCGTTCCGGCGCGGCGGCGGGATCGGTCTCTCCAATTTCGATGCGGGTTATATGAAGTGTTCCGATCCGGCCGACCTGACGCGGGGGATTCTCGCCTCCAACTCGCTGCACGCCAAATCCCCCGGTGAATCGCAGGATGAACTTTACTGGATCACCCGGCTGCCCGGCCTGCGTGAAGGGCGGCTGGTCGAATGTGACGAAACGCTCCGGTTCGCGGAATTCATGGCGGGGAAGCTGCCGCCGGGCAGGGCGCTCGGCTGGGGGTATTCCAACTTCGACAGCCATACGCAGGACTGGGCGCTGAACGACCGCCCCGCCCGCGACTGGATGGTGGCCGCCAGCCTGTGGGGCAAGGAGTTCGCGGTGCCGCTGACGCTCGGCATGCTGACCGTGCGGGGTTTCGCGAACCTGCTGGTGGCCGGGCGGGCGCTGTCGGTCGATCACCTGATGGCCGGTTTGCTCCGGATGCAGCGGTGCATGCAGAAAACCGGTGAAATCGCCGGACGCGCCGCCGCGCTGTCGGTTCAGGCCAATTGCTCCGTCCGCGAAATCGATTCCGAAGCGCTCGCCGCCGAACTGCGCACCTCCGGCTGTCTCGACGCCACGCTCCTGCCGCCATGCACCTTCCCGGAAATGCCGGATGTGCTTGAGGAGCTGCTGCGCGGCCCCAAACCGGGCATGGCGATCTGGCAGGCCTCCCGCAATCTTGACCGGTATCGCGGATTGCTGCTGAAACTGCTTTCCGGTTCCGACCGCCATGCGGCGGCGAACGCGGCATTGGCGCTCGGCCTCGCCGGTGATGAGGCGGCGCTGCCGGAGTTGCGGCGGCTGGTCCGCGAGGGAGATGATTTCCTGCCTGCCTCCAGCCGCAGCCACAACCAGCGGCGCATCCTCGCGGCGGTTGACCTGCTCGGGCGCTTCGGCTGCCCGGAGGACGCGGAACTGCTGCTCGAAAAATTGCATTCGGCCGGTGAGGACGTACAGCTCTTCACGCATCTGCTCCGCAGCCTGCTGGAACTGGGCGGCGGCCTGCCGGAATTCCGGCAGCGGATTCGGCAGGCGGTTTCCGCCCGGCTCGACGCGCCGGATTTTCATTGCGACCTGCTGCTCAAGAACTCTTCGCACAACGGCCAGAAGGTGTTTGCCCCGCTTCACGGCTCGCTGAAGCAACTGGCGGAAAAGACGTACCAAAGCTGGGAGCACCGGCGATGATTCAGGTAATCGAACGTTTCCACCGGATTCTGGAACATCTCTCCGCCGCGCCGGACCGCCCCTGCCAGCTCGGCGAGCTTGCCGAGCTGCTGAACATCTCCGCCCCCGCCGCCGCCAATATCGTGCGCGCCATGACCGAGCTGGGTTATGTGCGCGCACTCGGCAGGCGGCGCGGTTATCTGCCCGGCCCTGCGCTCTATGCGCTCGGACGCGGCAACCCTTACTTGTATCTCAGCAGCATCGCGCGGCCCGAAATCGAACGGCTGGCGGCCTGCTGCCGCGAGCTGGTGGTACTGGTCTGCGAGTGCGGCGGCAAACGCTCCGAATTGCTGCGCATGGCCGGTGCGACCGAGATCACCATCCGCCAGCCGCATCCCCACGGCACGTTCTACAACCTCTTCCGCTGCGGCACCGGCATCCTGCTGCTCGCCTATATGGACGAACCGAGGCAGCGGCAGTTATGGGAATATTGGCACGGGGAAGATAATATTCTGAACCTGAACGAATTCAACCTTTTTCAAGCGCGGTGCCGCGAAATCGCCGCCGCAGGCATGTTCTGTTCGGGCGACGAGCCGCCGGCCGCTTCCGGAACGCAGCGGATCAGCATCGCGTTTCCAATTCTGCAAAGCGGCGTACCGATCGCTGCATTGGGCGTACTGGTTCCCCGAAAGGAGTTCGACTCCGCTGGAGACTCTCCCGCTTTCGCGGCCGCCCGGCAATGCGCCCTCAATATCGGCAATCTTCTGGAACAGTGAACGTTTTCCCGCTTCAAAATGATCAAAATCGAAAAATAGTGCTGAAATGAGCTTGAAAATTTCACATCCTATCCTATAGTATAGGATATGACAGGAGGTGCCGCAATGGCGGAAACAATCAGGCATGAGGCCGTGATCAAGCGGCTGAAGCGCGCGCAGGGGCATCTGAAGAGCGTGATCGAGATGATGGAGGCGGGACGGCCCTGCATGGAGGTCGCCCAGCAGCTTCACGCGGTGGTCGGCGCTTTGGAAAATGCCAAAGTCGAATTTATGGAGTCGCATATCAATACCTGCTTTGAGGAGGCCATCCACAATCCGGCTTCGGCGGAACAGGTTCTGCGCGATTTCAAGACCATCACCAAATATCTGAAGTGAAGCGGCGGAAAGCCGCTGCGTGTTTTTGTTAATATTATTATCCTATCCAGCAGGATGGGATGATGGAGAAGAATGGTTTTTTTCATATGAGCGATCATTGTCATGGCGGCGGATGCGGATGCGAAACGCCGGTCCGGTTGGAACAGGAAGAACATGGGGGCGGTTGGCTCGACCACTGGCCGCTGGCGGTCTGCGCGTTGCTGACGCTGGTGCTGGTGCTGTGGGAGGAAGGGTTTGACCGGACGATCGCGCCGTGGCCGCGTTTCCTGCTCTATCTGGCCGCCTATGCGCTGACGGCGGGCGGCGTGGTGCGTGAAGCGTGGCGGAGGGCGGTCCGGTTCGACCTGTTCAACGAGTTTTCGCTGATGACGGTGGCGACGGTCGGCGCGTTCATTCTCGGCGAGTATGCCGAAGGAGTCACTGTGATGCTGTTCTACTGCATCGGCGAACTGTTTCAGGAGGCCGCGCTGAACCGGGCGCGCCGTTCCATCGCGGCGCTGGTGGATGTGCGTCCCAGGCAGGCGATGGTGGTGGAAGGGGGCCGAGTGGCAGCGGTGCCTGCGGGGGAGGTCGCGATCGGCAGCCGCATCCGGGTCAATCCCGGGGAGCGGGTTCCGCTGGACGGCAAGCTGCTGGCGGAACGGGCGGAATTCAATGCGGCCGCCCTGACGGGCGAAAGCCGTCCGGTGGCGGTTTCGGCCGGAGACACGGTGCTGGCCGGAATGGTCAACGGCGCCAATGCGGTGGAGCTTGAGGTGAGCAGCCGTTTCGAGGATACCATGCTGTCGCGGATTCTGAAGCTGGTGGAGGAGGCCTCGGAGCGCAAGTCCAGACTGCAGCACTTCATTGGCCGGTTCGCCCGCGTCTACACGCCGATCGTGACCGCGCTGGCGGCGGCGCTGGTGATTCTGCCGTTCTTTTTCGTCGCGGAATACGAGTTCGGTGACTGGTTCTACCGGGGACTGGTGTTTCTGGTGCTTTCGTGTCCCTGTGCGCTGGTGATTTCCATTCCGCTCGGATATTTCGGCGGTATCGGGCTGGCGTCACGCAACGGCATCCTCTTCAAAGGCTCCAACTATCTGGACATGCTCACGAAAGTGGATACGGTGGTGCTGGATAAAACCGGTACGCTGACCAAAGGAAACTTCAAGGTGATCGAGGTCGACCACGCCGATCATGTGAGCCGCGAGGAGCTGTTGGCCGCGGCGGTGGCGGTCGAGCGCCGCAGCAATCATCCGGTCGCGCGGGCGATCCGGGAGTTCGCTTCGGGGGCCGATGCCGGAATCGCCGAGGTCAGCGTCACGGAGGTGCCCGGGCGCGGGCTGAAAGGCGTGGCCGACGGGCGGGAGGTGCTGGCCGGAAGCACCCGCTTCCTGCAGGAGGCCGGGATCGCTTTCCCGGAGAAACTGGCGGAGTTGCCGCAGACGGTCGTCGCGGTTGCGGTCGGCGGCGCCTATGCGGGGGCGTTCATCATCGCCGACGAATTGAAGCCGGATGCCGTTGCCGCGATCGCCGCGCTGCGGAATCTGGGGTTGCGTACCGTGATCCTGTCGGGCGACCGTACGCCGCTGGTCCGGGCCGTCGGCCGCGAGCTGGGGGTGGATGAAGCTGTCGGGGAACTGCTGCCCGACCGGAAGCTCGAAGAGGTGAAGAAACTTCAACTGCAGGGGCGCCGGGTCGCTTTCACCGGCGACGGGATCAACGACTCGCCCGCACTGGCGCTGGCGGAGGTCGGCATCGCGATGGGCGGCCTCGGCAGCGACGCCGCAATCGAGGTGGCCGACGTGGTGATTCAGGATGACCGCCCGTCGAAGATCGCGGCCGCGATTCAGGCCGGGCGCCTGACCCGGCGGATCGTCTGGGAGAACATCGTTCTGGCCGTCGCGGTGAAAGTGCTGGTGCTGCTGGCCGGAAGTTTCGGCATGGCGAACCTCTGGGAGGCCGTGTTTGCGGACGTGGGCGTCGCGGTGCTCGCGATCCTGAATGCGATGCGGCTGCAGCAAATGCGGCTGGACGAGGTCAGCCGACGTTGATCACACTGTTCAAGGTGCCGAAATCGTTGGCGGCGAAGTTGGGATTGGATTCGTCCAGAACCCACTCGCCGTCCACCACGAATTTGTATTCATAGGTGCCGGGAGCGAGATGAATCGTACAGCCGTAAGCGGATGTTTCCGGGGAGTAGGCCATCGGCAGAAGCTCCGGCTCCCAGTCGTTGAAGGAGCCGGCGATGCCGACGGATTTCCCCGGAGCGGCCTGATAACTCAGTTCGACTGTGTACAGATTCCGATTGTTTTCAGAAAGGCTTAACTTCACCATGGAACACCTCCGAATTTACGCGTCAATCCTCCCGTCAATTTTATTAATATACATCACAGATGCGGCGATATCAAATAGAAAACTGACATTTTGCCGGAGCTTCGGACAGATTTCCTGGAATTTCCCGCCTTTTTTGACGGACGCCGGAGACTTGCCGCCGCCGTCCGTTTTGTGAACGTCCGGCGTTTTTCACCGGAGTAGGCGCATGGCATGCGTCACTGAAATTCTCTCAAGGTCCTGCTGAGTCCGGGATTGCAGAGCTGGGCCAGAAACAGCACGGCCGCAATCAGAAAATAGCTTCTGTAGAACTCCTGCGTATTTTCCTGAATGGCCAGGAATTTCTCCAGAATCTCAAAAAGAAGCGCATTGAGGCCGATGCCCAGAAGACCGGCAACGCCGCCGGTAATGACCATAACCAGCAGAGCTCCGCCCTGCTGCTTGTAAGATTTCACCGATTTCATGAAGAAATCCAGCAGTGAGTTGCTGTAAAAAACAATCATGACGCCAGAGGTGAGAAACGGAAGAAACACAAGATTCTCCAGCTGCGGCAACGGTGTCAGTCCCCAGAAAAGGCAAAGCAGCGGAATCAGCAGTATGGCGCCGGCGCATACTTTTGAGGAGCCGAATCTCTGCGTCAGGAAGCTCCAGACCGGAGCGGCCGCAATGGAGGCCGTCACCTTGACCGCCCAGAGCGTGGTGACCTGCGCATCGGTAAGCCCCATTCCCTGCTTCACCATCAGCATTTCCACCGGAATCAGCATGATAAGCGACAGATTCAGATAACAGCCCAACGCCAGCTGTTTCCGGATGATCGGTTCCCGCCATCCCAGCAGGATCTGCTGCAGAACCGGATAGCCGGCGATCTTCCGGAGAACCGGCGGTTCGCGGATTTTCAGGATCGATAACGCGCTGAGCATGCCAAGCAGTGAACCGCCCCCCAGCAGAACGGGATAACTCCAACTGCTTTCGAACAGATGCAGGATCAGCGCAATGGCAAGCGTCGTCAGCAGTGCGGCAATATTGGAACAGGCCGCAATTTTCCCCAGCATGCGCGGGCGATTACGGTCATCGCTGATATTCGCCTGCAAGGGCAGCAGCATGGCGGACCCCGAAGATTTGGCAAAGAAGAAAAGTACAGTTCCCGCCGTCAGCAGGATGCCGGCAGTCCGGCCGGACTGCGGAAAGACAAGCACTGCCAGAAACATGAGACAGCTGCCGAGTACGGTGATCATGGTTTGAAAGGCAATGCTTCTTGCAACTCCGATTCCGGCCGCGAGATAATACCCTGCCGGCAATACCAGATAACTCAGATACAGAAAGGCGCCGAGCACCGAGCAGAAAGTATCGCCGAATCCGAAATGAATCGCGATCAGAACCAGCAGCGACTCGCCGCAGATGGCGAAACTTGCAGCTCCATACGCTGCAAACGCCAGATAAACCTTCCGGTTACGGCGCTGCGGATCATATTCTTCCGGCAGAGGAGCTTTCCGGATATTGTGGAATTTCATGATTTCAGAATCCAGTTTTTTTTCAGATGACGCGGCATCCGCAGGCCATATTCATGCGGATGCCGCGTTTCATGCTCTCCCCGCAGGGGATTGGTTATTCGCGGGGCAAGACCTCGGCGGCGGCGCTCTGGGGATCTTCGCCGAACAGTATTCCGATCAGCGGGGTTCCGGCACGGTTGAGCCGCTGCTGGATGTCAAACGAAAATCCACCGTTCCTGAATTCTTCCGGCAAGGCAATTCTGATGCTCAGATACAGCATGTCCTGTTCCCGCCTGACTTCCGTTGTCACGAACGGCACGTCAAAAAGATGTCCGCGCACGGCTTCCCGGACGCAGCCGTCGTGACGGATGCAGAATTGCCGCAGAGAGTGTGTTTCATGCTTCAGAAAGAGTTCCAGACAGGAATTTCTCCAGATTTCCTCTTCCCAGAGACAGGGTTCCGCTTCCTTCAGTTCCGCTTCGATCCGAAAAATGCCCCCGGTCAGCGCAAAACGGTAGCGAGCCGGTTCTTCCCCGGCCGCCGACAGCGTGAACGGTTCAGACAACACCTGCGAGAGATGAAGCCGCCGCCGGACAAACACCGGAAATTCCTTTGAAAACCCGCCGGCGGAAAGCTGAAGTTTTTCCGATTTTCCTTCCGGTGCCGGCAGCAGCACCCTTCCCCGACGTGCCGCAAGCGGTATCGTGCGGCCGTTCCAGGTCAAGGAGACTGCGGCTTGCCGGTCCATTTCAAACTCCAGAACGCCGGGAAGCGCGGCATCCGGTTCCGATCCGATCCGGATCGGCGGTTCAACCCGCACCGCAGTTCGGGGGAACGTCCGTTTCCCGTCCTGATAAATCCGGGCAAACTCCTTCAGCACTGCAAAATCCTCCTCTTGGATTCCATCGGCACGGAACGGTATATCCCAGCTGACGACTCCGCCGTTATCGACAATGTTGCGCGTCATACCGGCCAGCCCGCGGCCGTCTGTCCGAAGCGGTCCTTCGCTCCAATTTTTCCCGGCATAGCTGAGTACATGGTATTGCAGCCCCTGAATCATCGGCCCCCTGGCCAGGCCGCACTCCGGTTCATTGATTTCGCCTGCCGTCATATTTTCCGGAGAGCCCGGATAATTGCGGACCGGCGGGTAGCAGACCCCCGGGTTGAAGGCGACGACGGCATCCGGATTGCCGCGTCTCAGGCTGGCGGCGAACGAGACGCCGTTCGGAGCATCGGGGAAATTGTAGATTTCCTGAGCATAATAACAGCCGTCCACCCACCAGCCGTGAACGCGGCGCCCCCAGCGTTCACTCCATTCCTCATGAATATCCGACCACATTCCGAGAAAGTTCCGTAACCGCCGGTCTGCGGCTGCAATCGATCTGCGGTCGCGGAAACGGCCGTAGTTCTCCCAGGTATCCCAAGGCGGCATTGACTCCAATCTGCGGACGATTTCCCAGTCCAGCATCGGAGCCAGCATCGTTGTGTAAACCAGGAGCGGAATGCCGTATTCCGCCAGCGCTTCGGCAAATTCGGCGATCAGATCGCGGCGGGAGCAGTGAGAACTGGCGCTGTCCCACCCCATGATCCGGTCAAACGTCTGATTCGGCGAACAGACAAAACCGCCGTTCTGCCCGATGGTAAGCCAGGCGAACCCGGCGCGGAGCTCATGCAGCTGCGCGGCAAAGCGCCTGACATCAAAATCGTCGACCCGGCGATTCCAGGATTCCGAGGGCGGGAGATTCGCGCCTGACTGCGGAAAATCATCTTTTTCATAAAGAAAATGAAAGAAAAAACCATATTCGGCGCGGCGTAACCATGCAGTCTTTTCAAAATTGGTTTTCATGATCGGTTCTATTCTGTTTGATGATTCATATTTGTGCTTTTTTCAGAGACTGTGAAAGAAATCGGCGAAAATACGGTCGCAATCAAGCCGCCGTATTTGTATCATCAGCGGACGCGATGTGCTTTCACTCCAAATGCAGTCCCCATGCAGTTCCGGCCGGTGGACGCATTCCCATTCGCCCGCTCCGGGGAGCGCCAGACAGGAGACGGCTCCAATGTCCCAGATAACCTTGTCGGTAATGTTGCGTTCGTTCAGATAATCATCGAAGATCGTCTGAAGATAGTGTCCGACGGGAGAGCCGGGCAGATTCCGCTTCAACTCCTGCGAAGTCATATTGAGTTTTTCCGCAACATGGCAGCACGGCACCTGAACCAGCGGCACGCCGCAGTCGAATACCATCCGGGCGGCGGCGATATCCCCTTGAAGATTGAACTCCCGCGGATTGTCCCGGACTGAAAGCTCATGCCCGCCGAGCCAGATCACGACGATCATATCCCGGATTTCCGGCGCCAGCTGCAAAGCTGCAGCGATATTGGTCAGGGCGGCGATGCCGCAGACAAAAAGAGTCTCCCCGCGTTCTGCACATCGATGAGCCTGGCTGATCAGAAAGCGCGCGGCCGGAGAATCCACCGGTGCGCCCGTCTCCTGCTGAAATTGAAGCGCGCCGCGGAATGCCGGAATCCGTGCATTCCGCCCGGTCAACCGGAGAATGTGTTCAATTTCATGGAAGCTCTTTTCCATCCCGTCGGCCGGACCGCTTGAGCGTTCATTGAAGAATGGTGCGGCAGTTACCCCCTGCAGGTTGATTTTCGACGAAACAATGGCATAGATCAGTGCGAACTGGTCGTCGATTTCGTTGTAGGTGTCTGTATCGAGCACCATTGCGGCCGGTTGTTCCGGATTGTAATGGATTTGCGGAAATTTTTCTGCTAATTGTGAAATCATTTTCAGTTGTCATCCCAGATTTTATGAAACGTGTCCGTATTTCCGGCCGGTGTTCAGGGCCATGCGCGAGGCCGGCCCCGACCCCGGCGGTCACTCCTGCTGAGCAGGGTGGATAAAACGGAAATCATTGAGGTACCAGACGATCCGGTTTTTGGTCGGATTCATCCCGATCGCAATCGTCCTGAGTTCTTTCGGAGCGGGAATTTCGATGAAATTCTCAACCGCGGTTCCCGTGCCGGGCTGATACTCGACCAGTCCCCCTTTGTCCAGCATCACCAGATTGTTACGCGAGACTTCCGCCGCGGTCTGTTCGGTGGTGATTTCAAAGCGGAATGCCGCCAGTTCCCCTGAACGCAGCCCGGCTTTCTGCAGGTCAAGATACGGATAGGCCCAGCGGTCTTTGCATGTCTCGTCGAACGTGCATTCAAAACGGAGGGCCTTCCGCTCCGGATCATATGCAATCGTCATCTTCCCGGACGAATTGGCCGTCCAGTTTTCCGGCTGCATTGCCGCAGAAAGGGTCTTCCACTTCGGGGTCGGCGTGTCAAACCGCAAGACGGAGAAATCCAGCGGCGAAATGCTCTGGCCGTTCGCCGAGCCGGTCAGGTGGAATCCGGTATTGAATTGCGCCTGAGCTCCATCGGCAAGCTCCACTTCAATTTTGCTCTGCGCAAACGCCCCGACTTCCAGCTCTGCCGGCAGGCCGACGATTCCCGGCGCGCCGTTGATCCGGACATGTTTGGCACTGTCGCTGAAATTGCAGACGCGAATCGTCAGCTTCCGCGTCACCGCCTCTTTCTTCAGCCATAACGAAAGTTTCGATTTCGCAATCTGAAAGCTGTCCGAAGGGATCAGCTGAAGCACAATGCTTTTGTCGGCGGCGAAGTTCGACGCTCCTTTGCGCGTCCGCTTCTCCGGTCTGTTCTTCAGAGAACGCGGGATTGTCCTGCTGTGCAGATAGACCGGGAAACGGTCCAGCTCCAGCACCGCTGTGCCGCCGGCGACGTTCAGCTGCTGCCGCTTGCCGAAAAAATCGGCTTGGAATGCCTCCCGCTGCGCCGGAAATTTCAGCTGCCGGGCCTGCGGAGAGAGGCCTTCCACCTCGGAGCCGCTCCAGCAGACAGTGACGAAAGAACCGTTCTCCTTTTCCCAGCAGAAGGCGCGGATCGCCTCGTCGCCGGTTTCCAGTTCCCCGCAGTACCGGGCATCGCCAAGCTGATTCGTCAGATTGGCAAAAGCCGCCAGCGCCGGTTTCGCCGAATGATCATATCGAACCATGGCCCAGTTCATTTCGCCTTCGTTGTAAGGCGGCAGGACGAATGTGTAGGTGCGGTCGACGCCGTATGCGGCGAGGAGCAGCTGCATTTTCACGACGGCTTCCGCGTGAAGAAGCTCCTGTTCCGGAGTCTGGACGGCTTTTTCCTCTCCGTTCACCATAATTTTCTTCGTGCTGATGACAAACGGGGACTGCCAGATTGAATTTTCCGTAACCCGGATCGGCATATCCGGACAGCCGGCAGCGGCGAGTGTTTTCTTCAGAAGCGCAATCAGTTTCGGATATTCCGCCAACGGTTCATAGACGTGATAGTTGAACAGGTCTATGTAGTCCGTATAACCGTTGCGCACCATTGACTTCCAGAAGCCGAACTTATCGGGTCTGGTGCAGAAGCTGCCGCTCAACACCTCGCAGTCCGGATTGCCGGCTTTCAGGCCGAGATAAGCGGCTTTGGCAAGCGTGACGAAGTTCCAGCAGCCGCTTTCCAGGCCGTTCCCCTCCATTTCGTTCCAGAATTCCCAGGAATCAATCCTGCCTTTGAATTCGGCGGCAAGTTTTCGGGAGAATTCATAACAGGCGAACGGATCGTCGGGGAACTGATTGCGTTTCGGACACCATGACGGAGAATCATGCCAGACGGCACAGACGCCGATGCCGTTTCCGGCATAGCAGTCGGCCATTGCCCGGAAATCTCCCGGCTGAAATACACTCTGAGCCGGCTGCATCCGGCTCCAGCTGACCCGTTCGCGAACCTGTGTAATTCCGGCGTTTCGCACCAGTTCCGCGTAATAGGCGAACCCTTTCCCGCCGGGGAAGGAAAGAACCGATTGCATTCCGGAAATCGCGGCATCCACTGCGAACGGCGTGTCCGGGCGGGGCGTCGGACGCCACGCCGGATCGGGCGTGACCGCAAAGGTCTGCGGTTCCCTGCCGGCCGTCTGCAAAGTATAGTATCCGGCGGACATCGGCATCAGGACAACCCGCCCGTCGGCATCGGCAGTCCCCTGCAGAACAGTATTCCCGCGCCAGTCGTTTACAGTATAGGGTGCATCCGGTGCAACGGTCAGGACCGGTCTGTCGTCTTCGAAGTAGAGGCGGCCGGGACGCTCCGCCGCGTCTGCGGCGAATATCCCCCACAGCAATACGACGGAAAACAGAATTCTGCGCATCATGTCAATACCTTATTGCAGCGTGATCTGTGTTTCAGAAACATAGTATTTGTGGAATTTCAGGTCGCGCAGTTCGCTTGCGGCAGCGCTTGCAACGTGTCCGTCCGCCATGCCGATATTACCGCGCCGGCCGTGGCGAAGCAGAAAGTTGAATGCGTCCATATTGTCGCCCCAGCCCAGGTAGCACTCCTTGCCCGCCACCGTGCCGTCACCAATCAGAGGCGTTGCGGTTGGAGTCTTCATTTTCTCCAGACGATAATAGAGCGGTCCGGCGAGATTGCTGCCGGTGGAATAGCTGCCCAGCCGTTCTTTGTTGTCGCGGTACCAGTTGCAGGAATCCATGTTGAGGTTGAAAATCGCGATGCTCGCATAGTTCAGAAAGGCAATCGGATCGTCTTCGTAACGCAGCGTCAGATACATGGTGCAGTTGATGATATTTCCGGACAGATATCCCCGTTCATAAAGAGGATGGTATCCGCTCGTGCGTCCATGTGTCGCAGTCTCGACCTCCCCCGGGACCCACCCATGTTCATCGCCCGCATACTGAAGCTGTGCCGCCAGAATCTGCTTCTGCTGCGAGAGACACGAGGTCGAGCGGGCTTTTTCGCGGGCTTTGTTCAATGCGGGAAGCAGCATTGCGGCAAGAATGGCTATGATCGCTATAACCACCAGCAGTTCAATAAGCGTGAATCTGAAATACGGCAGGGCCGATCTGCGGGAAACATCACTGTGGGAAAAATTCATATCCGATATCTTCATATCATTGTCTCCGGGTTTGTGAAACATTCTGTCATTTTCAACACCGCGAGGGCGTTTTCGGTCATCCTCATCTGCTTTTGCCGGTATTCTCTCTCCTTTCTCCTGTCTGCATCGGCACTCTTCCGACTATATTCTGCTGCAGGCGCTCATTTCTGTTTTTTCTGTTTATATTATACTCAAAAACACAGGGGATGTCAACTTTCCGGACTGGACGATCTGTTGTTTTAACTGGACAAAATGACGTTTGGGATTTTCACGGTTTCCGGTACGGGCGACCATCGCCGCACCGCATAGTCCGAAGCGGCGGAAAATGTTCGCCCGGAACTTGAAAACAGGATTTTATGTGCTAATCTATAAGCAAAGGAGAAAGCAGTCCGGCAGACATTGCCGGCATCGTTGCTTCTGCCCGTTTTCCGAAATATCGGCGGGAGAAAAAGGGTTCATGTTACAGAAGAGCAAACTGTCATTCTGCCTGATCTATAACGGGTATTACAACTCGGCAAAAGACGTGGAGGAACACTTTCACGACAATACGGAGCTGATTTTCATCCGGAACGGCAGCTGCAGCATCTGCGGACAGGGATTTGATCCCCTGGTCTGCCATGCCGGATCAGTCTGTGTGGTGCCGGCGGCATTGCGGCACAGCCAGCGCGGAGGAACTTCCGATCTCTATACCGATTATCTGGTTTTTTCTGGAATCAGCTCTCTGAACAGTTTCCGGCAGATTGACGTTTCGTGGGACCCGGTCATTGCCCACTGGTTTGCGGACATTCAGCAGCTGTCGCGGGAAAATGTGATTGATGCGATGCAGGCGCTGACCAATCTTCTGATTCTGCGCCTGCAGAGTCATATCCAGGACAGCATCGGGATCACCCGGTATCCGCCGCCGCTGCTCCGGGCGGTTGAATTCATTGAGCAGAACTACAATACGCCGCTCACGGTGTCGGAGATCATCCGGAATGCCTATATATGCCGGACAGGGTTGGTGGAGCTTTTCCGTTTTTTCTTTCAGATGTCGATCACCCGGTATCTGACGGAAGTGCGGATGTACCACGCGCGTCAGCTTCTGAGCATGAATCCATATTGCAATGTCCGCGAGATTGCCCACCAGACCGGCTATCCGGATGCGGACTATTTCTGCCGGAAATTCAAGAAACTTCACGGCATGACCCCGCTGGAGTATCGGAAATACCCTACGCATTACAACAATCGCCACAACAATATGAAGCACCTTTTCCGACCTCTCTTTCTGCAATGAGGAGGAAGAGAAAAATGCGCGGCGTCTCTTCCGGCAGATGCGGTGTTTTCCGGGCGGTTCAGCCTGAGAGCGGACGGTGTGCAGACGGGAAATAATGTTTGAAAACAAGCAGTATGCGTGGTATATTATCAGCACATATCGATAATTGTTATTTCAGATATTAATGATAGGAACAAGTGATTGCAGAAAGACAGGCTGAGGAATTTTTTCCACTTCACTCTCACGGAAATACTGATTGTCATTTTCATCATGTCCATTGGTGCGGCAATGCTGCTGCCGGCCCTGGCTCAGGCGAGGAAAAAGGCGGGAGCTGCCGTCTGCATCAATAATTTAAAGCAGCCGTTGGCGATGATTCAGATGTACAGCATCGACTATGCGGAAATTCCAATCAAGTATTACTCAAAATCTCTGCTGGCGGCCGGATATATCAGTGAGCGCAATTATCTGTCCTTGATCTGCCCGGACTGGGAACCGCGCCGGGAACTCGGCGACCATCACCAGGTGTACGGAATGCGCCAGACTCAGGAACTGACGTATCCGTTCGCCAGAATCAATCATCCGTCCACCCATGTTCTGCTGGCGGATTCGATCCGGCTGGATCCGGCGGATGCGAAAGACGGCATGAAGCAGTATTTCACCTTCTATGGAACCGTCGGTCAATATAAGAACAGAGTACATTGCCGGCACTGCCGCAAAGCCAATGTCGGTTTTATGGACGGTCATGTAAGACCGTGTTCAGGAAAGAAACTGCAGGAATTGAAATGCCCCAAATACTGCTACTGTCCCAATCCATGTTCTGAACACGCTCCGCTTTAGAATACTCCGCGGTCAACCCGCATCTGCAGAAACAGAGAAAAACATGTCAATCAGAAATAAAATACGAATGGCGCTCGCCCTGTTTCCGGCTCTCTGTGCAGTGTTGTTTGCGGCAGAACCGGTCATCATCATTCCGGAAATGCCGTCCGCACTCGCATTCCCTCCCGGAGAAACGGTAGGCTATGCGGCAGAATTTCTGCGGTTTCATATTGAGGCCGCCACCGGGAAGAAACTTGAAATCATTCCGGAATCCGAGGCGGAGCGTCATCCGGCACGGATCTGGATCGGGAATACCCGGTTTGCCGCGAAAAATCTTAAAGAAATCTCTTTTCATCCGGAGGAACTGTTGATCCGTTCACTCGGAAACGATCTGATTTTATGCGGGGAAACCACGGCGGACGGCCTGGACCGGGGCACCTTATTCGCTGTTTACGAGTATCTGGAACGGGCTTTGGGCATACGCTGGTTTTTTGCGGATATTCCGCAGCTTTATCCGAACGGCCTCGGAACGGAGATTCCTGAAAGCAACGGGTTGAAGCTCACCGGCTGGGATATCCGGGAATTTCCCCGCTGCCGGCAGCGGGAGGGCGGCATAAGCTATTACTACGAACCGGCCGCAGTACAGAAGCTCTGGCATCCGGTACTGCGTTTCGGCTCCTCCCGGCCGCACCGCAACGCGAATCACACGCAGATCAACTGGTACAATCTCTATCACCAAACCCATCCGGAATATTTTGCAAAAAATGCAGCGGGAAAGACTGTATTCAACACCAGACTCCCGCACCGCAATTATATTTGCCCCGGCGAAACGGGCGTATTGGCGCAGATGATACAGAATATTGCCGATGCGGACGCCGGAAAACCTCCGGAAAAAGCCTGGGGACCGTGTCCGCCGGAAAAGAATTACGTTTATTTTGCCTTCAACGACGGCATGACGCTGCCGAAGACCTGCCACTGTTCAACGTGCATACGGCTGTTGCGGCCGGACGCGCCGGAGGCAGGCCAGGCCAGCGAGCTGGTCTTCGATTTCATCCGCCGTTATGCGGAGGCGATTCAGATTCGCTGGCCGGAGCGCTCGCTGGTGACGCTGGCGTTTCATCATTACCGGAAACCGCCGGAAAAAAGTGCGATTCCAGATAATGTAAATGTAACCTATGTTTCCAAATACATGCATTATGCCAATCACCCGGACCGCTGGGATGAGGAGACCTCTTACATCAGGGAATGGTCACGCCTGCTGAAAAACGATCCGGACCGTCTTCGTATCTGGCTCAATATCGTTGCCCCGGCCCAATACACATCGCAAGTGCCGCTTTTTTATCCGCATCTTTTCCGGAAATGGCTGCGGGCCAATCTGCAGTACAGCGACAGCTATTTCATCAACGGCCTGAATCCCTATCTGAAACGGCTGAATGCAGCAGCGCGCAGAAAAGCGATCGCCACTTATCCGATGGTCTATCTTCAGAGCCGTCTGCTCTGGAATCCCGATGCGGATATCGACGCCCTGCTCGAGGACTACACCCGCAAGCTTTACGGCCCGGCAGGGAAAACGATGCGGGAAATTTACCGGATCTTCTGTGAACGGTGGGAAAAATTCGCGATGCAGCCGGATGCCGACGAAGCCGGTTATATTCACTCGGTGCGTTATCCGCCCGATATCATCGCACAGATAAACGCTCTGTTCGCGCAGACCGTCTCCGAGACGGAAGAAGACAGCGTTTACCGCCGCCGGGTTGAACTCTTCCGGAATCATCAATGGGTGCCGTTTATGGCGGAGGCCGGACAGCCCCCGGACGAAAGAGGGAAATAACCGTGCCGTCTTCCGAAATCCATCGCAAGCTGACCCGTTTTGCTCTCAGGCTTGTGCCGGAGCTGTTCGCGGGAAACAATACCGCAGCTCTTTCGGAACAATACTGCCGCCTTCCCGATCTGGCCATGACGGGTGATCCGGAAGCGCAGCGCTTTCTTTTTGAAAGGGATGGTATTCAATTCCATTATCTGCCGGATGCCCCGCTGGAGAATCTTTACCGGCATTATCGCGCGGCAACAGACGGCCGCCTGAAACGTTCACGCCCGTTTGTCAATCCGCACTATGAATCTGCATTGGCAGGCCTGACGCATTATCTGACCCTGATTCCGAAACTGCTGCGGACGAACCGCATCGCCGATGCGATGAAACCGACGGGAATTCTGCTGCATGTGCTTCAGGACAACTCTTTCGGAATTCATACGCTGGAAGGGCCGGGAGGTACCGATGTCTTTTTCTTCGACCGCCTGAAGCTGTGGGAGAAATCGCCGTTTGAGACGCTTTGCCGGCTTGACTGCAGCAGTACGCCTCCCATTCTGCCGCGCTCCCCGGTTTCGCTTGGGAACTCACCGGAGGAAGCGGCTCTGCGCATTTACCGGCATTGGTGCGACGCCATTCGGCTCGGCAGGACATCCTGCGTAAAAGTTCTGCTGGCGGGCGACGCGGATATTTCCCCGATGACTGCGGCTTCTGTTCTGCTTTGTGCGGATGTCCTGCAGACAATCCTTGAATTGAGCCGCTGCCGGCAGAAGAAGGCAGCACCGCTGCCGCTGAATGAATTCGAGCCGTATGAGCCGCCGGGCCGCGGGATGGAAACGGACTCCGGTCAATCGCTTGCTTTTCCGGTAATGACAGAAGAACATCTGCTCTATCGTTTCCCGGCGGGTATTTTCACGCTGCTCTCGGCAGAACTGTCCCTGCCCGGCGACGGCTTCTGTCTGTTTGAATTGGTAAATAACGGAACCGTTGTTCAAAGCGGAAAGGTAAAATCGGGACAGCCGGTGAAACTGGAACTCGAATTTCCCCGAAATGAATGCGGATTCAGGTTTTATGCGGAACAGGATGCCGTCGGAATCATGTTGAAGTATCCGGAAGTTCATCGTGCCGTCGGGCGGACATGTTCGCCTCCGCGCCGATAATCAGCGGTGCGGAGACCTTCTTCTCATCATCCGCTTCTTTCAGGATTCGGGAAAAATGTGCGGCCGCTTCCTCTCCTACATGCATCGGACAGAATCCGACAGTGGCGATCCCCAGTTCATCCGTCAGCACGCGGGACGGGGAGGAATTCACCAGAAGCCGTCTGGACCCGTTCAAATCGACTCCGCGGCTGCGGAAATAATCATACAGTCCAAGACCGACGAAATCATCCGTCACCCAGAATCCGGTGTCCGGCGGCTCGTTCGCCAACCGCTCCGCCCAGGCGCGCCCGACTTCAACGGATGGATATTCCTTCAGATCAATCACCTCGACGAATGGCGGCGGAATGATGCTGCATTCGTTGCGCAGCATGATGATTTTCCGGCAATTTCCCGTCCGCCAGAATTGCATGGACTGTTCGACCAGTCCGGCAAAATCATAGAACACCGGATGGAAATTCGCAGGGAGCATCACATTCGCCGGCGGATTAATCACCAGAATCTGCCGCATGCCGTACTCCTGGCAGGCAGCAAGGACATCGCCGGCCAGGGAATTTCCGCACACGATTCCGGTGCTTGACCGCCAGTAGAAAGCCAACGCGCTTTCATCATTCAGCGCCTCCCGATAAATCACCTGGGCGGCTACGTCATTTGCAGAAAATCCCTGTACAAGCGCACTCAGGCGCAATTCAAAAAAATCGTTCAGTTTTTTGCGGTAATGGTGGTGAAGGAGCAGGACACGGCAACGCAGGGAGACCATTCTCCGCAATGATTCGATATCTCTGACGGTAATGCCTTCGCCTGCTTTGCATGAGATAATATCCTGTGCAGTCAGAAGAGCGACGGCCTTGCGGACCGTTGTGATGGAGGCAATATATTTTTCACACAAGTCATTTAATGTACAGAAAAAATCCCCGTCTTTCAGGTTTGCCGCCAAAATTTGAGCCGACACCTTCTCCGCCAGCCGCTTATAGAGTGGACGAAAACCCAGATTTTCCTGATGATTTGCGTTTTTTTTCACAAGAAACGGACAATTCCTCCTGCTGATTCATTATTATTACAATATAGCAGAGCTTCCGGAAAATACAAGTGCCGGACCATCAAAATACAAAAATAACTATTTTAGATATTATTGCTCTTGACATTGCCTGCTGATACAGTATATTATAGCCAAAGGATTGAAATGCGGCAACAGCTTATCCGGGGAAAAGAGAAATGAATTTACGGCAATTGTGGCAGACGGCATTGACGCTGAGCAGCCTGACTTTTCAGGCGGCTTCGGCGGACTGGTATGTATCGCTGTCAACCGGAAACAACAGAAATTCCGGAACCCGACAGGCTCCGCTGAAAAATATCTGGAAGGCAATCGAAATGGCGGCCGGCGGCGATACAATCCATGTGGCGGAAGGAAATTATCCGGGAAAAATGTCCTGCGGCTGGATTGACCTGAAGAAACCGGTCAGTCTGATCGGCGGCTACAATGCCGATTTTTCCACACGGGATCCGCTGGCTCACCACACAATGCTCCGCCCGAAAAACGAACAGAATGCCACCAAACCTGCTTTCGGGACGCTGACTGTAAAAACACGGAAATCCGGAGCGGACGCCAGTGTACTGATTGACGGCTTCATTTTCGATCATACCGCCGCAAACAGCTATCATCCGGCGGAGGGAAAACCGGAGGGGTTTTCCGACGGCATGCTGACAATTCCTCCGGCAAAAGGCAAAACCAGGTATCCCTCCATTGACAAAGCGTTGCTCAATGCGGAAACGGACGGTTCGCTTACGGTTCAGAACTGTCTTTTTCTCAACGGCAGCAACTACGCAATCCTCGCCGCGCATTTTTCCGGAACGGTCAGAATCCTGAACAATGTGTTCATCGGGAATCGCATGATGGCCGCTGACGTGAGAAGTACCAACGGCAAACCCGGAATGGTGGATTTTGAATTCGCCGACAACACGCTGCTCTTTACATGGACGCGCACGAAGGCCTTTGAGGACATGGGATTCGGAGTGCGGGCCAATGCCGATATGTCGACGAATATCCATCACAATATCATCGGCTTGAACACCATGTCCGGCTTCGACAACACGAAAGGCAGCGACAAGACCAAACAGGTCAGGCTGGACAATAATATCTTTTTTCTCAATAAGGCAGCGGATGTCACCGTTACAATCAGCCCTTCCATCAAATTCATGAAGGTGGAAGACGACGGTTTTGACGACCTGGGTGATGCAGACGGCATGGTGAGCGTCAAAGACAATATCGGGTTAAAAGATCCGGAGCTGTTCAAAGGCGTCATCGACATGAAGTATCTGGAGGCATTCCTGAATGCCACCTATTCCGAAGAGATCGATTACGATGAAAATTCACCGATGAACCAATTCCGCGCCGCGCTCGGACTGAATAAACAGGGAAAAATCACCTCCAAAGTATCCATGTTCGCCAATCCCTATCCATTTGACAGCGCGATCAAGTTTTTCGGAGCGGTTCAGGACATCGGGGCTCAGAAACCTCCGCAGGAAAGGCGATGAAAAAGGCCGAAGGTTCATTTGGGATCAGAGCCGTACAGCCGGCCGTCATGCACTCTGCGGCAGGCTGTGCCTCCCCCGCCGGAAGATCGGAAAGCACGGGAATACCGGCAGCAGCAGACGGCTGATCGTTTCAATGAAGCGATTATCGATTTCATAACGGAATCCATCTAAACAAAAAGGAAACAATTATGCCTCAGAAAGTAATCAGCAACTTCATCAACATCGTGACCGGGAAATATTTCTGTTTCAACGGCCGTGCCGGACGAGCGGAATTCTGGCTCTGGATTCTGGTCATGTTCCTTGTCAGTGCAGTACTCGGATTCATTCCCAAAATCGGAGCCATCCTCGGTTTGATCTGGACATTGGCAATGCTTCTGCCCAGCCTGGGGGTAACTGCGCGGCGTCTGCATGATCGGGATAAATCCGGATGGATGATTCTGGTCTGCCTTATTCCCTTCATCGGCACTTTGATTCTTCTGCTCATGTGCCTTCCGGAAGGAGAGAGAAACGACAACAGGTTCGGTTCTCCGACCAACTGAAAAACAGAGAAAAATATTCTGGAGAAAAAATGAAAAGAAATCTTACGCTGGCTTTGTTCTGTTCCCTTGTTCTGGGATGTTTTGCGGCGGAAACCATTTACCGCGGCGACTCCACCGACAAAAAAGATGTCATCTGCTACTATCAGAGCGGAAATTTTTACCGCGACGCGGCACGGAAGGAAATTCTTTACGCGCATCCGGGAAACATGGTCGCCAGGGAAGCGCCGAAGGCTTCTTCCGCCAACTGCATTTTCCGGCTGCAGGGCAACCGGATTTACAAGGGGTACTCCATTAACCGGGCGGACTGCCTGGGCACGCTGCTCGAAACGAAAACACAGCGCGGGAATGTCCTTGAGGCCGTGATCTACGACGGTTTCGTCACGTTCAAGGATACGGAGGAGAAACGCGAAGCCGGCGATATTACGATCCTTACCGAATATAACGTTCTGAAGGACGGGAAATATGTGCCGGGCAAGGTACTTTACACCATCAAAAACAACAGGATATATCGCGGTAATTCAACCGATGCCAAGGACTGCCTGCTGACATATACCGGAAATTTCACCAGTTCCCGGCTGCTGTTCATGGCAGTGGAATTAACGAAATAGCATGCTTGATTCTGCAAAAACGGAACTGGTTCAGAAAAAGGATCAGTTTCCGGTTCACTAAAATGAAACTGTGAGGCAATTCTGTCATGAAGCGAATATTATCCGGATTGAGCTGCTGGCTGGCTGTCAGCTTCTCGCTGTGCGGAGCGGAAAATCTTCCGTCTCTGATGCAGACGGGGAAGTACGATCAGGTAAAACATCTGGTGGAAACCGGCGGTGCGGATCTGGAAGCGACAGACCGTTACAACAGGACAGTGCTTCACTGGGCGGCGATTGCCAATGCCGAGCTGATTCCGCTGTTGCTGGAAAAAGGAGCCGCAATAGAAGCAGAGGATGGCAGCGGAATGACCCCGCTGCATCACGCCGTCAGTGCCCGGAATACAGCGGCAGTGGAAAAACTGCTTGCTGGAAAAGCCGACATCAGGGCAACGGACAGAGCGCAGAATACCGTTCTCCACTTTGCCTGCCGGGGAAAAGATCCCAAACCGGAAATCATCACGCTGCTGCTGAAAAACGGGGCTGATGTCAATGCTAAGGACAGCAGCGGGACAACGCCCTTCATGCTCGTCAACAGTTCCGACAGCTACAATGCAGAAGTCATCAGCGCCATATTCAATGCAAAGCCGGATGTCAACGCCCAGAACAGCCGGGGAGAAACTGCATTGATGCTCTGCATCCGGAAGTTCACCGCACTGAACCCGCGGATTCCGGCTTCGATGCTCGCCATCCCCGGAATCAAACCGGATATTCAGGATAAAGACGGCAATTCCGCCATGCATATTGCCGCCGCGTTTCGCGCCCATCAGCAAGAAGCCTCCTATGTCGTTGATGTTCTTGGAAAAAAGAAGGCAAATCCGAATCTCCAGGATAAATATGGGCGGACTCCATTGTTTCTGGCGCTTGAGGCAAACAATGCCCGGACCGTTCACTTGCTGCTTGACAAATTCGGTGCCGATCCCAATCTGAAACACAATGACGGCAGCTGTCCGGTTTTGCTTGCCGCTCAGCGGAATGATATTCCGCTGCTGAAAGCACTGATCAGTAAAAAAGCTGATTTGAATGTCAAACGTAGCGATGGAGCCACTCCTTTGGTTCTGGCTTTAAGAAAAAATGCAATGCGTGATTTTCTGACAGCCTCCGGCGTTGATCTGGAAACCGATGTGATGGACAAAGGTATGAAAATTCTGCATTTCGCCATTGAAAACTTCAGAGACGGCGAGCCGGCACGTTATCTCCTTGAAAAAGGAGCAAACCCCGATTCCACGGATATGTTCAACGATACCCCGCTGCATTACGCCGCCCGCTGCCGCAATCTTGCGGCAGCCCAAGCGCTGCTGGCCAAAAATGCCAATCCCAACAGGCAGAATAAGAAAGGGGAAACTCCGATTTTCCTTGCGGCGAACCGGGGAGACGCGGCAATTGTAAATCTGTTGTTGAAAAACGGCGCAAAGCCGGATATAAAAAATAAGAAGGGCCAATCTGTATTGGACTATGCCGGCGGCGATACGCGGAAATTGCTGCAAGAAGCTGCTCAACAGTAATTTGATGATAGAATCCTGCTTTTGAATATTTCAGGAAACAATCATTCAAAAGGCATGTCTCTGGCGATATCGGTTTTATTGGAAAACGCGAAAAGGAATTCGTCCATTTCGCATTTTAAACGTGCTAACATATAGGAAAGGCACAAGTATGAAAAAATCGTTTCTTTTCGTCGGCGGCGCGGTTCTTGCGTCGGTTCTTTTCTCCGGTTGCGCCGGAGTCGGTACCAACAACGGCGCGGTTACCCTTACCGGCGCCGGAATGAACATTTACAGTGAACTCTCAAGCAATGCGATGATTCCGCAGTATGCCGCGCAGGATTATACCGTGGTCAAGCGCGATGTGAAAGCGACCGCGGAGCTGAAAAGCATCTTCACCGCATTCAACTTCGGAGATGCTTCCTATGCGACCTTGAAAGCCAAGGCATTGGAACAGGCGCCCGGTGCGACCGATCTCACGGATGTGAAGATGGATTACAAGCAGAACTGCATCTGCGGCGTCAATACCGTGGTTGTGACGATGACCGCCACCGCGATCAAATACAACAAATAAACTGCAGTTTTGCATATTTGAATTTTCCAGGAAAGATTTTTCCTGGAAAATTCAAAAAACTGATTAAAAATTTCATCAACATCATCACCCGTCAGCTATAGCACAGGAATCCGGCAAGCCGTGGGATCAGGTCTGCGGCAGAGAAAGTTTATTTGCGTAAAGGCGGCTCGCTTCCGTAGAGTTCGATCTCGTCGAGATATCCGCCCTTATCGTCGGGATAACGGAGGACAACCCGGATAAAACGGGCCTTGACGGGGACAAGATCGATTTCAGCCCAGCGGTCGCCGGTCCATTCCGGCTTGCCGAAGGCAATGACGCGGAACATCGCGCCGTCAGTGCCGGCCTGAAGTTCCCAGGAGTCCGGGCGGGGATTGCGGCCGTGGCGGAGCCGGAGACGTTTGACAATGTACTCTTTGCCGAGGTCGAAGCTGGGGGCGGCTTCCCGTCCGAAAAAGCGCACGCTTCCCGGCCGGGTGAGCTTGCCTTTGAATTCGGTGACGGTGGATTTCCCAAGGTCGTCCTGAACTTCGGCGCCCGCCGGATAGGTGTAGGTCGCTCCGGTGCGGATCGCAAATTCGGGATACTCTTTTTCAGTCCGGTAAGGATTGTCGGTGAGCAGCCAGAGATGTCTGGTGCGGTCGAGCCTCAGCGTATGGACAGCGTTGACCGTCGCCAGGCGTTTGCCGTCGCCGCCGGTCAGCGCGGCAACCACCGGGTAGGGACGGTCGAAGCGGAAAAAGCGGCTGTCGGCGGGCGTGGCGACGGTGAATGTATAAGCGGTGATTGCGCCGCCTTTCAGCGCCGGGATTTCAATGGAGGCCGGTTCGATTTTCCAGCCCGGATAGGCTTGCAGCGTGAGCTTGCCGCCGGCGAAATCGGCGGGCGCCGCAAGCTGGACGGTCGCTTTCAATGATTCGCCGGGAATCAATTCGGGTGTATGCGGGTCTTCGGCATTGGCGCCGGAAGCGCCGGAAAGTTCCATGCCCGGCAGCGGCGCTCCCCCGGCGAAAAGATAGAGGATGCCTGCGCTTTTGATTTCGGGCAGCCGGAAAATCGTTTCAGCGCCGTCGCGCCGGAAGTCGATCTTGCGAAGCCCGGCGGTTTCGGCCGGACCGTAGAACGCATGGGCGAATTTCAGGCCGGCGGGGAGTGTCACCGCCAGCTCGCCCGCCGGGATGCTCCGGTAGGTGGAGCCGGAGACGATCAGCGCGGCGTTGCCGTCGGGATCGACTTGAGGCAGTTCGACCCGCAGTTCGCCGTTGCAGGCGGCGCTGTGGCGACTGGCCGGCTTCAGCCCGGCGCGGGCGAGCTGTTCGCCGAACCATTCCCGGACGACCTCGTTTCCTGCGCTTTCCGGGCGCAGCGCGCCGAGCCGGGTATTATAGTAATAGGCCCTGCCCTTGCCATAGCGGTTCTCCGTGATCCAGCCGGCCTTGAAGTTGCGGACCGCATCCTCCCGGTTGACCAGCCGGGCGGTGGTCAGGTCGACCAGAATCCTGCCGTCGGCGCGCACGAGGTTGCCGTGAGGCGTGTTGTACCAGAGGTCGTCCGGCGATACTTCAATGCCGGTGTACACTCCTCGGTATCGGACGCCGAGAACCGGTTCGAGCCGGTCGGAGGGGATATGGTGCTCGTCGAAGCCGCCGGAGCGCATGTCGGCGAACAGCATGCCGCCGTTTTTGACGAATCCGGCGATGTTCTCCGCTTCACTCGCCTTGAGGTGTTCGGCATTGATCAGGAAGAGCGCGTCGAAGCGGTTCAGGAATTCCGGCGCCAGCTTGCCGTAGGGGATCGTTTCGACCCAATAGCCGAGTCCGCGCAAATGCGAATAGACGCTGAGCCGGTCGTTGATCGAATAATCCCACCAGCTGCGGCCGGTGTCGGCGGCCAGCGTCGTATCGCGCTGCGGCACCAGAAGCGCGATGCGGGGGATATTTTCCGCCGGGAAAGCACGGCTCCAGAAGGCTTCCCGGCGGTGGATCGCCGCCGAGAAGCGCGGGAGGTAGAAGAAACGGTCGCGCCGGGTGCCGTCCGGATGGGTCAGGCTGAAGGTCGCGTAGTCCCGTTCACCCCCGAAGTTGCCGATCACGAAGAAGTTGATGCCGCGCAGGCCGTTGCCGAGCAGCCGCCAGTAGGTCTGGGCGAACTGCCAGCCGGGACCGGCATGGTTGTTGCTTTCGGCGGAGAACACGCCGCGCACACCGTGATCGGCGGGAGCGACCGGACGCAGCGCGTTGAAGAAGTAGTTGATTTCGTAGGCGTTGCGGTCGCCGTGGCCGTACTGGTCAATGCCGTACCATCCCTGGCCATAGGTGCGGCCGAGCGCGGCGAGGCGTTCATGGTTGACCATGCGGTTGCGCATCGGGTGAGGCATTTCCAGCGAGCACTGGGTGGATTTGGAGATCACCGGGCGTTTCCGGGGATCGCCCCTGCGGATCGCGGCGAAATAGTCGGCGAGGTAATCGGCGAACGCCTCCTCCTGAAAGTCGCGCCAGTCCAGCCAGCCGCCGGGATTCCGTTGCAGCCCAGCGATGGCGGGGGGCTGCGCCTGGTTGAAATCGGTGTAATTGGCATTCCATGCTTTGTTCAGCACGGCGAGGTCGTTTTTATAGGCTTTTTTCAGGTATTTCACGAAAGCGGCGCGGGCCTCCGGGGAGTAGTCCAGCGGCGGTTCGAGTTCGTTGTCGATGCCCCACATGAAGATATTGGGGAACTTGCCGCTGAAGTGCCGGGCGGTATTCTCCGCGCAGTCGAGCACGTACTGCCGGGTGCGCGGATCGAACAAATTGATCGCGGTCCTTTTGTGATAGGTGCCGTCGTCGGCCTGGGAGTGGCGGATCGGGCCGTATTTTTTCGGGTGGCTGCCGCTGAGCGAGTGCGCGGCCCAGACGTTGAAGAAAAACAGGCCGTTGTGCCCCTTTCCCCAGTCGGCGGAGCACGGTTTGCCCTGATAAAATTCATAACAGGCGTGCTGGAGTTCGGTGAAGTTCATGCCGATTTGCGGCACAACCCGGAAAAAGTCGTCGCCGAGGATGCCGAGCGGGAAAAAGTTCCTGCTCTGCTCTAGTTTGTCGTTCAGCTCCGTCGAATAGGTCGCCGGGAAAGCCACTGCGGGAATCCGCGCTTCCGGCCTGGTGGTGTCCACGTCCCGGAACAGCGGTTCGGCGCTTCCCGCGCCGAATGCGATGCCAAGTCCGAGCAGCAAAGCGGTCTGTTTCAATCTCATGAATCGTCTCCTTTCCGGGGAATTTTCAGCGCAGGTCAAGTCCATAAACCATCACCGGGGAGCCGGAGAGTTTCAGCGTGACCTTGCCGTCAGCCGCCGGAATTTTCCGGGCGCGGCCGATCGAATCGGTCACGGTGACTTCGCCGCCGGCGGCCTTGAATACGTGGTTCCGTTCGGTCGGCCACGCCTTGACCCACGGTTCGGCGTGCTTGAAGTCCGGCGTGTTCCGGCTCTGGAAATACCCGTCGATGCGGTCGTACAGAATCGCCAGATCACCGCGCGGCGTATCGAAAAGCATCCCCTTGACCTCCTCGTCGCCTTTGGCCTTGAATTCCAGATACTTGAGGAATTTCGCACCGTCCAGCTCCTCGGCGGTGGCGGCGTAAGCCATTGCGGCAGGTTTCAGCGACAGGTCGCGCATCAGCATGCCGTAGTGATATTCCACGTCTTTGGGATTGACTCCGCCGATATCATGCCAGGTCGAATCGTTGAGCTGGTAGACCTGAACCGACTCCATTCCTTCGGCCAGCGCGAGCGCCAGCGTCAGCAGGATGTTGTCGCCGCTCTGGCGGTAGGAATCCTTCCACCAGTCGTTGGGATGGGTGGCTGCGTAGGCTTCGGTGATGATCAACGGCTTGTCGCCGAGTTCTTTTACAAGTTTCCTGTAAGCGCGGATGGTGCCGATGTAGTTCCAGTCGCGGCGGGGATTGTCCGGCGTCTGGTTGCCGCGCCCCGGATGGAACGCGATGCCGTCGAGCAGGTCGTAGGCCCCGAACTCCTTGAGCAGCTTCAGGAAACCGGTGTCCTGCCCGGCGAGGCCGAGGCTGTAGATTTTCACTTTGCGGCCATTCTCCTTGCGGACCTGATCGATGGTTTTGTACCAGTCGGCGTAGCATTGGGCGGCTTCACGCTTTTTGGCATCTCCGGTACTCTTGCCCTTGGTCGACATATTCCACTCGTTCCCGAATTCATAGATCGGATTACCGGCGGCGTCGAATCCGGCGAGCAGCTTGTCCAGCTCGCGTCTGCGCTGTTCCGGATCGGGCCACTGAGTGCGTTTGACATTGCTGTGGGCGAAGGCGATCATCCCGTATTCCGGCGGCAGTTTGCGGTTGTCGTCATGGCGGAGGTGGCGGACGCCGAGACGGTTCAGCAGCGCCAGCGCCGCTTCCCGGCTCGGCTGCGGGAAGAAGGCCGCAATTCCGAAGATGCTCTGATTCTTATGCTCGAAACGGTGCGGCGGCAGCACCGCGACATTGGTGCGGGTGAAATAGCGCCTGCCGTCCACGGTTGCGGCGGCTTCGGCAAAGTAGAGTTCGCGTTTCCCGGCGGGCAGGGGGAAGATGTACTCCTTTTCTTCGCCGGGAGCCAGGGTTACCGTTTCCCGGCGGTCGAGGGGGAGATTCCCGTCATAGTCGCGGGCGCTCACGGTCAGGGCAATATTCCGCAGCTCGCGGCCGGAGGTATTGGCCAGCGCGAGTTTCAATTCCGCCGGGATATTCCCGGTTTCAAAGAGATTGAAATCCCGGCCGGTCGAGAGGGTGAGGGCGACCGGGCGGCCGTGGAAGCGGGCTGCCGCGGCTGCTCCCGAAGTGTCGGGAGGAGTTACGAAAAATGAGGCGTCCGCAACATAGGTGTCGGAGTCTTTGTCGCGTTTCTTGAAATTCAGGTGCTGGGTGTGGTGGTCGTTCCAGGAGTGGTTGCCGGTGACCAGCATCCAGAGGGTGGAGGCTTTTCCGTTGAAGGGGCGGAAATAACCGTCGCGGACTTCAAACGGAACGCCGCCTCCGGCGTGTTCAGTCCAAAGCCCGGATTTGTACAGCTCCTTGCCCTTTCGGGTCGCATCCAATGGCCGCACCGTGAGCTGGGTGCCCCCGACATTGATCCCTTTGGGGGCGGTCAAGGTGTATTCGGCGTCGATGCGCTCCGGTTTCACGGTATAGACCGCGCCGAAACTCACCTTGCCGGTCGGATCGTTTTTCGTTTCATAGCTGATCTTTACCCGGTCGCCGCCGATTCTTTCTGCGGAAACGCCGACGCCGGATTGCGGCGCTCCCCAGCCGATGCGCAGGTCGCCGAGCTGCAGCAGGCGGTTTCCGGCGGCGTCGCGGATGACGGCCTGTCCGTTGTCGACCTGAAAAATATAACCGGGCTGTCTGATTTCGATATCGGCGGCGGCGCACAGCAGGCCGCCCGCCAGCGCGAATGCGCCGAGGGTCTGTCTGATCATGTCTGTCTCTTTCGTGTGTTGCGGAACAATAATGGTTATCTGGTCGGATACCAGAAGTTTCCGTCGGTGGCGGAACCTTTCTGGTAAACGCTGGAGTGTTCGATAAGCGTCAGTTCGCGGGGATTGACGCCGAATTTCAGATTTTCCGCATGGCCGTCCAGCGCCGCGAAATTCGACCCGGAGTTCTGGTGGTCGCGGAGGGTGTTCGGCGAATTGGTGAAGCGGCTCTGGGTTCTGGCATTGTAAGTCTGGTAATTGTCGGTGAAAGTCGGGACGTCGTATTCCAATACCATCACGCTGCGGGTAGGAATATTGCAGCGGGTGACCTTGCCGTTCATTTTTCCGGAATACCGGATCAGCCGGGAGTTCATGGAGTAGTTTCCGCGGCCGTTGTTGATCTGATACCAGGTGCCGACATCGCCGAGTCCGGGTACATATTTATCGAGCGGTTTTGATTCCATATCGGTCCGGCGGGTATTGCCGGGACAGATAAAGGTTTTCCGCCCATACCCGTAGTTCAGGTATTGATACCACATCCAGTAGGACGAATTGTAATCCACCCCCTTGTCTGAGCTGCCGGTTCCATTGCTGGGACGCCCTTTGTGAGTGGGAAGCTGATCCTTGTTGTCACTCGCGTAAATCTGCAACCCCGCCGCGAGGTTTTTCATATTGCCGAGGCAGGTGGACAATTGCGATTTGGCGCGCGCCCTGTTCAGGGCCGGCAGCAGCATGCTCGCCAGAATCGCGATGATCGCTATCACCACGAGCAGCTCAATAAGTGTGAATAAATGGAGGTGCGTTTTCATGGTAATTGTCCTTTCTGTTTGGTCGGGTAAAGAATCAGGAAACATGTGAATTGCTTTCAGGTGGAGTGGTCAGGACCATTGGCACGACCGTGTGGACCGGGGCTTCGTTCGGATGCCGCAGTTTGTGCTGGATGCGCAAAGCGGCATGCCGGCCGAGCTGGTAGGGATCGGTATGCAGGCTGATGATTTCCGAACACGTTCCGGGATGATGGTCGAAAGCGACCAGTTGAATATCTTCCGGTATCCGAAACCCATTCAACAGAAGCATGGTCTTGATTGCCCGGGCCGCATCGATATGGCTGACGACCAGCGCTTCCGGCAGGTCTTTTTCCGCGATCCAGTGATGGATCGCTTCGATGAAAGTCGGCAGTTGCGTATTCGGTTGAAGGCGGAAGTCTTCCGGCCTGACATTGAGTGAGTTGCGCAGCAATTCCATCTGGAAACCGGCATACCGTTCCAGCCCGAACGGAGCCATCAGAAAACCGATGCGCCGGATGCCCCGCCGGAGCAGGTAACGACAGGCCTCCACGCTCGCCTCGAAATTGTTGACCGTGACCATATCCTCGGTGCTGCTGTAAATGTCCCCGGAGGCGATGATGTACACAATATGTTGTTTCCGCAGGGCGGCGCGCAGTTCTTCCGAGGGAAAGCCGAGCAGGATCACCCCTTCCGCCGTCGTCGCTCCGGGAAGTTCGGCCGCCCCGGCCGGAAGCGTTTGCAACCGGAGCCGGGCTCCGACTTTCTCCAGTGTTTCGCGAATGCCGGAGGCGACCGTGGCAAAGTATTCAAGTGCGAACGGATCGTTCTGCTCCGGCAAAGGACACATGACCAGACTGACGGCAGCCGTTTCTTCGGCTTCGGATTTCGCATGACCGGAGCTGGTTTTGTATCCGAGTTGCCGGAGCGTTTCCAATACCGTGGTGCGGGTGTGGCGGCTGATGCCGGGCTGATTGTTCAGCACCCTGGAAACGGTGGATTGCGACACGCCTGCCTTGAGGGCCACGTCGGTCATGTTGACCGCATTGCCGTTGCGCCTGATCGCCATTTTGTGCTTTTCTCCTGTAAGTTGTTTCCCTATATTATGGACCGGATGAAAGAAAAAAGCAAGGGCTGTTTTGAATAAAATGCAAAAAATTATTCTGATTGAATGACTTTATGCGAATATTGAATTAATTTTTAGATTGCAGGAAGATTGTGTTAGCGTTGATGTTATGTCGATTCATGAAATGGAATATTTTTGCATAATATGCAAAAATACTTGTTTCTGTGACGCAAGGCATCTTGGACGTGTGATCGCTGTTCTCAAATAGCACGTGAGTTTTATATTCAGTTTTGTATTGCAGCAAAAACGGGTGCGGGTGTGGCGGCAAACTACTTTTGAACGCAATTTTTACCCGGGAAACGTAATGGCACGGCTCAGCCGGGGGGGGGCCAAAGGCCGGTGCGTATTTTATTTCGTATCGTTTGTAAGATGCCCTGATATTCGGCGTACATCATTTTTCCAATTTCCTGTTTTATATTCCAGTATGAAATACAGTATTGACGCCGTCTGCAAGTTTCTTGCACCGGGATTTCGCCTTTGGCGACCAAGGCGCTTCGCCCTTGGAACCCGACCGGCA
>ERZ1034917.440-NODE-440-length-38248-cov-15.785118_pt1 | contig 38248 bp, 28 predicted proteins | sample MGYA00520605_ERZ1034917 | MGnify/ENA primary metagenome ERZ1034917 (study PRJEB33766, sample SAMN09781784) | gut metagenome | biome: gut microbiome | host: Homo sapiens | place: Madagascar | study: EMG produced TPA metagenomics assembly of the PRJNA485056 data... | reverse complement strand
GGCGCCGGCACCTTGCCGGTCGGGTTCCAAGGGCGAAGCGCCTTGGTCGCCGAAGACGAAATCCCGGTTCAAAAAACTTGCACACGGCGTTCAATCGGTAAATTCGTATCCGGAGCCATTCAGCAGCATACCATAATAGTTTCAAAAAACAGGAAATCGCCTATTGCTTTTCCGCGCCCAAAACAAGTTCTGAAAAATAACCTAAAACTATTATAATCAAATTTTTCTCCCCAAAAGACAGAATATTCTTTCGCAGAAAGAACATTGAAACATACAGAAGTACACCGGCTGTATGTTGGAACTTTTATTATTGATAACACAATTTAAAACTATTGAAAACTCATTGATCTGATGCTATATTTAACAGATGGAATTTACTGAATAATGCTATGAAAAGATTTCGGAATATTTACAGTACCAAGGTGGAAATATGAACATGACCAACCTCTGATTGACAAATGCGGTACTGTAATTGCAGAAACCGGTTGCAAAGCATGAAGCACTCGCCGAATTCACAACTCAGATTTTTCTAGTATTGCAACAAGCCGGATACTGTTGTTTGCAATGATAATTGGTTCAATAGTGTAAACACGTATTGAGATGAATACGTAACAGTGAGGGGGGAAGCTGTGTTTTCAGGCGAAGTTTTACAGATATCGTACTGCGAATTCACAGCGATGTGTGATATTTGGAATTTCGGGTTGCTTGTGACAACAGGCTGCTGAATTTTCAAAAACAAATGTTATTTATTACTTGGTTTGTTGAAGCGGCTTGATCAGGAGGCCGCAGCCGGGAAGTTTAAAGGTAATTGATATTGTTTGGAGAAAAAATGGCGAAACGCATCATATATATCGATGGTTTGAAAGGTTTATGCGGGATTTGGGTTTGTCTGTTCCATTATCTGCTGGCATTTGCTTCGTTTGGTTATATCGGTTGGGAGAGTGGAGTCGCGGATGCGGATAAGGCAGCCTATTACTTCCGGTATTTTCCCTATTCAATTTTGACCAATGGTTCTTTTCCATTGTATATTTTCTTCGCACTCATCGGTTTTATTCCGGCTTTGCATTTTTTTCAGACCGGTAGCGCAGATGGAATCCGCCGGCAAGCCGTAATGCGTTATTTTCGCTTGATGCCGCCGGTACTGGCCTGTGCCCTGATTGCCAGTGTTGTCTACTTGACCAGTGGTTTTTTCAGCCAGGAGGTTGGGGCTTTGCTGGACAACAATTGGGATCGGGCATTTTATGTCGTGCCGCTCTCTCTGACAGGAGCGTTTGCCAATGGCATTTTCTATGCTCTGTGGAATGGGAATTGTGATTATTGCAGTGTCCTTTGGTGTATGAATGTGATCATTTTCGGTTCCTATCTTTCCTATGGTATTCTGCTCTTTTTCGGTTCATTTCAGCGGCGCTTCTGGCTGTACGGCGGACTGTTTCTGTTAAGTTTCGCAGTCCCGATGTATACGGCGTTCCTCGGCGGCATCGTTGCGGCTGATCTGGTCGTGATTCATTCGGGCCGACCGGCGGCGGAATCGCGCGGCTGGTTATTGCTGTCAGCCGGAATGGTGGTCGGCAATTTTCCGGAAGTATGGCTGCCGTCCGGAATAACTGTTTTTTCCGCTTATGGCATCGGGGCGTTTCTGCTGCTGCTCGGTTGTTCCGAATCGCGAAGCATACAATCATGGCTGGAAAAGCGTTGGCTGGTGCGAGCGGGAGTTCTGTCTTTTGCATTGATCCTGATTCATTTTACGATATTGATGTCCTTGTCCGCCTGGATGTTTTTGAAGTTATGCGCCATCGGAATATCCTATGGTTGGGCATTGACGGCGACAGTGGTTCTCTCGGTTCCGGTGGTGTGGCTTGCCGCACTGGTTTTCGAATCGCTCGTTGAACGACCGACGGAACGGTTTTCCCATTGGCTTTTCCGTAAAATTACCGGAGAATAGGAAAAGATATCTTATACGCCTCTTTCGACAACGACGGCGCCCGGAAGAAACGGCATATCCGGAAAAGCACCACGGTAGCGGTCTCCAGCTGGCCGGACAATTTTCCCGGCACCTGCGTCAAACTGGCGGTAGCCCCTTACCGGGAAGGCATGAACGCCGGCTCGCGATCGTGTTGCCGACGCCGGAACTGCCGTCGGACTTTATCCCCTTCCCGGCACAGCGGCATCCAGCGCAACCCGGCTTCGGTTCCGCTGCCGGATGGTGCGTTGTATTCCGGCAATTCGAGGCGTCTTCCCATCGCGGAGGACATACCTCCCTATCCCGGCTTTCTCTCCCGAAAGCCGGAGCTTTTTCAGCTCGACGCTACCGGTTCATCCGGTAGGGAACCGCTTTTTCCGCGATCTCGCGGATGGCTTCCGTCACCTCGGGAATCGGGCGGGAGGTCGAGTCGAGTATGCCGAGATTCATGTTTTCGCCGTCGCCGGGGCGGCCGCAGAGCGGCTGGTCGAGCAGACAGAAATAATGCATACCGACGATACGCGGATTGCGCAGCGCGCTTTCATAGTAGCGCTTCAACGCCTCCTTCCGTTCTTCCGGCGTAAAACCGCTGACCGAAAGGCTCGAATAGAAAAGCCCCCGGGTGAATGCGCCGCCGACACTGAATTCCGTGATCATCACCGGCATATCCGGGATCTGCGGCGCGAAGTGGTCCAGCCCCAGCCAGTAGCAGTTGTAACTGGCGACGTCGCAGTATTCCGGAAAAAGTTCGGCCAGGAAATCGTAGGCCGCTCCCGCGCTCATCTGGAACCGGCTGCCGAGAAAAAGATGGTTCGGAGCGACCGCTTTGAGTACGTCGCGGCTCACTGCGAAGAACTTGCGGATCAGAATCCGGCTGAACTCCTCAAGGTCCCGCTTTCCGGCGGCGGTCTCCGGCGGCTGATCGTCATTGAGAAACGCGTCGAAGCCGGAATAAGACTTCCCCCACGCGCGGTTGAGCGCCGCGACTGTGCGGTAACGCCGCTCCAGAAACCTTCGGAATTCCTGTTTGCCCGGCTGACCGGCGGGACTTTTGATCATCATCTCCGCCCATCCCGCCGGGCCGCCGTAGTACATCTCATTGGTCACGAAGTAGCCGATGCACATCGGATCGTTCAACGTCCAGCCGTACCGCTCCGACAGGACCTCGCGCAATTTTTCCCCGAAACGGGAATCGAAACCGTCCCGGCCGTTGAATCCGAACCGCCCCTCCTTCTCCTCGTGCATCAGGATCACAGTGTAGGGACGCTGCCGCCGTTTCAACTGCGGGTCCTCCGTCCAGGCGCCGAGCGTGTTGATTCCCCACGAGTCGAGACGCCGGGTCAGAACCTCCCACGGAAACGCCGTTCCCCACTGGATGATGTTCCCCTCCTTCTGGAAGCGGAGGACTTTCCGGTCCACGCTCGGCACATATTCCCCCTGCCGGTCGAAATAATGCTCCCTGCCGTCGGAGAACTCCGGCGACCACCACGCGATCGCGTTCACGCCGAGGGAAAAGAAAAGCTTTCCCTCCGGATCGACCAGGTACCACTTTCCGCCATACTTTTCGGTGCGGAAAAATCCGGTCGCTTCCAGCGTCGGCCCCGGCCGGTAACCGCCGTATCGGTTCCAATCGGCGGGACGCGGCTTCCATGAGGCCGCCTCGGCACGGGCGCACGCCCTTAATTCCTCGTCACTGTGAATCTTGCCCGGCCAGTCGGCGTGACGGTATTGACCGTAACGGTCGACGAACGGGAAATATTTCTCCGGGTCGCCGAGCGGAGCCGCATCGGGAGCAAGCTCATCGGAAAAGCGGAAACCGGACACCGCGAATACGCTCTTTTCCCCATCCTGCCGCAGATACGGAGTCATCGACCAGAAAATCAGCGCATTCACATGCTCCGCGTCAATCCCGGTCTGCCCCGGCATGCCGAAGGGCTTACCGTGCATGATTTCATCGGGCGCGAGCTTCACTTGGCACTCCTTGCGGAATGCGTAAAGCGGAATCCGAAGCGTCCGTTTCTCCCCCGGCATCAGATAGACGCCGATTTCAGGCCGTCCGGTCGGCTTCTCCGGTTCGGGACCGGAGTGAATCCGCAGCAGCACGTCCACCGGCCAGGCGGAACGGTTCTCCACTTCGCAGGCGAGCACCGTATGCCCGGTGAAGTCGAAATATCCCTGCTTCGGAAGCACCGCCGCGCCGATGAACGCTTTCTGCCCATGCTTCAATTCAGCCAGAAACGCGAGCCGCCCGGCTTCCGGCACCGTCACCCGTGCGTCGGCGCTGGCTCCGGGCGCCTGCGGTTCGGCGCTGTGGCGCAACCGGAGCGACGCCCCGCGCACCAGCCACGGAGCACCGGGAAAGTCGCTTCCCCGCACCACTCCAATGCAAACGGCAATCCAGACAATCAAAAACAGTTTCATAGTGAAAATCCTTGTCAATAGTAAGAGATCGGAGTTCCCGCCGATGTGAGAACGCTGCGCAGATGCGAAGGGGATTGCGCCATCTCCTGTCCGCCCTGGCTGGAGACATGTCCGTCGAGCCAGGCGACGTTGACCCGGTTGGAGTGACGCAGTACCAACCCGGCCCCCGCCGAAACGCTGCCGCTCCACGAAAGGCCGTTCCGATAGAAGAGGTGACTCGGCTTCATCGCGTTGGAGCTGTTCGCGGTATCCGCGAACAACACCATGCCGCTCGGCGTTTTGCACCGCTGGGAAACCAGTACGCCCGCATTTTCCTGCGGCGACAGCGCACACGACCCGATCGCCTCCGGCAGTTCCGTATTGGTGGCGGCCTCATAGAGCAGGTTCCACATCCCGTAGACGCACTCGTTGAAAATGGTTCTGTAATTCGACGGATCAATCTCGACGGAGGGACAGACCGCAATCCTCGAAGTAGCCCCGACCACCCCGGGCGCGGTCGAAACCGGAATCTCCGCGTACCCGGGCAGATAGCTCGATCCGGTCAGCGTCCAAAGTCCCCACATCCAACTATAGGCATCCCCGCCGCGCGGATAGGTGGTATAGAACATCCCGCCGAAATCATCCATATAGACCCTTGCCGCCTGTGCACACTGGCGGAGATTTCCGATGCACCGGGTAGCGCGCGCCTTTTCCCGGGCCTGATTCAGGGCCGGCAGCAGCATTGCAGCCAATATCGCGATAATCGCTATCACCACGAGCAGCTCAATAAGCGTAAATATTTTGCGTTCAACAGCTTTCATTATCAACCCTTTCTTTTTTTTTTCACATTTCCCGTCTACCATAGAACTTTCAAGCCGAAGGAACGCAGGATTCCGGCGGCGCTTTCCATTTCCGCATCTTCCGGAGGATCGGCATCCGGCAGGGGGTCGCTCCTCCCGGCGAACCGGTACTTTTCATGTGCGAACGGATGGTAGGCCAGCAGCCGCACCGGCGGCGGCTGCGGCACTCCGGCCAGAAACCTTCCGGCTTTCTCCAGATCCTCCTGTTCCATATTATACCCCGGAATCAGCGGGATGCGAATCTCAACCGGAATCCCGGTCGCGGTCAACCGCCGCAGGTTCTCCAGAATCCGGCGGTTGGAAACCCCGGTCCCCGCCCGGTGCTTTGCGTCGTCGGCCTGCTTGAAATCGTAAAGCACCAGATCGGTTTCGGCCAGCAGCAGTTCCAGCGTCTCCCACGGCGCTTCGCCCGAGGTGTCCAGCGCCCGGTGGACGCCGAGTTTGCCCAGCTCCATGAAGAAGGCCCGGCAGAAACCGGTCTGCAGCAGCGGTTCGCCGCCCGAAACGGTCACGCCGCCGCCGCTCCGCCGCTGAAAGTCGCGGTCCTCCAGCGCGAGTTCCAGCGCCTTTTCCACCGTGATTCTCCTGCCGCAGAGCTGGAGCGCACCGTGGAGGCAGGCCGTCTCGCAACTGCCGCAGCCAATGCAGCGTTCCCGCTCAAAGCGGTGTCCGCCCGCCCCGATGCGGTGCGCTCCGGCCGGACAGGCCGGCACGCAGTTTCCGCAGTCCGCGCAGAATTTTTCCCGGTACAGCAACTGCGGCCGGGGGGAGATGCACTCCGGATTGTGGCACCAGCGGCAGCGCAGCGGGCACCCTTTCAGGAAAAAGGTGGTGCGCAGTCCCGGCCCGTCATGGACGGCCAGCGGCTTGACGTCGGCCAGCAGCGCTTCGATGTTCAGCATGATTTACTCTCCGCCTCCTGAATGAACAGCTCCTGCGCCGCCGGATCGAGGTCGATGAAGCGCACGTTCCAGCCGCAGACGCGGATCTGCACTGAGCTGTATTTCTCCGGCTCCCGGCGCGCCCGGCGCAGGGTGTCCACATCCAGAATATTGAACTGGATGAACAATCCGCCCGCCTCGAAATAGGTACGGACAAGGTCCGCGACCACCTTCGGCCCCTCCTTCCCCTTCACCATCGACGGGTGGAGCATCACATCCAGCACCGCTCCATCCGGAAACTCCGCCTGCTCCAGCTTCGCCGCGCTGTGCAGCAGCGCCGCCACGCCGCGCCGGTCCTTCGCAATCGCGGCGCCGAGATTCTTGGAGAGCGGTTCGCCCGCCCGGCGGCCGTCCGGCGTCGCCCCGGTCATCCCGCCATACCGCTGCGCCCAGTCGATCGACCACATCCCGGTCTGGAAAAAGCCGCCGCGCGCATTCGGCGCACGGTTGATCCGCTCCGCAACCGCGTCGGCGATTTTCCGGGCGAGCGCATCGGGTTCAGGCAGGTTGTTCCCCCATTTCGGCAGGCGGCCGGAGACGTAGAGCCGCAGCGGTTCGCGGCCCTCCCAGTCGGCCTTCAGTGTCGCGCGCAGCTCCTCCCACGTGCAGCGGCGCTCTTCAAACAGCAAAATACGCAGCGCCGTCAGCGAGTCTGCGGCGCTGCCGAGCCCGGCGCACATCACGCCGGAAGAGCTGTACTTCGTCCCGGCGGCGGAGACGTCGCGCCCCTTTTCAAAACAGGAGTCCATCGTCCCGGAGAGGAGCGGCGACGGATTGATTTCGGGCCAGCGCAACTCCCAGCGGCGGGTCAGCTCCAGCGCGTCGTCCAGCTTTTCGCGGACCACTCCGAGATAGCGCCCCAGCAATTCGCCGAAATCCCGGGGCGGCGCCGGATTCTCCATCAGGAGTTCGACCGCCTTCGCCAGGTTGAACAGCGTGCTCATGCTGCAGCAGAGTTCTTTGCCCATCACACAGGGTTCGTAGCAGCCGACCGGGATGAAGTCGGCGATCTCCTCCGGCAGCTTGCCGCGCCGCACGAACATCTCTTTCGCGATTTCGTCGTTCGCAAAAACCACCGCGGTCCGCCCGGAACAGACGCATTCCGCCGCCTGAAGCAGGACTTTTTCCGGCAATCCCCCATGCACCCGCAGCGACAACTTCGGATCGACCGTCCGCAATTCCCGGTAGACCTCGAAACCGAGTTCGGTCAGCTCATTGCACGCGTCGGAGCCGTCGCCGTCCATCCCGCCGAAACAGAAGTTCTTGCCCCACAGCTTCCCCTGCGTCTGCGCGAAAAACTTGGTCCAGTAGAACTTCAGCAGCTCCTTCGCCTGCTCCCGGTTCAGCCGCCCGGCGGCAAGGTCGCGCCGGTAGAAGCCGATAAACAGCCGGTCGAAGCATCCCATCGAACGCACCAGCTCGCCCTCCAGCTCCTGCGTATGATGGTACAGCAAAGCGAGCTGGAGCGCCTGCTGCAGCGTCTCCGGCGGGTGCTCCGCGATCGCCCGCAGCGCACCGGTCACCCGGACCGCGCCGCGCCGGTCCGCCTCGTCGGCGAGCCGCACGATATAACGGCACATCGCACCGTACACCCGCGCGACCGCCGCAAAAAATTCCCGTGCTTCGCCGTCCTCCGCCGTTTCCAGCGCCTTCTCCGCCCGGTCGCGGATTCCCGCCGGACCGAGTTTCAGCACATTGCGCCAGTCGGGTGAAGTGTGGCTCAAATCCAGTTGGGAAAGCGAAAGCCCCTGCTCGGAGTTCGCCGCACAGCGGGCCGCGACCTCCGGCATCGCCCGCCGCGCCTCATCGCGCCAGTGTTCCCGGATCGGCACCATCACGCCGTCCGCATCTAAGTGGTCGGCGAACCAGTCGGCGGGATCGACGCCGATCCGTCCCCGGGTCAGCAGCAGCTCCAGCAGCATGGCCCGGAGCCGGATGCGGGGTTCGCCGCTGTGTTCCCGCACCAATGCTTCCGCCATGCGTTTCAGTTCTTCCGGCGGTTCGCCGGTGTCGGGAGCGAACTCAGGCTCCAGATATTGCCGCTCCAGCTTCGGCCGGACGGCGCCGAACGTATTCCACAGATTCATTTCCATGATTACGGTCCTTTCGTTGTTTTTATTATACCACAAGGAATCGTCCGTGAGAATGGTTGAAAATAGCATTTCATGTCGTATAGTATCAAAAAGGAGAATTTCAATGGTTTCCGATTTGCAATGGAACATCATCCCGCACCTGATCGGCTGTTACGAATTCGACCATCCGGTCGGACACCCGCCCCTCTGGATGACCCAGCCCTACCAGATATTGATGCTGACCCTCTCCGGCCGGGGCGTGCTGCACATCCGCGAACCCGCCCGCCGCTGCCGCGTCGACCCGGAAAGCGCGGACCTCTACTATCTGCACGCCCGGCTGGTGCGCTACGTGGAGGTGCCGGGGCCGGAACCGCTCCACCTGATCGCGTTCGCGTTCGACATCGAATTCGAGAACGGGCCGAACTTCTTCGACTACTACACGCTGCCCGCCGTATTCCCCGATGCGGACCGCCTTGCCGTCAGCCGCGAAATCCGCGAAATCAACCGGATCAAAACCGGCGACACCCCGCGCGAACGTTTTGAACGGCAGCGCCGGATGTTCGCGATTGCGGGGCGGCTGCTCGGCCTGGCCGAGTTCCGCAGCGACGTGCAGTTGCCCGGCGGCGCACCGCGCTGCACCCCGGCGGTCCGCTATCTGAACGCCCACTTCGCCGAACCGCTCGACATCGGCCGCCTCGCCGGGCTGTGCGCGGTTTCGCGGCCCCACTTCTTCCGGCTCTTCCGGCAGGAGCTGGGCGTGACCGCGCAGGAGTTCCAGTGCCGGAAACGGCTGCAGGAGGCGCAAAAGCTGCTGCTGACCACCGAACTGCCCGTGGCGGAGGTCGCGCGGCGTACCGGCTGGAACGATCCCTTTCACTTCTCGCGCCTTTTCACGCGCCTGACCGGGCGCTCCCCCTCCGCGTTCCGCGCCGACTGCCGCCTGAACGGGCCGGTATGATTTCCCGGCAGAAATTTTTAAACGGGCTTTCCATTCATGCTTTCCGGAGGTATATTTTATGGAAAAACCACTCCATTTGAGGAAACAATATGAAGATTCAAGTCCCGGTCATTCGTAAAACCGACGTGCTCGTCATCGGCGGCACCGCCGCCGCCTGCCATCTGGCTTCGGCGCTGCGCCGGAAGAACCGCAGCGTCTTCTGCGTCACGCCTTACACCTACTTCGGCGAAGAACTCTGCGCCCGGCTCGACTTCGCGCCGGAAAAGCTCGAACGCCTGAACCGGTTCGGCATCACCGTCTGGAACCGCAACCCGGCCGGCATCAAGCAGCTGCTCGACTCCGTGCTGATTTCGGCGGGCGTGGAGTACCTCTACCAGAACAACCCGGTCGCGCCGCTGTTCGACGCGGCCGGCTGCGTCCGGGGCTGTCTCTTCGCCGGGCGCAGCGGCTTCTTCGCGGTCGCCGCCCATGCGGTCGTCGACGCCTCCGCCAACAGCGTGTTCGCCCCGGCTCCGGCCCGGAGCGGCAGGCACACCGTGACGCTGAACGTGATCGGCGGAGCCGCCGCAGAAAACTTCGACCGCGCCGAAACCGTCGGCCGGTGCGACTGCAGCGGCAAATCCCTGCCGCTCGTGCATCTGGAAAAAGAGTACGATCTCGCCGACGGTTCCATCGCGGAACTGAGCCGGATCGACCTCGAAATGCGCACGCTGGCCTGGGCGCCGGAGACGCTGCGCATCGCCGACGAATGCGATTTCGGCTTCCGCAGCGCACTGCCCGCCGCTTCGCCGGAGTTCCCGGTCTATCCCGACACCGCCGATGCGGATGAAGTCGCCGCGGCGGCCGAAGCCAACGGATTCGGCACGGGCTGGAATTTCGCGGAAAAAGGCCGAAAATACCCGTTCGACGCGGTTTCCTTCGACACGCTGTTCCGCTGGAAAGAGTGCGAAACCATCCCCTTTGAACTCAACTCCCTGCCGCCCGACGCCGAATACGACGTGCTGGTCTGCGGCGGCGGCACCGGCGGCGCGCCCGCCGCGATCTCCGCCGCCCGCGCGGGCGCCAAAACGCTCTGCGTCGAAAAACTGAGCATCCCCGGCGGCATCTGCACTGCCGGACGCATCGCCAGCTACTGGTTCGGCAACTGCTGCGGCTTCACCGAAGAGATGGATCTCGGCGTCGGCGCGATGGCTCCGGCCGACGGCTACGTGCCGCTCAAAGGCCACTCCCCGATGGAGCGCAAGGGAGCGTGGCTGACCCGCGAGCTTTTCCGCTCCGGCAGCGAAGTGCGTTTCAACACCCTCTGCGTCGGTGCCGCCGTGCAGGGCCGGAAAGTATGCGGCGCGATCCTCGCCGGGCCGTGGGGCGTCACGCTGGCCGCAGCCAAAGCCGCGGTGGACGCCAGCGGCAATGCCGACCTGGTCGCCGCCGCCGGCGGCCCCACCCGTCCGCTGGTCGAAGCGGAACCCGCCGTGCAGGGCGCGGGCCTGCCGCCCTATGAACTCGACAAGCCCTGCTTCAACACCGATTACCTGTTCAGCTGCGACAGCGATACGGTCGACGCGACCGCCTCTTTCACGATGGCCCACGACAAATTCGCGAACCACTTCGACGTCGCCCAGATTCTCGACACCCGCGAACGCCGCCGCATCGTCGGGGAGCTTGAACTTCAGCCGCAGGATTTCTTCGCCCACCGCCGCTACGGCGACACGGTGGTGATCGCCCGCAGCAACTTCGACACGCACGGTTTCGTACTCCACCCGATGTTCCTGCTGAAACCAGCCGAACACCAGCCCTATTACGCGAACGTCCCTTTCCGGGCGCTGCTGCCGAAAGCGTGGGAGGGGGTGCTGGCCACCGGGCTGGGCGTCAGCGCCCACCGCGACTGCATGCCGCTGATCCGGATGCAGCCGGACGTGCAGAATCAGGGGTACGCCGCCGGACTTGCCGCCGCGACCGCCGCACTGGAAGGCAAGGGATTCCGCGAAATCGCGATTCGAGAATTGCAGCGCAAACTGGTCTCCGTCAAAATCCTGCCGGAAACCATCCTGACCGAAGTGGACTCCTGCGGCGGCTTCGAGGATGAGGACACCCACAAGGAGCTGGCCGACCTCTTTCTCGCACCGCAGGAGGCGGAAGCCAGACTGCTCGCGAAATTCGCCGCCTCCCCGGACCTCGAAACCGCCGAACTGCTCGCCTTCCTCGGCAACCCCGCCGGAACGGAACTGCTCGAACAAACCATCCGCGAAACCGCCTGGGATTCCGGCTGGGCTTATCGCGGCATGGGCCAGTTCGGCCGCAGCGCAAGCCCGCTGGATGTCGCGATCATGGCTTATCGGCACACCGTGGGCGACGCCGCGCCGGTGCTCGAAAAGCTGAAAGCCCTGACCCCGGCGGCGGAATTTTCCCACTTCCGCGCCGTCTCGCTTTACTTCTCCGCCCGGCCCTGCCCGGAGGCGATCCCGGAGCTGGAACGGCTGCTCCAATCGGAGGGATTCCGCGGCCATGCGTTCCGCACCCACTCCGACGTGCTCGACGGAGTGCGCGGCTCCGTCGTCGACACCACCGTCCGCAACGCCCAGCTCAAAGAGCTTTACACGGCCAAGGCGCTGAAAGCCTGCGATCCCGGCTCCAGAACCGCAGCCGAAACCCTGCGCCAGTACCGCGAAGGCATGCAAAGCTGCTACGCCCTTTTCGCAGCCGACTGACTCTTTCGCCTCCGGAGTACTTGGGATTTCGCTCCTTTGGAGCGAAATCCCCCGATTGCCAGAGTCACGCTTCACCGGAATAGAGGAAAAGGCGCTTCCCGGCATTTTCAGGCAGGGAGAAAGTTTCAGTGACATGCCACTTGACCGGCAGCTTGGCGCACATGATCTCCAGCGCGGGCAGGTCCTCGGCGGCCTGTTCCGGCGTCTTGTACAGGATGAAGCGGCCCGTTTTGCGCTTCGGGAAGTTATCCGCATCCCCGTAAATCACCGGAGCCGGAGCCACCGCCCGCGCCGTCACCACATCGAACTGATGCTTGAACCGGCTCAGGCGGTTCAATTCGCAACTGCGCCCGTTCACCACGTTGACGTTGCGTAGCCCCAGCGCCTGCGCGGTGCGGTCCACGAAAGCCGCTTTCTTGCCGGTCGAATCGATCGGCGTGACCTTCAGGTTCGGAAACGCCATCGCCAGCACCAGCGACGGGAACCCCGCGCCGCAGCCGATATCGGCCACTTTCAGGTATTCGCTCGCGAATTCCGGAAACTCCCGCGCGATCGCCAGAGAGTCGGCGACGTGTTTGATCCGGAACTCCTCCGGTTCGACGATCCGGGTCAAGTTCATCGTCTTGTTGGTTTCGATCACCAGTTCGTACAATTTGTCCACTCCCGCGACGAACCCCTCCGGGTCGTGCAGGCCGCAGCCGATTGCAAACTCTTTTAAGTTAAAAGCCATATTCATACTCCTTTCGTCAGGACAACCGCCAGCAGCGTGACCGCCGCCAGCACCAGCAGATACGCGGCACTGACGCCGCGCCAGAGGCCGGACTTCGCACAGAGGCGGATCCAGTCGCGCAGCGCGCACGGCTTGCCGGAGATCCAGATTCCGGCGACGCCGAAGCCCCAGCCCAGCACCGCCGGCACCGCCAGCATCGGCGTGTGCAGCTCAAACCCCTTGTGGACCAGATAGTAGCTCCAGAAAATCATCGCCCCGCCGACCGCCCGTGCGGTCAGGTAGTCCACATAGAAGTAACAGAGCACCGGCGCAACCACCGCCAGCGGCCACAGCAGCGGCTGCAGGAACCCCGGCGACACCACCGCCGCGTGAGGCACGCAGACCGCCAGCACCGCCCAGCCGATCAGCAACCCGGCCAACCGGTTGCGCGGCCACGGCTCGTACTTCGACAGGTTGGCCGGATTCAGCCGGAGACACCAGACGGCCGCAGCCGCCAGCACCAGCGCGGAAAGGACGCCGGCGATCCGGCACAACAGCAGTTCACTCATCGTTCTTTTACCTTATATTGAGATTTCCAGTGATCGATCAGGCGGCGCGCGATCGAACCGGGCGGCGGAATTTCCGGCAGTTCGTCGGGTGTGTAGAATCCGGCGGCGGTGATCTCCACTCCGTCGGGCGCCAGTTCTCCTCCGGCGTATTCCGCCGTGAATCCGGCCATCAGCGAATTCGGGTACGGCCAGCTCTGGCTGCCGAAGTAACGGATGTTCTTCACCTCGATGCCGACCTCCTCGCGGATTTCGCGACGGACCGCCCCCTCCATGGTTTCGCCCGCTTCGACGAAACCGGCCAGCAGCGCGAACATCCGCGTGCGGAATTTGGTGTTGTGCGCCAGCAACAGCCGTCCGCAGCCGTCGGTGACCGCGACGATCACCGCCGGGGAGATCACCGGGTAGAACACCGCCCCGCACGCCGGACACCTCCGGGCGCATTCGGTTTCGTGATCCTCCAGCGGCTTGCCGCAACCGCCGCAGAACCGGTGGCTGCGCCGCCAGAACGCCAGCTCCTTGGCGCGGCACACGGCGGTTTCGTCGGCGGCTTCGAGCAGCAGCCGGGCCGGACGCAGCTCCATTGCTTCAAGTGTCTCCGGCAACTGGAAATCCGGCGGCACGCTGACCAGCGAACAGCGCCGGGAATCGAGTTGCCCGACCACCAGCCGCTTGCGCAGCGGTTCGGGCAGAGGCCAGTCGGCGCCGGTCGGCAACCGCTTCGCGCCGCTTTCGCCCCCGGCCAGAAGCAACGTGTCGCCGCGGAGCGCGATCAGCACTTCGCCCTCGTCCGGGGCTTCCTCCAGTGTGATATTGACGGTAGGGACAAATTCGATGCTCATATTCAGCACTCTTTCCGGTTGAAGAACGCGAATGCGTTGCGCGTGGTGAGTTCGGCGATCTCCCCGACCGGGCGGCCGCGCTCGGCGGCGATCCGGGCGGCGACCAGAATCAGGTAACCGGGATGGTTGTCCGAACCGCGGTGCGGCACCGGAGCGAGATAGGGGGAATCGGTCTCGATCAGCAGCCGGTCATCCGGAATCGCCTTCAGGCACTCGCGCACGTTGTCGGCGCGGCGGAACGTGACGATGCCGGTCACGCCGAGATAAGCGCCGAGCGCCAGGAACTTCTCCGCCCACGCGACGCTCCCGGCGAAGCAGTGGACCACAAACTTCCCTCCGGCCTGCGCGAACGGCGCCAGCAATTCATACGCGTCCGAGTAGGCCGCATCGGCCTCCTCCTTATCGCGGATATGCACGATCGCGGGCAATCCCCACTCCAGCGCAAGGTCGAGAAACCGCCGGAATACCTGCTTTTGCGCCTCGCGGTCGGACTGCTCATAATAATAATCCAACCCCAGTTCTCCGATCGCGACGAGTTTTTCATGCCCCCGGAACTCGCCGAACTCCTGTGGCTCGGCCAGAAATTCGTCCGCCTGGTGCGGATGCACACCGACTGAAAAGAAAGCTTCTTTGACCACCTGCGCGAATTCGCGGGCCCGGCAGCTTTCCAGATAGTCGCCGCCGACCGCGTTCACGAAAATACGCTCCACCCGGCCCGCGTCGCTCTGGGGCGGCACCTCCAGCTCCGCAAGGACGGTGTGGTAAAATTCCTGCGGCGCGGTTTCGCCGTAATAGTGAAAATGGGAATCGAAAATCTTCATTTCTCTTACTTCTTTTTCTTGAAAAACTCACTGAATATCTGATGGATCTCCCGGATCGTTCCGCCGGTGGGCAGATCCTTCAATACGATCACCGGCTCCGCGCCGGCCTCGGTTCCCGGCTCCACCTCCAGCCCGATCAACTTCAACTCGCCGATCTTGCGCAGCAGCTCCTTCGCGGAGCTGGAAGCGGTCGCGTTCAGCTCCACCGCCGGTTCGGACACCGTCCCGTGGATCGGCAGCACCATCTGCACGCCGCTGACCGACAGCCGCGAAACCAGATCCAGTTTCCGCTCCCCGGTCAGCTCCACCGAACCGGAAAACGTCATCCGGTTCACCCAGTCGCCGTCAAAACGGCACTCCTCCACGGTAACCCGGCCGTCGTCCGCCCTCAGCCGGACGTCTCCATTCGAGAAGCGGACCGTCCGCAGATGGGAACCGAGCCCATCCCGCGCCAGCAAGGAGGTATCCAACTGCCCCAGTTGCTCCGGCACCATCCGGCCAAGCTGTGAGACCAGGTCGACCGGGTACAGAAACAACTGCCCGACCGGCCCGCTGGTCACCGTATTCGGAACCACCAGATCGTTGATCCGCAGCTTCAGATTCCCCGAAAGCGTCCGGAAAAAATAGTCGGGAGCACCGTCATCCAGCCACTCCATGCGCAAATCCAGATCATCCAGCCGCCCTTCCAGCCCCGTCTGGTCGGCTTTCAGCAGCAGGCCGATCACCGGCCGCAGCGCCAGCGGCTCCGAGCCGCGGACCCGGGCCATGCAGCGGACTCCCTCCGCGCCGCTGGCCGCCGCCAGCTCGGCATCATATTGCGCCTGGTTGAGCACGATTCGGAAGTAGTTTGTATTCATCCGGTTCCGATCAAACAAAATCCGGCTGTTCAGCGAGCCGGAGACGCCGGACGACAGGCGGATTTCGTCTGCCAACACCTCCACATCCACCGGGCGGGGGCCGAAATCCAGAACCGGCGGCGGCGCCTTTTCCACAACCGGAACCGCCGTTTTTTCTTTCTTTACACTCTCTGCCTCCGCCGTCGCTGCGGCCTCGTTTTTTTTGTTCTCCGCCTCGTGCCTCGCCTGCGCGGCGGCGGCAATGGGTTGGAAAAGCTCAATCAGCTTATCCAGATCGATCAGGCTGGAATGCAGCTGCAGATTCACCCCGCCGTCCGGCTTTACCAGATCCACCCGGAAACCGCCCGACAGATCAACCAGCGGCCCGCCGCGCCGCAACGCCGCCTGAAACTGGCTCAAACTCAATTCCGACGGATTTTTACTCAGCACAAATCCCAGACGCCCTTCAAGCGGCACTCCCGGCTCCGGCAGCAGCCAGCGCGGACACTCCACCGCTCCGGCCAGCCGCACCGTCTCGAAATGATCCCTGACGATCACCTGCATCGAACCGGTCAACTGCACCGCCGCCGCGAGCGCCGGGTCCAGCAACTGCACAAACTGCTCATTCAGATAGCGGATCGCCCAATCCCCGCGGTAGCTTCCTTCGGAAAAATTCCAGACCCCCGGACACTCCAGCCGCAACGCCGGCTTCCCGAGGCGGCGCATATAGAAGTTGAACATCTTCACGTCCAGCGCGTTGAAGTCATTCATATAGACCGAGAAACTGTTCTGCAGCGAAAAATCCCGGTAGCTCTTCCGCCCGTACCCGACCGCCATCGCTTCCGCCGTCAATTCACCGTCGACCAGCAGCGAAGCCAGGGTACGTGACAGAGAGCCGGTAAATTTCCACTCCAGCCTCCCCTGTTCCGGCACCACACCGGCGGACATCAGGAACGGCTTCAGATTCACCGCCTCCGTGCCGCCCGACAGCCGGAACCGCACGGTGTCGCGCAGCTCCTTTTCCCCGGACTTATATCGGAACGAATCCACGTTCAGCCGTGAAAACTCCGCCGTCTCCCGGCGCAGCGCCGCCTCCGTGCCGCGCACCGTCCAGACGCCGTCCGCGCCGGCCTCGGCATTGACGGCCACGGAAAACGTGGACAATCCCAATTTGCTCCACTCCGGCAGAAGCCGTTCCCATTCCGGAAACAGCCAGCTCAGCAGTTCCGGCCTGCCCCGGTCGAGCCGCAGCTTGACTCTGCCGCTCCGCTCGAGCGCGTCCCCGTCCCCGGAGAAGGTCAAGGTTCCCAGCTCGACGCCCCTGTCCTGCAGACTCAGCGACAGGTCGCGGACCAGAAACGCGAAATCGCGCCGGAGTTCTCCGTCAATCCCCAGCGTCACTCCGTCCAATCGCCGCTTCTCTGCGTCCAGACGCCATCTGGCCCGGGAAAGCCGGGTGCTGCCCAGCACCGAAACCGCAGAAAGGTTATGCTTGAATGCCAACTGGATTTTGCCGGTCATCTCGCCGCCGTCCAGGCGGAACCGGGCTTTCGGCGGCGACAGGAAGCGCAGCAGCGCCAGATTGAATTTCCTGAATTCCAGATCGAAGTTTGCGCTCCGTCCCGGCTGCCGGTCCGCGGTCAGCCACGAATACTTGACCGGCTCACGCAGCTTCAGCAGCAGACTCTCGCTGTCTCCGGTGATCAGGGCCAGCCGGAATTTCGCCAGATCCAGCGAACTGGATTCCAGATCAACCGAACAATCATGGTCGATTTCCAGCCGGAAATCCGGCAGCGCGATCCGCTCCAGCCCGAAAATCGCGTCTCCCTTCCGGGTCAGCCGCACCTGTCCGTCCGCCGCCAGCCGCCGGCCGTTATAAGAGAGTTTCCCCTGATACCCCAGCGTCGCCTGCCCGGGATTGAAACCGAAAAAGAGATCGGTCAGAATCGCGGTCACCTCGCTGGAGAGCTGCCCGGTGTTGAAGTCCGCGTCGATCGACAGCGGCTTCCAGCCGATCCGGCCGGAGACGTCGACCACGCTGCGCGGTTTGCCGTCCAGCGACTGCCGCAGCGTCAGCTTCGTCACGTCGATCTCGTCGTCGTCGCCGGAAGCGTCGAGGTCCAGCGACAGCGCCCCGCCCTGCAGCGGAAAATCGTTCACGGAGCCGTACAGGTCGCGCAGATCGCACTTCAGCTCCAGCGAGCGCGGCAGCAGCGCCTCGTTCAGCCGGGAATTCAGCTTCAGGTCGATCCGCCCCGAGTCGATGTGATTAGCCCGGCTGGACGAAAACCGCAATCCACCCGACAGCTCCGCGTCGAAGCTGCTGCCGTTGCGGAACTGCTTCGACTTCCCGGAAAGGTTCACCACCTCCAACGCCCCTCCGGCGTCCTTTGCGCCGTAAACCAGCGTGAATCGGGAATCCTCCAACCGGATGCCGGAGAGGTCAAACTCCGGCGTTTTCCCCCCTTGGGCCGCATCTTTGCCGCCCGCGCTTTTTCTTTCGGCGGCCGTTTCCCCCCGGCTCAGCGGAGCCGCCGAATCGCGGAAACAGCTCCAGGAGCCGTCCTCCTGCCGGTACAGCGTGAAATCCCCGCGCCATACCCGGATATCGGAAAACTTGAGCACACCGTCCCACAACTCGCGCCAATGGTAACGGAACGTCCCCCTGCCCGCGGAAAAGATCGGATCGGCCTCGGAGCCGATCCGCAATTTTTCCACCGTCACGCGCGATTCAAGCCACGACCATTCGGCGCGCTGCGCCGAAATCTCCACCCCGGTGCGGCTGCTCGCCAGCGGCAGCACGACCCGGGTCAGAAAATAGGAGCCGCGGATGAAAAAAACAGCGAAAACAATCAACAGAATCGCCGGAATCATCCCCAGCAGCGTGAATTTCAACGGCTTCTTCATGGGGGCAATCCGGTCGGTGAACGCAGGTCAGGGTTACTGTCCCAACGCCTTTTTAAGCTCGTCCTGGAAAGCCATGATATCCGACTCGGTGGGCTTGTCCCCCTGCAGATTCTCGATGCCGAGACGGCCGTAGGAATCCACATACCAGTCGGCGGTCGAACCGCCCGCGAACTTCACCGTGCCGGAGAGCGCGGTTCCCGGCCGGACCAGCTTGCTCACCTCGACCACGGTCTTGCCGTCGCCGGGAGTCGCTTCCACCTCCGGTTCGATGCCCTCCTCCTCCTGCCGTTTCTTTTCGGCTTCGGCCCTGGCCTTCTCCTTCGCCAGCTCCTGCGCCTTCGGGTCGTTCGCATCCCAGTCGATGTTGTCCAGCTCGGAGGCGAGAATGCGCACATCCATGTAGGTCAGCTTGAGACCGAACTCCTGATTGACCAGTTTCTGCACGTCGGAGAGATTCACACCCTCGGCGATCTTCGCGGCCATAAACCGCTTGACTTCAAGTTCTTTTTGCTTATCCATAACAATCTTACCCCTTCCTTCCGGATGAATTGTTGCGTCGTTTGGAATTCGGCTTCACCCGCCGCTTCGGTTTTTCCGCATCCCGTTTCGGAGCCGGTTTCCCGGCTTTCATCCTGCGCCGCGCCGCCGGCGACGGTTCGCGCCGGATGCTCTCGACTTTTTTCGGCCGGGCGCGCAGCTCCAGCTCAAGCGGCACCCCGGTCAGGTCGAACGCCTGCCGCAGGGTATTCTTCAAAAACGCCAGATAGTTGTCGGCGCAGTATTTCGGATTGTTCACAAAGAGCAGCACCTTCGGCGGCGTCATGCCGACCATCGAAGCGTAATAGAGCTTCAGCGGGGCGGCCCCGACCACCGGCGGCGTGCTGCTTTCAAACGCATCCGCCAGCACCCGGTTCAGCACGCCGGTCGGGATGCTCAGTTCGAGCTGGTCCATCACCTGCGCGATGCTGTCCAGCAGCCCGTCGAGGTTGGAGCGGTCCTTCGCGCTGATGAACACCACCGGCGAGAAGTTCATGCCGGGCAGCGAATAGCGCAGCTCCTCCTCCAATGCGCGCACCTTGTGCCCGCTCTTGTAAAGGTCGAATTTATTCGCGACCACCACGCATGCCTTGCCCGCTTTCTGAATCATGCTCGCAATACGGCGGTCCTGCGCGGTCATCCCGTCGGGGCTGGCCTCCACCACGAAAAGCACCAAATCCGCCCGGTCGATCGCGGCCTGCGCGCGCATCACGCTGAAAAATTCGACCACGGTATCGACCTTGGCCTTCTTGCGCAACCCGGCGGTGTCCACCAGCACGGCGGCGCGGTCGCCCCCCTGATAGCGCAGCGTGAAATCCACGTCGATCGCGTCGCGGGTGGTCCCGGCGACGTCGCTGACCATCACGCGCTCTTCGCCGAGCAGCGCGTTGACCAGCGAGGACTTGCCGACATTCGGGCGGCCCACGACCGCGATATTCAGCGGCTTCACCGCCGGAGCTTCGCTTTCGCCGTCCTCCGACACATTCTGCGGCAGCAGTTTGATCGCGGCCTCCACCAGCGCGTTGACGCCGCGCTTATGCAAACAGGAAACCGGAAAAATCTTCCTGAAGCCGAGCTTCATGAACTCCACCGACTCGTGCTCCAGCGTCGGGTTGTCGCATTTGTTCGCGGCGAAGAGCACCGGCTTGCCGGACTCCCGCAGCCGGGCCGTGACCTCCTCGTCGAGGTTCACCACCCCGTCCTGCACGTTCGCGACCAGGATCAGCACATCCGCGCCGCCGATTGCGATATCGACCTGCGACGCGATGCGGCTGTCCCACATATCCACTTTGCGCGTTTCACCGGAAAGCATCCCGAGGCCGCCGGTATCGATCAATTGAAAACGGCACTTGCCCCGGACCAGCGGCGCGACCACCCGGTCGCGGGTCACCCCCGGCATTTCGTGCACGATCGACAGCCGACGGCCCACGATCGCGTTGAAAAGCGAGGATTTGCCGACATTCGGACGGCCTACGATAGCGACGGTCGGAATGTGCACCGGTTTCGTTTCGCTGTTGTTCTGTTCAGACATAAAATGATTCCCGATTGTAAAATGGTTCCGCTCAGCGGAAGGAGTTGATCAGGTCGCGGAGCTGCCGCGCCGCCGCGCCGGCCGCCGCGCCGAAGTTTTCGCTCCTGTCGGCGTAGATGATCCCGCGCGAGGAGTTGATCGCCAGTCCGCCGCCGTTCGCGTCGCAGCCGAACCGGACCACCTTCTCCACGTCGCCGCCCTGCGCGCCGACTCCCGGCACCAGGAAAGGCATCTCCGGGCAAAGCCCGCGTACGTGTTTGAGCTCCTCCGGGTAGGTCGCGCCGATCACCAGCGCCACGTTGTTGTTGTAGTTCCACTTGTCGCGGGCCAGCAGCGCGACGTGCTCGTAGACCATTCTGCCGTCGCACATCAGGTTCTGCAGGTCGCCCGAATTCGGATTCGAGGTGCGGCACAGGATGATCACGCCCTTGTCCGCGTGGTCCAGGAACGGCTTGAGCGTGTCGAAGCCCATGTACGGATTCACCGTCACCGCGTCGGCCTGATAACGCTCGAACGCTTCGCGCGCATACATTTCGGCGGTGGAGCCGATGTCGCCGCGCTTCACATCGAGAATCACCGGCACCATCGGCGCGTGCTCGTGGATGTAGTCGATCGTCATCTTGAGCTCGTCGTCCGCCCCCTGCCCGGCGTAGTAGGCGGCCTGCGGCTTGTAGCACGAGACCCAGTCGCGGGTCGCGTCGACGATCGCCTTGTTGAATTCGAAAATCGGGTGTTCGGCGCCCTTCAGGCACTCCGGCAGTTTTTTGAGATCGGGGTCCAGCCCCACGCAGACCAGACTGCGGTTGTGCTGAGAGGCCGACTTCAACTTTTCCATGAAACTCATGATGACGTTATCCTTAATTCAGTTCTCGGTCATTCAAAACGATGGTGCGGTCCAGCACCATCGTACGGTCCAGATCGTCAATCGGGGCGGTCTCCTCCGGCGCGGCGCTCCCGAATCTGCCGGGCAGCAGCTCGCGCATGTAATTGGCCAGCGTCACAATCGTCGGGCCGTAACCGTCCTTGTAGATGAAATACTCCAGGTCCTTCGCCAGAAGCGAGGTGTCCGAATAGCGGTCGGCGGGATCGTCCGCGAGCATCTTCTTCAGCATTCCGACCAGCTCTCCGGGCAGGTCGGCGGGAAGCTGCGTCCAATCGAGCTTGTTCTGCCGCACATTGTGCAGGATCTCAGTCAGCGACGGCGACAGGTCGCGCGCCATTTTCCCGGAAATCATGAAAAACAGCACGATTCCAAGCGAATAGATATCGCTGCGGAAATCCACCTCCTCCCGGCGCGCCTGCTCCGGCGCCATGAAAGCAAGCTTGCCCGACACCCGCCCGGCGAACGCCTGCGTGGTGATCCGCGCGATTCCGAAATCGGTGATCTTGGGCACCCCCTCGGTGTTGATCAGCACGTTATGCGGACAGACATCGCAGTGGACGATGCCGAGCGGCCGGCCGGCGGCATCCCGGCGGCTGTGCGCATAGGCCAGCCCGCGCGCCACCCGCGCCGCGATGAACACCGCCAGATTCAGCGGCAGCTGCCGCCTGATCTTCAAATGAAAATCGATGAAGTCATAAAGCGAAATGCCGTCCACGAACTCCAGCACGAAGTAGTACCCCTCCGGGCACTGCGCAAGATCATAGATCTGGACGATGTTCTCGTGGATCAGGTTCGCCACCAGCTTGGCCTCGCCGACAAAGTCGTCGACGTTCCGGCGGTCCCCCGCGAGCTTGTCGAGCATCATCTTGATCGCCACCGTCTTTTCGAAGCCGGCCGCGCCGACCTTTTTCGCTTTGTACACCGCGCCCATGCCGCCTTCGGCAATCAGGTTCACAATCTCGTAATGATCGTTTGCATCCAGTTTGCTGATCACAGCTCTTTCTCCCCGAACTCGAGTTTCAACCGCTCCAGATTACGCATCACCCCGGCTCCGCGCAGCTCCTGCGCCGCCGGAGTGAAATACCGGAAATTCAACAGGAAAGCCGTCTCGAACGCCACCCATTCGGCGTCGTTCATCGGCCTGCCTCCGGCTGCCAGCTCTTTGCGCAGCAATGCGGCCGCCTCCGGAAAATCGTCGGCGCCGTTGCGCCCCATATCCGCATCGCACAGCAACTTCTCCGAAAAGTTTCGCGGCCGGGGCGGAAACTCCGTCGCCAGAATCAGCGCCGCAATCCGGTTCAGCTCTTCTTTCGGGAAACCGAAACGGGGCAGCACCGTCACCGCAATCGCCGCGGAAGCCGCCTCGTGGTTCCGCCCCCCCCGCGAATAACCGGTGTCGTGGAACAGGGCGGCGACCTGCAGCCGCAACAGCTCCGCCTCCCCCACTTTACTGCGGGTTGCAAACAAAGTCACGTCTTCCAATACCCACCGGGTATGAATCCGGGAATGGTAGCACCAGCGGGACGGATCCACATTCCGCCCGATGAAGTCGAATACCCAGTTTTTCACCGGCTCAAGCCGCATGGTTCCATCCCTCTGTCTACAGTTAGTAGAATATACTACGAAACCCCTCCAAACGCAAGAACAAACTCCGGCGAATCTCGAAAATCCCGCTGCGGGACGGCGCGCCTCAGGAACGGCCGAGTTTGCGGCAGCAGGCGCGGGCCTGCTCCAGGATTTCGGTTTCGTTTTCAATCCGGCCGCTTTCCATCAGCACCCGGCCGTCGCAGACCACGGTGTCGATCACGCTGGAATCAGCGGAGTAGACCAGATTCGCCACAAGGTTGTAATCCCCGGTCATCTGGGGATGGTCGAGCTTCACCAGCACCGCGTCGGCCAGCTTCCCCTCCGCGATCACCCCGGCGTCGATGCCGTAGGCTTCGGCTCCGCAGCGGGTGGCGAGGTTGAACACGTCGGCGTCGCGCGCCGCGGTCGGCAATCCGGACTCATGCTTGGCCAGCAACGCGGCGAACTTCATCTCGTCGAGCATCGAAAGATTGTTGTTCGACGAAGCGCCGTCGGTGCCGATCGTGACCCGGCACCCCGCCAGATCGAAAGCATCGTGGAAACGGAACGCGCCCGAACAAAGCTTCATATTCGAACACGGCATATGCGCGATCACCGCGCGCCGTTCGCGGATCAGTTCGATGTCGTGATCCGTCAGGTGCGTGCAGTGGGCCAGTACGGTGCGCCGTCCGAGGATGCCGAGCCGGTCCAGGTATTCGATCGGCGTAAGCCCGTCATGGGCGGCCTTGCACTCCTCCACTTCGCGCGACGTCTCCGACGCGTGGATGTGGATCGCGAGATCGTTGGCACAGGCCTCTTCGGCGATCCGCCGCAGCACCGGTTCGGAAACCGTGTAGATCGCATGGGGGGCATAGGTAATCTGAATCCGCCCGGAATTGCCGCCGCGCGAGGCCAGCAGCTCCTCGTTGCTGCGGCGGTTGCGTTCGAGCACCTCTCCGTCGGAACCCGAAAGGTAGAGCAGCCCGATCGCGGCGCGCACGCCCATCTCCTCCGCCGCCCGGACCGCGCCGCGCTGATGCCAGTACATATCGCTGAAAAAAACGGTGCCGGAGCGGATCATCTCCAGAATCGCCAGCCGGGTTCCGCAGTACACATCCTCTTCGGTCAGCTTCGCCTCGGCGGGCCAGATGTAGTCGTTAAGCCAGGTGAACAGTTCCATATCGTCGGCATAGCCGCGCAGCAGCGTCATCGCCGCATGGGTGTGCGTATTGTAAAAGGGCGGAATCAACGCCTTGCGCCCGCCCGCGTCGATCACCCGGTCCGCCTCTCCGGCGATCCCCGAAGCGATCCGTTTGAAACGGTTGCCCTCGACCAGCACATCGGCGGTTTTTCCATCCAGAATCACATTTTTCAGCAACAGCGTACTCATAAAAACTCCTCCATCAGCGGCAGTTCGGGAGCCACCGCGCCATGTTTGCGAACTGCGTCCAGAATCTTCTCTTCCAACTCCGGCGACGGCTGAACCAGCCCCGCCGGCAGGCCGCCCGCCAGCAGCACCGGAATCCCGGCATTGTCGAGCGCCATGGTCGGGTCGATGTATTTGAGCCGGGTCGGCTCTTCCAGTACGAAATTCAGCGGCGCCTTGCGGTTCAGCACCCGTTCGGCGGGCAGCTCCGGCCCGAACTCATCCTCCACGCCCATATTCGCGATCAGCGCATTTCCGGCCGCCAGCTTTTCCATATCGAAAGTCCCGGCCAGCGCCCCGGCCCGGCCGGTCGCCGAAACCACGCACCACACACCATCCAGCGCAGCCTCGACCGCCTCCCGGTCGCGGAAATCCACCAGCACGGCCCCCTCAGGCGGTTTCACCCGCGACGCGTCATCCACCACCGTGAGCTCCGCTCCCCCGAGCAGCGCATACATCGCGATGCCGCGCCCGACCTTGCCGCAGCCGAACAGCACGATCCGGCGCCCTTTGAAGTCACCATATCCGGCATGGGCCATCCCCCGCCGGAAACCGTCGCCGGTGCCCAGCCCGGTTTCGATCACCTTGATCCTGCCGTCATCCGCCAGAAAGACCGGCTGCCGGCACTCCCGGTAGTGGTACATCCCGGAGCGGGTCAGTTCGACATAACCGTATTTCGATTTCACCGCGGTATTGACTCCGGCGCAGTCGAGCACCACATCGAACTCCCGCCGGCGCGCTTCTTCCCCGGAGAGAACCGGAATCCCGAATTCCGGCAGAAGCCGCGCAATCTCCGGATCGTGCGGTATCCCGTCGCCCAGCACCACCGTCAGCTCCGCACCGCCGGCCAGCAGCGCCAGATATTTGGTCATCGTATTGCGAAAAACCGGCGTGCCGTCCAATACGCTCAATCCGGCCAGCGGCCGCACGGCACTCCAGGAGTCGATCTGAACACGCAAAGCCGGATACTCTTCCGCCCCGTAAAAGCCGGAGAGATAAGTCTGTAAATCTTTCATGATGTTTCCTGAAATTAATACTGGTACAGGTAATCTACACTCCGGACGGCAAATTATCAAGAAAAATCCGAAAATTCAAGGAATCCCGACTAAACGGATCGGAACACTCCCTTGACAAAAGTTGAAAACGACCTATACTTCATTAATGAGGATCATAACCGGAGGAGGTTTTTCATGAGTGGTATGTTCTGCTTTCAATGTGAACAGGCGGCGGGAGGAACCGGCTGTTCGGGTTCCGGCCACGGCACCTGCGGCAAGTCCGCCGAGGCGTCAAGGCTGCAGGATCTTCTGCTGCGGCTCGCGGAGCGGCTGGCGCGCCAGATGGTCGACCGCAGCTCCTCGTCGGAGTCGTTCGACCGGATGATCCTGAATGCGCTGCTGGCCACGATGACCAACGTGGATTTCGATCCGGATCATCTGGAAGCCCTCTGCCGCCGGATGGGCTCGGCCTGCAGCCGCCCCCTGCCCGCGTCTCGCGAGGACCTGCTGGAAATGGCGGAACGCTGCGGCGTGGAGAGCGAACGCCAGAACACCGGCTGCGAGATGGCCAACCGGCTGTCGTTCCTGCTTTTCGCAATCAAAGGGGCCGCCGCCTATTATCACCATGCGGTGGAACTCGGCTATTGCGATCCGGAAATTTCCCGGTATTTCCGCCACGCGCTCGCCTATCTGGTACACCCCGACCTGAAGCCTTCGGAGATGATCAACCTGAGTCTGGAGTGCGGCCGCAACACGTTGAAAATCCTGGCGCTGCTGGACAAGGCCCATAACGAGGTTTTCGGGTCGCCGGAGCCGACCGAAGTGGCGGTCACCCCGACGGCAGGCAAGGCGATCCTGGTCACCGGCCACGACCTGCGGCTCCTGCGGGAGGTCCTGATCGCGACCGAGGGAACCGGAATCAACGTCTATACGCATGGGGAATTGCTCCCGGCCCACTCCTATCCGAAGCTGCGGGCTTTTCCGCATCTGGTCGGCAACTACGGCGGCTCCTGGCACGAACAGCAGACCGAATTCGCCGCATTTCCCGGGCCGGTCCTGGTCACCACCAACTGCATGATGCCGCCGCGCGACGAGTACCACGAGCGGCTCTTCACCGCCGGAGCGGTGCGCTACCCGGATGTGTCCCATCTGGAAGCCGGCGAATACGGCGCGCTGGCCTGCGTCGCCTCCTCCGAACCCGGTTTCCCGCTGACGGTCACCCCGCCCCGGAAAATACTGGTCGGTTTCGGCCATCATGCGCTGGAAGCCATATTGCCGCGAATCGTCGAACTGATGCGCGACGGACAGATCCGCCGCCTCTTCCTGATCGGCGGCTGCGACGGCGCCAAAACGGTCCGGGACTACTACACCACTCTCGCCGAAATCATTCCGCAGGATTGCCTGATCCTGACGCTGGCCTGCGGCAAGTTCCGCTTCAACCGGCAGGAATTCGGCACGATCGACGGCATCCCGCGGCTGCTCGACCTCGGCCAGTGCAGCGACGCCCACACCGCGATCGTCGCGATCCGCCGCCTCGCCGAGCTGATGCACACCGATGTGAACTCCCTGCCGCTGTCGATCATCCTCTCCTGGTACGAACAGAAGGCGGTCTCCATCCTGCTGGCTTTGTTTTCGCTCGGAGTGCGGAACATCAGGCTCGGGCCGGGCATGCCCGCGTTTTTCTCGGAGGATATGAAAGCACTGCTCGCGCAGGGCTACCGCCTGCGCCCGATCACCACTCCCGAAGCCGACCTTGCGGAGGCGCTCAGCAACTCCCCGCTTTAGAGTTTACCAGCCGGTAGGCCCTGAGAGTCCGGGGCGGGTCACTGATCGCTTTTGAGTATTTTGAAGATATTGGCGAACGCCTGCCGGACCTCATCCTCGCTGGCGGGGCGCAGCAGCTCTTCCGGCGTGGTCCGTTCGGCCACCTCGTCGGTCAGCAGATGCAGGAACGGCGAGGGCAGTGTGGCGCGGGTGATGCCGCGCTGCATCCTCTCCTTGGCGCGCAGCAAATACAGATACTTGCGCGCGCGGGTGATCGCGACATAGAAGAGCCGCAGCTCCTCCTCGACGGAACCCTCCTCCAACGCCCGTTCATGCGGGAAGATGTTGCGCTCCATCGCGACCACAAAAACGACCGGGAACTCCAGCCCTTTGGAGGCATGGACGGTCATCAACGTCACCGCATCCACCGTGCCGGTCTCTTCCTCCACTTTGTCGGATTCTTCGAGCAGGGCGAGGTTTTCGAGATAGGCTTCCAAGGTGGGCGGCTCGGCCTGCCGCTCTTCGTACTGGGTGATCGCGGTGATGAATTCGTCGACGTTTTCCCGGCGCTTCATCGCGTCCTTGAGGTCCTTGTAAATCCGCTGGAGGCCGTCAAGATAGCCGATTTCCTTCAGGAACTCGGTGATCTTCCAGGCGAGGGCGCCGGGTTCGGCGAACCGTTCTTTGTACTTCGCATAAACCTCGGCGAACTCCCTGGCGGCGGCGGCGGCCTTCGGAGTCAGCTCCTTCTGGAACTCCTCCTCCGCAAGCAGCTCAAACATCGGCTTGTGTTTCGCCCTGCGCCCGGTCTTCAGGGAATCGACCGCTTTCTGGGCCAGCCCGCGCGGCGGCGTGCCGAGAATGCGCAGCAAGCTCTGGTCGTCGCACGGATTGACCAGCAATTTCAGATAGGCGACCGCGTCTTTGATTTCGCGGCGCTTGAAAAACTCCTGGCCGCCGACGAGCCGGTAGGGAATCTGCTGGCGGCGCAGCGTCTGTTCGAGCTGCCGCGACAGGTGGTTGGAGCGGTAGAGGATCGCGAAATCCTGATATCTCAACTCCGGCTTGTCGTTCTTCATCTGCGTAATCATGCTGCCGATGAATTCCGCTTCGGATTCGCCGTTTTCGGTGGTCACGATCTTCACGGGTTCGCCGTCGCCGAGGTTGGACCACAACTGCTTTTCATGGCGGTTGGCATTGCTGCCGATCACCACGTTGGCCGCATTCAGGATGGAGGTGGTGGAGCGGTAGTTCTGTTCGAGTTTGACCACCTTGGCCCCCGGAAAGTGGTCCGGGAAACCGAGGATGTTGCTGATGTCCGCCCCCCGCCACGAATAGATGCTCTGGTCGTCGTCGCCGACCACGCACAGATTGCAGCGGTCCCCGGTCAGCAGCTTCACGATCGTGAACTGCGCGGCGTTGGTGTCCTGATACTCGTCGATCAGCAAATACTGATAGGTTTCGCGGTAACGCTCCAGCACGTCGGGGTGTTCCGTAAAAAGCCGGTAGACCAGAAGCAGCATGTCGTCGAAGTCCAGCGAATTCTGCATTTCAAGCAGCGTCTGGTACTCCTCGTAAAGCTGGGCGGCGGTCGCTTCAAAGGTGGTATCGGCGTGCCGCCGGGCGTCCTCCGGGAAGTACAGCTTGTTTTTCCAGCGCCCGATCATCGACTGCACTTCGCCGAGCGGAAATCCTTCATAGTTGCAGCCGAGCTGCCCGGCGGCCTGCTTGAGCACTCCCTGCTGGTCGGATTCGTCCGCGATGGTGAAGCTGGGTAGATAACCGAGCTTGGCGATGTCGCGGCGCAGAATCTTGATGCAGAAGGAGTGAAAAGTGCCGAGCGTGACCTTGCGCGCGATCTGCGGCTGGACCAGCTGGGCAAGACGTTCGCGCATTTCGCGCGCCGCCTTGTTGGTGAAGGTCATGCCGAGGATCATCTGCGGCGGAATGCCGCAGGCGAGCATATACGCGATGCGGAACGTGATCACACGGGTCTTGCCGGTGCCGGCCCCTGCGAGCACCAGCACCGGGCCGTTCACGGTCCCCGCTGCCGAAGCCTGCTCGGGATTCAGCTGTTTGAGGATTTCGTCTTTTTCCATAAGTGCGGGAGCGGCCGGCTTACAGGACTTTGACGGCGAGGTCGAAGCCGTCTTCGGAGGCGAGCGCGGCGGCGCTGGTCACCGGGTTGGTGAATTCCGCGAAGATGCCGCCGTCAACCACATACTGCGCCGCGCAGTTCACGCACGGAGCCGCGAAGCCGGTCGCGACCTGGTCGTCGCAGGGGCGGTTCTTCTCGTAGGTGGAGAGGTAGCGGATTTCGCCGGGCACCAGCGTGAACTCGCGGACCAGCAGCGCATCCTTGCGGATGATGCCGAGGTAGCCGACCGGGCGTTTGTTGCTGACCGCGGCGACGATGCGCGGAGTGTCGAGACTGTCCTTTTCGTAATCCATCGCGAGCAGCCCGAGGCTGATCGCGTCGCGGGGCGGGAAGCCCATCGCGATCTTTTCGACGATCGGATCGGTCTGCGAACCGTTGGTCGCGACGGCCCATTCGCCGGCGAGGCGCACGCAGTTGTAGCTGATGTAGGGATTCTTGCGCAGATCGGATTCAAAGCCGGCGCGCGGCAGGATCGAAATCTGATTGTTGACGAGCACCGCTTCGCGGTTCGGGAACGAACGCGAAGAGACGCGGTACATGGCGGCGGCCTTGCCCTGCGGGGTCATGCCGATGGCGACGATTCGACCGAGATACATAACAATGGACCTTCCTGTTTGGAATATTCGATAACGGTATCGTTATAAAATACTCCCGCGAAGCGGTTCCGGCAACCGCCCGGCCCGGAAAATTCCGAAATTATTTGCGGTTCCGCTCCCCGGGAAAAATGATTTCAGGAAAAATCGGGCCGTTCCGATTTGCAATTTTTTCCGAGTGGTGTATTGTTGTATTATCGGCAATGGCGCCGGTGTAACAACAAACCAGAAAAGGAGTTTTCAAAATGGAAAACAAGAAGGAAATCTTCGCGGACGGCATCGGTCAGATTCACTTTGCGGGCGGCATGGTCCGGTTCGACTTCGTCACCCTGCAGCCCGGCGAAGACGGCGCGGCCCCGACCCCGGTCGTCAACGAGCGCATCATCATGCCGCCCCAGGGCTTCCTCGGCGCGTTCAACTCGATGCAGCAGCTGATCGACAAGCTGGTCGAAGCCGGTGTGCTGACCAAGAACGAAAACGCGAAGTAATCGTTTCCGAGAAAGAAATTCCGAATGACGAACGTCTTCACCATCTGCGTACCCTTGAGCATGGCCGCAATGAAGCTGCCGGAGGTCGATTGCACCTTCTCGGTTTCATCGGGGCGTCGCTGGTATTCGGGCGGTTTCTGTCTGACGTTGCGTCTGAAGAATGATTTCGAACGCTCGGTGCTGGCGGCGAACCTCCGGTCGGACTGGAGCTGTTCGGTGGACGGTGCTGCGGCGTATTCCGCGCGGAAGCCGGAGACGGCAGCCGTCGGAAGTCGGCCGGAAACAGCCGGTCGGCGACAGATGCTGAAGAAAACGGGCGGCCGTTCGGCCTGCTCGAACTATTGCCGGTTCCGGCTATAGTCCGGTATCTGTTTTCAGTTTTTGACTGCGGTAAAGCATTCTTGAGAGGTGAGACGCTTCCAGCCGGATCCGATCGTTTCTCAAGCAGGTTTTACCGCTTTTCTTTTGCCCGGCGGTTGATTATTTCAAAAAAAATAGTATAATATATATGTACTATGACCGGCCCGGTGCTTCCGCGGGGGAAAGCTGCCGGGGAATTGCCGGATTGCGTCGGGAGGCGGGGCGATATATGAAATGGGTTGTGATCATCATTCTGCTGGCGGCCGCCGCTGCCGCGGGATACCGGTACTGGCCGCAGATCTGGACGCCGATGGACGATCCCCCCGCCGTGGAAGCCGCCGGGTCTCCGCAACCTTTGCCTCCGCAGCCCCGGCGCGCGGCGGCAGCTCCGGAGCCTCCCCCGGAGCCGCAATACGGTTTTTCCGCTGAATTCGAGGCGATGTCCGGCGAGGGCCAGACGCAGGCGCAGTGGGCGGAAAAACGGGGGCTTTACAACTTTTACCGCCAGTCGCCGAACAACCGCTTTGCCGGCACGGACAGCAAAACGCTGTTCCGGCCGAATGAAAACGACGTGTTTCAGGGAGCCACGCCCGAAACGCTGTTCCGGCCGAATGAAAACGACGTGTTTCAGGGAACCACTCCCGAAACGCTGTTCCGCAAGTCCCGGCGGGGAATCCGGCAGGGACTTCACGCTCCGCGCCCGCGCCGGCTTCCCCCTCCCCCGCCCAAGCAGAAGAAACGCCCGGTCAGCCGCTTCCCGATGCCGCCGCAGCCGGAGGAGGAACAGCAAGAGCTTATCCCTGAATAAAGAATCGGCATGAAGCTGCGGCGGAAGCGTACCATGCCGGTCTTGCCGGGCATAATTTTGTTTTTCTCGTTCCATGAACTTGTATTCGGAAAATTATGGGAATACCTTGTATCCATGCGGATGGGATGTCCGCGGAAATTCAACCACAAACGGGAGGAAAGGACTGCAAGATGAAATGGACGGTGCCTGTTTTCATACTCGCGGTGCTGATGCTGGTGGCCGCACCGGTGTTTTACTGGTACGGCTGCCGGATTGAGCCGGGTAACGGCGAAATCGCGGTGCTGATCCGCAAAACCGGAGAGCGCCTGCCTCCCGGCGAAGTGATCGCCCGGAAGCCGGAGCAGCAGGGTATCCAGCTGGAGGTACTCGGTGAGGGACGCTATTTCCGCAATCCTTATATCTGGGATTGGGAAATTCTGCCGATCACCGATGTTCCCGCCGGAAAATTCGCGGTGCTGGTCCGCAAATTCGGCAATGATTTGGAAGGCGGGCAGATCATTGCTCCCGATGACGCCGGCAAAGGGGTGCTGCGCGAAGTGCTCGGCACCGGCAAGCACCGGATCAACCCCTACGCTTACGAAGTCAAGATTTTCGACGACATCAAAATCATGCCCGGTTTCGTCGGCGTGGTGACCTCGCTGACCGGCGACGACATCTTCTCCGGTAAAGCGAATGATTTGAGCAGGCAGAACGGCTTTCTGGTCGGCCCCGGCCGCAAAGGCGTACAGCCGGAGGTGCTCAAAGAGGGGACCCACCGGGTGAATCCCTTCATCTACAGCGTGGCGCTGGTCAACATTCAGAGCCAGCGGCATGAATTCAGCGGGGACGATGCGATCACTTTCCTGACCCAGGACGGTTTTCAGGTGTCGCTGGAGGGAACGGTCGAATTCAATATCGACGAAACGATGGCGCCGCGCCTCTCCAACGAAGTCGGCAACATGGAAGATATCCTGAAAAAACTGATCCTGCCTTCGGTGCACGGGTTCGCCCGCATCGAGGGGAGCAAGAAAGGTGCGACTGAATTCATCATCGGCGAAAGCCGCCAGCTGTTCCAGTCGCAGTTGGATAAGTTCCTGCGTGAAAACTGCCGTAAATGGGGTGTAGTGATCAACTCCGTCCTGATACGCGACATCATTGTGCCGCAGGAGATCGCCGAAATCATCCGCAACCGCGAACTGGCCCAGCAGGAAGCGCGCAAGTACGCCGAGGAGATCGAGCAGGCCCGTTCCGAAGCCGAGCTTCAGAAACAGAAAATGCTGGCCGAACAGAACAGCCGCAAGGTCGAAGCCGAAACCGCCAAGCTGACCGCCGTCATCGCCGCCCGGCAGAAAAAACTTGAAGCGACCATCGCCGCAGAAACCGAACTTAAAGTGGCCGAAGTCCAGTTCCGGACCGCGCAGGCCGACGCCCAATCCGCGCTGAACGCCGCCGAGGCGGAACGGAGCGTGATCGTCGAGCGCAACCGCAGCGAAGCTGAAGTGCTGGCACGCCAGATCGAAGCGTTCGGCGGCGGCGACGCCTATATCCGGGCGATGCTTTATTCTAAAATAATGCCGGGCGTCCGTTCGATCATCGGCAACAGCGCGGGCAGCGGATATTTCGGCCTGCCGCTGGCTCCGGCCGCCGCCGAAGGAGGTACGAAATGAGCGGGAAAGAGATCATGGAAACCAGGAGCGGAATCTCCCGTCGGGGAATTTACGTGACATTGATGATCGTTGCGGCACTGATCGCCGTATTCGGCTATCTGAGCTTCGAGTGGCTGTTCTGCCGTTTCTACGTTCCGCCCGGCTATATGGCGGTGGTCACCGCCAAATCGGGGCGGGAACCCAGGGCCGGTTCGATTCTGGTCGAAGAGGGCGAAAAGGGGATCCGGCGCGAGGTGCTGGCCGAGGGAAGGCATTTCCTGAATCCGATCCAGTACGACGTGGAAATCGTGCCGGCGGTTTCCATACCGCTGGGCAAGGTCGGCATCGTGACCGCCAAAGTCGGCCGCGAACTGCCTCCGGGCGAGATCATCGCCCCCGACCGCGAAAGCAAGGGCGTATGGCGCGACGTGCTCGGCCCCGGCCTTTACCGGCTGAATCCGGAGGGGTATCAGATCGAAATTGCCGACGCGGTGAATATCCCGGTCGGTTACGTCGGGGTAGTCACTTCGCAGACGGGCAAAGAACCGGCGCCGGGAAATTTCGCCGGTCCGGGAGAAAAGGGCGTGCTCAAGGATATCCTGCAGCCCGGCCTCTACTACCTGAACCGGTACGCCTACCAGGTCAACGTGATCGAAATCGGCATGAATCAGGTCACCATGTCCGCCGGCTCCAACGAGAGCGTGGTGGCAGCCCGCACCCGGCTGAACAGCGCGAACGACGCACTCGGCGCACTGGAAGCCCAGACGCTGAATTTCCAGAATGAGCAGCGGCTGAAAACCCTGAAACAGGCGGTAAAAAAGACTTCCGCCGCCAGCCGGAAACAGGCGGCGGACAACATCACGCAGGAAGCCGAAATCTTCGGCGTCAGCCGCGCAGTGGAATTTCCGTCGCGCGACGGCTTCAAAGTGACCCTCGACATGACTGTCGAGTTCGAACTGATGCCGGGCAACGTCGCGAAAATCTACCTGCTGTACGGCGACCTGCCGCAGGTAGTGGAAAAGATCATCCTGCCGCAGGTGCTGTCGGTGTCGCGGATGAAAGGATCCAGTTACCGGGCCCAGGATTTCATCATGGGCGAGGGACGCGAAACCTTCCAGCACGACCTCCGGCAGGAACTGGAAAAGACACTGGCGGGAAAGAACATCATCGTACACAATGCGATCATCCGCAACGTGGAGATTCCGCTCAACATCCTGTCGCCGATCCGGGCCGTCAGCCTGGCAAAAGAGCAGAACCTGACCAACGTTTCCATGCAGGAGACCGCCAAAAAGCTGGCCGAACTCAACATCGAAACCCAACTGATCGACCAGCGCCGCCGCGAGGTGGAGCAGGAGACCAAAAAACTGGTGGCGCAGACCGGTGCCGAACGCGATCAGGCCGTAGCCGAACTCAAGGCGGAAACCGAGCTGGCGGTGGCGGACATCCGGCTGAAGCGTTCCGAGATCATCGCCAGAACCGCCCGCCTCAAGGGAGAAACCGAGGTAAAGACGAAGTTTCTGGTCAAAAACGAAGAAGCACAGGGAGAACTGCTCAAGGCCAAAGCACTCGGCGGCCCCGGAAAACTGGGCGACCTCAAGCTGGTCGAATCCCTGAATCCGAAAGTGGAAACCCGGATCATCTATGCCGGACCCGGCACGCTGTGGACCGACCTGAAGAACGGCGCATTGCCGCTGCCGGCTTCGCGGCCTGAATAAAAAAACTCCGCGGCAGGGAAGCTTTCACTGCCGCGGAATCCTGTTTCCCGAAGACCGGATTTACCGCATCCCCTCGAACTGCATCACCTCGTTGCGGAGCTTCTGCCGTTCGATCCGGAGCGGATAGGTAGTGCGGGTGCTCAGGTCGTCGACCAGAATCATTCCGCCCTGCATCCGGAAGTTGTAATAGAAGTTCCAGAGCTTCCGGGTTTGCGAATCCATATCCAGCTCCAGCTTGTTCCCGTCGCCGACCGAATAGGAACCGGCCCAATCCCAAAACGCGGTCTGGCCCGGCGAGTTTTCCGGGGCGCGCATATGCAGGAAAATCAAATCCTGATAGACGATCGCATAGTCGCCGCGCTCCTCGGCGGGCAGATAACGCCCGTTGGGCAGCCCGACGGAGGCGCAGCCGGCTCCCGCCAGCATCAGCGCCGCGATCGCACCGAAAAGAAACAGACTTTTTTTCACGGAATCCTCCTTTCGTTCCACACCGTCAGATCACGATATTGACCAGCCGTTTCGGCACATAGATCACCTTGCGGACCGGCTTGCCCCCGAGCGCCGCCTGAACCTCCGGCGCGGCGAGCGCGAGCTTCGAAGCGGCCTCCTGGTCGGCATCGACCGGCATCATCAGCCGCGCCTTCGGTTTGCCGAGCACCTGCACCAGGATTTCGACTTCGTTGACCTCAAGCACCTTCTCGTCCCACACCGGCCACGGTTCGTAAGCCAGCGTCTCCGCATGGCCGAGCGTCGACCACAGCTCTTCGCCGATGTGCGGCGCGAAAGGCGACAGCAGCAGCACGAACTTCTCGGCCGCTTCACGCGGCACCCTGTCGCACTTCGAGAACTCGTTCAGGAAGATCATCAACTGGCTGATCGCGGTGTTGAAGTTGAATGTGTCGAGGTCCTGCGAAACCTTCCTGATCGTCGCATGCAGCACCCGGAGCTGTTCCGGCGTGCACGGAGCATCGACGATTTCGCTCTGCGCAACCAGCCGCCACGCGCGCTTCAGGAAGCGGAACACGCCTTCGACCCCCTTGGTGCTCCACGGCTTGGTCGCCTCCAGCGGCCCCATGAACATCTCGTACATGCGCATCGAATCGGCGCCGTATTCGCGGATCACGTCATCCGGGTTGACCACGTTGCGCAGCGATTTGGACATCTTGGCCGGAAATTCGACCAGCGCCTCGCCGTCGGATTTGCGCACCGGACCGTTCGGCGTGAAATCGACCTGGTCGGTCGGCACCAGCGCGCCGCGTTTGTCCTTGTAGCTGACGCCGAGGATCATCCCCTGGTTGACCAGCTTCCGGAACGGCTCCTTCGTCGAAACCAGTCCGAGATCGAACAGCACCTTGTGCCAGAAGCGCGAGTACAGCAAGTGCAGCACCGCATGCTCCGCGCCGCCGACATAGAGGTCGACCGGCATCCAGTATTTCTCCTTGGCCGGGTCCCACGCCTGATCGGGATTCTTCGGGTCGATATAACGCAGATAGTACCAGCAGGAACCGGCCCACTGCGGCATGGTGTTGGTTTCGCGGCGCCCCTTGCGGCCGGTCGCGGGATCGGTGTAATTCAGCCAATCCTTCGCCTTGGCCAGCGGCGGCTCGCCGGTGCCGGAGGGCTTGAAATCCTCCATTTCCGGCAGGTTCACCGGCAGTTCGGAGTCGTTGACCAGCTCGATCGAACCATCTTCGTAGTGAATGATCGGGAACGGCTCGCCCCAGTAACGCTGGCGGCTGAACAGCCAGTCGCGCAACTTGTACTTGACCGCTTCGCGACCGAGGCCGCGTTCGGCCAGCCAGCGGGTCGCCGCCGGCTTGGATTCCCTGACCGACATCCCGTCGAGCGCCAGCCCGTCGGAATTCGCGGAGTTGATCAGCTTGCCTTCGCCGGTCCAGCACGCCTTGCCCGCCAGCACCGCGGCGACATCCACGCCCTCGGCTTTCGCCGCTTCCGGATCGGGAGCGATGATGCACTTGATCGGCAAATCAAACTTCTGCGCGAACTCAAAGTCGCGCGTATCGTGCGCCGGAACCGCCATGATCGCGCCGGTTCCGTAGCTGATCAGAACATAGTCGGCAATCCAGATCGGAATTTTCACGCCGTTGACCGGGTTGATGGCATAAGCGCCGGTAAATGCGCCGGTCTTTTCCGTGGAGAGTTCGGTACGGGCAAGGTCGGTCTTTTTGGCCGCCTCGGCCTGATACGCCTCAACCGCCGCCCGGCATTCCGGCGCGGTGATCTCCTTTACCAGCGGGTGTTCCGGCGACAGCACCATATAGGTCGCACCGAACAGCGTATCCGGGCGGGTGGTGTAGACCGTCACCGACGGCCCGGCGGAGGTTTTGAAAATCACCTCCGCGCCGACCGATTTGCCGATCCAGTTGCGCTGCATCTCCTTGACCCCCTCCGGCCAGTCCAGTTCATCGAGGTCCTGCAGCAGCCGCTCGGCGTACTCGGTGATCCTGAGCATCCACTGCTTCATCGGACGGCGCTCGACCGGATGGTTGCCGCGTTCGCTGCGGCCGTCGATCACCTCCTCGTTCGCCAGCACCGTGCCGAGCGCGGGGCACCAGTTCACCGCGACTTCATCGAGGTAGGCAAGGCCCTTCTTGTGAAGCTGCATGAAAATCCACTGCGTCCACTTGAAGTATCCCGGATCGGTCGTATTGATCTCCCGGTCCCAGTCGTAGCTGAACCCCAGCGATTTGATCTGGCGGCGGAAGTTGTCCACATTCTTCTGCGTGGTGACCTCCGGATGGGTTCCGGTTTCGACCGCGTACTGTTCGGCAGGCAGCCCGAATGCGTCCCACCCCATCGGATGCAGCACGTTGTCGCCCTTCATACGGCGGTAACGGCAGATGATATCCGTGGCGGTGTACCCTTCCGGATGGCCGACATGAAGCCCCGCCCCCGACGGATACGGAAACATATCCAGCACATAATATTTCGGCTTATCGGCGAAATCCACCGCTTTGAACGTCTTGTTTTCTTCCCAGAAGCGTTGCCACTTCTTTTCGATCGAAGCGAAATCGTATTCCCGCGCCATGACCGGCTCCTTGCTGTTTGAAAGGTTGCAACTACATAATTTCTATATAACATACATGTAAAAACAGCGCATTGCAACCGCCGCCGACACCAAATTCATGCCGCATGCAAGTTTCTTGAACCGGGATTTCGCCTTTGGCGACCAAGGCGCTTCGCCCTTGGAACCCGACC
>ERZ1034917.439-NODE-439-length-38261-cov-30.684526_pt1 | contig 38261 bp, 78 predicted proteins | sample MGYA00520605_ERZ1034917 | MGnify/ENA primary metagenome ERZ1034917 (study PRJEB33766, sample SAMN09781784) | gut metagenome | biome: gut microbiome | host: Homo sapiens | place: Madagascar | study: EMG produced TPA metagenomics assembly of the PRJNA485056 data... | reverse complement strand
CTCCTGCGCCAAAAACTCGTTTTTTTCGACCGGGGGGTATCCCACATGCAAATAATTTTTGCGCACGCTCAATCCCACTGCTCCTCCGTCAACGGTTCATCTTTCTCCCCGTCGCCATACTGTCTGAACGCCTCAGGATGTAACTCCTCATGACAGCGCTTGCACACACTAATCAACTGCCGCTCCCCGTCGTCACCATACAACGACAGCGCCAAGTCCGGCCTATCCTTAACGTGCGCCACATGATGCACCACCACCGCCTTAGCATAACGTCCGCGCGCCTTGCACAATTGACATTCATAATGATCCAGCCGCAGCACCTCATCCCGCAGCCGCTCCCACGCCGACCAGTGATAAAACAAATCACCCTTATCCGCCGCAAGCAAAGCCTGCAGCCTCGCCAGCTCTTTCTCCGTCACACCATCACCGCCCCCATAAACCGCCGCATCCAAAGCAAAAGAGCACAAGCTCTAACGCCTGTGCCCCTCGCCAAAAGGAGATATTATGTCAAAACAAACCTGATTACTAATTATCACGCTATCATAATAACACATAAACTACTTGCATTTACTGTCATCTTTCTATCTCACCATATGCCACCAATGCCCCGCCATGCAAACGATACACATGATCAATGCTGTAATGCATCACCTTAGCCACACTCCCCCAGTCCAGCCCCGCCACATACCGATACACCAGCACATCGCGATAGCGCTCATCTTTCAAACACCCGATCTTCGCCGTTATCATATCGCGCACCCGCAAATATCGATCCAGCTCCGCCGCCAAATCATCCTGCAAATCCGCCACCCTCGCCACCAATGCCCCCATCCGATCCCCTCCGCCGCTCTTCGGCATACCGTCCGAGCGCGAAGTACACTTATACAGCACATCCTCCAGCTCCGCCTTTTCCGCCGCAATCCTGTCAATTACCGCCTTGTGCTGCCGTAACAAACTCAATTCTTCCTTGCTCGTCATCTCCTACATCTCCTCATCATCGCTTTTCTTCTCCACGATCTTGCCGATCATCTCAATAAGCATTCGCGCCGTCTTGTTCGCCCCGTCACACGTCGCATTAAACAGCTTCCCCAAATCCGCATATTCGTCCGCCTCTTTCTCCGTCAACTGCTCGCTAAGTTCCGTCGCCAGCTGTATCTGTTGCAAATAGCGGTCAAACGTCGTCTTAAAGAAAAAATTATCCTCAATCTCCGCATCTTTCGCTATCTTCAAAATTTTCTTAGCTTGTTTCTGCAAATCACTTTCTTTTTTCGCCACTTACTCCACCTCATTTCCCCAGCAATCCCAACCCTCGACCTTTTGCCGGGCAAAAAGCTCGATCTTCGGCACATCGCCACACAATTCGATAATCCTGTCTCGCACAATATCCGGCTTTTTGCTGTGTTTCTCAATCGGTGCCTCTATCACCTGCTGCACCGCATGAGACCTTACGCACTCTTTTGCTTTTGTCTTAGAGCTGATCCCCAGCAGGCAAACCTCCGCATTTGCCCTCGTATATGCGCCCATGCCCATAAAATTCTTATTGCTTTTTTGATATTTCTTTATCCAGACAAACGCCGCCGTTTTATACTGAAAACCCCACGCCTCCATCACTGCCAATGCCTGCCCAATATTGGGAAACGTCGCCCACATAAAACACAGCGCGTCATCCGTAGCTATATCTCGTACCGGCAGCCGGCAAATATCCTCTTGTTTCATTGTCCGGTAATATTGCTTAGCCAATCCCCTTGAATTTTTCACAGATCCGCTTAGCTTATATTCCCACGGTGGATCGGCATAAATGATTTTGTATCTTTGATCCGTATTATAAATATCCGTCTTTACTCATCTCCGCCCCCTCTTTCGCTTTTCTGCTTACTTCTCCGAAATGCTTAAACACCATAACCGCCGCTTTGGCATTTTCGTTGTTTTCTTGTAAAACATGCATTAGCTGCTCATAGCAAATTTTTAACCTTAAATTTATTTTTTGGTTTATCATCATTCCGCCCCTCCAAAAAATCAACCATTTTATCCATACACTCCGGGCAAAGATCCAGTGGGCGCGTTCCCACGGATGAGCCATTTGGTTTGGAAACCGTTAATGAAATACTATTGGCATCTGTTTCTATGTCCTTAATTTTGTACCTTCTCGTCGAATAATACCCATAAATCTTCCCGCAGCGGTCACACTTCATTACATTACTCATTATCATCCCTCCTCTTTCTGCTTACTTCTCCGAAACGTTACCGTCGATTAGGCGTTTCCATTCTTCTCGAAAACCTTTTCCTATATCTTTAATAGCATTGCTTATCGACGCCTCGGTTTCGTCATAAGCTGTAAAATCCCCCTCTAAAAACTCTTTTAACTTCGCCATGCACTCCGGACAAAGGTCGTAGTATTCCTTTTCGCCTAAATTGCCGTGCGTGTCCACAAGATATAAATAAATGCAATTTTGTGTCCTTACGTTTTCGCCGTTTACTTCACGCTTGAAATAATAATCATAATACTTCCCGCAGCGGTCACACTTCATTGCATAACTCATTATAATCCCTCCTCGGCTTAATCAATCCCTCTTCAATACGCCTTTTTTGCATGTTGTTATACGCTATCTGGATAGCCTCTTCATCTATCCCCATCTGTTTCAATTCGCCAATCAATCGCGCATCTTCTGCGCAAAATTCATTCAGCTCGATCGTTATCATCTACTCTACCTCCCTCATCAAAATTATCCTATCAACATCTTCATTGCATGCATTTTTCGTACGAAATACAGCTGCAACCTTGCACTCCAAATCCTCTCCATAAAAATTCAGCTTTTTTTGAACATCAATCGCCCAAGAATAGAGAGGTATGTCTATAACCTCGTAATAATATTTCACCTACTCTACCTCCGCCAGCCAATATTCTGCTCTGCATTTATAGCAATGATCACTTATGTAATACGTACTTGCAAAATTTTTGTCCACTGCACATGGCTCAATAACCAAAACGCTATCAAAATCTAATCGTGCATTCGGAAACATCATCAAAAACTTGCTTTGCCGTGCCATCTTCACCTGCTCGGCGTTTTGCTCTTGCATAATCACTCCACCTCCGCCAGCCAATATTCTTTCATGCAAGCCAAGCATCTTCCCGAATCGTCCTTTCTGCACTTTAATGTGCTATCAAATGACTTAGGACAAAAGTCTATATACAACTCTCCTCTTTCATCGCGCCAACGGTTTATATTCGGAAACATCTTTAAAAGCTCACTTTGTCGCGTTTTCAGCGGATGTTCGTTGCTCCATTTTTGCACGGTTCTGATAGCAAAATCTGCCTCTTGAAAACACATCCCCTCGCATTCATCACAAAACCAACTAACCCAACCTTGCTTTAAAGGGCATAAAGTTTGCGCCTCTAACGATTGGCACATCCTGTTCATTTCTTCTTTAAACACTTTAAAACCACTGCAATCTGCCATTTTTCTCTCATCTCCAATATACAAAATGTAATGCACCCATACTATTAATCCTAAAAAAACTATCGGCAGTAAGTACTTCACCTACTCCGCCTCCGTCAGCCAAAAAATTTTTCTGCAAACAGCACAATTCCCTGAGCATTTCTCCAATTCTTCGTCCATAATCTCGCATGGCATTATATTGATCACGTTATTCGTCATTAATGCGGCGGGAAATATCTTTAAAAATTCGCTTTGCCGCGTCTTCGGCAAAGAATGCGACGGATGTTCATTACTCCATTTTTGCAAGACGGTTATTGCTTTTTCCACGCCGTCCGGAAGCCAATCCATATGACCGCAACAGCCATAATGTGGCTTATAGAAAACGCAATCTTCCACCTCGCTATATTTATTAACTGTTTCACACATTCTATCCAACTCTTCAAAAAACACCTTTGTTTTACTGCAATCCGCCATTTTTACTCCTCCTTTTTACTAAAATGCTCCCATACTTCCACCCGATACAAATTTATTAAAGCTTGGAGTTGCTTTATTTTTTCGACCATTTCCCACAACGCGTAAGTTGACAAGCATAAAGCAATTCCCATCAAGGTTATCAGTAAATTATCCACCCTATCTCTCCTCCCCGTCCTTGCAAAAGAAATCCTCCGGCGTTTCCATCTCGCCGTTTCGATACAAAATCATACCGCTGCATCTGCCTTTGCGGCTGCTGCTACTATAGCGATGCCAATATCGGCACCTCTCACAACGCACCACGGGCGCGGTTTCTATAGTCGGCATAGGTTCCTTTTGTTTCTGCTTTTCCAATGCATTAATAGCTAATTTAATCTCTTCAACATAATCGTGTTGAGTATCAGTACAATCCTCACTGATTAGATACTCTAAATTGGCAATTGCCTCTTCTTTATCCATTTTTCTTTTTCCCTCCTACACAGCAATAGCCGTCACTTTTTCCAGCCGTCAGAAACACATCCTCAAACATGCATTTTCCATGATTAGAGCAATCTTTACACCGCACTACCGGCACCGCATCTACAGGCGGCATTGAGTCTATTTCATCTACAGCGGCTTCCGCCGGATAATAACCGCCGCTGCTTCCCTCGTAATATGCTCGCATATTTGCTTCTATCCTGCGTATTGTTTCATCTGCGTCAATCAGTCTCATTTTCAGCCCCCTCTTCTTGAAAATAATAATGCGGAATTATAATCCCATATTCTGCTAATGCCTCTTTGCGCAAATCCTCTTTTTCGTACCTTGCTTCATCGGTCAAGATTTGCATAGCCAGCTTTATAGTCGTTTCGGATATAAGCAATCCGTTTCTTAATAAACTGCCATGTATATCAATTGACTCTTGTAAAAATGCTGTAATTCTTTTATTGTAATAATCACTTATCATGTCTCCGCTTGCTCACTATCCAAATCCATCTTCGCACCGCAGTTTGGACAATAGCTACGATTCCGTCTCAAACCTCCATATCTCGGTTCTACTGCATTCTCCTTTTTCATAGCCGCTTGCAGCTTTTTATAATCTTCCTCGGTAGCAACGTCAATCGTGGCATACGGTTTGTACTCACGCCACGCCTCCTTTTCCTCATCATAGTAAATATCCATCATTTACCCTCCTACTCAAATAATCCGATAATTAACACTATAATAAATAGTAATACACTAACAGCACCTATAAGTAAATCCCCCGCCGCAACAGCAATGGCAATATCTTTAATCATCGTTTAGCCCTCACTTTCTGCGCAATATTTTCCACGCTTCCCCTACCCTGCCGAAATTCTTTTTTACAGCACTACAATAATCGCGAACCACTACCGCTACATCTTTATCGCTATCGCAAATTTCCATGATCAGTTGAATTACTATCCACAGAAATACAAAAATTGCCAAACCTGCAACTATTGCCGAAAGATAATAAAATATTTTTCCCAATATCCCGAGCATCACATCCCCTCCTTTTTCATTTTATCCAGCATATATTCTAAATCATCTGCAACACACCCAACAGTCCGAACCAATACCTGCACCTGCTTGTGCGCCTTTGCTAACTCCTTGTATGCTTCAACTATCTCCCTTTCCTGCATTTCTGTCAGCTCAACTTGACTCTTATAGCTTTTCCATGCAAAATACACCTCTGCGCACGAAGCTATAATTATCGCAATACCAAGAATGTAAAAAATCATTTCCATTTCATATCTCCCCCTTATCTCTCGCCCGCTCTAACCGCCGCTCAATCTCTTTTTGGTAGCACTCCGGACACACCGCATAGCCGAAACCCCACATATCATGGATTTCCATTGATGTGTAGCACTCTCCGAAACATTCCTCCTTGCCACACGATGCACAGTTTACTTTCTTGCTCATATCTTCCTCTGCTAACCTGCACCGCCAATCCGCAGGCACACTGTACGGCTCATACTCGCCCTTTGCGTCATTCCACTTCAGCATCTTTATCATCGTCCACCAGCTCCTCGATTGAAAAATTGCACTCATCTTTCAGCACTTCCGTCATATCGTCCAGCGTCAAGCGCCCCTCCTTGGTGCACTTCGCCAAATAGGATCCCTCTTTCACGATCTTTTTTAGCCGCTTTTCGCCAAATCCGAAACTGTTATGCAAAATATAGCACATCAGTGTAAGCGTTTTACCAGTGCCTGCATATACTCCGTCGCTAAAAGCTCGTTTCATCTCGGCATTTATCGCAGCTTTCAACTTTTTCGCTTCCAAATCCGCCTTTTTACTCTTCGCTGTGCTCAAAACCCTCACCCCATTTCAAGCACATTGCCATCACCTGCGTACACTCGCAGGCGCATTTAAAGGCATTCTCGTATATTTCGTCCAGCTTAGCTTGATCCGTCTCCCTATCGTGCTTGACATCGACCCACAGCGCATACATCATACTTTGAAACGCGCATCGATTGACCTCTTGGCACATCTCCTCGACCTCTTCTTTCAGCACCGCCCACGCCTCGTGCTGAGAGTGAAACTTCCCATGCTGCGATAGCGCAGCGTCCCTCTCGTTTTTCGCTGCATGTTCAATCCGCTCCTTGCAAACCTCACAAATCATCTTTTTATGCCTCCTACTTTTTACTCAGCATTAATTTATAAAATCCCTCAGCCGCCGCAGGATGCTCATGTTTAGCCATGCGATAACTTTTTAGCTTAGCTTTTATCTCTGCCGTCTCCTCCAAAAATTGCGGGCATTTTTTAACTGCATATACTGTCGTATAGGCATCGGGATTAGCCTTTCTTCGCTCCGCGCCCGGCCAAATTTGTTTTTCCTCGTACTCGCACCCCTCTGGCAATGTCTTTTCCTTGCCAAACCAGCTGCACTGCACCTCAGCCAGTCCGCAAGCGCGGGCGCAATCCCAGCAAATACTCGGCTTTGATTCACCTCGTGCCATAATCACTCCTCCTCAATTCCGCACTCGCCGTAATGCCAATAAATTTCTGCTTTTTCCCAGACAAGCGACTCTGACCCGTCATCATACAGCCGATATACCGCCTCGCCTTTGTCAAACAGCTCCGCCGCTTCTTCCTTGTCGATAATCTTCATACCCTCATGCATGACTATTCCTCCTCGATCTCTATCTCCACCCGTGGGTTATCTTTATCCAGCAGCACCCTTGACCCGTCATGGCTTTGCACGATCTTGCAGTTATCATCCGCGATCACGCCGAATTTGACCAAGATGTCGCACGTCGCGCCCAGTAGATTGCACAAATCCACCTTGCGGCGGTTCGGCATATAATACACGCACTTTAAATTTATCGGCACATCGATGTGCCGCTTTTTATCGCCTGTTATCTGCTTGCCGCAGTCCTTTTCGTATGCCTGGTATGCTTCGCTTGGCACAATAAACCGCTTCTTCGTCTGCTTATTTTTCCAAATCTGCCCGCTGTTCTTCTTCGTCACCGGTACCCCGTATAAAACCAATTTCATCAAAACGGCACCTCGCTTTCGTCAAACTGCACTTCATAGCCGAAATCCTCTAAATCGTCAGCCTTTTTTGTGCCGCCATTCCCGCCGCTGCCACCGATAAACTCCACTCTATCTGCCACTACCTCCGTCACCCAGCGCTTTTTCCCGTCGTCGCCGTCATAGGTGCGGATTTGCAATCTGCCCTCGATCGCCGCCTGTCTGCCCTTTTCCAGATACTTCGCGCAATTTTCGCCCGATTTATTCCACACCACGATATTGATAAAATCCGCGTCCTGCTCGCCGTCCTTGGCATACGGACGATTCACCGCTAAAGTAAACGTACACACCGCCGCCCCATTTGGCGTATAGCGCAGCTCCGGGTCCTTGGTCAATCGCCCGATTAAAATAATTTTATTCATAACCACCCCTCCTTGGAGTATTTTTTTCTCTGCCGCTCCTCGATCAGCGCACAATCCTGCGCATACTGCTTGCGATTAGCCGCATTTGCCCGTTTATAAAAACTGCATTCCTTGCGAGCGCAGACCAGCTCATTTAGTCCCTTGCATGACTTTGTCTCTTTGTCGTACAGCAGGCATCCGCTCATCACATACCCGCGAGACTTTTTCTTACTTCCCGCCGGTACTCCCGCCACCGCGCACGCTCTGCTCCACGACTTAAAATAAATCCGTGCGGCAGCATAAAGCGCCCCGTCATCCGAGCACTTAGCGCAGCCGTTCTTCGCTGCCAATGCCCTAATCGCCGCAATCACCGCAGCCTCATTCCATCGTTTTTTACCCATTTCATTCCAACTTCCTCGTCCATTCGTACTCCTGTGCCTCCGCGGCAGTTCTTATCCCGCGGCGGGTAAAATTATCCCAGATGCCGTCGATATACCGCCAGTCGATTTTGTTAGCCGTATACGCCGCATTCAGCGCATAGCGTAATAAACCTGCCTTTTCCTCATCCCAGGCAGATATTCTAATGCCGTTATACTCCTCACCGCCCAGCGTGCGGCATTTGTCGATAATCCGCTCGCGATCTTTCTCCGTTGGTGCCCGCCCGAAATACTGCGGGATCACCTCCGCCGCAAAATTATTGCAGCTCGCGATCGTCGCCACATCTACCGCACAGCGCCATTTTACCTGCACGGCAGGCTTAGCCTCGCGCGCCTCTTCTCCATCATCTTCTTTTACACTCACACACTCACTTTTGGTTTTTAAATCATACTCAGTATCATATTCATACTCATTATCATATAGGGTTTCGGAAATATCCGTTTGGTTTTCTGAAAAACCGTTCGGTTTTTTCGGTTTTTCTTCCTCGGCTAAATCATCAGGAACACCAGTTCGCTTTTTATCATCATTGCGCGGTCTCCCGCCGCGTCTGCCGTTCGCGCGGTTTTTCTCGCATTTTTCCTCGTATTTCTCCGCGGTATAGTCCATCGCGTCTTGGATCACGCTGAAAAGCATTTCTGCCCGCGGGGATTCGAAATCCGTCACGATCCCCTCATCCGCATAAGCAAAGATGGCAGTCAAGACTTCCCCGCGTTCCTCCATATTTAGTTTTTCGATTTGCTTCCGGTATTTCGTGAACAGCAAAAAAGTGCCTTTCTCTGCCATCTTCCTGCCTCCGCTAAACTGTAACCTCTTCGACAATAACCGTAAATTGTTTTTTGACAAACATTCTGACATACTCCATTGCTTCTTCCAAATCATTCACCGAAAAACATATTCCCGCGCCGTCAATATTATCATTCAGATAATCTGGCGCGTCATTTGTAACTATCAGCTTATACATCTTGACACCTCTCCTTTTTTCGGGTATACTAAAAATAGTGTTTTTTTATCTGCGCCCTCGTCGAAGTTGCCGCTTCGCAGGGCGTTTTTTATTTTCTGCTTCGTTCAGCCGATCGCACATCAGCTCGGCCAGCTTTAGCGTCGGCCATGTCCCCAGCACAAATTCCTTTTGACCGTTACGCCAGCGGACTATGCGCCACATCCCGCTTTCTTCATCATGCCACGTCTGCCACGTCTGCCACGTCTGCCACATCTACTTCACCTCTCGCAATATCCTTTCCAATTCATCAACAACAGTGCTCAATTCATCGTATCGTGCATAATACTGATCCGCCCGAGTATACTGTCTGGCTTCTCTCAGCTTTAAGCACTCGCTTTTTAACTCTCGCATACGCACTTTTAAATGCACTAAAAATTTATCAGTTGTCAACTCACTTCACCGCCTTTTTTTCTTCTTCTCACACCTCGGGCAGACATACGGACCAATCTTGCTGTGCTTGTCGCTCACCGCCCATAAAGTCCCACATTTAATGCACGTTAGTTTCATCGTTCGCCTCGGCTTGCTCTGCGCAAAACTCTCGTGGATCGTGCTCGTACAGGTCACGAATAAAGTCGTTTAAGCTTTCGTCAAGCACTTTTTTAGCAAAAATATCCATAATAGCTATCACTTCTCGAAAAAGTTTTTCTCCCGAACCGTAAAACTCTGCATCAATTCGACTGTCTTTAATTTCGCACTTAATCATCTTGTCTCACCTCATCGCCTGCGTTAGTTTCATCTTGTATCTCTTCTTTTGCGGCTTCCTCATATGCTACTATGAACATTTTTAAAAATTCCACTTCATCAATTTTAAGCGACTTATTAGCAAATTCTTTCATCGCATAGCCCATTTCATTAATCTGCTCTGTGATTGTGCCTTTAAACTCCATTAAAACTCTATTCTTATTCGTCCACACTTTAATCATCACTCCGCCTCCTCTTTATTCAACTGTGCTGCGCGTGCCTCAGCCTCGGCTTGGGTTTCATAGTACATAAAATCCGGCTCGACATTACCGCCCTCCACCACTTTGTACGCGTCGCGCAGGCGATATGCATTGTACGGATTTTCAGGAAGATTAGGATTATATCTCACCCTCCACTCGCTCTTCATTACTCCGCCCCCTTGTAAAAAATATGTCCGCCGATATGGCAAACCTCTTCGAAATCATCCGCCCAGCTCGGCGTTACATAGTCAGCGTGGAAATACTCCGCCCCGTCAAGGTTTAGCAGCTCATAATCGAAAACCGCCGCGACAGCCTCGCGAGTATCCCGGCTGATTTCCCCGCCGTACGGATACGCAAACTGCTTGTCCGCCCAGATGACCTGCTCGACACTTTGTCCGCGGTTGACACAGCGGTTGTAAATCACTTCCGCTACAGCCGCCTGCCCCTCGAAGCTTTCCCCTCGAGCCTCGGCAGCGACTACCCTTTCGATCATCTCTCGCTCCGCCGCAGTCAATATCATTTTGCCGACCTCGGCATCATGATCCGCCGCAGCGAAAAACATTTTGTTGTTATCAACATGTTGATAACTCGGCTTATCGCTCGCCAAAGCGATACCTGCTACCAACCCACCTGTCGCTGTCACCGCCGCCAAGCTGATGGCAGCAATCAATCTTTTTTTGTTAATTCTCGTCTTGGTCATTTTTCCTGCTCCCCTAACTTCATGATCGCTCCCGCGTCTATCAGGTACTTGCGTTCGCTGAAACTGATGATCGGCAGCTTGCCCTGCATTTTCAGCTTACTGATATGAGCCACTGACAGCCCGCTAAACTCGCTGAATTCTTTGGGCGTCATGTAGCATTTGGCATTGCGGATCGCTTCGCCCACCTCTAACGCTGTCATAAAAACACCTCCTTATTCCTTTTTATTTGCCTCGACCAGCGTCGCGATCTCGCTGTGCGAAGTGAGGTTTTCGAGGCGATTATTTACAATTCGCCAAGCCCATCTTGCTTCATATGCGGTCGCGCCTTTATCTCGCAAAAACTTAAACATCTCATCAGCCAGCTTGGCAACTTGATATTCGTTGTTTACCGTGCTCGCCTTTTCCTTACTGCTGACAACTCCAGTATTTTTCATTCGTTTGATAATCATTCTGTTTTGCACCTCCTTAACCTAAACAGGCATACTTAGTCAAATCGTTTATGCTGTTTACCAAATTAGGCAAACTTGCAATTTCCGCTTGTGTAGCTTTACCCTCAATAGCGCGATCGCAAATTACTTTCGCAACTACCAAAAGATTGTCCATTAAATCCACCATTTTTTCTTTTTGTGTCATTACTTTGCCTCCTTGTTTATCGTGAAAAAAATAAACTTTCAATGCTGACTCCAAAATATTCGGCCAATTTTACCTTAATTTCATCGCGCGGTACTCGACGATCGCTTTCGTACATGCCAATAGCTGAATCTGCTACCCCTACCGCCTGCGCAACCTCTGATTGCGTTCTTTCGCCGCGCAATTTAATCAATTTTTGCCCGATGCTTTCTCCGCACATCATAGCCCCCCCTTTGCTTTTTCTGCACGTTTCGTGCATTTATTTGTATTATATCACATTTCGTGCAGTTGTCAAGCACAAAATGTGAAGTTTATTAAATTTTTCACCGAAAATTTAATTGACTTTCTTCACGTTCTGTGATAATATACAAAAAAGGGGTGATATATTTGTCTATTTTTGGTGAGCGATTAAAGGAATTGCGTAAAGAAAGTGAGCTAACCCAAAAAGAGTTAGCAGATAAACTTAGCATTTCTTCCAGTGCGGTCGCTATGTATGAACGCGGAAATCGCGAGCCATCATTTGAAATCATGGAAGAAATAGCTGATTTGTTTAATGTAGACATGAATTTTCTTTTAGGCAAATCCCAAGAAAGAAATGCAACACAAATCAATATTAAAATTTCCGCAGGAGGTGAAAATGAGCAAAAAGAAAGCCTCGCTGATGTCGAGCATCAGGAGGCTGTGGAGAAAGCGGCGGAGCTTTTCAGCCGACTTTCGGAGGAGGAACAGCAGCAGGCTCTGACTTATATAGAATTTCTTCTTCATAAGCGATAAGTGCCAGCAGCTCTTCAGTGGTGAGTTGAGATAATAGCGTTTGCAATAATAGCGGCGGTTCCATTTCATCACGTCCTTTTATAATTTCTATTTATTTACAGTCTACTATAAAAGTAAATTTTTGTCAACAACAATTTGCTTTTGTAAAAAATTTTTGAAAGAAGCGATTTTATGAAAGATTTTTTGAAAAAACGATCCGTGAAATTTGCTTTAGGCGGCGCATTGCTCGGTTTAATCTTTTCTTTTTCCGATACGGAAAAAGACATTATCGCCAATCTTTTATCAGGCATACTTTTAGGATTGATTGTGTACGGTATCGCCTATCTCTGCCACTACCGCCGCAAGGATAAGAAAAATGCTAAGCTTGCCGCCGCCGAAAAAGCTAAACAAGAAAAGTTGGCCAAAGCGCAAGCGGCAAAGGCTGCCAAGGCGGCCGAGGAAGAACAGCTCCGCGCAGAAGAAATAAAAAAGCCGAAAATTTACCTGCCGCAAGTATGGCAAAATAATGTATTAATTTACCACTATGGCAATATCCCGTTTACCCCTACCCCCGCCGCTATCAATATCTTTTTTGATAAAATGCAGCCGGCAAAAAATTTCGAGTTGAATTTGCAACAAGACGATGAAAGGATTTTGGTTTGCTATGACGGCGAAAAATTCGGCGAAGTAAACGGTCGCCAAGATATGATTAAAGATTGGCTGCGTAAAAAGGATCCTTTGCGCGTCCACGTCAGCGAGTTCGGCACTGCCGACGGTTCTGTTTTCTTGCTCAGCGTTGCCTTTTATCGCGACGAGCAAGCGCGCTGGAGTAAAAAAGAAAGCGAGCTGGTTGCTCTCACCAACTACAAAAAATATTTCAAAGAAAATGACGACATCGGCATTTCACACTATGGCATCACCGAGGGAGAATTGCTTAGTTTCGAAGAAGACGAAGAAAGCGAAAAAACTGCTGTATATATCGCTGACACTTCCGCGCACCGCATAGGTAAATTGCCACAAAAACAGGCGAAAAGATACCTTGCCGAAGATGCCAGTGCCGTATTTTTAGATCATTTTGACTATGACGAAAACGACATCGATATTCCTATAGTAAAAATTTACTGGACAAATCAAAAGGAGAATTAACTATGAAATCAGCAAAGATTACAGCATTACTTTTGGGCGCAGCCTTAGCGCTCGGTTTAAGCGCCTGCGGAGAGAAAGCTCCTGCCGAGCCGCCGGATTTGCGCGGCGAGTGGACGCAGGTTGACAAAACCGCCGCAGATACGCACCATGAGGCGATTATCACCGACGATACCATCACCGTTTACTGGGTCATGGATAACGGCGATACAAAATCGCTCTATTGGGCAGGCAGCTACACCGCCCCCATCGAGGCTTGCGACACCTACGACTGGACCTCGACCAACGACACGAAGCAGACAAGCGGCGCATTACTTGCCTCCGGCGATGAAACGAAAGATTTTCATTTTGACGGCAACGAGATCACCTACGAGGCCTCGGCCATGGGCACTACCACCACAGTGCATTTAGAGAAAAAATAAGCATAAAAAAATCCCCTCTTCGTGTTGGCGCACGAAAAGGGGAGCAGGAAAGATTGATAAGTCCAAAGTCCGAGGCGCAATGCGCAAGACAAAGGAGTGTTATCATATCCACCCAAGACATGGATATTATAGCACGCCTTGGACTTTTATGCAAGTATAAAAAGAAAAGGAGTGTTTTTTATGGCAAGAGGCTATGTAAGAAACGAGGGCGGTAAATGGTATATCCAAATTATTGAAGATAACGGCAAGCAAAGCAAGCGTTCTGTAGCTAAGGAACTCGGTCGAAAAGATGTCACCGAGAAAGATGCGCAAAAGCTTTTATGGCGCAGGCTTGCCGAGGCTGATAACGACGGCATTGCCTACAGCGCAAAAATTACGCTGGATAAATATCTGCACGATTGGATCGAACTGAAAAGGCCAACCATCGCCCCAGCTACCTATGAATGCTATCTTGAAAAAATTAATAAACATATCGTGCCGCGCATAGGCGATTTGCGGCTGGATCAGCTAAACAAAGCCACCATGAAAAAACTTTTAAACAATTTAATTCTTAACGGTGTTGGTACCCGCACGATCCAGCTCACCATGCGGCAGGTACTTTCGCAGGCTTTGACGCAGGCTTGCGAGGATGAACTTTTAAAGAAAAATCCGATTCAGGGTATCCATACGCCGACCTACGAACGCAAAGAAAAAATCATGTGGACAGATAAAGAATTGAATGCATTTTTGGCAGTAGCCAAAGAGCGCCCGTTATACCCGGTCTACATGCTGGCGATCACTACCGGTATGCGCCGCGGCGAAATTTTGGCTCTAACTTGGCGCGATATTGACCTCGCCACCGGAGAAATTACGATTGATAAACAGCTTACACCCGATCGCGAAATAAAAACGCCGAAAACTGCGAAAAGTAAGCGCAAAGTCTTTGCGCCTGCTGAGGTCATCGAAATTTTACGAGTACATCGTGAAAAGCAGCGCGCTTGGCTTGATGCCTTGGGCAAACCTATCAACATCAATCTGCCTGCGTTTACTTCCGATGCCGGCACATACTACTTCCCGCGTAACGTCCTGCGCGATTTTAAGGTCGCCTGCCAGCAAGCAGGTGTACCAGTTATTTGTCTGCATGACTGCCGACATCTGTATGTATCCTTGGCGATCGATGCAGGCATTAGCCTAAAAACCATCCAGTCCGAGGTCGGTCATAGTAAACTATCCACCACTACAGACACCTATGCACATATCATCAACGATGACGAAAATAAAAAATCGGCAGCGGTAAAGGTCGCTGATCGTTTGAAAAATATTATGTAATTTTTATGCATGGGGTCGACCCCATGCATTTTTTGCATTTTCGAAACAAATTCGAAATGTTTTTTAGATATACTTCCGCCATTGTTTTGTTTTGCACAAATATACAAAATGCACATTAAACGCATTTATAGCGTTCTATGCAAGTTAAATAAATCCACAAAAAAAGCAAGCCATGCTTGACATGCAAGGGGTCATTGGTTCGAGTCCAATACCGCCCACTCGATTAACAAGGCATTTCTTTTAAAGAAATGCCTTGTTTTTTTATGCGATTTATCAGTTTTGAAACAAATTCGAAACATTTTTTCAAAGCACTCGAAACATCTGCTTTGATTTTAGCCAAAATGTTTCGAAAATCAAAAAACCGCGTATCCTGCAAGTTTAGTCTCACTCGAGACACCCCCGCAAATGCGGGGAAAATCTTGCCGGACAAGCAGTTTTTGTATACTTACAATACCATGTTTTTACTACCTTGTCAATATTTTTTCTAAAAAATTTTACATAGCATTATATTTTTTGATCAACGAATCGTGCATTTTTGAATGCCAGCTGAAAAGCACATTCGCCACTTCGTTGGCCGCGTCGCGCTCTGTGCTGCTCGGCGCTGTCTTGGCAATCTCTTTCCATTTGACGGCATCTTTGTATAAATCATTCGTCTGATAACAAAAATTTTCTAAGTTTTCCATATCGGTCATCTCATCTCACCTCACATAGTGCTGCGGATATAATCGTACAGCATATCGATGTCGCTCCGCCCAAAACGAAAACCGTACATCTCTATCTGTCCTGTCCGATCCATAGCAGTCTTGGCGGCATCATATACAGCATCGATATCCACATTGCCGCTCTCATCAAACATATCTGCAAACAGCGGATTATTTACCGCCTGATTGTAGTATTTATCCACCATTTTGTCTACTCTCGGCAGCATGAAATACACGCCGAATTTTGTCACGCCCTGCGCCTTGCGCCCGAGCTCCGCGTCCACATAGCTGTTGACGCCTGCCTTGACCTGCTGTAATGTCACCGCCATAACCGCTCACCCCTTAGCACATTTTTTCAACGATCAAGTTTCCTGTCCCCGCCGTCGCTGCCGTGGTATCCAGACGAATCTGGATATTTAACGGCAAATTTGTCGGCAGGCTGCCGCAGTTAGCAAATGCCCGCACCTCATACGGCAAAGTCAAGTTTACATAGCCGTCAGCCGCCGCTGTAGCCTGCACGCTGTAAACCTCCGCGCCGCCGACCAGCAAAGTCAAGCCGACCACACCCGCCGCACCTGCTTCCAAGCTGGCGCTGTAGACTATGCGGTAATAGCCTTTTTCACCAATAGACACCGTATCTGCCCCGGTAGACTGCAGCTGAAAAGTCTGTCCGCAAGTACAGCCGTCGGAAATCTTGCGGGTAATCACACCCAAGGGCAGCAATGCGCCCGCGGCCACCGCACCGATATTTTTGTTGGTAGCCTGTATCATTTGATACTTGCTCATCATATCACCCCTTAGATGTTCACACTGCCACTGCAAGAACCGCAGCCGCTGTTAAAATTGCAAATTGCGCTGGACGGCACCGCAGTCTTGGTGATCTGCGCCACTAACTGCGCCGTGCTGGCAGCCTGTCCGCTTAACGCGGTCAAGCCGTTAGACAAATTAGCATTTACAACAGCCTGCTCAGTCCACTTAATGTTTGACTGCTCGCGAATGGATTTTAGCTCACCATCGATATACTTGTACAACCCGAGACCTACGCTGTCAGCGTATTTTTCACTCTCTAAACGCGAAATTTGCGCGTCTTTCTGCGCCAATTCCTGCGCCATCTGCATATCGTGTACGCAGACGTTACTGTTTTCGTAAACCTCCGCAGGGCGTGCCCCAAAAAGATTTAATCCGCTTCCTGCCGTACCGATACTGCCTAAAACCGTGCCGATGATCCCTAATGCTGTCGTTCCTCTTCCTGCTACATACTCAGCCATACTAACCACTCCTTAAATAAATTTTAAGGTGCGCACCTTATCTATCTATAGTGTAGCACGGCTTAGAAAAATTTTCCTTATCCGATATTTGCCATATTTTTACCATATTCTTGCCGAATATTTGTAACTTGCCAAGATAAGCAGTCAACAGAAAAAATCGCGCTAAAATGCGATATTTAGGCGCAAATTTAACTTGCCGGTAACTTGCTGAAAACTGTTTTTAGACACAAAAATAGCCCCCGGCATCAGTCGGGGGCGCGTGGTTCTTGTTACATACGATGACCGGTTGAATATAAATCGCGGCTTTCAATAATTTCTTTCGCCGAAGTGGTGATTTTGTAGTAATTAAAAGCGCCGTTCGGGTCCACCGTCAAAGCCTTGTTGGTCAAATCCGAAAAATTATCTACACCCATGCGAGCCATGAGCGTTTCTTTATTTCGTTTGACTGTTTCTTTGTCCGTTACGCGGAAAATATCATTTCCCACAAAATTATTGATTTGGGCGTAAATATTTTTTTTGCGAATATCTTTCGCCCATGCTATTTGTTTTTCTGAGCCAGTCAATTCCGGCAAATCTTCATTTACGACAACATAGTCGTAAATGATGCCTTTGTTGTTGCCGCCGGCAAGCTCTTTCTCCAGCTGTCTTGCCATCGACTCACTCGGCAAGATTGCATAAAACAACTCTTTTTTGTCCTCGTCCTGTACGCCTTTCAAAATTTCTTCATACATAAATATCGTCTCCTTTTTTGTTTTTGTTTTCCTTTATCTTATGTTTACATTATACGCCCATTGGGCGCAAATGTCAAGCATTTTTCGCAAACTTTTTTTAAAAAATTTCATAAAAAATAGCCTGCACAAGGCAGGCTATAGCGTTATTTTTCGGGTTTTTCAGCAGTTTGTACATAGTGCGCGATCAGTTTTACCGCCCAACTCTGCGGCTGCCGATCGCCCATCTCCCAGTGCTGGTAGGTGCGGAGCGGTACGCCTATCCACTTGGCAAACGCTTCCTGCGTCATGCCGACCTTGGCGCGGATTTCGCTTAGGTTGTCGGTGGGAGCGATTTCCTCAGGCTCGCCCCAGATCGCCTCGCAGTCGTTGGCATTGAGGCGTCGCTCGCACCACTCGCGAGCCTCTTCCTCGCTGAGCGGGCGGATGGCTTCGCCGCCTGCCTGCCAACCGTCATCAGTAGCCGTTGCGCACCAGCTCCTTGCGCCGCCATCGCCATGCAAGAAAAATTCCCCTGTGCGTTTCTGGTATAGATGTTCAGAAATGTAATCAAAATCCCCTCTGGGAAGCCCGTTATCCCATTTCCCGATTTCTTTGGCGGTGTCGGTATCGTACCGACGATTGTTAATAATCTTTTTCATAATAAATCCTCCTTTTTTGTTTTTCTTTATCTTATGTTTACATTATACGCCCATTGGGCGCAAATGTCAAGCATTTTTTCGCAAACTTTTTTAAAAAATTTCATAAAAAAAGAGCGGCTTAGTAGCCGCTCTCATTGAAAACTTTCTCGCATTTTTGTTTCGCCTTTTGCTTGATCTTGTTCACGTTCGATGCCGACATATACAGCCTTTCTGCCGTCTCTTCGGCTGTCAATCCGTCCAAGTAGATACTTTGCAAAATTTCGGCTTCTTTCAGTGTTAAATTCACTGCTCCGAGTGCCGCCAGAGCCTTAGCTCGGCAGGGCTGCGTCAGCACCGCCTTTACGATGTCCAACGCTCCGCCCCCTTAGTCTACATATACTTTTCCGTCCACGAAATCCACACTCACCCGCGCCAGCTTTTCTAAATCGCGCAGTTTAACATAATTCGAACCGCCGACATTTACCGCTTTAACGATCACGGCTTTACCCGTCGACTTGCTCCACACTTGCAAATCCTTTACTTCCTGCATTTCGTCCTCACCCCCTACATTATCCTCGATCCACGCCCATGCGTCAAACAAATCTTTCTCGGTCAAAGGGCTGCTGCCCTTAGCCGGATAGCGATACCTGCCCTCATGCAGCTCTAAATGCAAATGCGCGCCGCTTGCGTTCCCCGTCGCGCCCATCACGCCTACCTTTTGCCCGATCTTGATACTTTGGCCAACCTTTACCGCCACGCTGGATAAATGCGCATACAGGCTCACCATGCCGTCAGCATGTTTAATGCAAACATGCTTGCCGTACGCCGCACCATGGGCGTTCACACTCTCCACCACACCATCAGCGATCGCATAAATAGTTTTATCATCCAAACCAACCACATCCGTACCGATATGCCAGCCGCACTTCCACGCGCCCTTACGCCCAAAAGGGCAGGTTACCTTAAACCTGCCCTTAAAAGGATAGTTATAAATCATAAAATCATCTCCGATATAAAAATATAATTAATCGCATAATCACGCAAAAAAACCACAGATAATACTGTGGTTTTTATTCTTCAATATTTTCTTTTTCTGTTTGTATTCCAGAAATAAGTCCTGTGTATTTTAAAAATGTAGCTGCAATCACGCTAATACCACCGCCACCTATAAAAAGCCCAAAAAGTGTTTTGTCAGCCAACGCGCAAACAACACCAGCAACAATGCACAGTAGCGAAAGTATCCCCGCGATAATAATTCCATATCGGCTATTTAATGTTAGCTCTTTGATTAATTTAGAATTATTTTCGTGACGATTTTTTTGTTCTTTTTCTGCCATAGCTAAAATTCTGTCTGCCGCCCCCGGCAGTATTTTCTCATATTGTTGCAAAGTATGTGGATCCGGAATAGGACCGCTATAAAATTTTCCTGCAGCAATTATTTGAGTGTCATTTTCCTCTAAAACATCATCGCCATACTCATTTTGTGCAATATCTGTTATTTGTTCGTCCGCTTCTGTTATTTGTTCGTCCATTTTTGTGATCAATCTCCAGTTTTATGTTATCCATAGATTTAGCAATATATCCTCCAACAGCAATCCAATCTTTTTTTAATCTTTCACTGTCAGTAGTTTTTCCATTTTCATTAACTATATCTTTAAGATTAGGAATAGAATACGTTTGATATATTGAGGATTTTGTTGCTTTTTTAGGCGAAAAAAATTTTTTCATTTTATGTGCCGCAATATTCATTTTTCCACCCCCTCTTGTTTAGTCTATATATTATACATTTTTAATATCAATTCGTCAATATTGATACATAAATTGTAACCATATATTACAATTCCCCCAATTTTTTCGGAATTTTTTAAAAAATATTTCTATAAAACGCTTGACATTTAGCGCTCTAAATGATATAATATATACAGGAGGTGAGGAAAAGATGGATAATAAAGAAAGCAAACAGCTGAAAATCTTAGAGCTGATTATCCAAGCGGTCATCGCACTGGCAACTTTGATAACAGCAATCAAAAGCTAAGAGCCGAGGGGCGCAAGCCCCTCCCCTTTAAAAGGGGTTTGCTTTCTTACATCATATTTTAGCATTGCGAAAGGAGTTTTTCAAGATGAATTTCAAAAATATCATCATTAGTATTTTAGCCTTACTCACAATTATTAGTTCACTGGCTCACCTCAATTTGTTTTTTAAAATTATCTTTTGTAGCTTTGCCGCCTATGTTTTCTATTTATCTGTTAAGGAGCTGTGTAATTTATGGCAAACGAAGCAGTAAAAAAGCATCTAAACGAAAAGCGTCACAATCTCCGCGTTTGGGTTGACAAAGAAAAATACGAACGTTTTAAAAACCTCGCTGATAAAAACGGGGAAAGCATTTATTTTTTGGTCAATAAAATGATTGATGATTATATTGCCCAAGAAAAGCCTGCCCAGTAGCAGGCTTTTCTTGGGCCTGTGGGCGGCGGTGCTTGGCTATTTTCGCCGTTTGCGGCGGTTCTTATCATTTATCCCTACTGCAAAATGCCCCGCTTAAAACGCGTTTTTGGCGTTCGTATTTCGCCTTTTAAGGCACTCTTTTTAGCGGCATAGTATAAAACTATGCCGCTTTTTCGCAATTTTAGTCTTTCTTTGGCGCGTCATACCCCAGCGCCTGCTTGCTGTCGCCAACTCCCGCTGTCGTCGGGTCGATGATGATACCTAACCCCACTAAGATGTTGATCACTACGCCGACCAGCTGCGTCACTTGATCCTCGCTCACCGCAGGCACCACGCCCACGATCCCGCAGATCTGATATGCAAACGCCACGATCGCGCCCAGCATAGCCACCCAAAAACTTGCACTTTTTGCCCTTACTTTCCAGTTAATTTTCATGTTTACTCCACTCCTTTTCCAGATCTTCGATCCTATGGTTTATAACTTTAATTTTCTCATCGATGACGGGAATTTTCTCCGCAAAACCGTTATGCTTGCGCACTTCCCTTGTCAACTCTTCGATTTTGACTTCCGTCACTGCCTGAGCCTTGCTGTTGGCTAAAATCACGCCCAAAAGCGTGATGCCGCCCGTGACCACTGCTGTGATGACTGCTGCGATTATGTTTCCCATTATTTTACCTCTCTGCGGATAACCACCGTTTTTTCCTTTGCTAACCACTCCACCTCGCACCCCAGCGCCTCCGCCACAAAGCGGATCGGCACCATCGTGCGCCCGTTTAAGTTTTGCGCAGGTACATCGAGCGGCACATATTCGCCGTTAATCTTCGCATACTCCGCGCCGACAGGCAGCTCGATTAAATCCCACTTCTTTTTCTCATCAATCATTGTCCACGCCTCCGTTATCGGGTAATCCCACGGCAGGATTGCAAACCCTTTCGCGCCCCACGCCTCACCCCACGAGTTTTGAATTATAACACCCTCTTCGGTATAGCCCATCGCGCACACCGCGTGATAGCCGCGAATTCGCTCTGTTTCTTTTGGCACAGGCAGCACCATTTCACTTTCTTTTTTCAGCACAAATGCATCGAAACTTACGCGCACAGGCAGACTGATTAACGCCGCCCCATGCTGATAAATGCACTCCGCCGCCTCGTCCAAATTCGCTGCCCTCGCATACGCCGCGATCTTAAACTCGGCAGCCTTTTCGCGCACTGACATCAAAACGTTACTTATCCCGCGATTGGGATATTTCGCCTCATACGGCATACCCTCGGGGATATCGCACACGCGGGCAATGCCGCGCTTCTTCGCCGCACTTAGCACCTCGCGCAAATATCTGCCCTCGCCCTGCCAGTCGCTCTCCTCGCGGTCGAAAAAGCTGTATAACGGTGAAAACTCTGTTTGCGATTTTCGCTCCCGCTCCTCGTGATAAAACTTCGCCGCCGCCAGCGCAAACGCCGTGCAGTCATCATACTCTTGGCAGTGCACCGGTGCAGTTACTGCCGGGATATAGCTTTTCGGCCGCACACCCATGCTTAAATAATCTTTCGCCTGATAATCCCTTTCGTCGGGCGGACTTGGCAAGCACCCCAGTAAATTTTGCATTGCTATCACTCCTCATTTAAATTTTGTTTGCTTATATGTTTTATCAATAGCTCCACCTCACTCCGCTAAAATATACTCATAATCCTCATCGCTTATCTTTCCCAGCGCGTGCAGGCGATCGACCATCTCTTTCGTCCACATATTCCTTTGGTAGTACATGCGCATTTTCTCTTTAGTCATACCCTACCTCCTTACGAGTTTAAAAGCACTAAGTAGTCGAGATTTGCTTCGATTTTATCGAGTTGGGTAGGCTCAGCTTTTTCCGCTTTTTGCTGATAATCGCCGCTAAAAACGCCGTTTTCGTACATCATGCCCAACGAAACCATTTCATTTTCGCCGATTTCTACCGCCTCGATTACCTCGCCCTCTGGCGTAGGCGGATATTTAGGCGCAGTATTTGCATAAACTGTATCAATCACCTTTTTATTTAAAATCATTGCATATCTCATCTTAAAACCCCCAAACAATTTTCACATAGCCGTCTCCGCCATTTCCTTGCGTTTTTGGTGTAGCGTCACTCATGATATTGTTTCCACCGCCACCGCCGCCCATTACGCCGTTGCCACCGCCACCGCTTGTTGAAGAAGTGCTATATGTTCCGCTGACAGTAATTCCGTTGCCACCTGCGCCTAAAGAACCACCGCCACCGCCTGTGCCGCCATAGTACTTGCTGCTATAGCTATAGCGTTTTCCTCCACTGCCACCGGAACCCAGAATCCCGCTGCTGCCGCTATTTCCATCCTCATAGTAGCTTGACGATCTACCGCCGTCGCCACCCGCGCCGCCTGCGCCGCCGCCTGCGCCGCCTGCTGCGCCACCCGCGCCACCATCGTAATAATTATTTGTAGATGTCGAATACGTTCCTTTGCCGCCACTACCGCCTGCCAAGGTTACCAAACTGCCGATGATTGTCGCTTCTCCGTCATAGCCATTTACCGAAGTGCCATTGGCTTGCGAATCAGACCCTTTCCCACCTGCACCAACTTTTATAGTTATCGTTTGCCCCGGTGTGACCGTGTATACGCTGTTTTTTATCGCAGCTCCACCGCCGCCGCCTCCGGCACCACTTGGTAGAGCACAGTTCCCGCCGCCGCCACCGCCACCGCAAGCGGTAATTGTGGCCTTTGTTACATACAGCGGCACATCAACCATATACGTTCCCGGTTCAGTAAATTCCACAGTTTGTGCGCTAAGAATGGCTGCCAGCATTTTATTTAACGGCTTAAAACTACTCGTTCCCAAAGTGCTATTTAATGCATGTTTTATCTCGCCCCAGCTCATTCGATCACCTCCGAAATACTGCCATCTTCGTTAAAGTTTATTTTCTTTGTCATTACCTGCGTGCCTGCTGTAAATATTTCGTCTATACTGCCGTCGGCGTTAAAGACTGTTTTCTTTACGCTGCCGTCTTGGTACGTCTCCGAGATACTGCCGTCGGAGTTGAAAACCGTCTCGCACTCGCCAAACCCCTGCATTGCCATGAGGTTGGCGCGGTTGAGTGCTGTGCCGTTTTCCCAGCCGTCGGGGTACTCTACAGTTTTTTCTGCGCCGTCTATTTGGCGCACGTTACCCTTACCCGCAGGCGGCACGGCATCTTTAAAATTTATCATATGATCCCTCCTGCTTGCTCTACTCCGCACTGGATATAGGCGTCCTGTATCGCCGCCAAAAGATCCTCTATATCCAGCAAAAATTTTTCGATATTATTTGCGCCGATATAGTCTAACCCCTCGAAACTCTCGGGGAAACTTTGCGGCTTGGTGCTGCTTATCTGATTTTTTATCAGCGTGACTGCGCTCATCAGCAGTGCAGCGTCAGTGTCGTAGTAAATATCGCTCATCGTCCAGTCAGTTGGCGGCTCGATTGATACAGGATATCCCATTTCGCCCATCTCCCGAGCCAAGCATTTGACCGCTTTACCGATACGGTTTATATCCGCCGCGTTATAGTAGGCTCCGGGCGCGCGATTAGTCACCAGTGTAGCTAAAATTTCTCTGCAGTTTTCCGTCACACGCTCCCACCTCCATACGCCGTGATACTATCTAACAAACTGCCAGATAGATTAATTTCCTGCTTGATCACCGCCGCTTTGTCATGCGTGCCGTACACGCTTTCGATACTTACACAGTCGGCTAAATCCCGCGCGGGATTGCCCTGCGAGGTGATCGTATACTGATTGCGGTTTCCCACTAATTTTAAGATCCACTTCGCCACCTCCTGCGAGTTGGCCAAAGGATTGCTTATCTCCAAAAGCTGCAACGGCTCGCCTGTCTGCTGATTAGTCGCCGTATAGATTATCGGATCGCCTCCCGCATACTCATCGGCGACCTCAACCGTTACTTTGTTAATTAATCCTGTGTCCTTGGCATTGCCCCACGTCGTCATCGTATCGGCGGTCAGCTCGTCCACGCTTTGGCTGAAATCTATATCTTTCGCCGTGAGCCGATCCAGCCTGTCGATGTAGATGTGCGTCATCGCCGCTTGTGCTATCAGCCTGAGTGCCTCGCGGTGTGTGGTATCTGGCGGGATACATTTGCGGATCACCCGCGCCCCGATTGCCGCAGGTATGTCGGTTTTTATCTCCTCGCCGCTGTCGGCAATTACCGCCGCCACCGCCTGCGCTGCTGTCCATGTACCGGTAGCGCCGATGTTGCACTTGCCTTGATCCAGCCGATACAGCAGATCATAGGCCGTTATCGTCGCCGTGAGCGCGTCATCGTTGGCTGTGGCACTTTCAAAGTAGTACCTGCCCATGTTGATACTCTCACCGTTCAGCGCCAGCATGGTGTTAATGCCCTGCCCTTGCTGCAAAAATTTATATATGCCCTCGGGGTTTAGGACATTGTAAGCTTTGTCGCTGTTGTCGATTGTCACCGATAGTTTGTTTGTCGCCAAATTTTGCATATAGAGCGCGCTTTCCCATGTAATTTTCATATTGACGATTTTATCTTTGGTAAACTGCTGCAAATAGCCGAAAACTACCTCCGTCACTCTCACCCTGCGGTATGGTTTAGCCGTGCGGGTAAATGTTACTGTTATTTTGCTGTAGTTTAGGCTCGGGCACTCGACTATGCGGATAACGTCCGTATTTCCGCTGACGGCAGCAGCGGCTATCAGCGTGCCGCTTGCGTCATAGGTGTTTACAGTGAAATCCGCCGCCACTTCCTGCGCCTTGGTATCGAAAACGATTGTAAAACCGTCGCTTGATTGCGGCGTGTTGAAAGTATAGGTTAATATCGGATTTACAGTAAAATTTCCCGCCGCATTGCTTTGGGCGCTGCTCCACCAGCCGGTTTCGCCGTTAGTTTTTTCTTTGCGCGGCAAAATCCAGGTACCGTCCAGCTTCCACTGGTCAGGTGCAAGCGTCGCCAATTTCAAACTGTTCTGCGTGATTTCGTCGTGTGTTTGTGTTATGTCGGTAAAACTTAAACCCGCGACATTGGCGGCAGCGCTTGCCACCTCTGCCGCGTCGACATCGATCAGCTCAAACTGCACTGCCGCATTAGGCGTGATCTCATCCGCATAAGGATTCCAAACCGAGCTTGTTGCCTGCATTTTACTCGACCCCCTGCGCGGTAAAAGTAAGACTCACGCCGTACCACATCGGTTTGCCGTCTTTAAACTTAAATATCCCTGTCGAGGGATAGGAAACGCTGAATTTTCCGCTTTTATCGTTTCCGTCTTGGTCGGGATAGTCTACTTTGAAAAAGCCTCCCTGCCGCAAGAGCGCCGTCAATTCGGCAAGCAAATCATTCGGGAACCATTCCCATTCTGCCGTGAAACTCGGGCGAAAGCCTTGCACATACTGCACTCTGCGCCCGCTGACCATTTCGACCTCAGTCGCTACCAGTGCGCCGCCCATCGAAATTTTTTTCGTGCGCGGCAGCTCGAGCGCTTGATTTTGGGCGTTGTAGATTTTAAGTTGTTGCAAGGCTAACCCCCCTTTGCTTTGAGACATTCAGCAAATCATTGAAAACCGTTTCGGCCAAGACTTCGCCGTTCGGCAGCACGACCTGCGCCACCACCGTGACCGCCTTGTCCTGCATCACGCCTAAACCGTTGATTAGGCTTTCGACCAATCCTTGGTTTTGCGCGCTCTGCGAGGCTTGCGGCACAATCATTTCGCCGGCGCTTAGCAGTTGCTGATTAAAATTCTTCATGCTGTCAAACGCCGTTTTTGCGCCTTTGTCGATGCCGAGCGCTAAACCCTCAGGTATTGCCTGCCCTATCTGATCTCTGAATACTTTCGACGGCGAATTGATATGAAAGAAGTCCTTGGCATTGTCCACGATACTGCTGCACCAGCCCTTGATCTGGTTTTTCAGCCACGAGGATTTTTCCTTGATACCCTCCCACAGACCGCTGACCAGATTTGTGCCGATCGAAACAAATTGTTTGATCATCGTGGCAGCGCCGTCGGCTGCTTGTTTCACCATATCTATACCGGTGCTGAAAATGTCAGGATCTAAACCTGTGATGGTAGCAATTAATGTCCATACCATCTTAGCCGCCGCGGCAGCTATCTGCGGAAAGTTCATGATTAATCCTCGCGCAATTTCGCCAATGACTTTCGCGCCAAACTCCAAAAACTCGGGCAATTTTTCTATGGCGGTATCCACCATATTGCCGATGCCCTCTTCCAGCGCTTTGTCTGCGCCGTCTACACCGTTTACAAAATCATCAAAACCATTGATGACTTCCACGATTGACGGCAGGAAATCTGCCAAAAGTCCGTTTTTCACATCCTGCACCGTACCGCCCAAGTTGGCCAAGCTTTCGTCTAACTGCGCCTGCAAATCGCGCGCGGTCATGATTCCGGCATTGTTTTCCTCGTAGGCTGCCGCCGCGTCCTCATAGGTTGCCGCCAGCGTTTCAGTGATTAATGCATTTCTTTCCTGCTCCGTGCCCAGCGCGGCCAACTTTTCGTTAAACTCATCTTCCGAAATTCCGACCCAGTTTAAAGCGTCGGCCAAGACACCTGTTACCGTGCCGACCTTAGCCGTCTCATTGGACGCCTCGATCAGTGAATTTATCGGCAAACTATCGCCAAAAGTAGCCATGACACCTGTAGCCGTGCGCGTCCATTTATCCACATCCTGCTCATTTTCCGCTAATTGTGCCAAAAGCTGCGTACTTTCTGCCGCCGTATCGCTGTCGCCAAGGATTTTATAAAAATCCTTGTACGCCTTACGCGCGCTTTCGCTGCTCTTGCCGCTGGTCGTAAATGCACTGTCGACCTTGCTTAAATTCTCGCGTGTTTCTTCTGTCGCTTGGTCTAAATTAAGGAACGAACCGGCAATATTTGCGACCGTCCCGGCGACCGCTGAGGCGGCATCAGCCAAGACATTACCTGCGAAGATGTCTTTTATCTTACCGCCGCTTCGTTCAACCTCGGCAAAGCTGCCATTTAGATCATCTGTGGATTTGCCTAAATCTCGCATTTCATGATTTGTCTTGTTTATGTCCGTGTTCAGCTTATTTAAAGCAGCTTGGACATATTGCACTTCTTTGACCTGTTTATTGTAGGCATTCTGCGCATTAACTACTTCCGTTGAATTTGCCGCAAATTCCTCTTTGGCTTTTGCCAAAGCATCTGCCAGCTCCGTTTGCTTTTTATAGTTTCGCTCGTAATCTTCATTCAAAAGCTTCAGTTTCGCTTGTTGGGCTTCCAGTGTTCTGGTCAAGACATCACTTTTTGCCGCATTCGCTTCTTCACTGTCGGTCATATCATCCATTGACGACGAAACTAAATCCGCCTCGCTTTTTAAAGCTTTTAATTCGGCGTTAATTGCATTTAACGCATTTGTATACGCCTCCTCGCCGGTCAGCTCTATCGCTGAATTGATTGTACCTTTTGCCAAAAATCTCACCTCCTTAAAATGAGCATACAAAAAGCACTTAGTCACCCGACCAAGTGCTTTTTCTGCCCCTGTGCCCCTTGTGGGTATTAAGCAGTAGCTCCGATATATAATAATCTAAACGTCTCGCGCCCTTTCGGCGTAATCAAAGTCTGCGTTCCTGCCCAGGAAGTCTTTTCGTTAAAGGTCTCCTTAACCTCAAACAAACCATTATTCTTCTCCGCATACGGCATCGGCTTCCCTTTCTTATCCCGATAAATAAATTTCTTGTCCAAAAGAAAACCGATAAACTCTTTCTCCTTTACGCCTAATTGCTTCGCCGTCTCCCTAAAGCTCGTCAACAGATTCCTATCCACCAGCTCATCGAAATAATCCGCTTTCGGCTGCATGATCTGCTTTTCCACCGTGAGAGCTGCCTTTTCTATCTCCAAAGCCTTGTTCTGCTCCTTAGCCTCCTTAAGCTGTGTCGCCAGCTTGATCAAAAAATCCGGCGAAGCCAAAGCCTCCTCCAAAGTCTGATCCGTCATATACGCCCCGTGCTTGCGGATCGACGGCAGCACCTCATCAAACACCCACACTTCAAACCTTTCCGCGCTCGGCAGTTTACTGTGTGTAATCAGCCGATACACATCCCCCTCGGGAATGTAGTTAATCTCCTGCATTTTCCCGCTGATAGGGGTACTGTATTTTACCGTAGCCCTACAATGCTGACTAACTGCATCGTTAGGGCGACTATACCCCAAAGCCTTAGCTACATCACTGGCACAGAAATAAATCTTGTCATCTATCTCTGCCGTCCTTACCTCGCCAAACTCCGCATTACTAAAAACCTGTAACTCATTCATCATCTCACGCTCCCTTGCATCTTCTTCTGAAACCGTACACCTTTTACAAAGCCATACACAAACAACTCGCAAATTCCATTAGCTAAATTATTATCATACTTTTCTACCAGCTCGACTATCTCATTCATTCTTAAATCATAATTTCCCTTGCTTTTATCCAGCTTGCCTCATTCCTTGATCGCATTATCTATCGCGCTCATTTTATTTTTCCCCCTTGACATTTTCGCCTTACCTGCGGTATAATCAAGGCAACCGAGGTAAGGCTCTCGGCTGCCTTTTGGCATTTTGGATAGCGGGTTAGTTTGCGGCTAACGCTATCCATTTTTTATTTGCTGATGTATTCGATACACTCGACAATCTGCTTATCGGTAAATCCGTTACTTCTCAGCCACTCGATTAACCTCAGCGTTTGACTTGCTGTCATCTCGTCCATCTCACCACCCCTTTCTTTAAGAGCCTTGCTCTGCCTTACGAGTATTATTATAAACCATTTTGGGTTATTTGTCAACCATTTTATAATATATTTTTTATTATTTTTTTGACTTTTTGCTTGATAAATAACCTTTTATATATTATAATTAACTCAGAAAGAGGTGATATATATGTCTATTGTCTATAAAAATAACGAGCAAGTCATTTTAGAAATTAAGAAACTTATGTTAGAAAATAAAATTTCTCAAAAACAAATTGCTGATAATCTAAACATCACACCGCAGGCATTGACGAAACTTTTAAACAAAAAAAATTTTGGTTTTGAAGATGCCCAAAAAATTCTTACTGTCATGGGATATGAATTAACAATAGATTTTGTCAAAAAATAATAACTACGCAAAAAAGCACCTATCATGTGACAGGTGCCATAGGCAAAAATATTTATTTTTCATCTTGACGAATATTTTAAACTATGCTAAGATAGACTATAGAAAAGAGAGTTGCCGCAGGTGCTACCAACACCCACGATAGCGGCTTGCCCCTCGGTTTATTGGTTAAGCTACCGCCAAACCTGACCCAAGGATTAAGGCGGTAGTTTTTTATTTTCTAAAAAAACTCTATCGCTTGTTATTCAACAAGGCGATAACATCAACTATCAAAGTTAATAATAAAATTAATTCTTGAATAGTCATGTTTATCACCCCCTCTTTCGAGGAGCAACCCGCCTATGGTTAAAACCGTGCAACTCTCTTCCGTTATCTTACCATAGCTTGCATATTTCGTCAATATTTTTTAAGCCTATGCCTTTTCGGTATAGGCTTTATTTATACTCCATCAGCTCCCAGAAATCTTTTTCGCGTCTTTTCTGCTTAGCCGCCCCAGTCATGATTTGCTTGATTGCTATATAGTCCATAACTTCCCCCCATGGTAATAGCCACGCATGGTCATAGTCTAACCCTGCCTGCATTCCTTGCCATGCCAGCCACGACATCGTATTTATTTCGATACTGGTGCCGTGGCTTCGGGGTTTGGGATTGTTTCTACTTCGCGTCCGCTGCTTTTGGCATATGCCTCGCGTTTTTTTGCTATTAATAATGCAAAATCCGAAAAATCCACTCCGTATGCTAATTCTTCTTCGCTTAACGGTTCCGGATTTTTGATATTTTTCATTTTTGCATATTTACTTCCGCAATTCATCATTTCCGCTAAAATGATGATCGTATCGCATATATCATCATTGGCTAATGCCTTACTTAGGTTATCCATACCGCCATAGCGTTTGTTTAAATTTTCAATGCCTTGCAGCGGCAAGCACAGCAAATACTTTTTCCCTTGAATTTCGATCGTATCAGTGCGCATTTCTATCCCCCTTTAGGTTGTAATATTTAGAAAACTATCGATTAGCGCTTCTGCCTCCGCTTCGCTGTCTAATGGGCTCGACATTCTGCGCCATTCGTGCTTGGCCGTATCGTCGCGCATCAGTGTTGCAGTGATCTCCGGCGTTTGCCATTCGATTGTTTCGCCCTGGGTCGTCAGCGCATCGCCTAAGTTTTGAAATTGGATTTTAGGATAGATGATCGCTACCCATTTTGTCTGATTGTTAACTTGTTTTTTACCGATTGCTCCGAAACCCACATACGGCGTTTCTTGATCGTCGTTAAACATCAGCCATTTTGCCCCGGTAGTCGTTACACCCTCCACCCCGGTAATTGCGCTTTCGGTCACGCCTAAAATCGCTGCCATCGGTGTAGGCAGCAAATCATCGGTATTTAATGTCAGCGTTCCGCCGCCGAAACTGTTCGCACTCTCCGCTGCTCCGTTATCCGCATATAAAATATTAGTATCGCCGCCGTCTAACGACATATCCAGCGATACTGCTTTTCCGATCACCGCCCCGTCAGAATATGTCACTGTCGTGCCGTTATTTTTATAGATTGCATACTTTGGCTTACTTAAACCTATGTTTGCCATTCTTCATCATCCTTTCGTGATTTTCTCTACTTCTTCATCCAGCATATCTTGCATTGCATTGATTATCTTTGTTTCAGTATTTCGGCGAGCGTATTCTACAAAATCATTTCTTTGTTTTCGTTTCTTGGTTCCGCTGGCTATAATTCTGCCTACCAAAACATTTGCCTGACCTTTAGCCTTGAATTTTCCTGCTCGGTAATTGTTATAGCCACCAAAACCTACCGCCGCGCTTGTTATATTGCGTCTGTGGTCAATTTTAGAAACACCCAGTCCCTTTTTTAAACCTACACGCTGATAGTCTTCATTGATTAATTCAGGCGGTATTGCGTTGATCGTGTGCCTGATTTCATCAGCTAAAATTCCTATTCCTGTATAAACCATCTTTGTAATGATGTCGGTCATATCGTTTCCCAGGGCTGTGAATGTAGAAATAACTTCATCAAAACCTTTGGTGTCAAAAGTTTTCTTGCCTTTCTTCCTGCGATATCTGCTTCTTGATGTTTTGCTTGCCACTACATCAGCACCTCCCAGTCCCAGGAATGATGATAAAATCCCGTGTCCTCCTCGTACTCGATAAAAGTATAGCGGTAGCTGATTTCCGACTTGTCAAACGCTGCACCCAGCTCCTCTACCCACGGGTCAAACTCTATTTTGGTGTATAAATCCGTCGAGCCTTGCATAGCGCGCTCCGCATGGTTATTGCTCGCGTGGAGCACATTATCGCCGTCCTCCTGCCAGACGAAATAGCGGTTGCTGCTTAGCCGTCTGACATGGCTTACGCTGTCCGTCACCTCACGGTGTGCGGCAATTATTTTTTCATACCACGTCACCCCTTAGCACCTCCCTGCTCGATCCGCACCAGCGCGATGTCCAAGCTCGGAGGGTAGGCATCATCGGCGCTTTGCACACTCTCCACCCGATACCACACGCCGTTTTCCGTTTGCGCTTGGTCGCGGTTGGTGACTTCTACCCTGCTTCTCGGTACACGGATCACTCGCTCGATTTCCGTTTGCAGCTGCTTCGCCTGATACAGGCGGTTAATCCCTAACCGCTGCTCCTGATAGCGCAATGTTACTTTCAGCGTCCTCTTTTCCGCAGGCGCATAGCCGGGCGCCGCCTCATCTGTCACGGCATAGATTTTTACTACCCCGTCGCCGAAATTTTGCGTAATCTCGTTATTTACCCGATACGGCATTTTCTGCGGCATACTCATTCACCAGCCTTTCGTGGCGCATCGCTAAAAGTTGGTTTAAATAGTTTGTTTCAAACACATCCAAAGCGCTTGAGTACCCATAGCGCACATATTCTAGCAGTAACGTCCGCGGCATTCCGTCAGCCTCATAGTCTAAAACTCCGCCACCTTTTAGATCTAAGTAGGTTGTCCCGGAAGCAATCAAGCCACAGACTTTATCGTCCGTGGCTTGATCATTCCAAGTGATATTCAGATAGTTTTCGGCCGCCGCCAAAAGCTCCGGCGGTACTTCGTTGCGCTTAATCATTACGATTTAGTAACCGTCACAGTGTATTTTTTTGTGGTAGTGCCGTCTTTGGCGGTGACGGTGATTTCTACCGTGTTTGCGCCACTCTTCCAGGTAGCCGCCGTGCCGTTAGCGATAACTTCATCGTTGGCCTTGACCTCGATCGTTGCCCCGGCGTTATTCGGAACTGCATTGACTACATTGCTGCCATTGGTCGTAGCTGCCGTATAGGTTGTAGTTCCTGCCGCAAAGTTCGGCGACAAAGCCAACGCCCCGATTTTCAAGCTGGACAAAGTAGCGTCTGCCGACGGATCGGGTGCAGTCACTTGCTCCACTTTCAGCACTGCCGCGCGCAAGTTGCTGATATCTAAATAAGCAAAAGCGTTATTATCAATCGGGAAACCGTTAGCATACAGCTTGATAACGTATACGCGGTTGTCCTCTAAAAACTGATACTGGTCGCTGTACTCGATACGGCCGTCTTTGCTGCTCATGCCGACAGCGGCGAAGTATTTATAGGCCATGCCTAAAACCGCCTCACCCGGTTTGACTGCCGCCGTCTGGATGATTTCCATCGGGTAGGGCAATACGTCATTGCGGTAGCTGCCGTCAGGTGCCATGAGCGTAGTTGCAGGCATGATCTTGCTGAAATAATCTGCCGGATTAACCAGCAAGATGACATCGCGCACTTCACGCGGTTTGCCGTTTGGATCTACCGCTAAAAGACTTAGCAGATTACCGATAGTTTCCGCAGAAAAATCATTGACCGTTACTTTGGCTTTGGCAGGATACTTGCCGCCTACTACTGCCGCATTTTCGGAGACGTCGCGGATCATGCCGATCGGTTCATCTTTACCGGTGCCGTTTACAAGACCGTTTTCCAAACCATTCGCCAGCATTTCATATAAAACCTGACGAACGAAATTATCCAGCCATTCATAGCCTAAATCCAAATTTGCTTTGCAGACAGGGAGAAATGCCGAAAGTTTAAGCAAGCCTGTATCTACTTCTTTAAACCCGCTCATTGCCTCCTGCACAATTTCAGAGCACAGAGTACCCCAGCGTGCCTCTTGGTAGCCGTTAGTGTTCAAATACATGCGGATCGCGCCTCCTGTCTGGAGAAATCCGACCTTGGCCAAAAGCGGATGTCTGGTCTGCAATTCATCGAACACCGAATCGATGATCGTTTCCGGCATGATGACATCGGTCAATCCCATTTTGGGATTAGCCAACTTGCTTGCGTCTCTCAGCGCCTGATAAAATTTCTTTTCTGCGCTGGTGAGCTGGCGCACGCCGCGTGCTTGTAAAATCTTTTCATCTTGCTGATCGATCACGCTTGCCATGTGCTCTTCATACTCCCTGCGCACATCTTGGCCGACAGCCTCCATTAGCTGTTCCAGTGCCTTAGCATATGCCTCTGGGTCGTTGTCTTTGAACGCCTGCATCATCAGCGCATTAGCCTGCTCTTTGGTAGTGTTTTTGTCGTCATTGTTTCTCATTTTTTCAATCCTCCTGTTTTTTCGCATAATTTAAGCCGGCCAAAGTTTGAAACAAGGTCGGCTTTACTTCTTCATTTTTTTCTTTCACTTCTTTGCTTTCTTTTTTGCTCTCTTCTTGCAAACTTTGCATTTGTGCTTTTAGGCTCTGGCGGATTTTTAAGCTTTGCTCTAAATTCAAATTTGCCTTTTTGAGCATTGCCTCGGCTCCGCTCATGTCAGCCACTTTATTGCTTAGCTTGTCGGCCAGTCCCATGCGCACGCAGTCCTCGGCAGTTAGCCAAGTCTCCGCGTCCATCATTTGCGCCAGTTCTTCCTCGGTGAGTTTCTCCCCGGCTTTATTTAGATATGCCGTGCGGTTTGCTTTGCCAATGACTTCTAAATCCTCGGCGGCTTTTCTTAATTCCGCCGCATTGCCCGCTGTATACATCCACGGATTATGGATCATCATCAAGGCATTACTTGGCATGATGACCTCGTCGCCAGCCATAGCGATAACCGAGGCGATCGAGCAGGCGAAACCGTCTACATACACTGTCTTTTTGCCGTTATGGCGTTTCAACTGGTTGTAGATCGCCGTCCCCTCAAAGACACTACCGCCGTAGGAATTGATGTAAATATTTAGATCGGCATTTGGATACTTGGCCAACTCGTTGCGAAAATGATTAGCGCTGGTTTCGCTTTCGATGATCTCCTCAGTCCACCAATCGTAGCCGTCGCTTTCGACATCGCCGTAGATATATATATCTACAGCGTTTCCCTCGGCTTGCTGTTTTATCTCCCACATCTTTTTATGCATTTACTCACCCCCTCCCATTGGTGTCGTCGCTTGTTCCACAGTGCTGAAATTTTTAGTAATGTAATACCGGTTTGCCCACTCCTCGTTTATCACGGCTTGTCCGGCAGCACGGCGCACATCGTTGATACTAAACGCACCAGACCCGATTAATTTTTCGATATTCGTCGCATTGCCGAATATATCAAAATGGCGAATATTTGAGGTATCTATGCGGATATAGTCCCCGCGTTTCCATGCGTCATAGCCGTAGCGCTTGCGGTTGATTTCCTCCTGCAGCTGATCACACAGAGGATCGATGCATACTGTTAGCCACCGCTCCATGGCATCAGCCGTTCCGGCGACATCACCGAATAGCAATACTGGCGGGATATTGAAACATCGCGCGGCCAATGTAAAAATATCGTTAACCAGCGACCTGATGTCTGCACTGTCACCGCCTGCGCTGCTTTCAGCCATATCCGTGTAGGTATAACCGTCAAACTCCGGCAGGATTGCGCGGTCGTTTGTGAGAAACGGCTTGATCTGTTTTTCGACCATCTTGGCGAAATTGCCGTCGAAATCTTCATCACCCTGCGCCATACGATCGACATGGACTTTCAGTCTGGGGTTATGACTTCGCCTGTAGTAATTCTCCGCCGCCTGATATAATCTGGCATAGCTTTGGTTCATCATGTCCAGATATATTTTTATATCCTGACTGTTCAGTTTGAAATGCAGCACATCGCGTTCTTTAAAATTTTTGTGATATGGAAGTGTATCTACCTCGACCCCGCTGTAGACATTCTCTTTCTCCGCATATTCATCCACCGCGAAACTATCTGCGACCAAAAGCATTTCATCATCGCTGCCGCGTTTTTTTACGCTGATGACCAGCGCTTCGTTGTCGCTGTACAGCTTATAAATCAGTTTATGCAGAAAAACCGTGCTATTTTGGTTGATGTTTGGCTCGATGTTAAATGTGTAATACTCTTTTTCTTGGATTTCTTCATTTCCGCGATAAGTTTTAAACTCCACCTTACCGATCGCATTAGCGATCAAGGATACGCAAGTGTTAAACGCCAGCTCGCGCAGTCCGAAATCCACGACCGCATTTTCTAAATCCAAATTGCAAAATTCCAGCGTTTTATCGTCGCTTTTTGGTTTTCCCAAAAGCCAATCTTTAATTGATATTCCCACTATCTCACCTCCTTAAAATGCTATTGCTCCGACAGGCGGCAGGCTGACCGTTCTACTTATCAGCACATCTTCGCAGCACATGGATGCCGCCAGCGCCATAAACGGATCAGTTTTGCGGCTTTTGGCCTCGATTTTTCCGTAAACAAAATTTCCTGTATCTGCACCGATATTACGGCTGGAGCGCATACGCTTAGTATTATTGACAGCCCAGCGCAGGCAGGGATTATCTCCCCAGACAAATAGATTTCTGTTAAAACATTCTTGCACCACCGGCTCTACCTGCATGATGTCGCTCGGCCGAATTAGTTTTACTTTTGTTTTATCCCGCGCGTCAAATCCTATCTTGCGTAGGCTCTCGGCCATGAGCGTATGTCTAAAAGTATCCATCGCCACCATGCGGACGTTATACTTGGCAGACATTTTTTTAATATACTCGCATAATAAATCCGGATGGATACTGACATCATCCACCACCGTGATTAGCCCTTTTTCTGCCCACTCTTTCCACGGTGCCTTTACACGGTGCAAATCCTTGCTGTTTAGGCACATCCACGCATGATTTATGTCATAGCGCTTATCGCCTATTTTGAAATGCAGATTAACCGCCGCCCAGTCTGTCAGCTCCGCATAGTCTATCCCTGCGGTGCAGCTTTGGCGTGTGAGATCAGGCAGCGCCACATTAGTAGCCTTGATATTTTCATAGTCGGTTACCGCAATTTCCAAATCCGCTCTCGGCAGATTAAATCGCTTGGTATATAAATTTATTTTGACGATATCATCAAACTGCGCCTCGAGGTTCTCTTGTTCCATCTGAATTTGCAAATTAGGCAGATACGGCAAAGACGGATTTGCTTTCACCCATTTATCCTTATCCTGCGCCTCGGCATCGTTATCCAGTTTGTAAATCAAAGGGCATAGTCTGCTGCCCTTTATCTCGCCGTCTAAAACACCTCGGGCGATACGCAGCTTTTCGTCCAGCACGCCGTCGCGGACATAGCCGTTAGTTGTGATACTGAAAATCCGCGAGTGTTTTCTCTTACCAAATCCGGATTTAAAAACTCCGATGATACTGCCGTCTTGATACTCGTGGATTTCATCGAAAACCAAGCACGCCGAGCGTTTGCCGTCTTTGGTTTTGGCATTCGCTGTATTAAATTTTATATAGGAATTTGTCTTTGTATTAGTGATTAATAATTTCGTCTTTTTAAAAAACTTCTGCGATTTCGTCCACGTTCTGTCCAGCATTTCGTAAATGTCATCGAAAGAAGTTTTCGCCTGATCCTCACTGTTGGCGATGATGTCTACATTGTAGCCGTCAACTCCGTGGTAGTGGGTAGTCAGGTACCAGACGATGCCGGAAATAAAACCATTCTTGCCATTACCGCGCCCCATCATGATAAAAAACTCGGTAAAGACTACCGTATCCGTCGATTTGTAGTAGCAGTGGATCAGCCCCAGCACGAATAATTCCCAATCAAAAAGCGGCATCTTAAAATATCGCTCGATCAGCTCTTTTGCTTTTTCAATTTTTTTATCATCGATGAAAACATCTTCATCAGCTAAAATCTCGCGGATGTATTTTTCAGCTTTTTTCATTTCCGCGCTAAATTTATCCGGCTCTTCTTCAATCCTTTTCAAATAGCTTTCGATATACGTATTTCCGCACAAAATACCCCCCTCCCGCTAAAATTTTTTTCTCAAAAAATATCTTTTGTCGGGTAACGCC
>ERZ1034917.438-NODE-438-length-38267-cov-27.619517_pt1 | contig 38267 bp, 62 predicted proteins | sample MGYA00520605_ERZ1034917 | MGnify/ENA primary metagenome ERZ1034917 (study PRJEB33766, sample SAMN09781784) | gut metagenome | biome: gut microbiome | host: Homo sapiens | place: Madagascar | study: EMG produced TPA metagenomics assembly of the PRJNA485056 data... | reverse complement strand
CTATCTGGGCGCGGCCTCTGCGACGGGCATTCGGGGCGCGGCCTCTGCGACGGGCTATCTGGGCGCGGCCTCTGCGACGGGCGAAGCGTCGGTCGCTATGGCATCCGGACGTGATGGTAGAGTGATGGGCGCTATCGGCTGCGCGATCTTCGCCGTGGAGCGTGGCGAATTTGACGGAAATACATACCCGATTATCTCCGTCGCGGCGGGAATCGTGGATGGCGTAACGCTCAAAGAAAAGACGTGGTACAAGTGCGTCGGCGGGAAATTTGTGGAGGTGTGACGGGATGGGCGATCTTGAGCAAACCGCGATCGAGCGGCTGAAATGCGCCTCGGATATGTCCCTGCGGCTTTTCAAGATGCCGCTTCTGATCGCCTACTCTGGCGGGAAGGACAGCGACGTGCTTATACGGCTGGCCGAAAATAGCGGAATTCCATTTGAGGTATTGCACAGCCTGACAACAGCGGATGCGCCGGAAACAGTCTATCACATCCGTGGTACCTTCCGACGCCTCGAAGAACGCGGAATTAAATGCGAAGTAGACATGCATGCTCGGCCAAACGGTAAGCGCGTTACCATGTGGAACCTGATTCCTCGGAAGCTGATGCCTCCAACACGGCTAAAACGATACTGCTGCGCTGAGCTGAAAGAGGGCGGCGGGAGAGGACGCTTTATCGCGACGGGTGTCCGCTGGGAAGAAAGCGCCGCCAGAGCCAAGAACCGTGGAAGCCTTGAAGTGCAACACCGCGACAGGAAGAAAAGCCTGATTCTGCTAAACGACAACGACGAAGATCGACGGCTGTTTGAAACTTGCCAATTAAAAGGGAAAAGAATTGCGAATCCGATAATCGACTGGGCAGAGCGGGATGTGCTGGACTACTGCGAGAGCGAAAAAATCCAGATGAACCCGCTTTACGCCTGCGGCTGGAAGCGCGTCGGCTGCATCGGATGTCCGATGGCAGGAAAGCACCGAACGGAGGAGTTTGCGAAGTATCCAAAGTATCAAAAGGCCTACATCATGGCCTTTGACAGGATGCTAAATGAGCGGCGCAAGCGCGGCAAGACTGAGGCCGAAAAGCGGTGGGGAAACACTGGTGTGGACGTTTTCCACTGGTGGATGGAGGACGGCGTGCTACCGGGGCAAATGTCACTGTTTGAGGAGGAAGGATGATGCTGGGGGTGGAGGCATGAAGGTCTACATAGCCGGTAAGATCACCGGGGATCCGAACTACAAGGGGAAATTTGCCGAAGAAGCAGAGAAAATACGCGCGGCGGGGCACATTGCCCTGAATCCGGCGGAGCTGCCGGAGGGAATGGAGCCGGGCGACTATATGCGGATTTGTTTTGCGATGATTGACGTTGCGGACGTGGTGGCGTTTCTGCCGGGATGGCAGGAAAGCAGAGGGGCGAACGTAGAATGGTCGTATGCCTGCTACTGCCGCAAGCGCGTGATCGGCAGCGTATACGCCGAGGATTGGGCGACGGTGGAGGTATGAAACAGAGCGGATATCTGAAACGGCAGGCGGATGTGCAAGATCGCCTGCTGAAAATTGGGACGGAGGTCGGGCAGCAGCAGGTCTTCGACGCGCTGGCACTGGCCTTGCGAGATCCGGCGGTCATGGGCGCGAAAGGCGTACTCGGTCCGGCAAAGGTCAAGACCGTGTGCCAGCGTGTACAGGAGATTGTGCAGGAGTTTGCGGATGCATGGTCTCCCAGTCCGGAGCAGGATTACCAGCAGGACAGGCTTGACCGGGCGCTGAAGGACATTTTCGGAGAAGAATTGCAGCCATTCAAGCAGCGATACCCTTTCATGAAGGAACAAAAATACAGGAGGATCAAAAGGTGAAAAAGCTATTTATTTCACAGCCCATGCGGGGCAAGACGGACGAGGAAATTCTAGCGGTTCGCGAGCAGGCGAAACGTGAAATAGAAGCTTCACTGATGGAAAAGGTTGTAGTGATCGACAGTTTTATTCAAGGTGCCCCGGCGGACGCAAAACCGCTTTGGTACCTCGGGAAATCCCTGGAGCTGCTCTCCACGGCAGACATCGCATACTTTGCCAAGGGGTGGGAAGATGCACGCGGATGCAGGATTGAGTACGAATGCGCCATGGAGTATGGCGAGATCACAGTGGTTACATATGAGGTGATTTGAAATGGAGCGGTTGACATTCGACGGAAACTTCTGCGAGATCGCGCAATGCAGGGAGCTGCCGTGCCAGTATGGCGGCTCATGCTCGCAGCGGAAGGTCTGGGAGCGGCTGAAAGAATACGAGAATAGCGGACTGACGCCGGAGGAATGCGCGGTGTACGGGGAAGCGGACAGAGAAGGTCGATACATCGTCCTGCGCGATGCGGAAGCGGAAGGGGTTGCGCGGCTCAGAGAGCTTGCTTTGGCCGACAAGGACGGGCGCGTGATCGTCACAGGCGCACCATCAGATGACAAGCGGGACGGCCTGCGGCAGAAATACCGTGTGTACAAGGCTAAGGACAACACGCCGGTCGAGGATTGCTTTGTGCTGCGACCGGAAAAAGACCCTGCGGCGGTGGTTGCATTGGAGGCATATGCGAAAGCAACAGAAAACAAAGCGCTTTCGGAGGACATCCTCGCGGCACTTGGAGATTCCGGGCGCGTGATGGTGTTGCCGTGCAAGCTGGGCGATACCGTGTGGTACGTTAGCCGAGACGACATAGATGCCTTCCACATCGAAGGATTTGCAAAGAATTTTTTCGGCGAAAGCGCTGTATCGAGCAGCACGGCGTTTCCGTTCCAACTTTTCGGAAAGTGCGTTTTTACCACCTGCGAAGAAGCGGAGGCAAAATTGAAGGAGGGGCAGAAGGATGGCTAATTTGAAACCGCGACCGTTCTGCTGCATTAGAGCGGTTTTAGGGAAAATTGCAGACAAAAAGTTGATGGCTCTTGGCTTTAAAAAGATAGAGGATTACAAATGTGTTGCAGCCTATAAACGTTACAACAAAGAATATGGGTGCACTCAAGTGCTAGACCTTATGCACGAGTTACATGGCCGGGCGGTTATCAAGTCTTATGATCCAGATTTGATGGATAGCGAATACACCGGATGCTGCTGCATTGGGATTACAGTCAAAGAGGCCGTGGCTGCCTCTATGAAGATTATCAGCAAGGGGTGGAACAGGAGGGTAAGCGATGGTTGATTTTCCTTGCTATTACACGATTGACACAGCCGAAGTGCCGGATGTGCTTAAACCGCACCTTCCGTTCTTTTCGACGGGGAGATGCGAATGTGTGGGGGTGAGCTTTTCGCCGTATATAGACATCAAAACGGCAAGAAGGCGGCGGAAAAGGCTGAGCCGTAAGCGGTTTGTGAAGCTGATGATGGGCAGAGGCCTCACAAGAAACCGCGCGAACGAAGTCGCGCTGCTTGCCAAAGTATCGATATATTCATACGCCGACCTCTGGTCCTTGGCGTGGCTGTGGGGGTGATGTAATGGTGAAGTACATTAACGCCGCAGAGGCCGCCTAGAAGGTCGCGGCGGCTATCGGAATCAACATTGCCGACCTTGTGGACGTCTTTGCGGAAGTTCCTGCCGCAGATGTCGCACCCGTGCGGCGGGGGCACTGGATAAAATACGATGACTGGGAAATGTGCTCGGAGTGCGGCGGAGGGCACGAGTGGATTGGGTTTGGAGCCGCCTATTGCGACGAGTGCGGAGCGAAAATGGAGGTAGACAATGAGTAACTACATTGAGCGCGAAGCGCTGTTGCGTAAAATCAGATGGGCAGATACTCCCGAAGAGTGCGTCATAAGTGCGCGAAGAATGCCTGCCGCCGATGTTGCGCCGGTGGTGCGCTGCAAGGACTGCAAGCATTTCAATTTTGAGCACATGGAATGTGAAAATGAAGCTGTTTCAACCGATCACGAAGGTGGAGCATCGTACAGTTTGAATTTTTACTTGGACGATTTTTGCAGCTACGGAGAACGGAAGGAGGAGCAGAATGGCAAAAGTAAACTGGATTAACGGCAAGATCGCGCCGCCGGAGAGCGGTGAGCACTACGTGATTGTGGAAGCGCTGAAGAACATGCGCGACCCGGAGACAGGTAAGCTACTTGTAGGAAAGGGCGATGTCGAAATTTACACCGACTGGTACGATGCCAAAAGAGGATACTTCGACAGCATTGGCGGGAAGAACAGTTTCTGGAAGGTCGTTGCGTGGGCGAGTGTCCTGAGGCCGGACGTACCGGACGACATCAAACCGAAGCTGCGTAGGTACTTCGGCGAAAAAGTAAAATGGGAGGATGGGAAATGGCTGATCGATACATAAGTCTTGATAAGCTGCTGGACGAGCTGAGCGCTTATAAGAATCCGGATACATGGAATCCGGAGACGTGCGATCTCGATACCGTCAAGCGCGTACTGCTTGTGGTGGAGAATATCGTCAAGCATCAGCCGCAAATCGGCAAGGCAGCGCTCAGAACACGGCAGACGGATGCGATGCGGGCTGCGCTGGCATTCCACAGAGATCATCTCTTGCGCCAGCGACAGCACGACGACGAAAAATACCTTTGCGAGAACAGCCTGCGCCACGACCTGACGGCTGGCTTTTATCGCGGCAGGGTTTCCATTGAGGAGGAAGTGCTTGATTGGCTGGAAAGGATGGTGCGGGATGCGTGATAATCCCATCAAAAGCCCTGAGGCCTGTGAACGCTGCCGGTACTCGGACGAGCTGTGCGACGTTCGATCCTGCTCTAGCTGTCCGCAGCACATTGCCGCACCGACGGTGTGGTATCTCTGCCGGTGCGACACCGTAAAGGAGGGTACGCCGTGCAAGTACTTCAAGGAGGTGGAAGTGTGAAAGAAAAGATGGTACTTATCAACCCGTGCAAGGCATACGGGGAGGTCAGATATGACGCGCGTGTGCCGTTTAGTGCGCTTGTGCCCGGCTTGCGGCTGACGTTGCCATTGGCGTGCTCCGAGGACAAAACGCCGATTAAAACCTCGTGTGTCGTCCGTCATGTGCATTATGCGCATCATTGGATTCGTGTGGAGTTTCAAGCGGCAGGGAAGAAATTCTACGAGTGCGTGAAATTCGCAGAGGAAGGAGAGTGATAGAATGGAATGGGATATTGAGGTGAAAAGGATGCTTCGCGATTACAAGTACAAGCAGCATTCCATTGGGAATCTGCCGAAGGAAATCGCCAGCCTCGAAGATGATCTGCAAAGCATACGGAGCGCTACTTCCGATGCCACGCCTGTTAAGGGCGGGGGGAACGCCCGCGAAGATCGTATGCTGAACAATATCGTGAAGCGAGAGGAACTGAAAAGAAATCTGAAAAGCGTTACCGGGGAGGTGGAAAGAATTGACTCGGCGATGCAAGCCCTCTCTGAGCAGGATCAAGAACTGCTGGAACGCTGCTATATATCCCCGATGAAGGGACACATAGAACGACTGCAAGATGAGCTGAGGCTCAAGGATGAATCCAGCGTACACCGGCGTAAAAGAGAAGCGCTTAGACGCTTTACTATCGCATATTACGGAGTTGAAAAATCTTGAAATGCAAGTTTTGCGCCATTGACAATCCGAAAATCTGTGGTATAATGATATCATGAATAACTGTGTAAAGGCACCGGAGGAAACTTCGGTGCCTTTGCTTTTGAGAGGTGGTGACATGGGTGCAAGGCTTACGGAAAAACGGAAAAAGAAAATCTATGTGGATTATGCGCAATGCGGCACCTATGCCGCCGCGGCAAAGCTGAATGATGTTTCCAACAACACGGTAAAGAACGTAGTAAGGGAATTCGAAAATTCAGATTTTGCAGAAAAATGCAACCAAAAAAAAGAGGAGATTTCCAAGGATATTCTCTCGTACATGGAGAGCAAAAAAAGCGTCGTTTGCGATATCATCGAGCTTGGGCTTTCCACCATGCTCGATCCGGAAAAAATGAAGAATGCGACGCTATCCCAGATCACGACGGCGCTCGGCACGCTGATTGACAAGTGGGCTATCGTCAGCGGCTCACCCGCAGATGATGATCGAGAGGATGCTTTGAGCAAGAGCTTGCGGGAGATGGCAGAGGGAATTAAAAATGATTAGCGCGAAGCAAATGAAAATCCTCGCGTTTCCGCACACCCAATATGATGCGCTGATCTGCGACGGTGCGATCCGCTCCGGCAAGACCTCAATTATGATGTGGGCTTTCGTCAAGTGGGCTATGGATAACTTCAGTGGCCAGCGCTTCGGCGTTTGTGGCCGCACGGTGGATAGCTGCACAAAAAATATCATCATTCCGTTTACAGGGATGTCGCTGGCACGGCAAAAGTATATTATCCGCTGGCGTCGCGGGGATAAAGTGATGGAAGTTCGGCGCGGCAATGTGACTAATGACTTTGAAGTATTCGGCGGAAAAGATGAAGCGAGTTTTGCGTTGATTCAAGGCCGCACGCTTGCGGGCGTGCTTCTCGATGAAGTCGTTCTAATGCCGCGCTCCTTCGTGGAGCAGGCGCTCGGGCGCTGCTCGGTCGACGGATCGCGGATGTGGTTTTCCTGCAACCCGGCAAGCCCGCAGCACTGGTTTTATACCGAGTGGGTGGAAAAGCACAAAGAGCGGAATGCGCTATACCTACATTTTGAGATGCGGGACAACCCATCACTGAGCGAGAAAATCATCGCCCGCTACGAATCCATGTATTCCGGCGTATTCTACCGCCGGTATGTGCTGGGTGAATGGTGCATTGCCGAGGGGCTTGTATACCAGATATTTGACCCCTCAAAGCACGTCACGAGCGATATCCCAACCGATGGCCGCTATTATATATCCGTGGACTATGGAACCCTAAACCCCTTTTCTGCGGGCTTGTGGTGCCTTAAAAATGGAGTTGCGACGCGCATTCGGGAGTATTACTATTCCGGGCGCGAGACGAACCGGCAAAAGACGGATAGCGAGTATTACGCGGAGCTGGAAAAGCTGGTGGGCAATCTGCCGATAGAGTGCATCGTGATCGACCCGTCGGCGGCGTCGATGATTACCGAGATCATCCGGCGGGGCAAGTACACCGTCCGCAAAGCGAGGAATGACGTGCTGCCTGGCATCAGTTACACGGCGGCGCTTTTACAGGCAGGGCGGCTGAAAATCGGAAGCGGCTGCAAGGACGCAATCCGTGAATTTGGCCTGTATAGCTGGGATGATAAGTCGCAGGAGGACAAGGTCATCAAGGAGAACGACCACGCGATGGACGACATCCGCTATTTTTCATTTACCATCCTGCGGCAGGAACTTTTCTACGAAATGGGGGATTACCGTGACACGCCTGAAACGGTGGATTATTGATAAATTTCTCCCGGCGTGGTGCCGGTCGGAGCTGATGGACGAGAACCGGAGGCTTATAGAGAAGATCGAGAAGCAGGCGGCGAAGATCGACCGCCTGAACGCATATATTGACGGCTTGCAGGATGCTTTGTGCCGTCAGCCGAAAATCATCATAAACGGGGGTGACGCGAGTGGGCTTCATGAGCGCGATCTTTGATGCAAATAAAATCTACAACTTTGAACAGGCTTTCGGGGCGAAAGATCTGACTACGCCGGAGATGCGTGCAGCCATTACGGACTGGTATGCACTGTACTACAACAGCATGCCGAGCGATAAAGAGGATCCTTGTCAACGGCTCCCCGTGGCAATTGTGTCCAAGATTTATAAGGCCATGTTCGGCGAGTATGCAACGCAGGCGAAAGATGAGTTTGTGCTTTCGCTTCTGGACGAGCTGTCTGCACAGCGCAAGGCCGCAACGCAGCAGATGCTGACCGGTGGGCAGTGCTTCCTAAAGCCGGTTATTGACGACGGGGGGATTACCTTCGGCATCGTCAACCGGCAGAATTATGTCCCGCTGGCGCGAGACGCGCACGGCAATATCACTGACATCGGCACGGCAGAGATTACCGAGGTCGGAAAGACGGTATACACGCTGCTCGAGCGTCGAACAGTGGATACACGAGGCTATCTCACAATAGAAAGCCGGCTTTTCCGGTCTGATAGCCGGGGAACGCTCGGTGTAGAGGTGCCGCTTGCGACGCTGGACAAGTACGCGGAACTGATGCCTGTACTGCGGTACACTGAGCCGGTCGGTTCTATCGGGCTTATCCCGCTGCGCAGCCCCGCAGAAAATTGCGTGGACGGTTCTCCGGATGCGGTTTCTGTTTATGCCGCTGCTGTCGGCCTGATCCACAACATCAACCGCAACGAAGCGCAGTTAAACGTTGAGTTTGAAAACGGTGAAAGCCGCCTGGTCGTGCCGGATACGATGCTCCGGAGGCGACCGGATGGCACACGCGGGCTGGACGCACATGTTTTCGTCGGAGCACCGCCCGATGCGGACGGGAAATACACGATCATGCCGTTTTCCCCAGCGCTGCGTGAGCAGAACTTCCTTGCACGGAAAACTGAGTATCTGCGCAATGTTGAGAGCCTAATCGGCCTCAAGCGCGGGCTTTTGTCCGATGTCGAGGTTGCCGAGAAAACCGCGACGGAGATCACGAGCAGCGCGGGCGAGTACAATTTGACGGTCATTGACTTTCAGGGACAATGGGAAGCCGCCGTCCGCGAGGCCGTCCGGGTGTGTGATATCCTAGGTCGCATCTACAAGCTGCACAGCGGCACAATCGACCCGGAAAAGGACGTTGCAATCTCGTGGGGTAATGGTGTCCTCTACGACGAGGATCAGACTTGGTCGGACTACAAGGCGATGGTGTCGGCTGGCTGGCTCAAACCGGAGATTGCGCTCGGCTGGTACTTCGATATGCCAACGGAGAAGGAAAGCGACCTTGCGAAGATACGCGAACGGTATATGCCGGAAGCGGAGGAACCCGCCGAAGGGGCGGATGAATAATGCTTCGCGCAGACGAGATTGAAGCCCTGCGGGATGCTGCGTCCGATCTTCTGCGGCCTGTAATTGAATACCTCCTGCGGGATATTGCCGAGCGCATTGCAAAGGCCGGACAACTCACCGCAACTGCGCAATATGAAACGTGGAAGTTGCAGCAGCTCGGCGTATCGCAGCGTGATTTGCGTACTTACCTCAAAAAGGCACTCAAGGTATCAAACGCCAAGCTAAAGCAGTTGCTCACGCAGAGTGCCGAGGCTGGCTATAATTACGACTTGAGCACCCTGCCGACGGTGCGGGCGATTCCGTTCGACGAGAACGAGGCCGTGCAGCAGATCGTTCGGGCGGCAATCGCACAGACGCAGGGGACGCTTGAGAACCTCACCAAGACCCTCGGCATGGTTGACCCATACGGCCATGCGAACCCGCTGCGGGACACATACCGCAAGTGCATGGATTACGCCTTTGAACAGGTATCCAGCGGTGCGGTGGATTATAATACGGCTATCCGGGAGGCCACGCGAAACCTCGCCGCGAAGGGCGTGGAATTCATCGACTACGAATCCGGTGTTACGACGAGCTTGGAGGCGGCGGTGCGGCGTAACATCATGGGTGCGCTCGGCCTGATGCAGGAGCAGATCAGCCAGTACAACCACGACCAATACGGTGCCACCGGCTGGGAGATCGACGCGCACAGCAACTCCGCGCCCGACCACGAGCCGATACAGGGCAAGCAGTACACGGACGCGGGATATGAGGCGCTGAATAATAGCCTCGTACGCCGCATCGGTACGCTGAACTGCGGCCACTCCGCGCACCCGATTGTGTACGGCGCAAGCGTCCCGCAATACACGCCGGAAGAGCTGGAAGAAATGCGGCAGAAAAACGAGAAGGGTATCACCTTCCGAGGCAAGCATTACACCGGCTACGAGGCCACGCAGAAGCAGCGGCGGCTTGAACGTGCGATTCGTGCGCAGAAGCGAAAAATCCTGATCGATAAGGCCACCGATGATGCGGAAAGACTGGAACCCGACCAGATCAAGCTGCAACTCTTGCGGCAGGATTACAAGGCCTTTTCCAAGGCTGCGGGGCTGCGTACACAGCATGAGCGGCTTGAAAAGGTGGGATTTTCGTGGAAAGAGGCCACAGAAGCAAAGAATACTTTCCTTAAGACGTTTACAAATGAGCCGTCGCGTGCTATAATGAATAAAAGAGAAATGGCGAACGGGTTGCGCAACAACCCCAATCTCCATCTCACCGAAGAACAGATAGTATCGTTAAAGGGAGACATTCGCGCAATAGGTGCAGACGAATCTGTGTTTGTGTTTAATTCTGGCGCACAGACTTCTTATTCGGATGAGGTTGACACTATTTTTGTCCGGGGGGATGTTTTCTCAGATCCCCGATCTACGCACCCAAGAGATTTAATGAGCGCACGGGCAGTGTTGGCACATGAGTATTATGGACATCGGGCTAACAAGGGGACAAAACTTCCCGTTGGCGCTTGGAATGACGAGTTCCGTGCAAGCTATATGGCGGCGCGAGATGCCCCCGGCATTAGCGACGAGGACAGACGGTATCTGGTTCTTGATGCCATAGATCGCGCAAAATCCGCAGGGGTGACAATAACGCTAAATGAGTTTATGAGGAGGACGGTATATGGTTTTTAAGAAAAAGATCAGCAAGGAAGAAACTATGCGCCTTTTTAAGGCGGCTGCGGAATTGACTGATAACGGGAAAACCAATATTTGCTGCCCGTGCTGCGGGGGACGGCTCAAACTCGATAGAATTGAGAGCTCGTATACCATCTACTGCGAGAATCAATGCTGTGGGGTAGAAGCGCGCGGGATTTAGACTTAGCTGTCACTATAATTAAATGATGATTTAAGGCACTGTGTAAAACACGGTGCCTTTTTTCATACCCATTTGGCCTATCTGCGGGCCTAAAACGCAGGACGGCGGGAGACGGCGACCTCCTAAAACGCCTAGCCGGGAAAGGAAAAACAATGAAAACGGAATTTTTACAGAATTTCAAGGTTGGCGATCAGGCTCTCCCGAAGGAGATCATCGACGCAATCCTCGCCGAAAATGGCAGGGATATCGAGGCGGCGAAAAAGCCGTTTGCGGACTATGAATCCGTCAAGGAGCAGCTCAAGACTGCCAAGGAGGGGCTGAAAGCCTTTGAGGGCGTGAGCGTGGAGGACTTACAGGGCAAGATCACCGCACTCACCGGGCAGCTTGCCGACAAGGACAAGGCATGGCAGGCAAAGCTTGACGGTATGGCCTTTGATGGACGCATCAAGGACGCGATCACCGCCGCCAAGGGCAGGAACGCCAAGGCAATTACAGCGCTGCTTGACGTGGAGGCCCTCCGCGCCAGCAAGAACCAGGACGGCGACATCAAGGCCGCTCTGGAAACCCTCAAGAAAGAAAATGGCTATCTGTTTGACGATGATCCCCCGGCGCGGTATGCGTCCGGCACAGGCACGCAGCAGATATCCACCAAGTACACGGCAGCGGAAAACGCGATCCGCGCCGCTGCCGGGCTGAAAGTCGAATAAGAAAGGAAGTATAAAAAATGTCTAACTCTATTGCACTCGCTAAGACATTCGTCCCGATTCTGGACGAAATTTACAAGCAGTCCTCCCTTACCGCAAAGCTCGACGGGGCTGCCGAGCTGGCCCGTCAGGGTGCAAACGCGAACGAACTCATCATCCCGAAGATGAGCATGTCCGGCCTCGGCGCGTATTCCAGAAACGCCGGATACGTTTCCGGTGACGTCACGCTGACCAACGAGACGGTCGCCTGCAACTTCGACCGTGGCCGCATGTTCCAGGTCGACGCTCTGGATGATCTGGAAACTGCGGGGATCGCCTTTGGCCGTCTGGCTGGCGAGTTCATCCGCACGAAGGTTGTTCCGGAGGTCGATGCTTTCCGCTTCGCGAAGTACGCAAGCACGACCGGTATTTCCAAGATTTCGGCGGGTGCGACCCTCTCCACCGGCGCGAACGTCGTGACGGCTCTCCGTGACGGTGTCAATAAGATGGACGAGGACGAAGTTCCCTTCGAGGATCGTCACCTTTTCATCACGCCGACGTTGTACGGCCTTGTGCAGGATCTCGACACCACCAAGAGCAAGGAGGTGCTGTCTCGCTTCGCCTCTGTGACGCTTGTGCCGCAAACGCGCTTCTACACTGCGATTACGCAGTACGATGGCACGACCGCGAGCCAGACTGCAGGCGGGTACGTCAAGGACGCGTCCAACGGCATGGAGATCAACTTTATGATTATCCACAAGCCCGCCGTCATCCAGTACGAGAAGCATGTCGTTCCCAAGATCATTACGCCGGATCAGAACCAGAACGCCGACGCTTACAAGTTCGGCTATCGTAACGTCGGCATTGCGGACGTGTACGACAACAAGGTCTCCGGGATCTATCTGCACCACAAGGCGAAGGGTTAAGGTGATGCGATATGCCGAAGATCGACAGTCGGCTGCTTGACCTCACAGACCCTGTTGTGGCTGAGAACTTCAACCGCACCATCTCGGCAACCGAAATCGCGGCCATCGCGCTGACTGCGGATGCCACCGGCAAAATCACCGGCGGCACCGCAACGATGAAGGGCGGTAAAAAGGTTACCATCACCGTTACGACGGCAACATGACAGGAGGGATAGCCCATGACGGATTATGAATTTTATCGCACCCAGTACATGGGCGATTCCATCGCCGAAGCCGATTTCCCTCGCCTGATTCGTCGGGCGGGGGAAACGCTTGCCCGCTATAAGCGCATCTACTCCGTCACCGCACCGGAGGAAAACTCCGAGGCTATGGCGGGGTGCGCTATGGCGGATGCTCTGGCGTACTATGACGCGGCTTTAAACGGCGCGGGCGGCGCTGTCAGCTCTGCAAGCATCGGAAGCGTGTCCGTCAGCTATGCGGGCACAGCAAGCGCCGCAGACCTGTCACAAAGCGCACAGGACGCGGAGCTTTTCCGCTGCGCCTGTCTGTATCTGGATATTTACAGGGGGTGCTGCTGATGTTATCCCTCCGGCAGCGCTGCCCTGTGGATTACAGACTATGCACGCAGAGCGTGACGGTATACCACAAGGATGGCGATACCTACACGCGCACCGTGTACGACCGCGCTTTTCTGGATTTCAGGAAAACACAGAACGTAGACAAGACTGGCAGCAGCGAGAGCAATTCCTTTTTGCTCGTCATCCCGTGCGACCACCAGGCGGTGTATGTCGGGGACAAGGTCTTGCTCGGCACCGGCGCGGAGATCGCCACGCGGGAGGACTGGGCGGCGCTTATCCCTGTCAAAGTGCCCGGGCTGTGCGTGGTCAAGTACGTCGATCCAAAATACTGGCGCGGCGAGATGGTACACATCGAGGCGGGAGGTTGATGCTATGCCGACTTACATCAAGATTGACACGTGCTCAGTAGCAGCTCTCACGCGGCGGCTCGGCTCACAGCAGCTTGCGCAGAGAGCGCAGATCGCAATGACGCGAGAGGTCGATAAGCGCATCGGGAGGTATATGGCTTTCCGTACCGGCGTGATGTCCGGCAAGGCAAAGCGCATGATCTCCCCCTCGCAAATCCTCGTTGATACGCCGTATGCGCGGTATCAGTATTACGGGAAAGTGATGGTCAACTCCAAGACCGGCAAGGGGCCGCGCCCGATTCCGGGCGTTGGTTTCCGCTGGCCGAAGGGCGCGATTCTCAAGGTCACGGACAGGCCGTTGCAGTACGACACCAGCAAGAATGCAAAGGCCGGCCCTTACTGGGATAAAGCGCTCATGGCAAATGAAAGCGCCGCAATCTTCAAGTCCGTTGCAGACGAGATTATCCGTGCGGCAAGGGGGGAATGACCATGACGGCGCTTGAAAAAGTCCGCGACTGGATCGCCACCTACCCCGGATATAGCGCACTTGATGGGTTGAGCGTGGACTACACCGACGCAAGGCCCGATAACGGCGGCTTGATGCCGGGCGGGCTGACGGAAATCAGCCGGACAGAGGACATTCTCGGGAATACCGTTGTTACCAACCAGTACAGCTTCACGCTGTACTTTCTTTTTGCCAAATCGCCGGGGGATGACGTTGGCGCGGAGGCAAACGCAGAATGGCTGCTTGCATTTCAGGACTGGGTGCAGGAGCAGTCCATCCGGCGCACCGCTCCCGTATTCGGGGACGATGCGCGGAAAGAAACCATCAAGGCGCAGAACGGTACGCTGATCGGGGCAGACGAGGAAGGAACCGCCTGCTACACCGTGCAGCTTACTGCGCAGTTCATCAAAAAATACGAATACGGAGGTTAAATCATGATTGAACGCAAGCTTATGGCACACTACATCGATGCTGGCTTTGGCGGCGACGGCGGCGGCTCGTACACTCCTTCCTATGTCCGGCTGGGCAAGGATTTAGAGGAGTTCAACGTCGAGCTGAACCCCGATACCGAGACCAGCAAGAACATTCTCGGAGAATCCACCTTCAAGCACAAGGGCTACGAGGTTTCTGCGGATGCGGATCCCTACTACGCCGAAAAGGGCGACGCGCTATTTGAGAAGCTTCAGGCGATTGTCGACAACCGCTCCACCGGCGACGCCTGCAAGACCACTGCCGTGGAGGCGCATCTCTGGGAGACGGAAACATCCGGCGCATATGTGGCATACCGCGAGGATTGCTACGTCGTTCCGACATCCTACGGCGGCGACACGTCCGGCTATCAGATTCCCTTCACGGTCTACTACACCGGTAACCGCGTGAAGGGTACGTTTAATCCTACAACCAAGGCCTTTACCCCGGCAGAAACTTAAAAGGAGGGCGCAAGAATGGCAGAAACCATGAAGCTTACTGTTGATACCGGCGCGATTACGATCGAGCTGGTTGATGAAAAAGGTAGGGAAATCGGGACTTTCGATTTCAACCCGTCCGATTCCAACATCATCCGCCGCTACAAGGAGGTCGTCGAACACTTCGGCGAAATCTCCCAGAGCATCCGCGATGCTGGCGGGCTGGGTGAGGAAGAAGTCGGCAGAATTTCCGATGAAATTGCGCAGCAGATCGATTATCTGCTTGGCTACAATGTGTCGGAACAGGTTTTCTGCCGTCTTGGAGCCTTAACGATTACGGGTAACGGAGACCTGTACTTTGAGCGCGTGCTCGACGGTATCGCGGACGTGATTGAAAAGATTACGAGCCAGCGTGTAGAAAAGAAACTTGCACGTGTGCGCAAAGCCACGGAAAAGTACAGTAAATGATCAGCAAATGGGAGTTGCCCACGTCGCTCGATGTCGGCGGCGTGGGTTTCCCCATACGAACGGATTACAGGGCGATCCTTGACATCCTTTTGTGGTACAACAATCCTGATTGCGAAGAAGATGAAAAACATCTCATTTGCCTGAAAATCCTATATGTGGACGAAATCCCGGCAGCATTGCAACAAAAGGCTCTGCAGGCGGCTTTCAATTTTATTGATGGCCCTGTCGAAAAAGAAGGAGGGGTCAAGCCTCGACTGATGGATTGGGAGCAGGATGCGCCGATCCTCGCGCCTGCACTGAACAAAGCGCTCGGCGTAGAAATTCGTTCAGTGCCGTATTTGCACTGGTGGACGCTGCTCGGCGCGTATATGTCAATTCAGGAGAGCCTTTTCTCCGAAGTTGTTGCAATCCGGCAGAAAAAATCGAAGCACAAAAAACTGGAAAAATATGAGCAGGAATTTTACAGGGAGAATAAATCCCTGATTGATATGCATCCTCGGCTATCTGCCGAGGAGCAGGCGGAGATCGACCGCCTGAACGAGATGCTGAAATGAGGTGGGGCAGATGGCACAAGCCGATGGCAGAATCGTAATTGAAACATCGCTGGAATCCGGCGGCATGAAAGCCGGGGCAAAGGAAATCGCTGATGCCTGTAAAAATGCGGCGCAGACTGCCGCCCAGATGGGCGGAAAGGCACAGGTTGCTATCGAAAAGGCCACTAATGCCATTTCACGACAAAACGCAGCATATGCGCAGCAGTTAAGCAAGGTGGATGCGCTTCGCAAAAAGCTAGATCAGATGAAAAGCACTCCGGTGAAAGCCGAGGAATACAAGTCCGTATCTGACGAAGTGGAACGACTCAGGGCTGAACTCGGCAAGGCTTCCGAAAAGAAACAGGCTTTTTTGGATGGAGGTGGCACAACTGGATCGCGGCAGTTTGCGGCGATTGAGCAGCAAATCGAGCGGATACGCGCTGATCTGGTAGCGGCGCAGAACGACAAGAAGCGCATGGAGGACTACGGGAATGCGTATGTCCCTCAGGACACCTCCGCAGTTACTTCACAGCTCGAACAGGAAGAACAGAAGCTTGCACAGATGAACGCCGCCCTTGGGACAAGCTATTCCTCCCTTGGCGTGAAGCTTGCCAAGTATGCCGGGGAAGCTTCACAGGCGGAAACCGAAACGCATCGGTTTCGACAGGCCATGAAAAACATGGGCAAGGCAATCGGGAGAAATGTGCTCAACGGGCTTTCGAGGGTCGGGAAAAAGCTATCCGGCATGGTTTCAAGCCTAATTAAGGGCAGGAAAAACGCCGGAAAAATGAACGGGGTGTTTAAGGGCGGGATTGGGACGCTGCTAAAATACGGTCTTGGTATCCGGTCGCTTTATTTCCTGTTCAACAAACTGCGAAGCGCCCTAAAAGATGGCATCGATAATCTCGCGAAACACGATACTACGATGAACGCCAGCCTTTCTTCTCTGAAATCTTCTCTTACACAGCTTAAAAACTCTATTGCTGCCGCGTTTTCGCCAATCATCACTGCGGTTGTCCCCATTCTCAATACGCTTATCGGGAAGTTGATTGACGCGGCAAATGCGGTTGGGATGTTCATTGCGGCGATTTCCGGGCAGACCACTTACAAGAAAGCAACTGCGGCGCAGGAGGACTATGCAGCATCCTTAGAGGGCACCGCATCCGCCGCGAAGGATGTGCAGCAGCAGCTTTCCGGGCTTGATGAAATCAACACATGGAGCGATGCGAAAAACGGCGGCGGGGGCAGCTCGTCCGGCGGCTTTGAAACTGCGGAAATCAGCAACGAGATCAAAGGAATTGCTGACCTAATCAAAAGCGGCGGTTGGGAGGAACTCGGCATTGCGTTGGTCGATAAGCTGAATAGCATGATTCTCTCGATTGACGCAACGGAAATCGGATCGAAAATCGCAAACGTCATTAACAAGGGCGCGACGCTCGCGTCTACATTGCTTGATAGAGCAAATTTTGATCTAATCGGCGACAAAATCGGAGCGACTATTATCAGCGCGGTTGAAAAAATTGACTGGTCAAAGATCGGAAAATTGTCTGTAGCCGGGGTGAATATGCTGATCGATTTTGTGAGTGGGGTCACAAAGAGAATGTCCGCGGTCGGGAAAAGTGGGAAAACAGGATGGGGCCGCCTGGCTGACGCAATTTCTGATTTTATAAACAGCGCTGTGAAGTCAATTAAATTGACGAAATTCGCAAACGCGGCAACTAGGCTTATCAAAGGGTTGAATCAAACAATATCATCCGTTCTGACACAGCTTGACTGGCGCGGTTTTGCTGGCAACATCGCCGATGCGATTGGGAATATCGACATCAGTAGTATTGTCGGCGGGGCCATGAAAGTGTTAAGCAAACTGATTGTTGGATTAAACGGACTTGTTAAGGGACTTCTTGACAAAATCGACTGGTTTTCCCTTGGCGAGGAAGTTACCCATTCGATCAAGCAACTGCTTGCAAACATCGACTGGGTGCAGTTGCTTTGGGATGCGGCTATCATCCCGATAAAGAGTGCTTGGGGCATATTAAAGGGGATTGCTGGCGGTATTGCCGGAATATTTACCTCGAGCCAAGAACCTGTGCAGTATGTAACAGATGAACTACTCGATGTGCAGTATCAGGTGGAAGCGGTTAAAAAGGGTTCCGATGAATTACGCGATTATCTTGCGAATCTTGATTTAAGCATCCCATCCGAAAAACTCGGAAAACTTGAGCAAGCGCGTGACCTCGTAACTGAAATTTTCACGCTTAACGACAAGCAATACAAGACTAATGCTGAAATCGATGAGCTGAAAACGAGAATTGAGGCATTGAATGGCCTTGGGCTAGAAGGTGTTCAACTGGAATTCGACGAAACAACAAAGAGTGTCATCGGGACGAAGGACGCCGTCCTTGATACAATCGCATCGTTAAAGAAACAGTATGAGCTTGAAGCAAAGAAAGAAATTCTTGTCGATCTATACAAAAAGCAGTATGAGGCCAAGCAAAGACTGACAGAAGCGGAAGAAGCTCACACTAAAGCGCAGGAAATCGCGGATGCAAAGTTTGATGAGTGGAAGAAAAAGGAGAAAGAAACTCAATCCCTTTACGAAAAGCGCATTGCGCTTGGCGAAGAGTATAACGAGGCGCTTAAAAAGAATGAGCTGGGTACGCGCGACTGGCTCGGAGGGATGGATGCGCTCGACCGTGCATACTCTGATTCTCTGGCTTCTCAAGAGCGGCTCAAGCAAGAGTATAAAGACACGCTTCCGTATCTCAACGAAACCCGCGACGCGCTGAAAGGCGCAACGGATGACTATAACACCCTAGGGACATCCATAGACAATGTTGCGCAAAGCATGACCGACACAATGCGGGGGTCTGGTGCAGCAGCGGGGAAGGCGTGGGTCGAAGAGTTTGAAAAGAACTGCAAGCAACTCGGCTCGGTCTTAAAAAAAGTGGCTGACGGCATTTATTTTGACCTTACGACATCCGGTGGGCGCATTTCGCTCAAGACCCGGACTATTTCGGCTTACGCCGAAGGTGGCGTTCCGCAGTCCGGGCAGCTTTTCGTTGCGAATGAAGCAGGCCCTGAATTGGTCGGCAACATTGGCGGGAGGAGTGCCGTTGCAAACGCAGTGCAGATCGTCGAGGCTGTTGCAAAGGGCGTCGCGAGAGCCGTCAGGCAAGCGCTCGCCGAAAGTGGGATATCCTCTTTTGTGCGGGAGGCTGCACGGAAGCTGGATAGCCTTACAACCTCTGTCATTCGGCTTCCACGCAACTCCGCCGAGATCGGAATCCCACGAATCCGCATGCCGCTTATGGCCAGCGGGAGTGTTATCCCGCCGCAGGCAATCTACAGCGCACGACTCGCACAAAAAGGCGGCGAACAGGATGCGGATGTTATCCGCCGCGTTATCCGCGATGAGGTCAAAAGCGGCAGCGCCGTCTATCAGTTTGTCGCGCAGCTCAACCGCCGCACGATCTTCCAAGAGATCATCGACGAAGCAAAGCTGCGACAGGCCAGCAGCGGCATGAATCCGTTCTTGCTCGGGAGGACTTGATATGGCACAGAATTACATCACGATCAACAGCGTCAAGATCAAACAGCCGGACGAGGGCCTGGGCTACTCGTTTGAAACGACCTACACGAGCGATTCCACCCGTGTGCAGTCCGGCGCGATGCACGCGACGCCGATGTTTACGGTGGAATCCTTTTCTTACGCCGCATCCAATCTTAGCAAGACGGAAATGCAGACCATTTTGCAGAAGGTCGCAAAGGGCGGGAGTTTCACGCTGCACTACTTTTCCCCGTACTATGGCCAATGGCGCGACGATACCTTCTATGTCGGCAAGGGTTCGCTTGAAATCGGGCGGTTGAACGAGGACGGAGAAATCTTCGATTCGCTGTCTTTCAACATGGTGGGGGTGAATCCGATTGCTTAACGTTTCAAACGAATTCAAAACCATGATGAAGCAGCGGACAGATTTCCGCGCCGAGGCAACCGTCACATTTTCGGATGCGTCCACGCTGGAACTCACGCCCGCGAATTTTACAGTCCAGAATAACGGCTACACCGACGGGGCAGGCGCGAACGGCCTGCCCCTCGGCGTCCTGATCGGCCGGACGATCTCAATCGAGCTGGACAATCACGACGGGAGCCTGTCCGAGTACGACTTTTTCGGAGCGGAGATTGCGCTCCGGCTGCGCTTCCAGCTCTCTGCCAGCGTGGAAAAGGTCAACGTCGGCACCTTCACGGTACTGAAGCCGCAGACCGGCGGAGAAACAATCACCGTCACGGCGACGGACGCATCGTGGCGCACGGACAAGACCTACACAACAAGTGCGACCTTCCCGGCGACGCTCGGGACGCTGCTTTCCGACGCCTGTGATTTCTGCGGCATCCCGTATCAATCGCAAACCTTTAAAAACAGCTCTTTTGTAGTGGATGCGCTGCCGGAGGGAGATTACACTTTCCGGCAGATCATCGGGTATATCGCCGGTATCGCTGGCGGCAACGCCCGCATTAACCGGCAGGGGTATATGGAGATCATCTCCTATGATTTCGACCATACGACATACCACGACTTGACAGACTGGATCAATCTCACGCTAGATACATCGGATATCACCCTGACAGGGCTTAAAACGTCAAAGACGACCACAAATGAGGATGGCAAGGACGTGCGGGAGGACGTGCTGCAAGGCGCTGACGGCTACGTTCTCGCCGTCACAAACCCGCTGATTCTGGGCAAGGAATCCGAGGCTCTCGGGCTGATGGCCGCAAATCTTGTCGGGAAGAGCTTCCGTAAATTTTCCGGGGATTATATCGGCTATCCGATTGCGGATTTTATGGACGCTGTAAAAATCACCGACCGGAAGGGCAATACCTACTGGTCGGTGATTACGGACATTGACTTTGAGATTTCCGGTGCGACAACGTTTTCCAACAGCGCCGCATCTGCGGTGGAAAACGCTGGGACATATCCCAGTGCGGAGAGCAAGGCAGTGATAGCCGCTCGGAAGCTCGTCGCGCAGGAGAGAACGGCCAGAGAAACGGCAATTGCGCAGCTCAATGCGCTGCTTGCGCAGTCCTCCGGCATGTATACCACGAGCGTCCCGCAGGAGGACGGCTCCACGATCTACTATCTGCACGACAAGCCTACGCTCGCGAAATCGACGAATGTGATGAAGCTCACCGCTGATGCAATCGGCTTTTCCACCGACGGCGGCGAAACGTACCCTTTCGGACTTGCGGTCAACGGCGACACGATCACACGCATTCTTTCGGCGGTCGGTGTCAATGCCGAGTGGGTGAAGGTCGGCGCGTCCTCGCTTCCGGATTCTATCGACGATCTTTCCTCTCAGCTTTCCGTCATGCTGGAATCCTTCACTTCGCAGTTTTCCCGCCAGCAGGATGACATTTCCGGCTTGCGGACGGACATGACGAAAATCCAGCAGGACGCAAGCAAGATCACGCTGCAAGTGCAGCAGATCATCGATGACGGTGTCGATAAGGTCACTACGACCACCGGTGTCACGGTGGACGGCGACGGTCTGCATGTCGGCAAAGACGGCGAGGAAATGGAGACCGTCGTCGACTTTGACGGCGTGGAGATCAACCGAAACGAAACGACCATCCTCGCGGTAAAGCCGGACGGCGTGAATGCGGAGAACATCACCGTCCGCACCTATCTTAACGTTGGGCGGCATTCCAGATTTGAGGCTTACGCGAACGACCGCGACGCGAACCGCACGGCCTGTTTCTACATTTAGGAGGAACACATGGATTTCAGGACAAACGATAGAAATTACTACCATGCGATTCTTTCCGTGTCGCAGGAAAGCCAGAACGTGGACGCGAACGCATCTACGCTGGCGTATTCGCTCACCCTCTACGCAGGGAACACGTGGTTCTCCGGCTATACCATTGGCTACCGCGTGCGCATCAATGGTGTACAGGTGGCGTATCACGACAACTCGGGAAATCAAACGTCGATGTCGGCCAACTCGAGCAAGCTCGTTACCTCCGGCACGACCACGGTTCTGCATAACGATGACGGCACAAAGACCGTCGCGGTCGAGGCAGAAATCTGGACGGACAATAGCAGCGGCCTGCCGGTGTATCTTTCCTGCTCCGGCTCTATGACGTTGGATCAGATTCTCCGTGAAAGCACTATTGCCGCCACCGATGCCAACATCGGCGCGACGACGATGATCGCCGTCAACCGCCGATCTTCCGCGTATACCCACTCCATCCGCTTTAGCTTTGGCAGTCTCTCGGGGTATCTTCTGGCTGATGGAACAATCACGCAGACTGAGACAAAGCTCACGGCGACGTATATCGGCTGGACGCTTCCGGTCTCGTTCTACGCGCAGATTCCGAATGTGAAATCTGCGCTTGTAACGCTCACATGCAAGACCTACAACGGAGACAGCCAGCTCGGCAACAGCAAGACCGCCACCTTCCGCGCGACTGCTTCCGAGGAAGAATGTGCGCCGTCAGTCTCCGGTACTGTGGAGGATTCAAACGTTACGACGATCTCCCTCACGGGCGATGCGAGTAAACTCGTCCGTTTTTATTCGTCTGCGCTTTGCACGATTACGGCAGCAGCGAAGAACAGCGCGTCACTGTCCTCGAAGCGTATCGCAGGGACGGCAGTGACGGGGAATACGAGGACAATTCAAAATGTCGAATCGGGTAGTTTCGCGTTCTCAGCGACCGACAGCCGAGGCTATACGAGCACGGCGACCGTAGCGGCCTCGCTAATCCCGTATGTAAAGCTGACCGCACGTTCCGAGGCTGAGAGAATCGGAACCGCCAGCGGCAAAGTGAAGCTGACCATTTCCGGCAGTTACTTTAACGGCTCGTTTGGAGCCGCGACGAATGCGCTCACGGTCAAATACCGCGTTGATGGCGGCACATGGGCGACGCTCACTGCTACTATCTCAGAAAACGCTTACACGGCAGAAACCACGCTGACGGGAATTACTTATAATGCCGCGCACACACTCGAAGTCATCGCAGCCGATAAGCTGGCGAGCGTGACCATAAACGGTGAGATCAAGCGCGGAATCCCGGTCTTTGACTGGGGCGAGCATGACTTTGAGTTTCACGTCCCGGTGCTCTCGGAGGGCTTCGATGCGTCGTGGCGCACGGGGCGCGACCGGGCAATCCTCCGCAAAACCGGCACGCCGGCGGGAACGGGATGGTACTATCCGCTTCTGTCCGCAAAGACGGTCAACGGCGCTCTGGCACTGGGCGTGCTGGGCGATGATATGTATCTCTCTTACGTCTCTGATACCGACTACGCCGATGAGGAGTTATCCGAGCCGACAGCGCAGTACCGGCTTACGGCTCCCGATGCCGTGATCGAGTACGGCTCGGACAGCCGCTGGACGTGGCGCAAGTGGCGCTCGGGTATCGCAGAGTGCTTCGGGCATCAAGAGGATAGCGGTGTCTCCGTCACCGCTGCATGGGGCAACTTGTATGATAGCACCCAAGAGTATGGCAAAATCGCGTATCCCTCTGGGCTTTTTGCTGCCGAGCCTGTGGTCAATGTCACTGTCCGCAGCGCTCCGAACGCTGTCATGATGGAATGGTGGTCGCAGGGGTCTAAGGCAGAAACTCCGATCTGGCTGTACGTCCGACCTACACCGGCAAGCGACCTGACCGTCACGGCAAACATTTACGCGGTTGGTCGCTGGAAGTAAAGCGGGAAGGAGGGAGGAAAAATGACCGGAATCGAGATTTTCGCCACGGCGTTTGGCGTACTCGGCACCGGCTGCGCCATCTTTTTCGGCATTGCGGCCTTCCGCCGTAACAGCAAAAGTGATGACGCGGCGGAAGGCAAAAAGGACGGCGTGCTGCTGACGGAGATCGGCTACATTAAGTCCGGCGTCGATGACATCAAACGCAAGCAGGAAAAAGAGGACGAACGGCATGTTCAGGTGGTGTCCCGGCTGACTGCCGTGGAGGCCTCGGCCAAGCAGGCCCATCACCGGCTGGACAGCCTCGAGAGCAAGATCGGCCGGCAGGAAGATAAGTAAACGCGCCGCTCGCTCGAGCGGTCAAAAATCACACAAAATAAGGAGGAAAACAAAATGAAGTTGAGCAACAAGGTCTATGACGTACTGAAGTGGATCGCGCTGTATCTGCTGCCCGCGCTGGGCACGCTGTACTTTGCGCTGTCCGGCATCTGGGGGCTTCCCTACGGGGAACAGGTCGTCGGCACGATCACGGCTGCGGACACCTTTCTCGGCGTGCTGCTGGGGATCAGCAACGCCAGCTACAAAAAGGGGGCGTGAGCGATGGATACACAGAAATTTTTGCAGTTTGCGGTCGATGCGGTAGTACAGTACTTCAACGGTCGCGTGGATACGACCAATCGGGTCAAGCTCACGCCGGAAGATGTGTATGTCGTGTGGAGCTGCAAGACGCTCGGAAACAACAAGGCGTTGCTGTCTACCAATGTCCAAGATGGGATGTACTACGAGATCACATACAACGGCGCGAAGCATGAAGCCTACTTCGATGCCTACAAGAAGTGGGAGAATCAGTGCATTAAGTGCGCAGTGGAGGGCTAGAAGATGTATCGCGGCACTACGCCGACCCTGACCTTCACGCTGCCCATTGAGGCGAGTACCATCACACTGATGAATCTTGCGCTTTCACAGTTTGGGCGCGTGCTGGTTTCTAAGGGGCTTGCTGATTCGACCATTGACGGGAAAACGGTATCCTTCACGCTCACGGAGGAAGAAACATTGAAGCTCAACGGAGCCTCGAATTCAGGGGTAGAAATTCAGCTTCGAATTGGAGTTGGCGAGGTGCGGTTCTCGTCGCAAATCTTCAATCTTCCCGTCGGACGCATCTTGCAGGAGGGGAAACTGGATGAACTTTGATGTTGAATTACGCGCCAATGACAGTTTCAACGTAGGACTTGGGCAGTTGACCCGTGGTCCGAAGGGAGAGAAAGGCGACAAGGGCGACCCCGGCCCCGCCGGTCCGCAAGGCCCGCAGCGCATGGCATCCCAGGTATTCGCGGTGCCTGTGGAGCGTATTCTCCGGGACGGTGCGTTGTTATGATCGAGTTTGCGGTAACTTTTTCTCCCGGCGCTGAGCTGGAGGTTGAGTTCGCGGAAAATGTGCCCCTGGATGTTGATATGGGCCAGGTGATGGAGGTGCTTGCTACCGAGGAGCGGACGGTGGAGCTGTCTATGCCCTCCGGCAATCAAGTCATCCTGCCCACCAGCAGCAAAGGCATGCGTAAGGTGACGATTCAAAAACCGGACACCCTACTGTCCGAGAACATCAAGAAGGATGTGGTGATCGGCGGCGTGACCGGTGTCCTTGAGGCACCACCGACAGGCCCCTATATAGAGTATACGTCCCTCGACAGTTTTGGTAGAGTGTTTACTGCTAAATTTCGAGGAACAGTTGTTCCGGAGTATGCATTCGCTTATTTGGCGGAATTGATATCAGTAGATATGCCAGACAATGTAATTGCAATTGGTGATAATGGTTTTTATCGTTGCCAAAAGCTATCATTGACAAGTCTCCCTTCTGGGATTACCTCACTCGGAGATTATGCATTCGCTGATTGCTCAATGCTAGCACTAACAAGTCTCCCTTCTGGGATTACCTCACTCGGAGATTATGCATTTAGGGATTGCCCAATGCTCGCACTGACGACCCTACCTTTTGGAATTACCTCGATCGGAGATTATGCATTTAGGAATTGTACAAAAATGGCATTAACAAGTCTCCCTCCTGGAGTTACCTCAATTGGAGATTTTGCGTTTCTCAACTGTCAAAAACTATCATTGACGACCCTACCCTCTGGAATCACCTCAATCGGACAGTATGCATTCAACAATTGCCCAAGGCTCGCATTGACAAGTCTCCCTTCTGGGATTACCTCATTACCAATAGCCGCATTTCAGTATTGTTCAAAATTAGCATTGACGACCTTCCCTTCTGGAATGACCTCAATTGGAGATTATGTATTTAGGAATTGTACAAGTCTCGCATCAATAACCCTTCCCTCCGCACTCACTACAATTGGGAATTACGCGTTTTCCAATTGTACTGGATTAAAAACGGTTAGATTTACGAGCACGGTATCCTCAATCCCAAATGGAGTATTTTCCGGATGCACAAAACTGTCTACCATTTATGTTCCGTGGTCGCAGGGGGAAGTAGCAAATGCGCCTTGGGGTGCGAACAATGCCACCATCATTTACGATTATACTGAGAATTAAAAAAAGGAGGATTATCATGACAGAAACTCAACTCAGGGAAAGAGCCGTCGCCACCGCGAAGGCGTGGCTCGGCTGCAACGAGGCCGACGGCAGTCACCGTCAGATCGTGGATGTGTACAACTCGCACCGGCCGCTGGCACGCGGCTATGCGCTGAAGTACACCGACGCATGGTGCGCGGGCTTTGTCTCGGCGGTGGCGATCAAGCTCGGCCTGACGGACATCATGCCGACGGAGGTCGGCGTGTGGAACATGATCGAGCTGTACCGCAAGCTGGGGCGCTGGCAGGAAAGCGACAGCTACGTCCCGAAGCCCGGCGACGTCATCATGTACGCATGGGGCGACAATGGCGTGGGCGACTGCACCGGCGGCGCAAGCCACGTCGGCATCGTGGCGGCCTGCGACGGCAAGACCATCACCGTCATTGAGGGCAACAAAAATGACGCGGTCGGATACCGCGAGATCGCAGTCAACGGCCGGTACATCCGTGGCTTCGGCCTGCCCGACTACGCCAGCAAGGCCACCGAGGACGAGCCGGTCACACCGGCACCAAAAGAACCGAAAAAGGAGGAAACAATCACCATGGAACTGAGAATGCTCAAGCGCGGCATGAGCGGAAACGATGTCCGTGCGGCCATGCTGCTGATGAAGGACAAGGGCTATTATCCCCACTCCATCCCCGCGACGGACAAGCTGTTCGGGCCGAAGATGGAGGCGGGCGTGCGCAGGATGCAGGCCGAGCACGGCCTCGGCGTGGACGGCATCATCGGCCGCAATAGCTGGACGTACCTTCTGAAGTAATGGCACCGCAAGCGCGGCTTCGTCTCCCGCCTGAGTTGGATGGTCTGACCAAGGGCGAGATGACGAGAGCGATTGACCAAGCAAACGTCGGCGCGGAGAACGAAAAGATCGCGAGGCTGTACTTTGTGGACAGGCTTCCACAGGTCGATATTGCCGCAGAGCTTTACCTCGGCAGGGCTACCGTCCAGCGGCGCTTACCGGGCATTCGGCAAAAAATCGAGATCGCGTCAAAACGTCTGAAGAACTGATATTTCCCACCCTTCGGGGTGGGAAAATTTTTTTACCCTGATACCGAAGTGATGCGCAAGTGATACCCAAGCGAAGCACAGGGAGAGCGTAAAAATGATATTCTCTACCCATGAGGTGGCCACCTTAAATATTTTACAGGAGGAAACTCAAATGGTAGAAGTCGAAAAGACCGGCGGCAATTATGCCTCCAAGGGCCTTGCAGGAACCGCGCTCGGCTTTGGCATCGGTGGGGCTGCACTTGCTCTTGCAAATAGCGGTCTTGGGCTGCTCGGAGCTACGAGAAGCGCTGCCCCCGTGACTGGCCCGATGCCCTACAACGGCAATTGCAGCGAGAACACGCCCGTCAGCCGTTATGAGCTTGGACAGGAGCAGAAGATCGCGGAGCTTCAGTCTCAGATTGCCCTGCGCGATGCCAACACCTACGGCGACCAGAAAATGCTTGAGATGTACAAGTACATCGACGGGCAGCTCAAGGACATCCGCAGCACGCTCAGCGAACAGGCGGTGCACAATCAGCGCACGCAGGACAGCTTTACGCTCGTGCGTCAGGACGTTGACTGCGTCAAGAAGGAGTGCCTTGCCGCGGTTGATCGCGAGGCTGAACGTCGCTGCTGCGGCGACAACTCCATCGTGACCTACGCGAACGCAACCTTTTATCCCAAGCAGGTCGCGGACGTCACCACCGGAACCGCCACAACGGCGCAGACGCTCTACAACCCGCTCCCGAAGTGCGGAGGCTGCTGCAACAACTAAGCGCAAAAAGGGGCGGCAGTAGCCGCCCCGAGCCTTAAAACAGGAGGTATTCCCATGGCAAAGATGGAAAACGTTCAAGCTGGCGTAGCGAAATTTATCGACCGCGACATTGCTCCGAGCCTTTCCGGCTGGGACAGAGTAATCATTGCGGCTGGCGGCGGCATTCTGGCCTCGCGTCTGCCGGACATCCTCGCGCAGTACGCTGAAAAGCCGATCTTCGCGGCTATGCGAATCTATGATCCCGAAAGCGGAGACGTGGACATTGATGCCCTCTATCAGGCCGCAAAGCCGTATATGGGCACCGAGCCGCTCCCGCTCAAGATTCCTGCGCTGAACGTCACGATAAAAATGGGCAAGAAGGAGATCGAAACCCTTTATGCCTACATCAAGGAGGAACTGTAAATGAAAACGATTGAGCTTTTGATGGATCACATCGAGGACGAGCTGGACGATGCCTGCACCTATGCAAAGCTGGCGCTTGAGTACAAGTCCACCGATCCGGAAATGGCGACCCTTTTCTATAAACTCTCCGGGGAAGAAATGCAGCACATGAACGCGCTGCACAACAGCGTGATGAATCACATCGACGCATACAAGCGCACCCACGGCGAGGCCCCGGAGGCCATGCGTGCGGTGTACGATCATCTGCATAAACGGCACATCGACCGCGCGGAGCGCGTCGGCGTGCTTCAAAGCATGTTCCAGGGAAAATAAAAGAACTGTGGAGCGAAAAATCAAGGGTGCAACCGATGGTGCAACAGGACGCGATTTTCCAAAATGCAGCACAATTTTTCAAAATAATTTTATCGTTCTTTCAGAAAATATAAATCTTGGGAAACGCATAAAATGTCGGTAAAATATGCCAAAAAAGCAACAAAAAGCGGTAAAACCGAAACGATTTTACCGCTTTTTGTTGCTAACACTTTGGTCCGAGTGACTGGATTCGAACCAGCGGCCTCTTGAACCCCATTCACGCAAAGAACATTGATATTCCTAGTAAAATCAACCTTGTGAGTGCAACGCGGGTGCAACAGAAAGTCAATTTATCTACATGGAATTTATGATTTTCTTCAAGTCCTCGAGGTTCACGTCCTGGTAATATCGCAGCATTTCCGGGCTTGCATGTCCTATTAGCTTCATTTTATCCTTGTCCGGTGCGTTGATTCCCTTCATCAACGTCGCGAAGGTGTGACGGCATGTGTGAGGGGAATATTTGTGCTTTCCGTTGACGATGGGGTTGTAAATCCCTATCGCGTCCAGAGCAGGATAAAAGAAGGAATCTCGGAATTTATCATAGCTGAAAGCGTTACCGCTGCCGTCGCAAAAGAGCGGCCCGGATACCCTGTCTTTCGCCAGCGCGGCGACAATCGGCTGAATCTTTTTGCTTATAGGAACGACACGGTTCTTTCCGGCCCCTGTTTTCGCGCCGCCTGTGAGCGTCTTTTCCTTCCGGTCGTAGTTCTTCACATCCAGTGCGAGAAATTCAGACGGGCGGAATCCGAGGTAGCACATGCAGCAGATATAATCCGCATAGGGGACAGTGCCGCAAGCAGCGCGAATCTTTTCAAGCTGCTCCGCGCTGAAGCTCTCACGTTCTTCGCCGTGCTCACCGCTTATAATTAGGTACTGCGCGAGGTTTAGGCTTGCATAGCCACGCGGGATGGCATACTTGTACATGAGGCCGCAAAGGGCTTTCATGTTTTCCTTGGTTCGCCTGCCCTTTGGGCAGTCATCCATACACTCCTGAAGGTCGTCGATTTCGATTTCGTTCAGCTTCCAGAATTCCAGCGGTGCGAAATATTTTTCCGCCGATTTATAGCAGTCTATTGTCGATTTTCCGGCACGGTGCGTCGGAAGCCAGATGTCATATAGCGCACGCCATGTGATATCCTTTTCGCGCTGGGGCTTTCCTGCAAGCGTAGAGAGGCATTCTATTGCCTCCTTCTTCGTTTTCAACCCGCACTTTTTTACGACCACGCGTTTCTTTTTGTCTCCGTCGATGCGGTATCCCTTTGTGATAGCTGCGACCCATGTATCCCCCTGACGGTATACGCTTCCGGTTCCGTTGCCGCGCTTCGTGGTTTTTCGCTGCGCCTGCTGCTGTTTTTTCCCGCACCAGCAGCAATAAGGCGCACCGTCCGGTATTTCTTTCCCGCATTTAATACAGCCCATTTTTACCTCCGAATAAGGGAGCATCGGAATTACCCGATGCTCCCGCTTTTTTATCCCCGAACCCAGCCGATGCTAGGGTTTGCCAGATCGTAAAAAAGCATACAAAGGACGAAAATCACGATTGCCGCAGAAAAAACCGCGATGCCGAGCATCCACCGGCTTTGGCGCTTTTGTGAGGCACCGTTCTGGATCTCCGTCTGCCGAATTCTTGATTCATACATATCGACAATGCGCTGAATAGCCGGGTCTTCTCCCGACGCGCCAATCTTATACCCGACAGCATTTGCAATATCGAAAAGGTTCTGTGCGCTTATACCGGTTCCTTCTTCATTGCGAAGCAGCCGATCAACCGTGGACTTTGAAACGCCGGACCAATCTGCAATCTGCTGCGCGGTCAGTCCACGCGCATCCTTTTGGACGATAATGCCAGAAATAATGTCTTTAACCGTCGTTTTAATCACGTCCCTTTGTGCAGTATTTTTTACGACAAAATCTGCGTCATATTTGACGCACGAAAATCAAAAACAACCCTTGAGTATCACAGCCACAGGTGGTAGGTTGAAGGTGCAAGCGGCGCTATGCGCATAGCGCACCATTTTCGTGAGGCCACGAAAATGATAAGTCACTGAAAGGGAGAGGTTTCCATGCAATCCATCCACATCATTTCCGATCACGGGAAGGTCAGCATCATCATCGACGGCGCGAAGCTGGAACGGCTGCACAGCTTTTCCATTGACTATGTAAAAGGTGCGCCGCTGCTTTTCTCTTGCGTTGCCGACATTGGCGAGAAGTGCAGCGACACAGCGAAGATCGTGAACTGATTATTTTGCGCTACAATAACCGCGCTCCGCAATGAGTACAGAAGTTATACCCATCTTTGCAAATCTGATTGCAGCGTGGACAGATTGTTACATCCTTCGGCTGAGAATTACCCGGCATATAGGTGCCGTTCTGCATTTGCTCCCATTGTGCCCGTGAAATGAGCACGGTGCGCGGCTTTGCACCCTCAAAAGGCCCGACGATGCCGCGATCTTCCATCTCGTCGACGATACGCGCGGCACGAGCATAGCCGAGTTTAAGCCGACGTTGGAGTGTGGAAACGGATGCTTGACCGGTCTCAAGCACGATCTCTACGGCTGCTGGGAGTAGTTCGTCCTCGGCTTTTGTGGGTTCGGGGGAGGTGGCTTCCGATTCTTGTAGGGGAACGGCTGGTAATTTCGATTCCTCAATTAACGCGCGCAGATAATCTCTATCCCATAACAGCGTTCCTGTCGCTTCGGCAGCTTCCACGGCACCTTGCGTAAAGAATCTGTTGGTTAGAACTGCTGCAACGTGGCATCTGTATACAATCTTCCCAGTAGAAACTTCCTGAATTGGGGAGTTCCCAAGATCGGAAGAGTAGCATTTGCACTGAATCGCGTATTTTATTCCCTCTTTTTCCGCGAGGATGTCAACGCCCTGATCCCCCGTTGTCGGCGTGAAAGAAATCTGCTGGAATCCGTTGTGCTGAAGAATACGAGCTGAAAACCGTTCAAACTCTATTCCGTCCATTTCATCCACTGACTTCAAAATGTAGTCAGTAATCTCACTGCTTATCATTTACTTACGTATACGGTTAGTTTCAAAGTGAGCACCATATAACTTTTTCATTTTTTCCTCCATCCCGCCCAGTCATGCCGAGCGTAGTAAGTATTACAGTAGTAGAATAACACATAACGCGCAAAAATGCACCATTTTCAAGCAAAAATATACACTTTTCTACGTTTTACACAATGCAGCACTGGAATATTTGTACATTTTTTCGCGCTGTTACGCGCGTAGAAAAAACAGAACGAAATTTGTAGATAATGTCAATAGCAATTCTTGAACAAATGTTTTACAATCTAAACACGCTGATGCAGGAGGGAATTAGAATGCAGGAACAGATTTTAGAAATTATCGAACTGATGAAAGAATTACCGGAGTGCGAACTTATTGCCTATCTTTCCCGCCTACGCGCTCTTTCAAGTAGGCCATCTCTCGAGCAAGCTCTTCCGGTTGAAGCTGGCGAAGCATCTGCAATGCGTCCTTTTCCCACTCTTTAAGCGCAGAACCCTCGGCGATCTCCCGTTCACCCTGCCCGGTGGCCGGGAGATTCTTCTCTTCATCACCAATGAGCACGACCGGAGAAATTTGCAGGATTTCGGCGAGGCTGTAGATTCGGCTCCGTTTCATGTTTGCGATATTTCCGGATTCCCAGCGGGACACAGTCCCCTCGGATACGCCAACATGAGCAGCAACGTCTTTCATTGTAAGCCCTAGCTCTATACGGCGATCCCTGATAATGTTTTTGGTATTCATTTTTATCACCTCCAGAATATTATAACCGAAAAGTTGCGCAAATGCAACAACAAACAAAATATTTACAAAATAACTTGCGAAAACGTATTGACAACGGCTAGAATCTATGGTAAGATACTTGCGTAAACGCAAGGTGAAAGGAGGTTGGTAAAATGTTTAATGCGGATAAGCTCCGTGGCGTAATGGCGGAAAAGAGATTTTCGGCGGAGCGGATGGCTCGGGTTCTTGGCATAAATCCTGCAACAATGTACAGAAAAATGGCCGGAACTAGCGAATTTACGCGATCTGAAATCCAGTTGATTTCTTCGTCGCTGGAGCTTTCGACTTCGGATATTCAAGCGATTTTTTTCGCCTAACGACTTGCGTAAACGCAAGAAGAAAGGAGGGCACTATGACGGAAGAAGAATTCCTCGAACTCCACGCGAGAGAAACGGCAGAGGAAAAACGCAGGAATGAATCTACGCCGAAAGCGCTTCAAGGAGCTTGGATACCAATTCTTGTATCTTCGGCCACAACGATTTTAATACAGTTATTGCTACGGTGGTTAGGATTGACACAATGATTGGAATCCATGCGTTTTTCAGCCAGAGCATGCGGCGCTTCTGCCGACGCGCGAAACTGAATTCCTGTATTGCCATTTTTCCCAGTACTGTGATTTGGAACTTTGTTTCGTCCGTCTGGCTGTGAACGAGATAAGCGGTATTCGGCTTCGGCATCGAGATCGCCGGGGATTTTCCAAACTGCGAATATTCAGGTGTTGACAGCTTCTTCACTCGCAAGGGAACCGCATCAATCTTGGGGAGTTTTCGCGATATGGATTCGATGTCCGCTTCTCCAAGTGCTTTTACGGCCTTGAGGATTCGGATGTCCGTTTCATTTGGTTCGTACATGTAATCACAACCTTTCAAGCAAATCTTACCATGCGATTGGGAGAAAAGTCAACAAACGCAAGAAGGGAGGGACGCGTTGTGACGCTCGACGATCTTAAAAACGAAGATACGGCGGTAATTACGCCAGTGGTAGCGGCGGAATTTCTTGGGTGCGATCCTCACTGGCTGCGGCTTGTGGCACGGCAGCAGCCGGAACGCCTCGGCTTTCCGGTGTGCTGCGTGCGGAGCCGCGTAAAAATCCCAAGGATTCCATTTATCAATTTTTTAACAGGAGGTAACAAATGAAAAAGTACGAACTGGCCGTCCCGGCCACACTCGAGGCACAGGAGCTTCGGGAGCTGGAACGGCGCACAGATGCCCGGCTCGACCGCGTCAAGGCGGCAGAGCATCGGGCGGCGATCTTGGAGGACAGGCTCCGCCAGGAGAGGGAAGCCCACCGCCGCGAGATCGAGGGCCTTGCGACATTCGTCACGGTGGTGACGCTGATCGTGGCCTGCGGCGTGTGCGTGCTGGCCGCTCCGATCTGGACGGTGATCTTCCCGGCGGCTGGATGTTTGGCCGTGATGCGAAAGGCGGGATGGCTGTGAAAGCAATCGTAAAAAAGAAGATGCCCATCGGCGCGGGAACACCGACGGGCAAAAACGAAAATGGACTTGCCATTATTCTAGCAAAAGACGGCGTCCATGTCAACTACTTATGGAGAAAATTTCCGGAGGAACTTCCGCCGGAGAGCGGGAAGTATATCGTCCATTGCGACGGAGGTTATATCGACGTGATTTATTACTCGCAACGGCATAACGCATGGAACGCTTTCGACTGTCAGGACACACCATCACCATCACAGTTGTTTGACGATGTCACGCACTGGATGCCGCTGCCGCCGCGTCCGGAGGGGGTGGACGAGCCGTGACGATGGAGCAGTACCTCAACGAACACAGCGCCCACGAGGGCGAAGATCGTCCGGAGCGCCGCATCTGCGCATACTGCGGCGACGAAATCACCGGAGATGCGTACCACGGCGATCATGTGTATCTCTGCCGGGAGCCGCTGAAAAGCTGCGCGCGGGCGTACATCCTTGAGACATACACCACCGACGAGCTTGCAAGTGCGCTCGACTTTGAAAAGGTTTAGGGGGTGCGGACATGATTCCACGAGAAGAATGGAAACTCTCCCAGAAAGATCTGGTAGAAGTCTTAAAGCCCGCGCTTCCGGGCATCTCTGAGGCGGCTGTGTCGCTTGCAGAGCGGTCGAAGGTCACGGGCGTGCAGTTTACGCAAAAGGCCGTAAAAGCCGCCTACGCAGCCACCGGCCACTTTAAAAAGTCGGAGAAGCGCCGCAACCCGTATCGCGTGACGCTCTGGATCACCGCCGATATGAAAAAGTGGCTGCAATCGCAAGCCAAGGGCGGCAATATCAACGATTTCCTGCGGGGGATGATCCTGCGGATGATGGAGGAGGCGCGAAATGCTGCCGAGAATTGATAGCGGTGTCGCCTCGTACATCACAGGCCGTGCAACGGTCGAGGCATTTTTCCCAGTCGATCTCAAGGGCAACAGCCTCGTATGCTGCGAGCTGTGCCGGTACTTCCGGCCAAACTCCCGCCGCTGCGGTCTGAACGACGCGGTCGTTGAGTACCCCAGTAAGTATATCGGGAGCCAATGCCCGCTGGAATTTGAAGAAATGGAGGATAATAATGTTCAATCCGAAAGAGCATCTGATTGATCTTAAAGGCAAGGATTACTTGCAGGTGATGTGGCGGCTCGTGTGGTTTCGTGAGGAAAAACCCGCTTGGTGCATCGACACAAGGCTGGAACAGCTTACCGAGAATCACGCGGTGTTCTCCGCGAAGATAAGCGACGAAAACGGGGTTCAGAAAGCCTCTGGGTACGGAAGTGAGAGCATCAAAGACTTCCGCGATTTCATCGAGAAGGCCGAAACCAAAGCAATCGGCCGGGCGCTTGCAATGCTGGGCTACGGGACTCAGTTTGCGCCGGAGCTTGACGAGGGCGAGCGCATCGTTGATTCTCCCGCCACGCGAAGAAAGGCATCGGCGAAGCCTGAAACCCCGGCACCGCCGAAAAAGGCAATCCTATGCCAAGAGTGCGGGAAAGAGATTGTCGGTGTTGAGTTTGCCAATGGGGCGAAGCGCACAGCCGATGAACTTGTTCGTGGGAGCCAGAACCTTTTTGGAATTCCGCTCTGCTACTCCTGCACCATGAGAAGGAGGAAGAATGCGGACGCTCAGGGTTGAAGCTGCAAAGTGGTCAGCGGATGCGGGCGGTGAATGGCTTTGCTTGAAATCGTCCCACGCCGCGATCATGGCCGCGCTGGAATCCATCGACGCATCAAAGAAGTACGTCGCGGAGATCAAGCAGGAGCGCAAGAGCAGAAGCCTGAACGCCAACGCTTACTATTGGCGCTTGTGCGGCGAGCTTTCCGCCGTCCTCCGAATCCCGCCGAACGACATATACCGGCAGCATATCCGGGACGTTGGCGGGAATTACGAGATTATCCGAATCCCGGCACGCGCCGTCCAGAGCTTCACGCGGAGCTGGTGCGAAGGGCACGTCGGGCGGGTGATCGAGGACATGGGCGCGGATCGCAACAAGCCGGATTTTCGATACCTACAAGTATACTACGGTTCCAGCGACTACGATACGCGCCAGATGTCCCGGCTGATTGAGCTGATGGTCACGGACTGCAAAGCGAACGGCGTGGAAACGCTGACACCAGAAGAAATGGGGCGAATGATGCTTGAATGGGAGAACAAAGGCACTGCAAATCACGCAAGCAGTGAAGCAGCGGGTGTATGAGCGCGACGGCGGCTGCTGCATCTTCTGCGGCGCTCCGGGAGACCCGTGGTGCCATTATATCGGCCGCGCACAAGGTGGGCGCGGCATCGAGGAGAACATCCTAACCATGTGCGCAGAGCATCACAGGGCCTTCGACCAAGGAACCCAAGCTCAGCGCATGGTGCTGAAATCCCTCGCGAGGGATTATCTCAAGGCACATTATCCCGGCTGGCGGGAAGAAAATTTGATCTATCGGAAGGAGCAATGCAATGCTTAACAAAATTACCGTAATGGGACGCATGACACGCGATCCGGAGCTGCGCCGGACGAAATCCGGCGCAGCAGTCGCAAGTTTCGCAATCGCCTGTGACCGCGATTTTAAGTCAGACAGCGGAGAGCGCGATGTGGATTTCTTCGATTGCGTCGCGTGGCGCTCGACCGCCGAGTACGTCTCCAAGTACTTCACCAAAGGCCGTATGGCCGTCGTTTCCGGGCGGCTGCAAACCCGCGAGTGGACGGACAAGAACGGCAACAAGCGCAAGGCCACGGAGATCGTCGCAGAGAGCGTCTACTTCGGCGACAGCAAGCGCGATGGAGCAACGCAGCAGAGCTACGCGGCTCCGCAGGAATCCTTCGCAGAGCTGCCCGACGAAGGCGAAGTACCGTTCTAAGGCGGTGAGATCGTGCCGAACAGAATCATAAAGGAAAGCCTTTGTTCGAGCGAAAAGATCGCATCGCTTTCGGATTTTGAGTTTCGGCTTTGGATCGGGTTAATCACACAAGCGGACGATGCGGGCCGTGGAGATGCCCGCGCCGCGATTATTAAAGGCCATGTTTTCCCGTTCAGGGAAAGAGTTTCCATCAAAGATATCGATGCTGCGCTCCAAGTTTTGGCGGCAAAAGGCTGCGTTGCCCTCTACAAAGTGGACGGGAAGCCCTACTTTTTGTTCCCCGGGTGGGTCAAGCATCAGCGTGTCCGCGATTGCAAACCAAGATTCCCTGAACCACCGGAAAATGACGGTTCGCCGCAATCTGCCGCAAGTTGCGGCGAGTTGCCGCAAACTGCGGCCTTAATACAATCCGAATCCGAATCCGAATACAATCCGAATCCGAAGAATATTAGCGCAGAGCCGCGAGCGGCTTCCGCGCCGCCGGTGATTTCTCTCCCCCTGAATGACGGGACGTTTTACGATGTTTCCGAGGAGCAATGCCATGAATGGGCGGGCTTGTACCCTGCTGTCGACGTGATACAGCAGCTTCGGGGAATGCTTGGATGGCTGAACGCCAATCCGAGCAAGAAAAAAACGCGGCGTGGGATTCCGGCATTTATCAACCGCTGGCTTGCTAAGGAGCAGGATCGTGGCGGAAAACCAGTGCATCTATCCGGTGAAAGCAGAAATGCGCAGTATAGCACACACGGCGGCTCAGTGTCGGACTTGGAGCGCAAGGCCATCGAGGCGGCGCTTCGGGAGGGCTGCTCATGATCCGCTACACGATCAAGGGCGATCCTCGCACGAAGAAAAATCACCAGCAGATTGCCGGGGCAGGGAGACGCTGCCCGTGCTGCGGGAAACCGGCCAAGCAATGGATTCAGCAGGGCGGGGCGTACCGGCAATATGCAGAATTGGCCGCATGGCAGCTTCGACCCGTGCCGGGCAAGCCCATCGACTACCCCGTGAACTGCCGCTATGTGTTTTACATGGCGACGAGACGCAAGGTGGACGGGCTGAATCTCGCGGCGGCGCTGGATGATATCCTCGTCGAGCGTGGGATTCTGGCCGACGACAACTCTCACATCGTCGCTGGGCACGACGGGACGCGGGTGATGTACGACCCAAAAAATCCGAGAACGGAAATTTACATCACGAAAATGGAGGAAAACACATGAGTGAACCGATTATCGCCATTAAGGGCTTTGACAAGGACATGAAGTGCAGAGGCTTCCAGTATACCGAGGGAGAAACTTATCACATGCCGAGGGCTGTGCTTTGCAAAGAGGGAGCGCACGCCTGCACAATGCCGCTGGATGTGCTTGGATACTATCCGCCGGGCGATGGAAGCATCTACCGGATGGTAGAGCTGGACGAAGTGTGCGACGAGAAAAGCGATGACAGTAAGGTTTGCGCGAAAACAATCAAGATCGGCGCTGAGATCGGGGTTCCCGGCCTCGTCAAAGCACAGATCGAATGGGTCAAGAACACCATCGGCTTCGACGAAAAGATCAAAAAGGCGAAAGAGTCTCCGGATAAGCATGCGACGGGCAATCGGGGTGCGGCCTCTGCGACGGGCGATCAGGGCGCGGCCTCTGCGACGGGCATTCGGGGCGCGGCCTCTGCGACGGGCTATCTGGGCGCGGCCTCTGCGACGGGC
>ERZ1034917.437-NODE-437-length-38288-cov-15.764470_pt1 | contig 38288 bp, 40 predicted proteins | sample MGYA00520605_ERZ1034917 | MGnify/ENA primary metagenome ERZ1034917 (study PRJEB33766, sample SAMN09781784) | gut metagenome | biome: gut microbiome | host: Homo sapiens | place: Madagascar | study: EMG produced TPA metagenomics assembly of the PRJNA485056 data... | reverse complement strand
AGTCCTCCATTGGAAACATTCTGAAAGCAATCGAGCAGGGCATTTTCACGCCGTCTACCAAGCAGCGGCTTGAAGAGCTGGAAGCGCAGAAGGAAGAAATTCTCGTCAATATCCAGACTGCCGAGCTGCAAAAGCCGAAGCTTACCCGCGAACAGATGACGGCATGGTTTGAACAATTCCGTCACGGCGATTCGGAAAACCGGGATTTTCAGAAACGCCTGATTGACACATTCGTGAATTCGGTGTATGTGTTCGATGACAAACTTGTATTGACCTATAACTATCAGCACGGGACGCAGACGATCTCACTTGACGAGATCGCGTCGGCACTGAGTTCGGATTTTGATGGGGCTACTCCACCAAACAGGTATTGGACGAACACCTATTTCTTCAGCGGCGGCTTTGCCGTAAAGGTGATGCTCTAATACGAAACAGAAACCGCCATCTTAGATTAGGTTCTAAGGTGGCGGTTTTACATATAAGCAAGTCATTTGAAAATCAAGCCAATATCTGTAGTAATAAAATACAGAATAGTATTGAGTGTACACGAAATAAGGAGAACTATTTATGTGGGAAATATTGATATTGATATTGATAGGCATTACACGGGAGTGTTTCAAATTTTAGATGAACCAATATCGGGAGAATTGATTTATAATAAGCAAAATGGTACTATACTTTTAAGTCTAATAAAGGAAGTAAACTCGAAATCATTTTTCGGAAAAAGTTATGGCACACAACCGATTATTACCGGCAAGCTGAACACAGGTGCGGTAGTGACTCTTTTTAACAATCGGTGCAGTAACAACCATATACAAGCGTTTAGCAATCAGCACCTTGTTTTTGTTTCTGAATAAATCATATATTGTCTGCCTATAGGTCTTCACGTGTTAAAACACTGCCTGTGCCAACCAATTTCACAAGGAGTTTTCGAGCATCCGAGATGCGGATGTTCATACTACCGCGCGCGCCGATATCGATATGCATACTTGTGATCGGATCAATCAGCCTGATTCTGCTGGGAGTGCCCCACTTATATCCCAAGTGAGTTACAAGATTTACAAAATATATTTCAGAATGGAATATGGTATCAATTTCGGCATCCGAAGGAAGCTTTACGGTATCCCCAATTAACGGCAGGGATTTGGTGTTTAATGTATAAGCGCCCGAAGGAAATGTATCCATTGCAATTCCATCACGAAAAAATACAGCGACCTGAGATTCATGAACAATCAACTGAGAACCTGCGTTAAAATCCTCGATAGGATGTTTCCAAATCAAAGTGTCGTTGTTACCTTCGTACTTTATGACGCTGATAAGATTACTCTCGGTTGCTTTTTGTTTTTGTATCACCTTTGAAACATCAATTTTAGCATCGCAGATAAGACAAGAAATCTCAACGCTGTTACTGTTTGGCTTTTTGACATTTAATTCGCAAGTACATTGCGGACAGCGAATTTTAACAAGATTATTTATGTCATCGCGAGTATGTACAGGTTTCTTACATACAGGGCAATTTGCCTTATCACCTTTTCTTGCATCAACAACGATTTTATTTCTACAGTGAGGGCATTCATTGGTTACAAGACTAGTACGTTTTTTCTTTCTCGCTTTTTTTGTACAGATCAAGATAAACACAAATATTCCGCTCTGATTTTATATTTATTTAAAGATTAGACAAAAAAGTCTTGACAATTACAGATGCGCCCATCATAATATACTTAAGAAATAAACTATCAAAAGACTTGGCCTTTTAAAAAAGAAGACAAAATCATATAGTTGCGTGATCGAGTGTCATAAAAAACATATTATTATACTGTAGTTTATTTTGATATATGAAATAATTCTTTAAAAGAGTTATGTGTAGTATAAAGCAAGAAAACAAAACTAATAAGTTTGGCATTGGAGAAACATATTATGTTAAAGCAATGGCAAATATCGTTTGATGATGGATTATCGCCCTCATTATGTCTTTACGCAAATTTGAATAATGATAAGTTTAAAGCACACCATTATGTTGATCCGGTTACGGACTAACATAATGGTGTGCTTTTTGTGTTTAAAAATTACTTGCTGTTTTAGTTACTCAAGAGTGATGCTTAGGCAGCTTCGCAGCGTGCAGAGGTAGCGGGAAGCAGGATGGGTTCGCAGTATTATATGTGAGGAGAACGGTATGTGGATGCAATTGAATGTATAAAGACAAGGCGCAGCGTTCGGCGCTATACCGATCAGCCGATTGACAAACAGGCAATACATCAAATTCTTGAAGCCGGCATCAGCGCTCCGTCCGGTAAAAACGGTCAGCCATGGAAATTCAAAGTTGTAACCGATAAAGAATTGATAAACAACATATCTGATTTATCGATTCATGGTTCATGGATGAAAACGGCACCGCTGATTATTGTGATATTTCTTGATAACGCCTGTTCATATGACCGACTGAAAGATATTCAATCCTGTGGAGCGGTTATGCAAAATATGATGTTAACCGCACACTCTCTTGATATCGGAAGCTGTTGGATTGGCGAAATACTGCCTAAGTCAAAAGAAGTAAAGCAAGTTTTGAAACTTAATGATGAAAGCCTTGAACTCATGGGAATTGTACTATTCGGACATAAATCGAGCCGAATGATTGATCCGGGGCGAAAGAGAATTGAATCGTTTCTGTTGTAACGGCGGTATGGTATGAGCAGAATTGCTTTGATTGGCGAGAACTCTATTGAATATGTAAGTACACTGCTTGATATATGGAATTCTGGAGATTGCGCAGTATTGATAGACTGGCGGATACCGATTCAGACTGCAGTAGAAATGATGAATGAAGCCGAAGTGCATGTCTGTTACATCGAGAAAAAATATTACGGCAAAGTTTCCGGCGCGCGGTCTCAATGCATTACATTTATTCCTTTTGAGAAAAAGGCAACTGCCGCAGGGCATCTGCCGGAATCAGTATATGATAGGTTCAAACTAAACTACAGCAAAAACGAAGCGGTTGTTTTATACAGTTCCGGAACAACAGGAAAATCCAAAGGAATAATTCTTTCGCACTTTGCAATTAACACAAATGCCGATGCAATCATTGACTATATGAAACCCAATGCGGGAGATTGTATTTATATCGCAAAAACATTCTCTCATTCATCAACACTTACAGGAGAACTGCTGGTATCGCTTAAAACTCAAACCAAGCTTGTAATCGCGCCAACGATTGTTCCTCCGAGATATATGCTGGGAAAGATAAGAGAATTCAATGTTACAATAATATGTTTGAATCCGACATTACTTTCAATGCTTGCGAATGAAGTGCAACGAGACAAGTATGACATTCCTTCGCTCAGAACGATATATGTCAGCGGCTCCATCTTGAACAATACGACCTATGTAAAAGCTCATGACACATTTAGAGATATACCGGTTTACAATGTATACGGCTTGTCCGAAGCAGGGCCGAGAGTTGCAGCGCAGCGTGAAGGATGTTGCTCATCAAATTCAGTTGGAAGTCCGATTCTGGGCGTAGAAATAGTCATTGTCGATGAAAATGGAACACCGGTTACTGATGGGGAGCGCGGAACCGTTCATGTGACTACACCGAGTCAATTCTGCGGCTATATATCCGGACAAGTAAAGCAGCAGTCCATGTACAGGGATTGGCTGAATACCGGCGACATCGGGTATATCAACGATAACGGTGAATTGCATATTACCGGTCGTGTTGATGATGTAATTGTTTTGGATGCACACAAAATTTATCCGTGCAAAATTGAAAATACTATCCTTGAATCGACTAATGTTTCTGAATGCGTCGTCGTAAAGGTTGAGTATAAGGATAACGAGTTTATTGGTTGTTTATATGTCGGGAATGATATTTCAGAGCAAGAAATAAGGGACAAGCTAAAAAACAAGCTCCCAACCTACGAAATCCCGAGGCGCTTTATACGATGCAATACAATTCCTCGAACATTAAACGGCAAAATATCCAACGCAGATATAAGAGAGAAAATAGTAAATGCTATAGAAATGGAGTAAAGAAATGACAACAGAAGAGATAAAAACAGAAGTAATTGATTTGATTTCCGAATTGTTCGGGGACAAGGGTTTTGACACCGACATCATTGAATATGCCGATTTAGTCGATGACATGGGCATGGATTCAATAACCTTCATTTCGATTGTCGTCGAGCTTGAGGTAAAGTTTGATATTACTGTGTCGGATGATATGTTGCTGATAGATAACTTCAAGAAAGTCGATGATATTGTAGCTGTTGTCGAAAATGAACTGGCGAAAGGAGCTGAAAACGGCGATGGCTGTAAATGAAGAAAAGCTTGTTAAGATGCTAAGATATGTATCTGAGTATAACGATTTTTACAAGAACAGAATAAAAGAATACGGAATAACAAATCCGTTGGATATTACGCAATGGCCTGTTCTGACAAGGAAAGAGTTGCAAGAAAACCGGTATAATATGTTCTCGGATGGGTATAAGTCAAAGTATTTTAATCAGCAGCTCCGCAGACAGTCATCATCCGGTTCATCCGGAATGCCGGTTAACGTCTATTGGGATTACAAAGACTGGTATGCATCAAATATGTCATTATGGCGCAAAAGGTGGCAGTGGTATGGTATTAAGCCGGGCGACAAATATGTTATGTTTACATTGAATGCATTCAATGTAAAAGTGAACGGCGAGACTGTCTACTATATCAAAAAACCCGAGAATGTTCTGTCGGTCAATGTTTCTTTGATTCAAAATGAAGAGCAGTACAAAAATCTTGTTGATATCATGAACGATTTTAATCCTGCGTGGCTATATATTCAGCCTTTTGTACTTAATAAACTGATTCAAATCTACAAGAAATATGATTTGAAAAAGCCGACTGCTCTTAGATATATTGAATCCGTTGGTGAATTGCTATCATCAGATTTAAGAAGGCGGGCAATTGAATTCTTTGATGTTGCATTTGCCAATATGTATGGCTCAGAAGAAATGAACGGTATTGCGTATGAGTGTCCAGAATACCATATGCAGGTGCTTAATGATAACATATATATTGAGGTTCAGAATAATAATGGCATTAGTCTAAGCGGAGACGGTGAGGCGATTATAACTAATTTGAATAATTTTGCTATGCCACTTATACGGTATAATCAATGCGATTGTATTGTTGTAGATAATTCTCAACCATATTCATGTGTAAATAACAGAAACATTATTTGTCATATCAACGGAAGATCTTCTGATTGTATTGCACTGGGTGATAAAGAAATCAACAGCTATTTTTTAGTTGAAATACTATCAGAAACAAATAATCATTATAATGGTATAATTGATTTTTATCGTTATGTGTATAAAAAATCTCAAAGAAAAATTGAATGTATGATAAATACAAAGAAAACTGAGTGGTATAGCAATATTAAAAAAACTTTGGAGGACATCTTTATAAAACAAGTCTTGCCTGATACCGATATTAGTTTTGAGGTCAAATTGGACAAAGAGGCTTTGCTTTATGGAGAGAAACCTCAAATACTAACAATAGTTGATTAATCAATTGATCAAGTCTATTTCAATTACTATTTAACGTACAATAAAATTGTATGTTAAAGATATAACTAAAACACAAGGAGAGTAGTATGAGTGTCTTTGAAAATGATACCCCTGTTGTTAAAACATTCGTGTACAAGAATAAATGTTATTTATATGATACATATAATAATCAGCTCTTTTCTGTACACAGTAGACTTTATTACGAAATTTGCAAAATGCAAACAATAGGTATTTGTAAATATATGCATTTAAATTGTAATGATAATTACTATAAAGATGTGTTAACATTAATGAATAAGGGGTACTTACGCCATGGATTCATTGACAAAGTCCAGCATCAGTCAACACCTTATATAGAGTATCTAACAGAGCGTTGTATGAGTCATTTAGTTCTTGAGGTAACAAATTCATGCAATTTTAAATGTAGATATTGTCACCAAGCGAGTAATCAAACTATAAATAAAAAAGTAATGAACACAAATGTAGCATATCGCAGTATTGACTTGTTTTATGAACATTCAAAGGATGCGAATGATTTAGTATTGACCTTTTATGGCGGTGAGCCACTTATTAATTTCAATTTAATAAAAGAAATGGTTATGTATGCGAAAGATAAGTTCAAGACAAAAAGGGTTTCATTTAATATAACAACAAATGCATCCTTAATTGATGAGGAAATAATCGATTTTTTATATAGTAATGGCTTTTCAATTTTAATAAGTTTAGACGGAGATGAAGTGATTCAAAACAGTCATCGAAAGTTTCTAATAGATGGTGGAGATACTTTTGATATTGTATGGAATAATATTCTTAAAATTCGCGCCAAATATCCCTCGTTTTTCAACTCGAATGTAAGTTTCAATTCTGTAAGATTGCAAGACGAATCAAGAAGAAAAGTAGTAGAGTTTTTTAGAAAAAATGGTATATCTGATTCGTCAATTAGTATTCGTGATGCAGATATGGACGGCATTGATTATATATATTCGCCGTTGTTTATAGATGCCAATAATAGAGATGATGACAGTATTAACAAAGATGATTTTTCTAACGTATTAAAGTTATATAACAACAAAAGTAAGATACCAAAGGTATGGCATCATAATGGACCTTGTATACCAGCAGTAAATCGTCTGTTTGTCAGCACGGAAGGAAAGTTTTATCCATGCGAAAAAGTAGAACAAGATGATGCGTGTTCCATTGGAGACTTAGCAACAGGCGTTGATATTGACAAAGTGGTGCGAATCTTAAACATTGGCCAGATTACGAGTAATGATTGTCCGAATTGTTGGGCTTTAAGATTTTGCTCGATATGTGTGCATCGTTGCGTTGATAACGGGAGTTTATCGTACGATAAAAAAGTTAGATCTTGTAAAAAAACAAAAGAAGATGCAATAAGATTTTTTAAATATCTTATAGATAATAAACAGGTGAAGTAAATAGTAAATATCTGTAATAAAGAAGGAAGGGATAGCTTTGCAAATGGAAAATATAGGTTTGCTAACTAATTCGATTACGGCTCGTATGTTAATGTATCAAATTGATTATGTGTTAAACATACCTGTGAAAAATATCTATGTTTTATCTGAAAACCATAATAAAAGCGAAATATTTCCTACTAGCGGCGCAAAAGTAACTATATGTGACTCATATGATGAGTTCATACAAAAAAGTGAATTGATAATTACTTCAAACAAGCAAGAAACGTTAGCGCATATTGACAACAGAAAACTTCTATTTATTGATAGCCCTTGGAATGGTTATGAAAATCATAGCATGAATGGTTGTTTAACTAAAAAGCTTAATTATTCGAATGCTCCTGTTGTTTTTATATTATCAATTGGCGATTTTACCGATCAATATCACATTGAAATACTTGTCAATAAAATCGTAGCCTCGAAAACAAAAAGAATAGCACAAATTTTTACCCCGGAAACAAAAGCATTACTAGATAGTATCGCTAAATCAAAAAACATAAATCCCAATTTAGTAAATGCATGCAATAATAATGATGGTGATGTAATTATTATTTCTGCAAATAATATATCGAATGATTTAGAATTGATACAAATTATAAAAGAAATATCTCCGGATTACTTTATCTTATGTGTTGATTACTCATTTAACGGATTAAATGAGGTTGAGTTATTCTTTTCAAATATTTGTAAAACAAATATTGTTGTCCAATCTCCCTATATTACAAATAAATTGTTGGAAGGAAAACAATGGTCTGTTTATTGTAATGTAGAAAAATCCAATGTCTTCCATAATACATTGGAAAAAGATTTCGAAAACTACTTGGAATTACACATTATGCAGAAAATATTCATGCCTAACAGTATTGGCTTTGTATAACATTTGAAAATTGAAAAGCGGAATAGTGGAAGGAGGTGAAAAAATGTTTTTGAAGTCTGATAACAACAATGATTTTATAACAAGATCGTGTTGTTCTCCTACCTGCCAGTGTGGTACTTGTGGTGGTGTTTCAACTGCAGAATCAAAGGGGCGTAGCGGAGCTACTAGCAGTGGTGGAACCGTTGTTTCTGCCCAAAGCCCAACGTCTGCATAAGCAGACTAATAGCATTATGATAAGTATAGTTTATTACCTATTCCGCTTTTCAATTTTCAAATGTTAATAATAAGTGAAAGCGTGGCGAAATAATGAAGGATAAAATAAATCATTTCCTTAAAGCCGAATGGTTTTGCCTAAAACAGATTTTTAAAACAGATTTTTTAAACGGCTTGGTTTTTTTAATTATTACTGGGATAAAATATGCAATTCCGCTTATCAGCGTGTGGTTATGGAAAATAATACTTGATGAATTGACCTTAATCTACCAAACAAAAGCAGCAAGCAATGATATATGGATATATCTCGGAATATATCTTGTGATTCAAATGTTTTCGTCTGTCATTGTTCAAGTGAACTCAGTTATTTACGCAAAAGTAAGGCGAAAAGCATCATATGAGCTTGACATGGCAATCATGCGGAAGATGGCGCAAATTGATTCCGCTTTCTTTGACGATCCGGAAAACAAGGATGTAACAGAAGCGGCACGGACAAGCGAAGGATATATCGCACTTAATATGCCGTGGGCGATTGATACGATTATCCGGATCATTACCTTTATTTCGGGTCTTGTTATGTTTCTTTCCTATGACTGGATTGTCGGGTTGATTTACATTGCAACCTATATTCCCGGTGCAATTGTCTCATATAAGCACAAAGAAAAGGTCGACCAGTGGTCCATTGACAATATACCCGAAGCGAGAAAGAAAGACTACTACAAAATACTTTTAACCGGTAGTTTTGCCGCAAAAGATTTGCGTCTTTACAATCTTGCGGAGCATTTCAAACAGAAGTATAACGAATTATGGGACAAAATCAGAAGTGAGCGTGAAAAACTGTTTGCGAAAGGCTCAGTTGCCTCATTTTTGGCTTCACTCCTCACATACAGCGGTATTGTTGTGATTATTTTATTATCGGTTCGCTCGATTTTGCTTGGCAGCATGGCAATTGGTACGCTTGCGCTGTATATCGGATTGGCACAGACTTCGGGTGAGAATTTCGGAAATATTATTGACGACATCGCCTGCCAGATTGAAATTACCATTCCTCACGTTATTTGTTATATTGACTTTTTGAAATATGAAAATGTAATAAAAGATGATGGAAAAGAACCTATCCCAATTAATCCGGAGATAGAATTCCGTGATGTATATTTTAAGTATCCCGGCAATGAAGAATATACTTTGAAAAACCTGAATTTCAAGATCAGCGGCGGTAAAAAAATCGCTCTTATAGGAGTTAACGGAGCCGGAAAAACAACGATTATCAAGTTGTTGCTTCGCTTTTACGAGCCGGAATCGGGCGAAATACTGCTTGCCGGAAAAAATATCCGCAGCTATCCGCTTTGTGAAGTTCATAAAATGTTCGGTGTATGTTTTCAGGATGTCAGTCATTATTCGCTTACGTTTCGTGAGAATATTGCAATATCAGATATTGGCAGGAAGGATGATACAGATTCCGTCAAAGAGTCGGCAAAAGCATCCGGAGCCGATAAAATGATTGCTGATCTTGAGGAAGGTCTTGAAACCGATATGACAAGACAATTTAATGATAAAGGAGCGGAATTATCTGGCGGGCAGTGGCAAAAGGTAGCAATTTCACGAGCTTTTTTCCGGAAGTCGCAATTTATCATCCTTGATGAACCGTCGTCGGCGCTTGACCCGGAAGCGGAGGACTATATTTTCTCATCCTTCAAACGGCTATGCCGTGATAAAGGCGGTATACTTATTTCACACCGGCTTTCCGGCGTTATGATGGTTGATGAAATCATACTGCTCGACAATGGTACAGTCATAGAATCTGGTACTCACACCGAACTGATAAACAAAAACGGCAAGTATGCGGAAATGTACCATATGCAGTCGGAAAAATATAAGGAAGGTGCCAAGAATGCATAAGATAAAAGAATATTTCAAAAATATCGGCTATGCCTCGAAAATCATCTTTGCCGCATCAAAAAAATATTTTATATTAAAGTTGCTCCTGTCGCTTTTTTCGTCGGTGCTTCCATATCTTCCGCTGTTTCTGTGGCGTGAACTGATAAACGCATTGATGGAGTCAATCGGCGGGAATGCCGAGCCTTTGCTTCAAAAAATATGGTTGTTAGCGGTGTTGTATTGTGCGGTAATGCTTATTCAAAAATTACTTGATACAATATCGGATTTCGTATCATTTAAATACAACGATGCTATCAATTACTATCTCGACAATTTGATGATTGATAAGGTGTCAGCAATAGACCTTGCTTTCTTTGATTCGAGTGACCTAAACGATAAACTCAACAATTCATGGTCGCTGATCTATTCGACAAAACTTATGGTTACTTTTGTTTTTGATATGCTTCAAAGGGCAATCAGACTGGTGATTTCATTTTCGCTTATGCTAACGCTTAGCTTATGGCTGATTCCGGTTGTTATATTATTGTGTATTCCCTCCGTAATCGGTGATAAGAAAATCAATGATATAGATTATCGGTTTGAAAAAGAGTATGCAAAATCTCGGCGAAAGTTGGAATATTATAAAAATTTATTCTTTGAAGGAACAAGGTCAGAAACACGGTTATATCATTTGAGTGATTATTTTTCTTCTCTCTATCAATCAACGTGGAAATATTTGGAGGATGCGATTCATGCGAAAAGTATTAAAGAGTGCCTTATCAATATAGTCTCACTTATTCTTTTAACAGTCAACGAAATAATAGTTTACATTCTTTCTATAGCAAATCTTATTGCAGGAAAAATTGAAGTCGGTGATGTGGCTTACTATGTTTCACTCTTGACACAGTTCAGAGGTGATTTCACATCGTTATGTTATCGCGTCAATATGTTCGGCAAAAACTCCAAAGAGCTGAACGATGTCCGTTCGTTTGTCGAAATGAAGCCATTGCTTGAAAAAAGCGGGACAAAAACGCCGTCAAAGAATCCGAGGATTGAATTTAAGAATGTATCATTCCGTTACCCGAACGCGGAGAACGATGTACTCAGTCATTGCTCTTTTATGATCAATCCCGGTGAAGTCGTTGGGCTTGTCGGCTTGAACGGAAGCGGAAAAAGTACGATCGTCAAGCTGCTCTGTCGTTTCTATGATCCGACAGACGGACAAATCTTGATAGACGGTATTGATAATAAGGAGTTCGATATTGTAAAGCTGCGTGCGCTGTTCGGTGTGCTGTTTCAGGATTTCGTTACATACAGTTTCAGTCTGCGTGAAAATGTGGCTCTATCTGATTTATCAAGAATAAGTGAAAGTGAGGCTATAAAAAAGGCTTGTGATGACAGTAATGCAAGCGATTTTGTTAACGGTTGGGAGAATGGCATTGACGAAGTCCTTACACGCCGTTTTGACAAACAAGGTAAAGAACTGTCCGGCGGTCAGTGGCAGCGTGTTTCACTTGCCCGCGCATTCTTTCGTAATGCGCCTGTTATACTGCTCGACGAACCGTCCGCCGCGCTTGACCCCATAGCCGAACATCAGATTTTTGAGGACTTTGCGAATATATCACAGAATAAGAGCGCGGTTTTGATTTCCCACCGCTTGTCAAGTATTACGCTTTCGGACAAAATTCTTGTTCTGGAAGACGGCCATATTATCGAACAAGGCTCACATAAGGACTTGCTTGAACAAAATGGCCGATATGCGCACCTGTTCAATTTACAGGCAAGCAAGTATATGTAATAATAACCTACAGTATACTGCAAAAACACCTAATTTCACCCTTTCGCCATACTGCGAGCTTATTTATGATATAAGTTGAACAAGAAGGAAAACATAGAAGGAAAACTTAATATGAAATTGCCAATTAATACACATCCGTTGCTGTTGGCACGGGATCCTGAGGCATATATTTTTGCGATGATGACGGCGAAGGATGAAAAAACATTGCCGTTTCTTTTATCGCGATTCATTTCTGTTGCCGCATACAACGATACAAGCAAAACGGAGGCTGTCGTCGGTTACAATAATAATTATGTGGATTACTACCTGTGGCGCAGTGGCAAGCTTAGGTTGGACACCGTGCAGATACCCAATGACGTGGCTTATGACGGGCTCGCGGTTAACATAATAAAGAGTCTGCTGGATACAGGAGAGTATGTCATAGGTATTTGGAATGAGCAGTATGTTCCGTGTAAGCGGTCGCATATGAACAATTATATGGCAGCGGATTTTTTACTGTATGGCTATGATGATAAGGCACAACAGTTTAACAACTTTGGCTGGAACGGCGGCGGACTTACTGAGTTTACTGTTTCATATGATATTATGAGCAAAGCACTGCCGCTTAAAGATCCGCCGATGCATTTGCTTTGGGGAGCAAGCGTCGCAGATGCCGATAGCTCTTTTGATGTAGTTAATACAGCAGCCGAGCTGCGCGAGTTTGTGTCCGCAAACGGAAGCAATCACGACAGCTGCGCTTTCGGATATAAAGCAATCGAGTATCTGGCGCATGATGTCCGCACGCGGCAAAAGGCTATTGGGTGTATAGACAAACGCGAAATGCTGTTTTTACAAGAGCTTGTGGCGCTTATGAGAATCAGGATAGACTATCTGATAAGTAACGGTATAATAAACAATTCCGAATTGTTGTCCAAGGCGTTGCGTGCAGAACAAGACGCTTGTAACATATCATGCATGGGAGATCAGAACAAGTATAATGAAGCTGCAAAAGCTATTATGTTATTGTCACAAAGCATGAAAGATATTGCACAAAGCCTGCTTATAGAATTGGAGGGCAATCATGCGGCTGCCGTTTAACAATAATACGCAGATTAATACATATCAGCCGGAAGCGTTTATCAGTGGAATTATACTTGCCCAAGACAATCGAGATATGCCGTATATCCTGTCAAACTACATTCGCACTGTTCATTATATTGATTCTCCTACTGTGCTAAATTATTGTATTGATAATCCACTGCTTAAGAATGACGGAGTGATTACCGAGAAACTAACGGTTATACCCATGAAATGTGTACCTAATATTGTGCCGAGCGCCATTGCCGTTAATTCGTTGAACAACGGAGGATATGTATTCGGCACCTTTAATGATGGGTGCATACCGGGGAAAGCACAATACAACAATCACTATTTTATACATGATTACCTGCTATACGGCTACGAAAACGAGAGCTTTGTTTCGTCGGCCTATCTCGCGGACGGTCATTACCGTGAATTCAGAATTGCTTTTGATGATTATAACAGAGCGATGCTTACACAGGAGCCTGATATGTATATGCATTTGCTTTACTACAACAGAGAAAAGCAACCGGGGTTCAACGAGGAACAGGTTATTGCCGCCATCCAGGATTACATTGCGAGCAGACCTATTGCAGATGACGGCGCTGTATATGGCGCGAAGGGGATTAAGCTCTTTGCGGACGAAACGGAAAAGCGCGGCGGCTATATTGACATTCGCTCATTATGCTTTCTTAAAGAGCATAAACGGCTTATGAGGCTTAGATTGTCTTACATGAAAGAAAAGTGTGGATTAAAACTACCGGATGCGGTTATATCACAATATGAAGCAATGGAAACGAGACTGCAAACTGCCGTAATGCTGGGGTTAAAGAGCAAAGTTGCGCCTTCGGACGCTCTATCGGCACGTATTGCTGCAACCGTTCGTTCCTCAGCCATCCAGGATGAGGGAGTGTTGCAAAAGTTATTGCAGCAGTACAATTAGGGATATTACAACTGGCGGCAATAGAAATAGAATATGGATGTGCAAGAAATGCAAGTATATATCTTTATCCTAAAATTAAGATAAATATATTGTAATTCACTTACTCTAATTCCTATACCGCAGATTGTTTGAAGTATCAAGTTCAGCCGCTCATTGTGCTTTTTCTCGGCAGTTCTGCAAAGCCGTATGTATTCCGCTTTGGTAAGCTCTTTTTCTTCGGGACAGTAGATTTGCTGTTGTAATTTAATGGACTTCACTTTCAGCTCATGCCAACAGAGAAAAACGAACAAGCTGTTAATGCTTGCAATCATGGAATTAACGCTCCGCACAGCGTAATTCTCTTGCAAATGCTTTTTGTAGTTGATAACGGTTTCCTTTGTTATTTCGGTGCCGTTAGTATAAATCGCAAACGACTTTGCATCTCTCAGATATTTTTCAACCGTCGCTATACTCCTTTCCTCCAAAATTAAATGTTTCTTAAAGTCGGATATTATTTCCTGTGTTAAAAATCTTCCTTTCATCGTATTTACCTCCGGATAGTGTTAATAGTATTTTACCCGAAAAGTATGATTATAAATTGTCGCCATAATTTTAGGAAATACAAATGACAAGTCGAATGTACCGATTTTCGAGTATAATAATTGCCCCGTTGGAAACGCAGTAATCTCTGCATTTCTAACGGGGCTTTTTTGTTTTTCGGCGCAAAGGGAGTTTTATCGGACACTAAAATATGATATAATTATTTTTAAAAATCAGGAACAATTCATTGTTATTTATGTCGAATAATAAATAGAGGACGCTATTCTCTGGAAAGGAGGCGAAGAAAATGCCATTAAAATTAAAAAGACTGGACGGTTCGGTCACGCCGTTTCGCAACTCGGAGTATCTTCCATTTTACTATTTTATCCCAAGAAGCATTTTACAAAAATGCGGCGCAGAGCTAAACTCGATTCCCCGCAATCCCCGTATGGTTTTTGCAAGCCGTGAAGCGTGTGAGTTTATCGAAAGCGATTTGTTCAAGCTTCTGATTATTGATGCAACAGCATATATGGTATGGCACCATATGGGATTTGACGAGTATATGGAAATCTATTCCGGTTATGATCCCGCTTGGAAGCTTGCCCATTGCCCTGATTATTGGATTAAGGAGCTGACCGATGAAGGCATTATACCAACCGTCAACGAAATGTATCAAAACTACAACTGTGATTTAGGATTTGTTCCTGAAGAAGAAATCGATGTTTATCTGCGGTATATCGTACCAAGGGTAATGAAAAAGTATAATATGAACGCCGCTATTCAAGTGGCGGAGGAGTATAGATGCTTTGAGGATTTCGATTTTCGGAACAGTCGGCAGAAAACGGATTTTTACCGCAAGTGGTATCACACCCGTACCAAGCACCCGCTGGTTTCTCTTGAAGAGTTTCAGGAAAACTATATCGAGAGTCATAACGGTCAGGAGTGGGAAGAAGCGGACACATCTCAGGATGTGGAGGAAAACGTAGTCTCACAGGCTCTGGTGGAGCAATTTAAGAAAACACTAAGCGAAAAGGATATGAAAATCCTCGAAATGCGAATGGATGAGGCTACGCTGGAAGAGATTGCGAAAAAACTTGGCTACAAAAATCACAGCGGCGTTCTGAAGCGTATTCGCAAAATTGGTTTGGCTTATGAAAAGTTCACCGGTGAAGATTTCGGCTTTGAGAACGAAAAAATCATTTGATAACACCTACCTCTGAACAATCGGTAGGTGTTATTTTTATGCCCCGAAACAAGAAAAGGAGGAAAATTCAATGGCCTGGAAAATCCATCCGTCGCAGCTTGGACGGGTAAACAAATTGGTACGCCGTCTATGCAGTTGCTACAATCGTGGCAACTGCATTCTTTTGGATGACGGAGATCCGCACAAATGTGTACAGCTTATCAGTTGTTCGGGAATTTACTGCAACTATTTCAAAAATGCAGTATTACCCGCCGATAAGGAACTGTACGAACAGATCAAGAAACACAACAAACTGAAATGAGAAAAGGAGAAATATGATTACGAGAAAATATAATGAAATGTATGTTATCGGTATTGATCACGGGTATGGAAATATGAAAACGGCAAACTGTTGTTTCCCTACGGGCGTTATGAAAAGCGATACCGAACCCACTTTTGCCAGCGACCTGCTCGTATGGAACGGCAAGTACTATTCAATCGGCGTCGGTCATAAGGAGTTTACGGCAGACAAATTTAATGATGAGGACTATTATGTTCTCACCCTTGCCGCTATCGCACGGGAGCTACGGAGAGAACGCATCACCGAGGCTTCCGTGTTCATCGCCGCAGGACTGCCGCTTACTTGGGTAAGTGAGCAAAAGGCGGAGTTTATGAAATATCTACTTCAGCACGATGAGGTGTCTTTTACTTTCCGAAATACAGATTACCGCATTAGGATTGTCGGTGCGGAAATTTATCCGCAGGGCTTTGCTGCTATTGTCAACAACCTACCCGATTTCACAGGTGTCAATATGCTTTGTGATATTGGAAACGGTACGATGAATATTATGTTCGTCAATGACAAAAAGCCAAATCCCGCGAACTGTTACACTGAAAAGTTCGGCACTCACAAGTGTATGCTTGAGGTTCAAGAAAGCCTAATGAGAGTACACCACACGGAGCCGCCCGAAGAAATGATTACCCGTGTGCTTCGGTTCGGCACAGCGGATATTGACGACGACTACCTGAAAACAATCACCGATACCGCACGGGACTATGTAAAAGAAATCTTTATCAGACTTCGCAAGCACGGCTATGATCCGAAACTAATGAAGTTGTATGTGGTAGGTGGCGGCGGTTGTCTTATCCGTAATTTTGCTGACTATGACAAAAGCCGAGTAACCATTAACGATGACATTTGCGCCACCGCTAAAGGATACGAGCGTATGCTTGAAATGAAATTGCTTCGTAGCGGTGCTAAGGTATGAAAATCAAGCGATTAAGTCTTCGGTTTAATTTGGATAATGAAACCGACCGCAAGGCTTGGGAGCATTTGCAGGCCGTGACCGACTCAAAAAACAAAGCAATTATTTCCGCAATAAACACTTATTTTGAACGAGACGGCAATTTGACAGAAGTTATACGGGAAACAATCAGGGATTGTCTTAAGGATATATCTGTTATACAGACGGCGGAGGTTTTACCCGCCGAAAAAATATCCGCAGATGAGGATGCCCTTTTGGACTCCCTCGATCTGTTTCTCTAAACGCGTGGCATCAAGGTGATGCCGTTTTTTTATATCTCGAAATAATGAATGGCGTCATTTTGGCATTATAACAAATTTAAGGAGGATCTTGATTATAAGAGCTTATTCATTAAGACAGATGCAGGATTTAGGTATCTGCGTTGACGATTATAAAACAAACGAGCGTGACGGTGTTTTTATTGCAAGGCTTGACTATAAGCGTTGGGGCAAAAAACGTAATGTACTTGCCTACTTCACTTTTGAAGATGGCAGTAAGGTAATGGCCTCTGCTTGGCAGAACATAGGTTATCTCGGTATACCCGAAATCGAACAGGGCGCAATGCTGACGCTCACATTTGAGAGAGCAAAGAACGGCATTGCCTATTTGAGGAAGGTAGAACGGTATGAGGCAGACAAAGTCTGTCTTACACCGTAACAAGCAGGACATTTGTGTGCCAAATGTCACTCCCGCCATAAGAGTTATGGCGGACTCTTTAGGGGATAACCCCTAATACCCCATTTTGAAAGGATGACGTTATGAAAAAACAAGATATAAGAATCGTCGCCCGTGTTACTAAAAAGGAAAAGGATCGGATTACCGACCTTGCCAAACGGTGTGGACTTACTACAACCGAATACCTCCGCCAAAGAGCATTGGGATATGAGCCGAAGTCGGTTTCACCTGATGCTCTTTTTCATTTCTGTGAAAGGTTGGATGCTCTTATCGAGCAACCGTTCTCTGCGGAAGTGAATACGGCGGCGTTGACCTTGCTGAAAGATATATCTGCGAAGTTTATTATGCCGAGAAAGGAGAATATGCGAAAATGGCAACCACAGGCTTTTGGCCCGTCAGAGGACGGTTAAAGGAAGTCATTGACTACGCCAACAATCCCGACAAGACCACCGCCAAGGAATATCTTGATGAAGATTTATAGCCAAACCGAGCAATCCATTGAAGGACAGTTAAAGGTCTGTTATGAATATGCCGAGTCGCACAATTATACGGTGGTCGGTGAATTTATCGACCGAGCGCAAAGCGGTAAGTTTGATAACCGTGCTGATTTTCAAAGGATGATTGCAGACAGCGATAAACACACCTTTGAGGGTGTACTTGTGTATCAGCTTGACCGCTTCGCCCGCAACCGATATGACAGTGCCATTTATAAAGCAAAACTCAAGAAAAACGGCGTCAGAGTATTATCTGCAAAAGAGAATATTACCGATGATGCTTCCGGCATCTTGGTGGAGGGCGTTCTGGAAAGTATGGCGGAATATTATTCCGTGGAGCTTTCTCAGAAGATCCATCGGGGTATGGCCATCAATGCCGAAAAGTGCCTGTCTAATGGCAGCAACCCCGGCCTAGGCTTCAAGGTCGATGCCGAGCGGCGGTTCTATGTGGATGAGGAGGAAGCCGCCGTTGTCCGTGAGATTTATGAGCGCTACGCCAGCGGCGAGACGAAAGCGGAGATCGTCCGGGATCTGAAACGGCGCAGGGTCAAGACCTCTCTCGGCAAGGAATTCAGCCCCAACAGTCTCAGCCACCTGCTCAGCAACAAGCGCTATATCGGCGTCTATCTTTACAAAGGAAAGGAAACACCCGGCGGAATGCCTCGCATTTTGGACGATGACTTGTTTTACCGGGTGCAATCGATGATGAACAAGAACAAAAATGCGCCGGCCCGAACTCACGGTGAGGGCGAATATCTGCTGACCACAAAGCTGTTCTGCGGACACTGCAAGGAAATGATGGTGGGCTACGGCGGCACCAGCAAGACCGGCAGGCAATATCACTACTATATGTGCAAGAATGCCCGCAGGAAAAAGTGCGGCAAGAAGATCGTCAGCAAGTCTTACATTGAGGACCGTGTGGTCAACGAGTGTTTGAAAATGCTGACCGAGGAGAAGATACGGTTTATTGCCAAGAAGGTGGCTGAGGAGTGCGCCAAAAGCCCGGACAACCTGACAGCCAAGGCGCTGAAAAACGCGATCCGAGAGGTGGATACGGCCATTGAAAATCTTTGGAAGGCCATTGAGCAGGGGCGGGCCGTGGAGATGCTGACGGAGCGGCTCAACAAGCGCATAGCAGAAAAGGCAGACTTAGAGGCGCAACTCGCTATCGAGGAAAACAAGAAGATTACGCTGACCGAGGCGCAGATTTTAGCCTTTCTGGACTATGTCTGTGAAATGCCCTCTGACGATGTAAATAAGCGCCGGGCCATCATCAATATCTTTGTTCATTCCATCTACCTGTATGACGACCACTTTACCCTCATCATCAACGCCAGCAAGAAGCCGCTAAGTATTGACAATATCCCGCTGGATGATATAGAATCTGTATTTGAAGGCAGCGGTGGTGCCTCGGAGGGGTGTTCATCCTTGAGCACCCCTGCTCCACCAATCACAAAACGCCGCACTTGCGGCGTTTTTGCTTATTTCCCCCTGTATATCGCGGTTTGCGGCGATTCTTATCCTTTCGCAAAACAAAAAATATTTACATAAAAAGCAGTATTTTTGCCCAAAAGACAGCACGAAAGACAGCACAAATATAAAAATGCAACACGAAATGCAACACGAAACCGTAAAAATTGCGGATATGCTTTTTGCCGACGCTTTGCCTGCGGCGCCGGGATTGCTTACGGCAAAACGGGGATTGCTTGCGGCAAAACGGGGGATTGCCTGCGGCAAAACGATTCGGACAGGCTGCAAAATTAAGAAAAGGTGAAAAAATGCGCGCCTACCCTCTTGACGCAAGAGCATTACTTTGTTAAACTCTAAAGCAGGAACAGAGTTTCGGGAGGGAAAGCATGGATAAGGAGCTGATTTCAATAGGAAAAATGGCGCAAATGAGCCATCTGACTGTGGCAACGCTGCGCCTTTATGACGGGTTGGGGCTGTTAAAGCCCAAGTACAAGGACCCCGAAACCGGATATCGCTATTATGACATTGCGCAGAATGCGCGCCTTGATATGATAGCCTATATGAAGGAGCTGGGAATGAGCCTGACGGAAATAGGCAGCGTGCTTAAAAAGGAGGACATAGTGCTTATAGAAACCATTCTGGCGCGGAAAAATGAGCAGCTGCACCGCCAGATGCGCGCCCTGCGTTCGCAGCACGATGCCGTGGAGCGCGCCATTGCGTCAATAGAGCGCTATCGGAAAGCACCGCTCAAGGGGGTTGTAGTGCTGGAATATATCGATCGTCGGTATATTTGCGCAACGGCGTGCAGAACGGATTTCTATAAGGAAGGGCTGCGAGCGTTTGAAGGGGAGCTGGTAACGCTGCGCAAGGTGCTTGCGGAGCGCGGCTTTTCGCGGGTACATTCATATAATATAGGCACATCCATTGAAAAGGAGGCTTTTATATCGGGCAGATTTGTGCCCAAGGATGTGTTTGTATTTGTAAGCCACCGCGATCTGCGCGCCATGCCTGAAATCTCGGTGGTGGACAGCAGCATGTACGCCTGCATATATCTTGACAGCTTTGAAGAGGAAACGGACTACGCAAGCAGGCTGCTTTGCCATTGCAAAGAGCAGAACTGGGAAATATGCGGCGATTATTTCTGCGAGATCATGACGGAATTCAATATTTTTGACGACAGCCGGCGCAGCATGTTCCTGCGCCTTCAGGTTCCGGTAAGATTCGATAAATAAAATAGTTTTCAAAATTTCTTGACTATAAACCATGATGAGAGTTTATACTATAATCACAGGGCATAAATGCCGAAAAATAAAATCATCATCAGTCAGGAGGCGTATTTCATGGAAAAAATCAAGGTTGTGCAGTATGGCTGCGGTAAAATGAGCAAGTATATCCTTCGTTATCTTCACGAGCACGGCGCTCAGATAGTGGGAGCCATCGATGTAAACCCTGCGGTCGTGGGGCAGGATGTCGGCGATTTTGCCGGCCTTGGCGTAAAGACGGGCGTGATCATCTCAAACGATGCCGACAGCGTGCTGGATCAGTGCGATGCAGATGTGGCCATCGTTACGCTGTTCAGCTTCATAGGGGATATCTATGACCATGTGGAAAAATGCGTTTCACGCGGCATAAATGTTATAACCACCTGCGAGGAGGCAATTTATCCGTGGACCACCGCCGCTGCGCAGATAAACCGTCTTGACGCACTGGCAAAGGAAAACGGCTGCACCGTTACGGGAAGCGGCATGCAGGATATCTTCTGGATAAACATGGTGGCTCTTGTGGCCGGCGGCTGCAACAGAATAACCAAGATAAAGGGCGCATACAGCTACAATGTCGATGAGTACGGGCTGGCGCTGGCAAACGCTCACGGCTGCAATCTTACCCCGGAGGAGTTTGAGCAGAAAATCGCGCATCCCGAGGAATTTGAGCCGTCCTATGCATGGAATGCCAGCGAAGCCCTCTGCAATAAGCTGGGGCTTACCGTAAAATCCATTGAGCAGAAGCATGTGCCCTGCATTATCAACAGCGATATTTATTCCCAGACCCTGGGCAGAACCATAAAGGCCGGACGGTGCATCGGCATGTCCGCCGTGGTGACCATAGAAACCATGCAGGGTATAACCATTGAAGAGGAGACCATCGGCAAGGTATACGGCCCCGACGACGGCGATATGTGCGACTGGAAGATCTCCGGCGAGCCGGACACCGAGTTCCATGTCGTAAAGCCCGCAACGGTGGAGCACACCTGCGCTACCATAGTAAACCGGCTGCCCGGTCTGCTGCGCGCGCCTGCCGGGTATGTCACCGCCGATCAGCTGGAGCCAAATGAATATCTCACCTATCCCATGGGGATGTATTGGTGAAAAGGCGCTTGAAAGCCGCAGCGCAAACACAGTATCCGCGCATGCGGCGCGGCGCCTACCCCCTGCCCTCCCAAGGCGCAGGGGTTTTGCTTTTTTATAACGGGGTTTTATATAATATTTATATGGATATATAGCTTTTCTCTAAAGCCGCAGCGTTGACTGCGGCTTTTTCCGCATGCTATAATTCCGTACGGGGACGAAAGCCGTGCTTTGTCTGCGGCGAAGTCCCCGTAATAATCAGGAGAAGCTGCGGTATGCCCGCAGTCAGAGAAACATATGCTTTTTGAATTGACGCCTCAGCAGCGGCTTATGCTTCTGCAGGCAAGGAATGAATGCTTGGATGTTGTTATCGATACCGACACCTTCAACGAGGTGGACGATCAGTTTGCCGTTGCATACGCTCTGCTTTCCCGTCCGAAGCTGAGGGTGGAGGCCGTGTATGCAGCCCCGTTTTTCAATGACCGCGTTATCTCCCCTTCGGACGGGGTGGATAAAAGCCGCGAGGAGGCGCAGCGGCTGCTTGCGCGTTTGGGAGATTACGGAAGGGTGCCGATTTTTGACGGCTCCCGGCAATATATGCGGGCGCCCCTTGAGCCGGTGGACAGCCCCGCCGCGCGGGATATCATACGCCGCGCGCGGGCGCATACCCCGGAAAATCCGCTTTATGTTGTGGGCATAGCGGCGGCCACCGATATAGCCTCCGCGCTGCTGCTGGATCCCGAGATAATGAAAACAACGGTTATAGTATGGCTGGGCGGCAATCCTACATACTGGCCACAGGCGCGTGAGTTCAATCTCAGCGGGGATATTTACGCCGCACAGGTGCTGTTTGATTCCGGCTGCGCTCTTGTTCATATTCCGGCCATGACGGTGTCGTCGCACCTGCTCACCACCCTTGCCGAGCTTAAAAAAGAGCTTTCGGGCAAAAACTCCCTGTGCGATATGCTTACGGAGCGCTTTGAAGCCTATTCCGAAAACCATTTTGCATGGAGCAAGGAGATATGGGATATTGCCGCCGTAGCGCGGCTCATCTGCCCGGACTGGGTTCCGGCGTTTCTCATGCACAGCCCGATACTTACGCGGGAGCATACCTTCAGCTTGGACAATACCCGCCATTTCATACTCAGCGCCGCCTTTGTATACCGCAACCCCGTGTTTTATGATATGTTCACCAAACTCTCCTCCTTGTAAAACCTGAAACAGCATCGGCAGCATATCGTAAGGCTTAGCACAGCGGCTTTCGAAGTGGCATTTAAGCCGTTGTTCCGAAAAGCAGCCCCGCAAACCGTCCGTACGGTCGGCTTTCGGGGCTGCTGCCATTAATATCCGCGATTTTTACGGCAATCGGGTAAAAGGCCTTCCGCAGCGGATGTCAAGCCTTATTATTACGGTATGCAGCGCGGTTTATATTTTTATATATTAAGATTTTTTCAAACAGCACCGTCTGCGCCTTCGGCGAGATCTTTTTCACCTCATAGCCCAGGGCGGTCAGCTCCTTTTTGTGCTGCAAAAAGGAATGGTCAAGCGGTGTGCCCGAAATCCGACCTATTTCCTCAAAGGTAAGCGTCAGCTGCTGGCAGCCGCTTTTTTGTATATACGCCCAAAGTGCGTCATATTTGCTCATAAGCCTCTCCTTTTTGTATTTTGCATAACGGATTCCGTACCGGCGCTTTAATTATAACCGCGCCGGGTGCGCAATGTCAACGCTCCCATCAATAAACGCCCCCGCTCTGCCCGCGCACCGCCCGCCGTAAGGCGGTGTTTATTAGTATAAACTACGAATATAATATCAAAACTTAACAGTTTCGCCCGTTTATGATTTTGTGATATTTAACAGTTACAAATATCACTTGAATTAACAGTGAAAATAGTATATAGTATTGTCTGCAAGCAAAAATTGCAACAAATTCTTAATTAAAAGCAACGAATTATTATTTTATATTGAAATAGTGTGAAGGAAAAGGTGACTTCATGGCAAGGAAATATACTTCAAAAGATATAAAAAGCATGATTGATAAGCATACTGAAATTCTTGAAAGCCTTGAGAATTCTTTTTCGCAGCCGGCTATATACGGAAATAAAATTCAGGCTTGCATGGTGTTACAAATTTTTTGTATGAAAATTAAACACGATATATTTCTCTCTACAAACCAGTTATATTTTATGTTAAAATAAATTAACAAATCGGAAGTTATATGTGGAGGAGGATTATTATGAATACGGTTAGAATGATTTTATGTGGAAATGTTGAAGATAGCAGAATGAATCCAAGTGAAAAGGTAGGAGTAGTATCAGTGGTTTTTGTTTCTACAGAGGAGGAAAAAATTAAGAATAAACTTAAAAAATTGCAAGATAAAAATCCTGAAAAATTTTATATGGAATACGTTACTCCATTAGATGTTGACTTAACAAGTTTAGAGCACTATCCATCGATTGAAATATCAAAAAATGATTTACAATAAACAATATGTTTTCCTCGGGTGTTTTTGCAAGTGATGTAATGGATTCTCTTAAGGGAAGGGAAAATCATGCGTTTTAATCGTATAGTTGAATTGAGCGATTTATTTTGGAATCTGTGGGCGGATATGACTTGAAAATTTTAGCCGGCGCAGCGTAAGCAGCGCTGCGCCGGGGTCTTTAATAAGCCCTAACTGTACTGGAAGCTCAGCCGTCCTAAGGGCAGGGAGCTGCCGGAGGTGTAATAGTTCATTATTTGGGAGGGGTCGGTCACATCGTCCGCCACCTTAAAATAGAAGGTGTCGCTGCCGCTCATGCCGAGAGCTGCGCGCGGTATGCGCACATTCAGCACGCTGCCGCAAAGGTTTATATCGGCGCTTGCCGTAACGGAGCCGAGATAGTTGCCTGAGAGCGCCTCCACGCTTGCGGTATTTCCGTCGCGCATTCTGTTTACAACATACTCATATCCGTTCCAGCCCTTTTGAGAAGGAGTTCCGCGGCCTATGAATATGTTCATCCAACGGGCGTCCGAGGCGGATACAATATCCTTTGAGCAGCGGATATAGAAGTATATATAGCTGCTGTCCGAGGTTACGCGCACCTCCTGAAGGCTGTTGCGCGGCTCCGGCTGTACATAGCGCGCGTTTCCGGCAGCGTTTATATAATCTCTGCCGTAGGTTTGCGCGCCGATTCTGCGGTATACGGCGTTTACGCTGTCCCACTGGGAGGCGCTGCCGTAAATATCCACGGTCTTGCGCACATATCCGGGGTTTGAGGCGGCATTGCCCTTGTATGCTCTTATATTCTTTACAAGCAGCTGGTAATAGGTGTCGCCGTAGCCCCCCTTCATCATTTCTATATCGGTGGAATACTCCATGTTCATAACATCGCAGAAGGAATATTCCCCGTCGTAATGGTTCTTGCCCGCCACCCACTGGTTCCAGCCGTTTACCGTAACGGTTTGGGGCGTCTGCGCGGCATTAAGCACCGTATCCCATGAGCTTTGGAAAAAACGCCCCGTGAATACATCGGCATAGCTGTTGGTGCCGGTGCTTACATTGTAGCCCCGTCCCCAGTTTGTAAGCCCGCGCGTAACGGAGAAGGAGAACGGCGGCGCGGGGTTGGAGGCCACCGAAACATTCATCACCGTTCCGTGCGCCGGCTGCGGATAGGTAAACTCTATCCACGGGAAGCCGTTGCCGAGATATTGCGCGTCCGGCCACTGCGGCATTTTGAAATCAAAGAAATCCAGTATCTCGGCGGAAAGCGGCGCGGGATTGTATGCGGTGTCCTTCCGTACCGCGGCCTCCGCAAGATCCTCCGCCACCGTGGTGTAGCCTATTATCACGGGCTTGCTGCCGGTGCGGTACCAGGTTCCGGGGTAAAGATTCTTTTTATATACATCGTTGTATATGGTGCGTATGGTGTCAAGGGAATGGGAATGGGTGTAGTACACAATCCGCGGCGGGTTCCAGCCCTCGCTTTGCAGCTCGTCTATCACCTTCATAATGTCAATTACGGCTTCGGTATAGGTCCAGGCGTTGGTGGTGTCAAAAAACAGGAAGTCCACACCGGCAGTGGTCAGCAGCTCCAGCTGCCGCCTTATTACATAGGGATCCCTTGAGTGATAATACCCCCACAGCGGTTCTCCCCAGTAGTGCGTGCCGCCCGCAGGGCTGTCCGCCGTGCTTTGATAAAACAGCTTCTGATATCCGCCCGGCTTTGACAGAATGACCGAGTTGTCGTATATATCGTCAAAGAAGGGTGCGCCCGTGCCGAACCACGGCCAGTACATAACGCCCACGGCGCGATTGCTCTTATAACCGTTTATTGCCTGGAAGGCTCTGCCGTTTGCATCCAGCCCCACCGTGCGGTCCGCGTTCCTGCCGCTTTCGCCGGCCTTTGCCTGCCCTTCCTGTGTGGAGGCAGAAGCCGTGCACAGCGGGGAGGCATACCATATTTGGCCGTCGATATAACGATAGGCCACTACATCGTAATAATAGGTAACTCCGGCGGTAAGCCCGGTGTCCAGCCATGACCGCTGCTGGGTTGCGGCAATGTTTTCAAACGGACCGTTTGCAGACAGACTCCGCCTGAGCACATACCCTTGGGCAAGGTCGCCCATATCCCAGTGCAGCCGTATGGCATCCCGCCCCTGCGTAAAGGCGGACAGCCGCTCCGGCCCCGAAACCACCGGCGTTACGGCGCTTATGCTCTCCGTTGACGCACCGTAATGCGTGCCGTCCGGGGCGCAGGCATAGGGCACCACAATATAGCTGCAGCTTGTGTTCGGGGTCAGATTTTTATCGGTAAACGAGGTGTCAGAGGTTTGCCCCACCACCTTCCACTGCCCGTTTTCGTACCGCTTTACGGCATAGCCCTCCGCGCCTGCGGCGGCGTCCCAGCTAAGGCGAACGCTGCTTGCCGTTGCAAACGCGTTGGGGTTTTGCGGCGCTTCGCCGAGCGCCGGAGTGGTGATATCCGCCTCCGGGCTTACCGGCGCATACCATACCTGCCCGTTTACGGTGCGGTAGGCCACTATATGATAGCGGTATTGCGTTTGGGGCGAGCAGGCCGTATCCGTGTGCGAAAGCGCGGAGGTCTGCAAAAGAATATCCCAGCTGCCGGTGGCGGCGTTGTATTTTTTTACGGCATAGCCGTCCGCATCCGGCGAGGCGCTCCAGGAAAGGCGCACCTTGTAGGCGCCGATTGCGCGCGCCGTCACCTGCGCCGGGGCGTAGATGTACCGCGGCTGGGACACCGCCGCCTCCGCCGAAACGGGCGCAAAATGTATTGTTCCGTCAAACTGCGTGTAGGCCACAACATGATAGCGATAGCTTTCTCCCGGCGTCCTGTTTGAATCCGTAAAGGAAAGCCCGGTTGTCTGTGCGATTATGTCCCACTGCCCCGAAGCCGGGTTGTACCGCTTAAGGAAGTAGGCGTCCGCTCCCGCGGCGGCCGTCCAGCTCACCTTAGCCGTCTGCGGCCCCTCTGCCTGCGCACTTACAGCGGCGGGCGCGGCGACATAAACCGGGGTCTGCGCCTGCGATTGAGGCGAAACGGGCGCAAAGTGTATCTGTCCGTCTATAATCGTATAAGCAACCACATGATAAAGCCTGCTCTCGCCCGGAGCAAGCCCGGAATCCGTTGCGTAAAGGCTTGAAGTCTGCGCAAAAATGTCCCATTGTCCCGTGGACGGATTATACCGCTTTACAAAATAGGCGTCCGCCCCGGCGGCCTTGCTCCAGGAGATCCTCACCTCGGTGCGGCTTACCGCCTCTGCGTGCACCTGAAGCGGCGCGTTTGTGTACTGCGGAGTAACAACCGCCGCCTCGTCGCTTGCGGGCGCAAAATGCACAAGACCGTCGGTCTGGTTGTAGGCCACCACATGATACCGATAGCTCCCTCCGGGGGAAAGCCCGCTGTCGGTATAGGACCGTCCGGCGGTCTGGGCTATGATATCCCATTGCCCGGAGGACGGATTGTACCGTTTTACAAAATAGGCGTCCGCGCCCTCGGCCGGCGACCAGAATACCTTAACGGAGGTACGGTCAAGCGGCTCTGCCCCAACGCTTCGGGGCGGGGACGGATTGCTCTGCGCCGGCGGATAAAACGCCGTTTTGCTCAGGGATTCGTAAGATGTGTCCGCATTGTCCTGTCTATGTCTTTCTGTCCGGGCTGCATCGGTTACGGAACAGCCGGCAAGCAAGGCGATAAGCAGCAATACAGTCACTGACCTGAACCACGAAAATCTGTGTTTCATGCCACTGCCTCCTTATTCAATTCCTGTTGTCCTGAATCGGGTTCCCGGCGGCCGCCATCAGTATTATACCATATATGATGTCAATGTTAATACAGTAAATTAACTTATTTTGCCATAAATGATAGTACATTACTGAATATTGTGAACGCAAAAATTCACATTAAATTAAAAATGAAGGAACAGATGCACATCATGCCGTCTGCACAGGCGTAAATATGCAAAAAAAGACGGCGCTGTCACGCCGTCCTAAGCAATCTCCTCGGGAGCGGTCAGCCGCCGTATATTTCGGGGCGAAGCACCGCTATGTAGGGAAGATTGCGGTATTTTTCCGCATAATCAAGCCCGTAGCCCACTACATAAGCATCCGGTATCTCCATTCCCGAGTACCGCACCTCCACCGGCGTTTTGCGCCGCGACGGCTTGTCCATCAGGGCACATATGTTTATGCTGCGGGGGCTGCGCGCCGCAAGATAATTCACAAGATAGTTCATCGTAAGCCCGGAATCCACAATATCCTCCACAATAATTACATCCGCGTCCTTTACGGAGGAATCCAGATCCTTGCGTATGCATACCTCGCCGCTGGAGGCGGTGGCGCTGCCGTAGGAGGAAACGCACATGAAGTCAAAGCGCACATCAAAGGTTAAAAGGCGCACAAGATCGCTGTAAAACACCGATGCCCCCTTGAGGATACATATCATATATACCGTTTTGCCGGCATAATCGCGATTAAGGCGGTCAGCAAGGCGCTTTGTCACCTCGCCTATCTCTTCACTGCTCATAAGTATTCTTTCACAATCCGGATGCAGCTGCATTATTTTATACCTCGCTTGTTTAATTATTGCCGGAAGCCCCGGCAGAGCCGTCAATTATCTCAATGCGGTATATACCGCCGCTTTGCCCCTTCACCGCCGCGCTCTGCGCCACCGTCAGCCCTATGACGGCCAGCACCTCGCTTCCGCGTGCGGCCAAAACAAGGGAATCCCTTTTGTACAGCGGCACCTTTTTATCTATAAGGAACTTCTTCAGGCTTTTGCTCCCCGGTGCGCCCAAGGGGTGTATTCTGTCGCCGCTGCGCCTGCGGCGCAGCACCACTCCGGCGGTATCGGGCAGAAATATATATTCGCACCCCGCCCTGCGGTCTGCCTGATTTGCACTGCCTGCGGGCGATATCCGCACCGCGGTATCTTCAAGAAAAAAGCTTCCCTCCCGGAAGGGCAGCTCCGCGCCCTCTTCCGCGGGCGAAACCGCCCCTTTGCCTTTGCCGTTCAAAGCCGCCGCGCCCTTTTGCACCGCATTTTCCGTTTTGCAGCCCGCTTTTTCCGGCGGTATCAGCAAAAGGCTGCCGCCGCTGTACAGCGCCGTAACGCCCCGCGCAAGGCTCAGCCGCCGTCCGCTCTGCCCGCGGCACAGCTCAAGGCACGCTTTTACATGGTGCAGCTCAAAATCCACGGTGCTGTCCGCCCGCTCCATGCCAAGGCGCAGCACCCGCCCCGCCAGCGCGGGCGGAAGCTGCAAAAGCCCTCTTGCGTCTATAATAACGCTGCCGCTCTGCACCGTCATTATTGTTTCGGCGCACGCCCCGGCCTGCGCCCGCAGATATTCCTCGTCGCTTTTGGCAAGAAGCGAGGTGCGCACAATGCATTTTACGGCGTCGGGGTTTATTTTTTCAAGCAGCGGCAGCACCTCAAGGCGCAGGATATTGCGCGTGCAGTCCGGCTCAAGGTTGGTGCTGTCCGTCACATACTCAAGCCCGTGCTTGCGGCAGTATTCCTCTATTCGCCTGCGGCTTACATACAATAGCGGACGGATAATATCTCCGGATACCTCCTGCATTGCGGCAAGCCCCGCGGTGCCGCTGCCCCGCACAAGCCGCATCAGTACGGTTTCCGCCTGATCGTTTAGATTGTGCGCCACGGCTATAAGCCCGCCCTCTGCCGCCTCGCGCAGGGCGCGGTAGCGAAGGCAGCGCGCCGCCTGCTCCGGTGTAAGCCCGTTAGCGCGCGCGTATTGCGGCACATTCACCTGCACAAGCTCAAAGGGAATGCCGCGCCGTGCGCAGAAATCGCGGGCAAAATCAGCGTCCCGCCGGGCTTCCTCGGTGCGCATCATGTGATGCACATGCACCGCGCGCACATTGCAGCCCGCATCGGCAAGGCAGGAAAGCAGGCATACGGAATCCGCACCGCCGGAAAAACCTACGGTGATAACCTTTTCTCGGTCCGTCCCGTTTCTTTCAAGGAATTCCCTTACTGCCTGTGCCGGCATGCCGCTTCCTCCGTTTGTGCTTTTTTGTTTTATCCTGCGCCCTTTTAACTTTTAAGGGGCTTAAGGATATTTATCGGATATTTATCGGTATTTATCGGTATTTATCGGATATTTCGTCCGGATATTCCGTCTGCGGTTATGCGTCTTTAATATCGCGCGGACGCTTAATTTTTTCGCTTACAGCCAGGCCAGCAGCCCGTTGTCCTGAAGATAGCGGTCGTGATATTCGCAGTAGTATTCAAGGTAGTCCGTCAGCTTGTAGGGGTCCACCGAGGGCAGCTGCTCGGAAAGAGCCTCCGTCATGTAATCAAAGGCGTCGTCATCGTCGTATGTGCCGTCGCGGAATTCATCGTTTTCGTCCAGTATTCCCGCTTTTTTCATATATTCAAGCTCGGCTGCAAAGGCCAGAGTGATTATCCGGGACATCAGGCGCGCGTCCGTTTTCACTCCGTCCTCCGTCATTGCAGCCAGAATTGCGCTTTTTGCTTCCTCGTCAAAGCCCGTCATTATGGGTATTCCTCCATGAAAAAGTGTTTGCCGCATTTTTGCAGCCCGTGAATTTTATCACAGATTCATAACTATATCAAGGAAATATTGCGTGCCGAGCAAGGTTTTTTTGCATCGGATTCCGGCAGCCCTTTGCACCGTGCCGCACGCTTGCCGGAAGGACCAGCCGCTGCGCCGTTATGCCGCCCTTTCGGCGCTGCATCGCGCGTCAACCCCCGCCTTCGGGCTTGTCCTTGCCGTCAAAGCGTATAACTGGAAGGTCCCAGCGGAAACGGGAGGCCAGCACCCTTATGGTTATAACCGCGCTGAGCGACAGCACGATAACGGCCCACTGCGGCAGAATTTCGTAAAGTGCGCAGTAAAGCGCGCTGCCCGCAATGGCCGCCACGGCATATATGCGCTTGCGGAAAACAAGGGGAGGCACCGCCACCGCCGTATCCCGCATTATACCGCCCCCCACGGCGGTAAGAGTGCCTATGAACACCGCCATTATAAAATCGGGGCGCACGCTCAGGCTGGCCTTGCTGCCCAGCACCGCAAATATTCCCAGCCCCGCCGCGTCGGCTATGTTTATAAAGCCCTCAAAGCGCGCAAGGGTGCGCTTTCCCTTTTTTGTAATGCATATAACGGCGGCAAACAGTACCGTTGCGGCAAGGCACACCGCAATGTACAGCGGGTCGGAAAACACCGCCGGCGGAGTCTGCCCCAGCAGCAGATCCCGAAGCACGCCGCCCCCCGCCGCCGTGGTAAGGGCAAGCACAAGCAGCCCGAAAATATCCAGCCCGTGCTCCATTGCCGCCGCCGCGCCCGAAAGCGCAAAGGCGGCGCCCCCTATAAGCTCAAGAATGCGTATCCACTGCGTCATGTCATATCACCGCTTTATGCCTTCATTATAAACCTGCACGCCCGGTCGGGGTCTTCTACGGAGTGCGGCCAATGCCCGCCCCCGGGCTTGAGCAGCGTCAGTATATCGCCGCCCCGGTGATGCATAAAGTCCGCCAGCCTTTTGCCGTTGTCTTCATAGGGCACCGTGGTGTCGGCAAGCCCCGCCACCAGCAGCACACGGAAACGGGACAGCTCCTCAAGGTGCGCAAGCGGGCCGTCGTTAAAGTCCTGCGCCGTTTCCTCCGTAAGGCCGTAGCATTCCAGGCACTGCCGCGCCTCAAGGGCAAACTCCGCCTTATTTTTTTCGGTGGAGGGCAAAAGACACAGCGGCCAGGAGCGTATGTCCATCACCGGCGCATCCAGATACAGCGAGCTTACATCGTTCGGATATTTTACCGCATAGTTGCAGGCGTACAGCCCCCCGCGCGAAAACCCGAATATATCGGCTTTTTCGCAAAGGGAGAACTCCTTAACGACAAAATCGTGCGCCCTTTTCATCTCAAGCACCGCCTGCGGGCAGCCGTACATATCGCTCAGGCAGTAATATACAATGGCATAGCCCTTTTCAAGCAAAGCTATATCCACGGCCGGAAAGGCGTCAAAAAATTCCGCCCGCCAAACCCACGGGCACACCTCCGCCCGCCTTTTTTCGGGCTGCACAATTATAAGCAGACGCCCGTTGTAATCGTAATTGCACTGCGTGCCGCCGTGATAATCTCCCGTATAAAGCGGAACCATAATAACCCCCGTTTTTTTATTATTGTTTTTGCGCTTTCCCGCGCTTTTTCACGCCGTTAATGCTTGAGGCATATTTAAGGAAATCGGCGCATTTAATACAATATAAAGCCTCACTGCTGCCTTGAGGCAAAGTATTCCTCCAGCAGCTTTGCCGCATATGCCACAAAGGCGGTGCAGGGGCGGGCGGCATAATACCGCGCGGTGCGCTCATCGGGCTGCGGCGTGCTTGTTATGCCCTTTACGCTCTTTAGCAGCTCTCCGCAGTTCAGGCTGCGGAATTCTTCCTCAAAGCGGTCGGTATACCTGCGTACCACGGCATACACATCCCCTTTTTCCTTGGGCGAGGAGGCCCGCATGGAAAGGGATATCACCATGCCTATGCCGCTTACCGCTCCGCAAAGGTTGCGCGTGCGCGCAAAGCCGCCGCCGAAGGCCGCGCTCATATCAAGCAGCAGCTCCTTATCCATGCCCAATTCCTGCGCAAATGCGCCGCAGACCGACTGGGCGCAGTTATAGCCCTGTAAGAACAGCTCGGCAGCCTCTGTCTGTTTTTCTGTCATCAGTAATATACCTCCATAAGAGTAAGTCCCTGCGGTTCGGCGGTAAAGCCGGCGTCGGTGCGCCTGCCCGAAAGCAGAGCGCGGCTCACCTGCTCCGGCTCCATGCGTCCGTTGCCCACGCTTAAAAGCGTACCGGCAATTATCCGCACCATATTGTATAAAAAGCCCTCTCCGGTAACGGTAAAATATATCATTGAGCCCGGCTGGCCTGTAATCTCCACGCTTTTTACCGTGCGCACCGTTGTGCGGGTCTGCGCGCCGGAGGCACAGAAGGCGGCAAAATCGTGCCTTCCCTCAAGCAGTGCGGCGGCGCGGCGCATGGGCTCAAGCTCCAGCCGGTAGGGAAAGTGCATGCAGCGATCCCGCTCCAGCGCCGTCATCTGCGGCGCGTTCCATACGGCATAGCGGTAGGTTTTGCCCTTGGCGTCAAAGCGGGCGTGGAAGCCTTCGCACCGGCAGGCGGAAACCATGCGTATGTCCCGCGGCAGCGCACGGTTAAAAACAAAGGGCAGCTTTTCCGCGGGAACGCTTGTTTCAATGTCAAAATGCACCGGCATGGCCAGCGCGTGCACTCCCGCGTCGGTGCGCCCCGCGCTCTGCACCGGTATGCGGTGTCCGCACAGGGAAAAAAGCACCTTCTCCAGCTCGCCCTGAATACTGGGCGCGTTTTTCTGAAGCTGCCACCCGCCGTATGCCGTGCCGTCATAGGTGACTATGGCCTTTATCCTCACGCTGCTCCCTCCCTTGCCGCCGTTTTATTTTTTTATTCGTTTTTTGCCCGTTTTTACAGCGTTTTTTAACGGTTTTTTTGCTGTTTTTTTACGGTTTTTGCGCACTTTTTATCGTTTTTGCATGCTTGCCACGGCGCCGTCAGTGCGGGCAAAAGCGGCACGGCGGGCCAGGCTTCCGTCTTAAAAGGGCTGCAAACGGCCGCCGTCCGTGAGGGCAAAACGGGCTATATCCCCAGTAAATAGGGCATATGCACCGAAATATACGCCGAATCAAACGCCACCGCCGCTATAAGCAAAGCAAAGGCCGCAAGCCCTATTGCGTCGCGGCGCGTAAAGCGCAGCACATGCAGGCGCGTGCGCCCCTCGCCGCCGTGATAGCACCGCACCTCCATGGCCATTGCCAGCTCCTCGGCCCGGCGGAAGGCAGAGACGAAAAGCGGCACCAGCAGGGGGATTACGGACTTTGCACGCTTTATCAGCCCGCCTTCGTCAAAGGAGGCGCCGCGGGCGGACTGCGCCTTCATTATGCGGTCGGCCTCCTCCATAAGGGTGGGAATAAACCGCAGCGCAATGGTCATCATCATGGCCACCTCGTGGGCGGGAAAATGCAGCTTTGCAAACGGGGAAAGCAGCCTTTCCATGCCGTCGGTAAGCGCGATGGGCGCGGTGGTAAGGGTCAAAAGCGAGGCGCCGGTTATAAGCATTATAAGGCGCAGTGCCATAAATACCGCGCGCACCAGCCCTTCGCGGGTAAGGCGGAATATCCACAGGCGGAAGTATTCCGTTTGCCCGCCCGAAAGCAGGGCGTTGAAAACAAAGGTTATGCCCAACAGCACATATATCGCCTTAAGCCCGCGCAGCAGCACCTTAAGCGGTATGCGGGAGGCGGCCACGGCGACAGTGAGGAAGGCAAGCAGCACAAAAAGCCCTATATAGGTTTTTACAAAAAAGGCGGCGATTATATAGGCAAGCACCGCAAGTATCTTGAAGCGGGGATCCAGCTTGTGCACGAAGGAATCGGCAGGGTAATACTGCCCTATGGTTATGTCGCGGAGCATCCTGCCACCCCCTTTGAAAGCAGATATTCCAGCATTTCCTGCCGGGTTATTATGTTTTTGGGCACATCCATGCCGCGGCGGCGCAGCTCGTCGGCAAGCAGGGTGACCTGCGGCACATCAAGCCCCAGGGAATGCATTTTTTCGCTTTGGGAAAACACCTCGTGAGGGGTGCCGTCCAACGCCACCCCGCCCCGGTGCATTACTATTACGCGGTCGGCAATATCGGCGACATCATCCATATTGTGGGATACCAGCACCACCGTGGCGCCGCTGTGCCGGCGGTAGTTTTCCACAAGGGCAAGTATTTCACGGCGGCCCATCGGGTCAAGCCCGGCAATGGGCTCGTCCAGCACCAGCACCTCGGGGCGCATGGACAGCACTCCGGCAATGGCCGCGCGGCGCTTCTGTCCGCCGGAGAGGTCAAAGGGGCTGGCCTCCAGAACGCTTTCGGGCAGACCCACCAGCCTTACGGCTTCCTTTACCCGCAGCTCGATCTCTTCGGCAGAAAGCCCGAGATTTTTCGGGCCGAACGCCACATCCTTTGCCACGGTTTCCTCAAAAAGCTGATATTCGGGATACTGGAATACCAAACCTACGCGGCGGCGCAGCTCCTTAAGGGGCACCTTTTTTGCGGTGAGGTCTATGCCCTGCACCGTTATGGACCCGCTTGTGGGGCGGATAAGGCCGTTGAGATGCTGTATAAGGGTGGATTTTCCGCTGCCGGTATGGCCTATGAGGGCCACATACTGGCCGTCGGGTATCTCAAGGGTGACATCGTGCAGCGCCCGGTACTCAAAGGGCGTGCCGGGGGAATATATATATCCAAGGTCTTTGATAATTACGGACATATTGTACAGGCTGACTCCTTAGGTAAAAATCTTTTAACAAATACAAAATACATACGAAAAACGGATTTTACGCATTTTTGCCGAAAACGGCGGAAAAAACGCAAAGCCCGGCTTACTGCGGACATATGCAGTCGGCAAGCTCCTTTATTGTGAGGATATCCGTCGGGATATCGGCACCGAAGCGGATAAGGTCGTGCGCCAGCGCCGTCATCTGCGGAACATCAAGGGAGAGGCTGCGCAGCTGCTCCTGACGGGAAAACACCTCTCTGGGGGTGCCCTGAAGCAGGATGCGGCCCTCCGACATAACTATAAGGCGGTCGGCGGAGACGGTTTCCTCCATAAAATGGGTTATGTGAACTATTGTCATGCCGTCCCTGCGCAGCTGCTTCACGCTTTTCATGACCTCGGCGCGCCCGGAGGGGTCCAGCATGGCCGTGGGCTCGTCAAGAATGAGTATTTCCGGGCGCATGGCCAGAATGCCGGCTATTGCAATGCGCTGCTTTTGACCGCCGGAGAGCTTGTGGGGAGCGCTTTTGCGGAATTCCGACATGCCCACGGCGGCAAGAACCTCGTCTATGCGGCGGTTCATTTCGGGGGCGGGCACGCCGAGGTTTTCCATTCCGAAGGCTATATCGTCCTCCACGACGGTGGCGACAAGCTGGTTGTCGGGATTCTGGAACACCATGCCTGCGCGCTGGCGGATATTAAAGGCGCTCTCCGGGTCGGCGGTGTCCATGCCGCAGATCTCCACCCGCCCCTCGCTTGGCAGAAAAAGGCCGCCCAGCACCTTTGCAAGGGTGGATTTTCCGCTGCCGTTATGCCCCAGTATGCAAAGAAATTCGCCCTCTTTCACGGTGAGGTCTATGCCGCGGAGAATACTGTCACCGCTGTCCTCATAGGTATAATGAACATTTTCCGCCTTTATAATATCCATGACCGTCCTCGTTTTCCGCCGCAAGGCGGAGCTACCTCCGTTATTTCCTCATTATGCCGAATATCGGCCGCAGAAATGCGGCTTTTTGATATTTTATTATACAACATTGTTGCGGATATGAAAAGCGTTTGTTGCCCCTGCGGGCTTTGCATCGCGGGGCTTCCGGGCGTCGCGGCAGGGTAAAGACTTCGCTTTTATTGCTAAGTAACCGAATTCGACAAAAAAAGCAAACGAAATTAACATAATTTAACAATAATCTGTTAAATTTCCTATTGCATTATACCATATATTGTGCTATTATACCCTCACAAAGAAAGATTTGCCAATATATGGCTATATCGAAAGGGGTTTATCAGTATGGAACAACAAAAGACCAGGGTTCTCATTGTAGATGACAACGGACAGGTTCGCAGTGCGCTCAGAGAGATATTTCAGGGGCAGGAGGATGTAAGCGTGGTCGGAGAGGCCTGCGACGGCACCCAGGCGCTGTGCATGATAGAACAGCTGTCGCCGGATGTGGTTCTTCTTGATGTTGTAATGCCAAAGCTGGATGGCTTCGGGGTGCTGGAAAAGGCGGCGGGCAAAAGCGGCGCGCCGGCGTTTATAATGATATCGGCACTGGTACAGGAGGCCTTTGTTCTGCGTGCGGTGGAGCTTGGGGCCACATTTTTTCTTGCAAAGCCCTTTGATGCGCAATCGGTGCGCAACAGGGTGCGGGACTGCATAGCGTTAAAGGAGGGGCGGCACATAGAGCCGCGGTCAAGGACGGTGGTGCGTATGGGAGAAAAGAGCGTGGATGAGCGCATAAGCACTATGTTTATAACCATGGGAATACCAGCGCATATAAAGGGCTATACATTTTTAAGGGAAGCGGTAAAGATGGTGATGGGCAACCCGGATATAATAAACCGCATAACCAAGGAGCTGTATCCGGGGATAGCGCGGACATATGACACCAGTGCCTCCAAGGTGGAGCGGGCAATACGCCATGCAATAGAGGTAGCCTGGACGCGGGGCAAGATAGAAAACATAAACGATATATTCGGCTATAATGTGTATACCCGCAACGACAAGCCCACAAACGGCGAATTCATCGCCCTGATTGCGGATAAGCTGATGCTGGAAAACGCGGCGTAGCCTCTTTTTGGGAAAATACCGGGCGTGCTTCACGGCGCATGCGCCCGCCGTGCCGCGAGGGCTGCCGGAGCGTGCGGAGGGTTACCGACGGAAACGGTTTTTGTTTCGGTCGGTATTTTTTTGCAAAGCAAAGAAAGGTGTGCACAAAGCGGGTTATCCACAGCCGGAAGGAGTATTTTTTCGGTGTGGATAAGTTGTTTCACCGGAGTTATTGACAGATAATTGCCAATATATCCGCAATTGTGGGTAAGTCTGTGGGAACTGTGGATAACTTTTTAACAGCGTAATTCACAGTTTATTAACAGTATAAGGGACAATTATCCTCAAGGCGGAGTGCGGAAAACAACGGGGGCAAGGCGTCCGGGAAAGCCGCGCTGTAAAGCCTCGCGCCGCAAAAAGTGATATTGTTGGCTAAAGCTCACAATGATATTATATTCGCATCTCACCCTCGCCAAGCGAATATCACAGGGCGGAAAGGCGAATATCACTGCGCAGCAATATCGCTCGCCGTAAGGCGAATATAACAAAAAAGCAATTGCAAAATGCAATTGCTTCAGTCTGTCGAAAAAGCCCAGTTTGCTGGGCTTTTTCGCATATATATGGTA
>ERZ1034917.435-NODE-435-length-38445-cov-17.208674_pt1 | contig 38445 bp, 32 predicted proteins | sample MGYA00520605_ERZ1034917 | MGnify/ENA primary metagenome ERZ1034917 (study PRJEB33766, sample SAMN09781784) | gut metagenome | biome: gut microbiome | host: Homo sapiens | place: Madagascar | study: EMG produced TPA metagenomics assembly of the PRJNA485056 data... | reverse complement strand
TATACCATATATATGCGAAAAAGCCCAGCAAACTGGGCTTTTTCGACAGACTGAACCACCCGCTATGCGGGTGGATATTTATTTTGAGATCAATTTGAGAAGAAAATGCGCTTAACCATTAAGCAAAAAAGGATTTTTGAATTTTTTGAAGAATATTGAATAAGGCCTGCCGCATAAGAAAACGGTACAATCGGGCAGGAGCGTCGGAAAGCGGGTGAAATATTTGACTTTGCGTGAAGAACTTGAGAACAGAGAACGGCAGTGGCTGGCACCGGCGGCAAAGCTGAGTGCGGAATCGGAAGGACGCAGGTTTCCTATCGGCAAATGTGATCTGCGAACGGATTTTCAAAGGGACAGGGACAGAATAATTCACTGCAAGAGCTTTAGAAGGCTTAAGCATAAAACGCAGGTTTTTCTTTCCCCGAACGGCGACCATTACCGTACAAGACTTACGCACACTCTTGAGGTCAGTCAGGTTGCAAGAACTATTTCGCGCTGCCTGCGTCTTAATGAGGACCTTACGGAGGCCATAGCGCTTGGGCACGATCTTGGACATACCCCCTTCGGGCATGCGGGGGAAAGAGCGCTGCGAGAGTGCATGAGCCGCGGCTTTTCTCATAATGAGCAGAGCCTGAGAGTGGTGGATATATTGGAACCGCTTAATCTTACCTATGAAGTAAGAAACGGCATACTGTGCCATACGGGAGAGGACAAATGCGCGGATACTTTAGAGGGCAGAGTTGTGCGTGTTGCCGACCGCATTGCGTATATAAACCATGATATAGACGACGCGCTCAGAGCCGGGGTTATAACACAGGAAGAATTGCCGGCTGATATTCTGCGCCTGCTTGGAGAAACTCACGGGCAAAGGATTGATACTCTTATAAGAGATGTTATACATAACAGCGGGGAGGATATTGCCATGTCGGAGGAAATCGGCGGGGCAATGTACAGACTGCGCGAGTTTATGTTTGAAAATGTATACAGCCAGAAAAGCGCGGCGAAAAAGGAAGAAGCAAAGGCTGAGGATACAATAAAGAGGCTGTTTGAGTATTATTACAGCCATACGGATATGCTGCCAAAGGATCTTATAGCGCTGGAAAGCGATAAAGAACAGCTGGTATGCGATTATATTGCGGGTATGACGGACAGATATGCCATAGAGGAATATATTGCCCTGTTTGTGCCGGCTCAATGGGGCGGCAAATAATGCCCGGTCTGAGCATTTGAAAATTGCATGGTGCATTAAACACTTATATAAACACTTATCGGAGATTTGATGTTTGGTTAAAAGACTGCGTGTGAATTTGCAATTCGTGATTTTTATGCAAGGAAAAACGGGAGGAATGTCGAATATAATCAATTGCGTCTTTTCGGGAAGACTGTATAATTCTTTGAAAAACCGGGAATAAAGGAGGGAACGATGGGGAATGGCTATGATACCTCAGTCCTTTTTGGATGAACTGGCATCCAGAGTGGATATCGTGGATGTGATAAGCGATTATGTTACCCTGAAGGGGTCGGGCAGATCGGGCTTTGTAGGTCTATGCCCTTTTCATCGCGAAAAAACTCCGTCTTTTTCAGTAAGCCCGGATAAGCAGCTGTTTTACTGCTTCGGCTGCCATGAATCCGGCAATGTTTTCAATTTTATAATGAAGATTGAAAACCTCGGTTTTTATGACAGCGTAAAATTGTTGGCGGAACGCGCCGGTATGCAGCTGCCGCAGGGGCAGGAAGGTGAGCGGGGCATAGGAAAAGAAAAGAAGGAACGCTTGCTGGAAGCCAATCGTATTGCGGCGAGATTTTATCACGATACTCTGTATACTCCGGACGGAGCGGAGGGTCTTGCATATTTACGCAGCAGAGGGTTGAGCGATGCCCACATAAAACGGTTCGGCCTGGGATATGCGCCGGGTGATTATGATGCGTTGTGCAAATGTCTGAAGGAAAAGGGATATACTGCGGGTGAGATAATCGAGGTGGGGCTTGGAGCCGCTTCGGATCGCGGAGTAAGAGATTTTTTCAGAAACCGTGTGATGTTTCCGATAATCAACATATACGGGCAGGTGATAGCCTTCGGCGGCCGCGTTATGGATAAAACCGAGCCGAAATATCTCAACACCGGGGATACGCCTGTTTTCAATAAAAGAAAGAACCTTTACGGTATAAATATAATCAAAAAAAACGGCAGTAAGAAAGCGATTCTCTGTGAAGGCTACATGGATGTTATCGCGCTTAACATAAACGGCTTTGATTATGCGGTTGCCTCTCTGGGAACGGCACTGACAAGAGACCAAATAAAGCTGCTGCGAAGACTGGCATCGGAGATATACATTTCATACGATGGGGACCGTGCGGGCGTGAACGCTACAAAGCGCGCAATAGAGATAACCCGTCAGGAAAAAATAAAAGCACGGGTGATTGCGCTCAAGGACGGCAAGGACCCGGATGAATATATGCGGGATTACGGTCCGCAGGCATATTCGGATGCCATGAACGAGGCGCAGTGGGGGGCGGACTATCTAATTAACGGCGAGCTTTCACGCCCGGCGCAGACGGATGAAGATAAAGCGCGCATTGCATTCAGCGCTTCGCAGTATGCAAGGGCCAATGCCTTTGATACTTTGGAGCTTGAGATGTATTTGCGCAGGATAAGTAATTCCACGGGGTACTCGCTTGAAGCGCTTTACCGCAATGTGGGAGTGGAAAGCAATGCGGGGATTCGAAGCCTTACGCAGGAAACGGTGGCTCCGGAGCAGATCAAAAAGGAACCCGTAAGCAGAGGAAGCGCGCCGGCAACTGAGCGCCTGCTGCTCAGACTGCTGTGCGAGCATCCGTTTTTATGTAAGGCTGCCGTACAGGATGACTTGGCGGCAATGTTTTCCGAGGGGTTCAGAAAAGAACTTCTTGGCGATATTATTGGTGCTGTTAATGCGGGAGAAAAGCCGAATGCGCAGAGTCTTGCCATGAAATATGTGGAAGACGGCGATAAAAGCAAGGAAATAGGCGCGGTATTTGTTGACGGCACGGATTTTGTTGATCCTTCCGCTTATTACCGACAGTGCATTACCACGCTGAGAAAAGATGCGCTTATTAAGGCCAGAGCAGAAGCCAAAGAGCGGCTTGATGCATATGTGCGTCAGGAGCTGTTTTTAGAGGACGATGAGCTTAGGGCGCTTGTAAGAACCATAGAAGAGCTGGACGGGCGCATTAAGGCATTAAAGATGGAAGAAACATAACGGACAGCGTGAAAAAATGTAAAAGAACCGCTGCATAAGCAATTGGCGGATAAGATATAAGCAAAACAGAAAAGGTACATAGGAGGACAGTTGATGTCGGATAATTTAAAAAACAAGGCGGATGAAATGCAGGAAATCGCAAAACAGAGGGAAAATGTTTCCGTTGCGGAAACGGTAAATCCGGAGGAACAGAGAAAAATCGCGGAAACGGAAAAGTTAAAAAGCGATGCCGATTTTGTTGAACAGCTGAGAAAGAAAAATGTTTCACCCAAGGTGGTAAGCGGAAGAAAGAAGCAGGCTGCCGCAAGCAAAAAACAGCCGGATAAAAAAACGGCTGAAATCCCGGTGAAGGATGCGTCTGCACAAAAGAATGACGGCGTGCCGGCAATACAGATCGAAAATCCGGGGATCGCGCCGAATTTATCACAGGAGATAAATCGCCGTGTTGCGGAGATGCGGGAAAAGCTGATATCGGGCAGCCTTAAGAGCACTCTTACCTATTCGGAAGTCATAGATATGTTTGACGACATTGAATATGACCTGGAAACAAGTGAGGCAATATACGATCTTCTTGAAAAGAACGGCTTCAAGGTGGTAAGCGATGCCTTGCCCGACGCTGATCTTGACAACATTATGCAGGAGATCAATGCAGAGAACCCGTCGCTTGCCGCCATTGCGGATTCCATTGCGATTGATGACCCCGTACGCATGTATCTTAAGGAAATGGGGCGTATTCCGCTGCTTACCGGCGAGGAGGAAAAACGCATTGCGTCCGCCATTGCAGCCGGCGATGATTCCGCAAGGAAAGAGCTTACGGAGGCAAACCTTCGCCTGGTTGTAAGTATTGCCAAACGGTATGTCGGACGCGGAATGTTGTTTCTTGACCTTATTCAGGAAGGCAACATGGGCCTTATCAAGGCAGTGGAAAAGTTTGATTATACAAAGGGATATAAATTCTCCACTTATGCAACATGGTGGATCAGACAGGCTATAACACGCGCCATAGCCGATCAGGCAAGAACCATACGAATACCCGTGCATATGGTGGAAACCATAAACAAGTTGTCAAGAGTAAAAAGACAGCTGGTGCAGGAACTGGGAAGGGATCCGCAGCCTGATGAAATTGCAAAGGAAATGGGCGTTTCCGTAGAAAAGGTGCGCGAGATAATGAAAATAGCACAGGAGCCGGTATCGCTTGAAACCCCTATCGGAGAGGAAGAGGATAGCCATTTGGGCGATTTTATCCCGGATGATGAAATGCCTGCGCCGGTTGAAGCCGCTACTTCCACTATGCTGAATGAACAGCTGATGGATGTGCTTTCTTCGCTTACTCCACGCGAAGAAAAGGTGCTGCGGCTTCGCTTTGGTATAGATGACGGCAGACAGCGCACATTGGAGGAGGTAGGCAAGGAATTTAATGTTACGCGTGAGCGTATACGCCAGATAGAGGCAAAGGCCCTGAGAAAGCTGCGCCATCCCAGCCGTTCCAGAAGACTGAAGGATTTTCTGGAATGATTCGCTTAACGCCGCGGCAGCAGAAAATTGCCGCCTATATACCGAAATGCGCGTGCGTTGCCGATATCGGCTGTGACCACGGAAGGCTGGGGGCGTACCTGCTTCAAAGCGGCAAGTGCAAAAAGGTTATCGCCTGCGATATAAGCGCGCCCTCTCTTGAGAAGGCGCGCATGCTTGCGGTTCGATTAGGCCTTGAAGGCTGCGAAACAAGGCTTGCTGACGGTATGCTCGGATTAAAGGAAAATGAGGCGGACTGTGCTGTTATTGCCGGCATGGGTGGACTCACGATAGCGAACATCCTTAAAGCCGCCGTATACAAGCCGGAAATTATTATAGCGCAGCCAATGAACGGGGTGACATTGCTGAAACAGACCTTGCCTGAGCTTGGATATATGCTTTTGGATGAATGTATCGCCGCAGAGGGCAGGAGAATGTATCAGGTGCAATTATTGGGTCGGGGATTGTCCGAGCTGTCGGAAATAGAATTGCTGCTGCCGATGAAAGCCATTGTACGGCAGGATGACGAATGCAGGGCATTCATAGACAGCAGGATTTCATTATTGACTGATGCGGCGTCTGCTGCGGGGCAAGGTGACGAATTGAGAAGGCAGCTGAATTTGCTTCGGGAGGTTAAGTGGTGGTAAACTCGGAAAGGATTACAGAAAATAATTCTAACGGCAATCAGGCAACGGCGGGCGAAATAGCTGCGTTGATAGAGGAAATTGCCCCGGTTAGCATACAGATGTCCTTTGATAACAGCGGATTTTTGGTGGGCAGCAGAGAATCAAAGGTAAACCGTGTCATGCTTGCGCTTGAAGTAAGCGATGATGTAATTAAGGATGCGATAAAGCAAGAGTGTCAGATGATAATTACCCACCATCCGCTGATTTTTCACGCAGAAAAGAGTGTAACGGCGGATACATACCAGGGCAAATTGCTTTTGCGGCTTATTTCTTCGGGTATTGCGCTTTACAGCAGCCATACGCCGCTTGATGCGGCGCCCGGCGGCTGCAATGATGTGCTTTGCGATATGCTCGGTCTTAAGAATGTTCACGGAATTGTACCGCTTGGCCGCAGCGGCGAGAGGGAATATTTTTGTGCAAGAGTGGGCAGTGTTGATGCAACGGTGCAGGAGCTTGCGCTTACTGCATGTAAAGGACTTGGCGCAGATCGGGTATCGGTTGTTGACTGCGGTAAAAGAATACGCAGACTGGCGGTATGCAGCGGCTCAGGCGGCGGTATTCTTAATGAGTGCATTGCGGCGGGGGCTGATGCGCTGCTTACCGGCGAGCTTTCGCATCATGAGGCGCTGGCGCTGCGTGAAGCCGGTATTTCGGCAATAATATGCGGTCATTATCAAACAGAGGTGCCGGTACTTACTAGCCTACTTGGGCATTTACAAAAACGCATTAATGTGTTAAAATATAATACCGATGCGGTTATAACAAGTGTTGTAACCGATCCGTATTGCGTATATACGCTTGGAGGTGTAAATATTGATCGATAAAATTAAGCAGCTGCTTGATTATCAGGCGGTTGATTACGAAAGTGAAAAAGTAGAAAAGGCGGTTATCAACTGTGAAGAGCGCCGTGCGGCAGTGCAGATGAAGAAGAAATTCGAAGCGATAATGGAAAACCGCAAAAAGCTGATTGCCATGCTGGAAAAGCTTAAAAACGAGCTGGCATCGGTGGAAGCGAAATGCACCGAACTTTCGGCACAGACTGCCCAGTGTCAGAAAGAGATTCAAAACGACGGCGAGGATATAGATAAAGTAGAAAATGATCTCAAACGCCTCCGCAGGATTACCGATGCTACCGCAGAGCTTGGCGAACAGATAAAGCAGATTATAATTCGTTCGCAAAAGGCTGATAAGATGCTTTCGGAACAAACGGCAAATGCCAATGCTGCGCGCGACCAATATCAGGCCTGCAAGCAGAAATACGACGAGAGGCTGAAGCAGGAGATGCCGGCTATTGAGGCTGCTAAGGCAAGACGGGCTGAGGCGGCGAAAAATGTCGATCCGGAATTGCTGAAAAAGTACAATGCCTTAAGGGCAAATAAACAGGTTCCCACGGCAAGATTGCAGGGCTCAACATGTACGGGATGCAATATGATGCTGCCTAGCGCTATTGTAAGCAGGGTAGCGGCAGAAAAAGAAATAGTGGAATGTGAAAACTGTTCAAGGATCCTGTATATCTGAGATTCAGCGTATGCAAGCCGTATTTCGCATTGCTTTTGATTTGACTTGCGAAAAGCGGCGCTTAAATATGATAATTATCGAGCGGGCTGAATGACCGCGGTGTAAATACGAGGAAAGTCCGAGCTCCACAGGACAGGGTGCCGGGTAATACCCGGTGGAGGCGACTCCAAGGAAAGTGCAACAGAAATATACCGCCGCAGCAATGCGGTAAGGATGGAAAGGCGAGGTAAGAGCTCACCGGCCCTCGGGAGACCGAGAGGCCCTGTAAACCCCACCCGGAGCAAGATTGATAGTGAGATGTTAACGGCGGTCCGTCGGTCTCCGTGTAATCGCTTAAGCCCATTTGGCAACTATGGGAATAGATAGATGGTCATTTTTAACAGAACTCGGCTTACAGGCCCGACTCGATATTATTTTTTATTGATTATTAAAAGACGGCGAAGAATAATCGCCGTCTTTTAATATTAAATATTTGTTTATTGCGGGTAATCGGGTCAGTGCCAAAGCAGCAGAGTTATAACCCTTATAAGCGGAGCCAATACTATGGAAACAACGCTCAGCAGCTTTATAAGTATATTTATTGAAGGGCCTGATGTATCCTTAAACGGATCGCCCACCGTATCGCCCACAACGGCAGCTTTGTGATTGCTGCTGCCTTTTCCGCCGAATTCTCCGGATTCGATATATTTTTTTGCATTATCCCATGCGCCGCCGCTGTTGCTCATCATAGTGGCAAGACAAAAGCCTGATGCGGCAGCACCTGCAAGCATACCGGCAATTCCGTCAAAGTCCAGCAATATGCCAACCAGCAGCGGTGCAATGATTGCCACAAGCGCGGGGAATATCATTTCTTTTTGGGAGGAGCGCGTGCATATGTCAACGCAGGCTTCATAATCCGGCTGAACTTCACCTGTCATCAAGCCTTTTATTTCGCGAAACTGCCGGCGCACTTCCGTAACTATGCGCCCGGCGGCCCTTCCGACAGCCTGCATTGTGATGGCGGAAAAAAGGAAGGGAAGCATGACCCCTACAAATAAGCCTATAAGCACTTTCGGGTTGAGGATGCTCAAATCAAAATCATAACCAAGCTGCATGACAGTGCTGCGGAAGGCCGCAATAAGCGTTATAGCGGTAAGGGCAGCGGAGCCTATTGCAAAGCCTTTTCCGGTAGCGGCGGTGGTGTTGCCCAGGCTGTCAAGAGCATCGGTTCGCTTGCGTACAATGGGATCCTGACCTGTCATTTCCGCAATACCTCCGGCATTGTCGGCAACGGGTCCGTATGCATCGGTTGACAAGGTTATGCCCAGGGTGGAAAGCATGCCCACGGCGGCAATTCCTACGCCGTAGAGGCCGAGAGAAGGATTGGCTGCGCCTCCTGCAAGGAAGTAGCTTCCGGCGATTGCTGCGCCGACGGTTATAACGGATGCCAATGTTGAACGCATACCCAGTGCAAGCCCGTCAATTATTACGGTGGCGCTTCCCGTGTCGGAGGATTTTGCCAAACGCTTGGTGGGTTTATAGCTGTCCGATGTGAAATACTCGGTTATTACGCCCATTATTGCCCCGGCGGCAAGACCGAAAAGCACCGAACCGTACAGCCCCCATGGGCTTACCGCTGTGCCGTCACCGTTACCCGTTCCGAGAACCAGGTGAATTATTGCACCGGATGCAAGTGCCATTATGCCGGTTGCGGCATACACGCCGCGCCGGAGTGACGAAAGAAGGGAGCGCTGCGAAGCGTTTTCGCCGGTTCGCACAAAAAATGTTCCTATTATGGAGGCAAGCACTCCGGCTACCGCTATTAAAAACGGTATTATAAAGCCGCGCTCGCCCATACCTGCAAATGCTCCCAGAGCGCTTGCCGAAAGGACGGAGCCTACATAGGATTCGTAGAGGTCGGCTCCCATTCCGGCAACATCGCCGACATTGTCGCCGACATTATCGGCAATAACTGCGGGGTTGCGTACATCATCCTCCGGGATACCGGCTTCAACCTTTCCGCACAGATCGGCGCCTACATCTGCGGCCTTTGTAAAAATACCGCCGCCGACACGCGCAAACAGTGCCATGGAGGATGCGCCCATGCCGAAGCATATCATGGTGGAGGCAATCTGGTTTATATCAAGTCCTGCCAAATATTTAAGCCCCAAATACCACAGGCTTACATCAAGCAACCCAAGGCCCACAACACTCATGCCCATTACGGTGCCGCTTGAAAAGGCGGTGCGCAGGCCGGCGTTGAGGCTTTTGCAGCAGGCGCTGACAGTGCGGCCGTTGCTTGAGGTTGCAATGCGCATTCCTATAAAGCCTGCAAGCCCGGAAAAAAGTCCTCCGGTAAGGAAGGCAAACGGCGTATAGATATTTCCTGCGCCGCATAATGCAAGTACAAGCAGTAATATAAACACTGCGGCAAAGAATATCCCTACGCCGATATACTGCCGCCTAAGGAATGCATTGGCGGCTCGTCTGATTATTCCGGAAATTCTGCGGATATCGTCACCGCCCGGGTCGCTTTTTGACAGGCGTTTTGCCGTAAACAACGCAAACGCAAGGGCGATGAGTGCGGTCAGGGTAACAATGAACATCAAATCCATATTTCAACCCCCTTTGTTTGAATGCAGATGTGCCTAAGATGCGCTGCGGTCCGGTTTTTGAAGCGGTCAGGCGTAAAGCACACAATCTGCATCAAACCGATAGTTTACTATTGATAATATACAATACAACATTGCCCGTGTCAACTGATTATGATAATTTAGTGCTTGAAAACAACAAAATTCCGCCGTTTAACTGTTAATAACTAACAAGCGGTGTGGAAATATAACATAAATTTTATAACAATCATACAAAGTTAAAGTATGCAGCGGATAAAATGCTTGCTTTTACGGTGATTTTAGATGCGCAAGCTGTTACGGTATTAAAGGGTGTTTGTGTCGCCGTTTTCAGAGCGGATAAAAAAGCTGCGCGAGGCGGCAAGGGATACTGCATAACAAAATGCTTTGTGCTTTTACTATGCAGAATTCGCAGAATATGATATAATAAAATATCTTATTGTGTAAAAATAGCCTACATGGGACAAGGCAGTGAGGCTATTGCTGAGTTTTGCAGCATTACGGAGGTGTTCATTTGTTTCTTAAGAGATTGGAAGTTTACGGCTTCAAATCCTTTGCCGATAAAACGGAACTGGCTTTTACCAATGGTATTACGGCCATTGTCGGCCCGAACGGAAGCGGCAAGAGCAATGTCGGCGATGCGGTACGCTGGGTATTGGGAGAGCAAAGCGCCAAACAGCTTCGCGGCGGCAAGATGGAAGATATCATCTTCAACGGCACGGAGAAGCGGAAAAAGCTTTCTTTTTGCGAGGTTACATTGGTGTTTGACAATCAGGACCGCGCATTGCCCATCGATTATACCGAGGTGGCAATTACAAGAAGACTGTATCGCAGCGGAGAAAGCGAATATTGCATAAATCGCACGCCCTGCCGTTTGAAGGATGTTACGGAACTGCTTATGGATACCGGAATAGGTAAAGAAGGCTATTCGATTATCGGACAGGGAAAAATCGATAATATACTTTCAAATAAGGCGGAGGAACGCCGCAGCGTTTTTGAAGAAGCAGCCGGCATAATGAAGTATAAAACAAGAAAGCTGGAGGCGGAAAGAAGGCTGGAGCGGACAAGCGAAAACATGTCACGCCTTAATGATATACTCTCGGAACTTTCCGATCGCATTGGCCCATTGGAGCTGCAGTCACAGACAGCGCAGAAATATCTTGCCCTAAGAGAAGAGCTTCGCACGCTTGAGGTTAATTTTTATCTGTACCAATATGATATGGCGGCCAAGCGCAAAGAGGAAATCAAAGGCGCAATGGAAGCGGTAGAGGGCGAGTACGCCGAAAAGGAACGGCTTCGCGATGAACTTCAGACCGCGCAGGAGGGCTCGCGATCCGATGTTGAGAAGATAGAGGAGGAGCTGTCTCAGCTGCACGGGAGGATGCTTGCGCTTACTGCTCAGATAGAACAGGGGACGGGCCAGAACAAAATTTATTGTGAACGAGTGGAACACCTTAACCGCGAAGCGGAACGGCTGGAGCAGGAAAATGACGGCGCCGAAAAAACTATCCGTGAGCTTTCTTTGTCCGGCGGAAATAAGGAACTGATTGCCGAAAAAGAAAAAGAAGCTGGGCAGCTGAAGGCAGCGGCAGAGGCGGGACAAACCGAGCTGGACAATAAAGATGCGGCGCTTGAAACAGAAGAAAGAGAGCTTGAGAGGCTGCGCAGCGAGCTTATAGAGGCCATGAATCGCCTTAGCGGGGAACGGGTAAATGCCGGCAGGTGCGAAGCCATGAAAGCAAGCATTGCGGAGCGCATAGAGCAGATAAATGCTCAAAGCACGGTTCTTTCCGATGAGCTTGAGAGCATAGCTCAGGCGAGAAAGGATCGGCAGCAGGCGGGACAGGCTTTGGCGCAGGAATATGAGCGCCTGAGCGGAGCGCGGCAGCAGGCAAAAGCCTCGTTTGAAGAAATAACGCGCAAAAAAGAAACTCTTGCAGCCGAGGCGCAAAGAACGGCGGAGCAGCTTCAGGCGGCGGCGCAGAAGGCTTCGATGCTGCGTGAAATGAAAAGGGATTATGAGTCCTTCAACAATGCGGTAAAGCATCTGTTAACGGATTGTCAGAAAAATCCCGCGCTTGCCGAGTGTTCAAGAGGTGTCGTTGCGGAGCTTATTACCGTTCCCGAAAAATTTGAACGCGCGGTGGAGACGGCGCTGGGTGCGGCAGTGCAGAACATAGTAACGCCTACCGAGGAGGATGCCAAGCGGCTTATAGAATACTTGAAGAAATGCGGTTACGGGCGGGCTACTTTTTTACCGATGAGCGCAATAAAGGCGCGGCGTGCGGATAATGCTGAACGCGCGGCGCTGCGTGTGCCCGGCTGCTTCGGCATAGCCAGCGAGTTGATAAGCTTCGATAATCAGTATCGTGCGATTATGGAAAGTCTGCTTGGGCGCACTGTAATATGCGATAAGATGGACACCTGTATTTCCATCGCCCGCGCCTGCGGACACAGTCTAAAGCTTGTTACATTGGATGGCGATATAATAAATCCCGGCGGAAGCATGACGGGGGGAAGCCGTCAAAGCCGTCTGACATCGGTGCTGGGGCGCACTCGCGAGCTGGAAGAGGCGGAGCGTCTGCATGAAGAGCTGCTTGTTAAAAAAGAGAGCCTGCGCGCCCGGTCGGCAGAACTTGCGCAGCAGCTGCGGGCCGCATCCGAAACGCTTGAAGAGGCAAATGCTCAAATGCACAAAACAGAGGTGGAGATTGCAGCGGAAAACGAAAAGCTCAAGCGCCTTGACGGAGACAGAGATTCGCGCTTCAGATCTTTGGAAGACCTTGAAACGGAAAAAAAGCAGCATAACGATACTCTGCTTGATATTGAAGCGCAGCTTTCCGGTGCGGACGGCAAGGCGGAAGCACTGGAGGAGGATAATAAATCGGCACAGCGTACATTGTCGCAAAGAACTGCGGCATATAATGCCGAAAAGCTTGCGCGCGAAAAAACGGCGCAGGAGCTTACCGAACTCAAAGTGCGCATGACGGCGGCTTTTTCCGAGCTTGCGGCCATGCACTCCGATGCTCAGCGCGTAAATCGCGAAATTGAACGCCTTGCGGGAGTTAAAGAGCATAATATCGGCAAGATAAACGATTGCCGCAGACAGATAGAGGAGCTTGACCGCGAAAGTGTTGCGGGCGGCAAAATGGTGGAAAAACTGAAAAAGGAGCTTGAGCAGGTAAGCGGCCAGGGCGAAACGCTTGAAAAGAGCAAAAGTGAGCTGGCTGATATAAGCCAAGAGCGGCAGCGCCGAATGCGGGAGCTGGAAAAAGATATCGGCAATGCACAGGAGAAAAAGCATCGGTTTGAGCTGTCTTTGCAAAAGGTTGATGCCGATATATCCCTTATGGAACAAAGAGTGTGGGATGAGTACGAGCTTACATATACAAACGCGCTGCAAATGCGTATTCCGGATTTCCGTCCAAACGGCGTGCAGGGTGACATTACGCGCCTGCGCAAGGCAATCGGGGCATTGGGCAATGTAAATGTAAATGCTATTGAGGAGTATGCGGATACCAAGACCCGATATGAAGAGCTTACGCGCCAGCTTGAAGATCTGGAAAAGGCAGAACGAGATCTTAACAAAATCATTGTCGATATGATGAAAAAAATGGAGAGCCGTTTTGCGGAACAGTTTGCCGTAATAAATAAATATTTCGGCGAAACATTCAAAAAACTGTTCGGAGGAGGCCGCGCGGAACTCAGGCTGGAAAATGCCGGAGATGTTCTTGGAAGCGGAATTGATATTGTTGCGCAGCCGCCGGGAAAATCATTGCAGATGCTTTCCCTGCTTTCCGGAGGAGAACGGGCGCTTACGGCAATAGCCATACTTTTTGCCATGCTGCGCCTTAAGCCGACACCGTTTTGTATTCTTGACGAAATTGAAGCGGCACTTGATGAGGCTAATGTTTATAATTTTGCGGGATATTTAAGAGAATTCACGCAAAAAACGCAGTTTATTGTTATAACGCACAGAAAGCCGACAATGGAGGAGGCGGACTCTCTTTACGGCGTGGCCATGGAGGAAAAGGGAGTGTCGCGTATGGTTTCGGTGCGTCTTACCGATGTTGAGGCTTAAGCGGCAATAAAAACGAGGGTGTAACCCAAGACAAATATGCATAAAATACATAACCGGGAGGGGCATATGAGTTTTATAAACAAGGATAACAAGCAGGAGAATGCACAGAAGAAGCCGGGACTATTGGGGCGTATGGCACAGGGACTGCTGCGCACAAAAAGCGCATTGGGACAGAAAATCGGTGCGATGCTTGCCTATTATGACAAAATAGATGATGATTTTTTTGAAGAGCTTGAAGAAATACTTATCAGTTCGGATATGGGAGCGGCGGCGGCAGCGGAAATAACCGCGAAGGTAAGACAGCGCTGCAAAGCCGAAAAAATCAGCGATACTGCCCGGATATACGGCCTTTTGCGGGATAGTATATCTGAGATCATGCGTGCGGATAAAAATGCAGATAGCTACCCGTTGCTTATTCTTGTGGTCGGAGTAAACGGAGTGGGGAAAACAACGGCCATCGGTAAGCTTGCTTACAGATATTCACAAATGGGTAAAAGCGTGCTTCTGGCAGCCGGCGATACCTTCAGAGCGGCGGCGGCGGAACAGCTGGAAATATGGGCACAGCGCAGCGGCGCACAGGTCGTGCGCCACGGCGAGGGAGCGGACAGCGCTGCGGTGATTTTTGATGCGCTTTCGGCAGCTGCGGCGCGCGGTGTTGATGTATGCATATGCGATACTGCCGGACGGCTTCAAAACAAGAAAAATCTTATGGATGAGCTGGCTAAGGTGGGGCGAATAATTGCCAAGGGATGGCAGGGCGCAAAGGAAACCTATATTGTATTGGATGCTACCACCGGGCAGAATGCGCTTTCTCAGGTGAAGCTTTTTGATGAAGCGGTAAAGCTGGACGGCATAATTCTCACCAAGCTTGACGGCACGGCAAAGGGGGGCGTTGCTGTGGCGGTAAAGCAGGAATTCGGACTGAATGTCAGGTATGTCGGAATAGGTGAGGGCAAAGAGGATTTGATCGATTTTGATCCTGATGCCTATGCCGCAAATATAATCTGAATAATTTATTGTATCAGGGATTATATTGCGATATTAAAACAAAAACAGATCAGGAGGCGGTTTTGTGGAGATGCTGGGAAAAACAAGATGGATAATCCCGGACGGCTATATTTCCGGGAAATCGGGCAGCCAGACAAGTCACGACGCGGTGTGTGTTCTTAATTGCGGGCCTATTGATGCCCGGATTATACTTACCTTATATTTTGAAGATAAGGAACCCATAGAGCTTAGTGCCGTGTGCCCGGCGCAGAGAACTCACCATATAAGGATGGACCGTATTGCGCAGGGAAGCGTGCCGCGCGATACGCCGTATGCGATGTTGGTAACAAGCAACGTGCCGATAGTCGTGCAGTATTCGCGCATGGATACTTCGGCTGATGATACCGCGCTTATGACAACTATGGCGTTTCCCGTATAACGGAGCCGAAAGTGTAAAAAACTAAAAGCCGCCATTTCGGCGGCTTTTAATATAAGACAAAAATTACTTTATGTTGTCCGGCTTATCCTCAAGTACGAGGGGATAGTCGCCCAGGTGCTTCACCTTGAAGCCGTTGGCCTTGAATTCTTCATAGTTGAAAGCATCCAACTCGTCGCAAGCCAGCTTGTGGAACTCATAGAAGTTGTGCCACCACTCATATCCGTCGCCGAGATCGTGGTTCAGGAAGGCTTCGGCAATTTCGATGCCCATCTGAGGAGCAACATAGAAAGCGCCCATTGCGAGAACATTTACGCCGTTTCCGGTTATAGCGCGCAGCGCTGCAGGAACGGACTCAACAACGCCTGCGGCAACGCCGGGGCATTTGCTGGCGGCGATATGGATGCCCATACCGGTTCCGCAGAACAGCAGAGCACGGTCAAATTCCTTCTCGGTGATGGCTGCGCCTACGCGCAGACCGATGCGATGGAACATAAGGTCGGTATCGGTCTGGTCAGGAGAGGTAACACCGTAATCGGTGATTTCCCAGCCTTTTTTCTTAAGATGCGCTACAACGGCTTCCTTGAGCGGGAAACCGGCAAAATCTGCACCCACAACGAGCTGTTTGTTTTTGTAAGACTTCATAGCAGTAATTCCTTTCATGAAGATATTTTTCATGTATTTAGATTATCACATTTTCCGGCGTTTGTAAATAGTTTAATTGTAAATATCTAATTAAAATTGCGTATAAACCGATGCGATCGCATATGTTCCGTTACGGAGCGTCGTTCCTCATTGCGGTATGGATATCCCGGGAAGCACAGCCTACGGAACATAATGCGCCTAAACACGGCAATGGCGCCGGAGCATCATACATATCGGCATAAAAAAGAGCAGGTACCGGCCTTGCTCAAAGAAGAAGCATAAAAAATGAGTGTTCATAACTCAAATCCGTTATGAACACTCGATCTGGTGCGGATGACAGGACTTGAACCTGCATGAAATCGCTCTCACACGGACCTGAACCGTGCGCGTCTGCCAATTCCGCCACATCCGCAAATGGTGGTGGGGGATGGATTCGAACCATCGAAGTCAGAGACGGCAGATTTACAGTCTGCTCCCTTTGGCCGCTCGGGAACCCCACCGTATTAAATTTATAAATGGTGGTGGGGGATGGATTCGAACCATCGAAGTCAGAGACGGCAGATTTACAGTCTGCTCCCTTTGGCCGCTCGGGAACCCCACCATATTAAACTGTTTGGAGCTGGTGATGGGACTCGAACCCGCGACCTGCTGATTACAAATCAGCTGCTCTACCAATTGAGCTACACCAGCGTCTGGTGCCTTCGGGCGGAATCGAACCACCGACACGGGGATTTTCAGTCCCCTGCTCTACCGACTGAGCTACAAAGGCTTAAGTGGCGATCCGGAAGGGGCTCGAACCCTCGACCTCTAGCGTGACAGGCTAGCGCTCTAACCAGCTGAGCTACCGGACCAAAGAAATGGTGGGCCTTCAGGGACTCGAACCCCGGACCAATCGGTTATGAGCCGACCGCTCTGACCAACTGAGCTAAAGGCCCAATTAAAAATAATTGGAGAAAATAATGGTGACCCCGAGGGGATTCGAACCCCTGTTACCGCCGTGAAAGGGCGATGTCTTAGGCCTCTTGACCACGGGGCCATTATAGTTGACTTTGGTCGGGGTGACAGGATTTGAACCTGCGACCCTCTGCTCCCAAAGCAGATGCGCTACCAAGCTGCGCTACACCCCGAAGTCGCAACTGCGCTATCGCAACGAAGTGTATTCTATCAAATGTGATGGCAATTGTCAATCGGAATTTAATGATATTTGAATTTTATTATGTATTTTTTTGAATTCGTTTTGCTTTGCCGATATGCTGGCCGGTTCGTACTGCTTTTATGTGCCGAATAAAAAACATGATACAGCTTGTATATTGACTATTCCTTATACCGGGGCGGGGCAATTATCCGTTCCATTTGTGAACATTATGAAAATTGCTGCACATTGTATTATAACTGTACAAAATGCAGCGCTTATGGCATTTGCAAAATATGCGGCTTTGCGATATAATATCGAATTAAAGAAGTATAAAATAGTTAGAAATATGATATATGATTTCATAAATATTTTGCTTTCTTTTGCTTTCAGATTAAATTACGGTATGTTTATAAAAACCGTTTGAAAGTATTTTTTTAGGAAACTGTGTTTTCCGAAAAGCTATCACGGAGGATTAAATGGAAAATATATTGATTGTTATGCCTGCAATTCCTACACGCGGAATTGCTGTTTTTCCCGGGGTGAAAACCAATATTGATGTCGGCAGAGAGGCAGCACGCAACGCCGTTAATGAGGCTATGCAGGCGGATAACAGAATATTTCTGGTAATGCAGATGGATGAAACCGTTGATGTGCCTTCAACGCAGGACTGCATGAAGGTTGGGGTCATCGCGCGTATTTTGCGGTCGGTAAATGTCGGCAGCGATATAATTCGCATTTCCGTTGAGGGAATGGAACGGGCGCCTCTTAATGAATTGCAGATGCGGGATAATATATTCCGCGCCTGCATAGGAGCACCGTTCACTGCGTCAGAGCCGCAGCAGCCGGAAGCCGAGGCATATAGGGATATTATACAAAAAGAAGGCGAAGCGCTGGCGGCATCAAGAGGCATCGCGATAGATCTGCCGGCAATTTTTTCCGGCAATTTGACGGACAGAGCGGTGGATATAACTGCAGATGTATTGCTTACAGAACCGGCGGATATTGCGCCGGTAATGGAACAGGCGGATACCTTTGAGAGACTCAGGCTGCTGTGCGAATACATATTAAGACAAAATCAGATTGCAAAGCTTGAAAGGGATATTGCGCTGCGGGTCAAGGAGCAAATGGATAACGCGCAGAAGGAGTATTATCTCAGAGAGCAGATCAAGGCTATACAAAAGGAATTGGGCGACAGCGATTCGCAGGAAAACGATAAGCTGAAGGAGAGAATCGAAGCCTCGGATATGCCCGGTGAGGTTAGGGAAAAAGCGCTTAAGGAGTTTTCCCGCATGACAAAAATGGCGCCCGGAATGCCGGAGATATCCTTGATACGCAACTATCTTGACTGGCTGCTGGAGCTGCCGTGGACAACCGAATCCAAAGAATGCTGCGACCTTAAAAATGCACGGGCAATACTGGACAGGGATCATTACGGCATGGAAAAGGTTAAGAAAAGAGTGCTTGAGTATCTTGCGGTACGGGAACGCACGGGCAATTCCGAAGGAACCATTCTGTGTCTTGTAGGCCCTCCGGGCGTGGGAAAAACCAGCATAGCTGTTTCTCTTGCTGAGGCTATGGGGAAAAAATATGTCCGCATGTCGCTTGGCGGAGTGCGTGATGAGGCGGAAATACGCGGGCACAGACGCACATATGTCGGAGCTATTCCGGGGCGTATAATTTATACGATGAAGCAGGCCGGCACCGTGAATCCGCTGTTTCTGCTGGATGAAATAGATAAAATGAGTTCCGATTTCAAAGGCGATCCGGCATCTGCGATGCTGGAGGTATTGGATAGGGAACAAAACAATGCCTTCAGGGATCACTATATTGAGGTTCCGTATGATTTGAGCAAGGTTACATTTGTTACAACTGCCAATACACTGGATACGATTCCGCAGCCGTTAAAGGATCGCATGGAAATAATCGAGCTGGGCAGCTACACGAATATTGAAAAATTCCATATTGCAAAGGAGCATTTGCTGCCCAAACAACTGAAAAAACACGGCTTGAATCCTGATGATGTGAAAATCAGCGATGCCGTACTCATGGAGATAGTCAACGATTACACAAGAGAGGCGGGCGTTCGTAATCTTGAACGCAGACTGGCTGATGTTTGCAGGTATTGCGTTTGCAGTGCCGAAAAAGGAAACAGTGTCCGCGTGACTTCAAGAATGCTTTCGGACATTTTGCAGGGGCATCATTTCGTTCGGGATGAAACCGCAACCGAGGACAAGATAGGCGTTGCAACCGGTCTTGCATGGACTGCGGTGGGCGGAGAAACCTTAAGCATAGAAACTGCGGTTATGAGCGGAAGCGGGGAATTGGTGCTTACCGGAAGCCTCGGAGATGTAATGAAGGAATCAGCGACGGCGGCGCTGAGTATTATCCGTTCGCATGCGCAAAAGCTCGGGATCAGTGAGGAATTCTATAAAACAAAGGATATTCATGTGCATGTTCCGGAGGGAGCTACGCCTAAGGACGGGCCGTCTGCAGGAGTAAGCATACTGTCCTCCATGGTGTCTGCTCTTTGCAATACAACGGTGCGCGGCGATACCGCAATGACGGGGGAGATTACGCTTTCCGGGCGTGTGCTGCCCATCGGCGGACTTAAGGAAAAATCCATAGCGGCATACAGGGCCGGGGTTAAGCGCGTAATTATTCCGGAGGGAAACCGAGAGGATATTAAGGAGATACCCAAGGAGGTTGCCGGGAAGCTGGAGTTCATTCCTGTAAAAAATGTAACGCAGCTGCTTTCAAACTCGCTCAGAGGGGATGTATACGGTGGAAATTAAAAACGCGCGCTATCTTTACGGCTTTGCACAGCTGTCACAGTACAGACCGCTGGAAATGCCGGAAATTGCAGTAGCGGGAAAATCAAATGTCGGGAAAAGCAGCTTTATAAATATGCTTACCAACATAAACGGCCTTGCAAAGGTGGGGCAAACGCCCGGCAAAACCAGAATGATAAATGTTTTCCTGCTTAACGGCAGCTTTACTTTGATGGATCTTCCGGGATACGGCTACGCCAAGGTGGCAAGATCCGAGCAGGAGCGTTTTTCGCGTTTGATTGAGGGTTATCTTCATGCATCACAGCGTTTGAAGCATGTGTTTCTGCTGTTGGATGTGCGGCATGCGCCGACGCAGGACGATCTGATGATGATAAACTGGCTTAGCTTTTATCATGTGCCCTTCAGCATTATTGCCACAAAGGCGGACAAGCTGTCCAAAGCGCAGCTGTCAAGACGCCGGCAGGAGCTTTCAAGAGAAACGGGTCTTATTGCAAGCGAAATATTTCCGGTATCGTCGGTAACACGGCAGGGAAAGGAATCAATCTGCGATAGGCTTGCAATGCTTTTGGCACACGAAAACGATGCCGGAGATCAAAACGAATTGGCGGAATGACTTTGATTATATCGGTAGAATAATAGTGAAGCAATGATAAAATGACGGTAAAATGACGGCGGATTTTCATAAAATCCGCCGTCATTTGTACCTTGTGCGGAGCACGGCTTTTACCGTTATAACTTTTTTGCAATTGCGGAAACCGCATGGATAGCGGCATCTATATCGCTTTGGGTATTGGCGTAGCCTATGCTTATGCGTACGGCGCCTTGCTCCAATGTGCCCAGATAACGATGGGCAAGCGGCGCGCAGTGATATCCGGCGCGGGTGGCTATACCGAAACGCAGATCAAGCAGACGGCTGATTTGGCGCGAATCCGCATGCTTATAGTTGAACAGCACAATTCCTGCCGACGAATCCTCGGCGGAGAGCAGCTTTATACCGTTTATTGAGGATAATCCCCGGTGAAGACGGACGGTAAGTGCTTTTTCGCGTTTGGCTATTTCGGTGCCTTTTTTATTGATTAATTCTATTCCGGCGGCCATTCCGGCAATGGCGGGCAGCGGCAGTGTGCCGCTTTCATACCTGTCCGGGCGGAAAGCGGGCTGGTTCAGGCTTTCCGACTGACTGCCGGTGCCGCCCATCCGAAGCGGTGTGAGTTCTATTCGAGGGGTAATATATATAAGCCCGCACCCCATCGGTCCCAGCAGCCCCTTGTGCCCCGGTATGCATATTATATCGGCCATTTCTGCGTTAAGGGGAATATAACCGGCAGATTGCGCTGCATCAAGGCAGAACAGGAGGCCGTGTTTTCTGCAATAGTCATAAAGCAATGCTGCGTTCTGCTGAATTCCGGTTACATTTGATACATGACTGCAAATAACCATACGGGTGCTGCTGCGTCTTGCGCGGTCCAGAAGCTCCGGCGTTATATTTCCGTTTTTATCCGGCAAAACACAGTCATAAGTGATGAGCCCCTGTTTTTTCAGGTGCTCAAGCGGCCGCAAAACGCTGTTATGCTCCCATATTGTTGTAATTACATGGTCGCCGCGGCGCAAAACTCCGTTAATTGCACAGCACAGCGAATCCGTGCAGTTGAGCGTGAAAAAAACATCGGTTTCCTTTGCCTGCAGAAATTCCGATGCCGCAATGCGAGCACCGTACAGTGCGCGGTCTGCTTTGGCGCCGGGAGTATGTCCGCTCCTGCCGGGATTTGCACTGAAATGTGCAAGACATTTATCCACCGCCCGTATTACTTGACGAGGCTTGGGATAAGAGGTGGCGGCGTTATCAAGATATATCATAAAAACATCCTTTCATATTTAAGCATTAAACAAGACATAAAGGAAAAGGTGAATAGAACATGCAGCACACACTTTTCACACTTTATATTTAACAGGCGTATATTATATTGATATGTTAATCGGGAGTTGATAGTTCATGGAGGGAAAAATCATTGCCGCTTTTAAGTCAAGATCGCAGCTTATGAGCTTTGATGCTGCTATGCGTCGGGCCGGAATAAAAACAGAAATAGTGCCGACACCCCGTGCCGTTGCTTTGGGCTGCGGGCTGTCGGCCGCATTTTCAAAGGAGGCGCTGCAAACGGCAAGAAGTATAATTAAAGCAACCGAGCCTACGGCTTTTGAGGGCTTCTATGAAACGGTAAATGTAAAGGGGAGGAGCGTCGTCAGAAGAAGCAGCTGAAGGCGGCGGGGGGTAAAATCAACGCTTGCACAAAAGCGAAAAATCGGTTAAAATATAAGCTATGAAAGAATGTGTGCTTACCGATGAAAATAAGGAAATTGTGCGCAGGCGGCTGAAGGAGGAATATCCGAATGCCGGCTGTGCGCTTGAATTCGGCTCGCCGTATGAGCTGCTTGTGGCAACAATGCTGTCTGCGCAATGCACCGATGTGCGGGTGAATATAGTAACGGGTAAGCTGTTTGCAGAATATAATACTGCGCAGAAAATGCTTTCTCTTTCTCAGGCTGAGCTTGAAGAATATATCCGCAGCTGCGGCTTTTATCATTCAAAGGCATCCAATATATTAAAAACAAGCCATATGCTTGTTGATATGTACGGCGGTGATGTGCCAAAGGATAAAGAATTGCTGCAAAAGCTGCCCGGGGTAGGAAGAAAAACTGCAAATGTTGTTTGCGCCGAAGCCTTTTCAATACCGGGAATAGCGGTGGATACTCATGTTTTCCGCGTTGCAAACAGGATCGGGCTTACCTGTGCATCGGATGAGCTGCACACTGAAATGCAGCTGATGAACAGCTTTGACAGCTCTGAATGGATAAGTCTGCATCATCTGCTTATATTTCACGGCAGGCAATGCTGCAAGGCGCAAAGACCGGAGTGCGGTAAATGTGTTGTTGCCGATATGTGTTTGGGAAAAATTGCCGTCTTAAACCGTAAGCAGGAGAGGGCACACGCAAATAGTAATCCTTTGAACAAAGCTGTTTAGGTGCGGGCTGCCTGCCGATAATAATCGGTGATGCAATAGGGGCGGAAAATAAAACAAAATTACAAAGGTACGGGCAAAGAAGAATGTTTGTAGATACTGCGAAAATTTATATTAAAAGCGGCGATGGCGGCAGCGGCGCTGTTTCCTTTCACAGAGAAAAATATGTTCCCAACGGCGGGCCGGACGGCGGCGACGGCGGCAACGGCGGAGATGTTGTTTTTGTGGCCGATCCCGACATGCGCACCTTGCTTGATTTTCGGTATATCAGGCATTACAGAGCTCAGAACGGTCAGAACGGCCAGGGCGATATGTGCAAGGGCAAGCGGGGAGAGGATGTAATAATTAAAGTGCCGTGCGGCACGGTAATAAAGGACGGACTCTCCGGCAGAATAATGGCGGATATGTACAAGCCCGGCGAGAGAAAAATTATTCTTAAGGGAGGCCAGGGAGGCAAGGGCAATGCCCGCTTTACTACGCCCACAAGACAGGCGCCAAACTTTTCTCAGACCGGTGAGGCTACAAAGGAGATATCCGTTCTGCTTGAGGTTAAAACCATAGCCGATGTTGGCCTGATTGGTTTTCCGAATGTGGGTAAATCAACGATTCTTTCCGTAATCACAAAAGCAAGGCCGAAAATTGCAAACTATCATTTTACAACACTGTCGCCCAATCTCGGCGTTGCAAGCTATCACGGGCACAGTTTTGTTGTAGCGGATATTCCCGGGCTTATAGAGGGCGCTTCGGACGGCGTGGGGCTTGGACATGATTTTCTGCGGCATATTGAAAGAACCAGAATGCTGCTGCATGTATTGGATATATCCGGCAGCGAGGGGCGCGACCCGGTGGAGGATTACAGGGTTATCAATAACGAGCTTGAGCGTTACAGCGAAAAATTGGCGGCATTGCCGCAGATTGTAATTGCCAACAAATCAGAACTGCCCGGCAGCACCGAGAACCTTGAACGGCTGAAAAAAGCTGTTGATAATGAAATTATAGAAGTTTCGGCTGCTACCGCACAGGGCTTTGATAAGCTGCTCGGAGCGGTGTGGAGGGTGCTGGAAAAGCTGCCGGCGCCGGAGCCGATACGGCCGCAGGAGATGTGGCAGGAGCAGCAGGAAAACCCGGACGCGTTTTATGTTTCAAAGGACGGAGAGGCGTTTGTGGTCACCGGCCCGCTGATTTCGCGGCTTGAGCGCAGTGTCATTCTTGACGATACCGAATCTTTCAGCTACTTCCAGAGAATGCTGCGTGAAAAGGGCGTAATAAAAGAACTGGTAAACAGCGGAGCGGTACAGGGCAGTACGGTAAGAATAGGAGATATTGAATTCGACTTTGTCGAATAAATATAAATTTGCAATACAATTTGGGAGAACAACAAATGATCACCACAAAACAAAGAGCATATTTAAGAAGCCTTGCAAACGGCATCGAACCGGTATTTCAAATCGGTAAAGGCGGAGTTTCGCCGCAGATAATATCGGAAATATATGATGTTCTTGAGGCAAGGGAACTTGTGAAGATTACAGTGCTCAAAACCTGCGAGCTTACAACTCGCGAAGCCTGCGATATAATAGTTGCGCGTACGGGAAGTGAACCCGTGCAGTGCATCGGCGGCAAGTTTGTTATATATAAACGCTCTCGTGAGCATCATACAATAGAGCTCGAATGAAGCCGGCGGTATATTCCAGATGCAAGCGCTGCTCCCAAAAGGATAAGGGCTGCAATAAGATAAAGCAAACGCTTTCTTGAAAGAAAAGAGACGAGGCCGAGAAACAGGGCGGAACGCAGACACCTTTTGGAGAATTTTTTTTCAAGCAGTATATTGCAAAACCGCTGCTTGAAGCTGCTGCGGATGCTTTTTGGGGTGCAGGCGGATATTGCGTCATCCGGCAGGAAAAAAATAAGCTTTTCAAGATCCTCAGACGGCATTATCGTGCAGCCGTTTTCCGACATCAGCGCTGCGGCTGCCGTATCTGTTCCGCCCAAAACGCATACCGTTGCTGCTTTGTCGGGGTAGGCATTACGAATCTGTATAAGCCTTACGGCATCCTCGGCGTTTAACGGAGAGCTTTTGCGGGAAATGATCCAAAGTGAGTGCTTGGTGTATATGCAGCAGCCCCGTTGCCGCGCATGCTTTATATTAAAGCACGATATAAACACACTGAAAAATTCGCGGCGTTCAAGCAGTGTCAGGTGCTGTATGCGTGCATAACGGAGCGCTTTTTCGTTTAGTTTGGCTTCCTTACGGCAGCGGAGAATACTGTTTACCAAAGTAAAAAATGCGGCAAGGCAAATGCCTGTAAGGGCAGATACGGTAAGCGCTGCGTTTTTGGAGGACAGTTTGAATACGAGAATAAAGTAAATAATAACAAAAGACAATGCAAAGCTTGAAATAAAGCATGCGCATAAATACAGCGTTTTTTTTAGGATTTCAATCACCGACTTTCCGAAAAAGCTGTCAGAATAATTATTGCACATTTTTGGCCGTCTATGCTTTGCGCTGCTTTCTATATAGATATTTTATAAAAGGAAAACCTAACCCGGCTGCATTTACGGTATTATAACGAATGCTGTCCGATCCTTTTTAGGGGAGTAATTTATGATAACGCATAAGAGCCTTGGAATAATGGGAGGAACCTTTGATCCCATACATAACGGGCATATTGCCATGGCAAAGCATTGCATGGAACATTTCTCACTTGATACGGTGCTGTTTATACCTACCGGAAATCCTCCGCACAAGCAGCACGGCACAACAGATAAAAAACTCAGGCTGGAAATGACACGCCTTGCGGTGCGGAATCTTGACGGCTTCGAGGTGTCCGATATTGAGGTGGAACGCAGCGGGATGACATATGCGTTTGATACTTTGCAGCAGCTCAGGGAGAAATATCCCGACTACGGGTTTTATTATATTATCGGCGCCGATACATTGGAGGATCTGTATTCGTGGTACAGAATTGAAGATGTGGCAAGGATGACAAAATTTCTGGTGGTGGGCCGTAACGGTATTATAAGCGACCAGCTGCATATCGCGGCATTGCGTGCGCGGGAGGATTTCGGAGCCCAACTGATAGATGCACAATATGTAGGGCCGGATATTTCATCTACGGAAATAAGGCAAAGAGCGCGTCAGGGGCTGTCTCTTAAGGGCTATACAACAAATGAGGTGGAGGCGTTTATTTACAGAAATGAGCTCTATAAAGAATGATAAAATGCCTTGTTCTCAACAGCGTGCGCTTATTTGCCCTGAGGAAGCGGTTAATCGTATGCCGTGGCTTACGGATGCAAGAAAAGAGCATATTCTTCGTACGGCACAGACTGTTAAGGAGCTTTCCGACAGGTTCAAAATCCAAGCTGACGCTGCGGATAATGCGTATATAGCGGCGGTTTATCACGATTGCGCAAATGGAATAGAAAAAGAACTGTTAAAAAAGTATTCCAAAGAGATAAAAGGGTTTGAAGAATATATGCCAACGCTGCATGCGCCGCTTGGAGCCTGCATAGCGCGTGATATCTTCGGCATTGAGAACGAAAGCATACTGGAGGCTATACGCTGGCACTGCACCGGGAAAGCGGGAATGACAAAAGCAGAGCTGCTTGTATACTTGGCTGATGCCATCGAGCCCGGCAGGGATTATCCCGGCGTTGAACAATACCGCATTGCTGCCGAAAAAAGCCTTGAGCGCGCGGTAGGTCTGTATACACTGGGGAGCGTTCGATATATGCAGAATAAGTGGCCCATAAATCCCTACACACTGGAATGTCTGCGCTTTTATTCCGAATATATTGATATATATAATATATAAGCTAATAATATCTGCGGCGCATCGGATGGGTGTAAAGCCGCATAGGTGGGTTAATGAATACTGATATAAAAAAACAACTGGACAGCATATGCAATATCCTTGATTTTCATAAGGGACATGCCATAACCACTGTGGATTTGTCGGAGCAAAGCGTAATTGCGGATTATTTCGTAATAGCGGACGGAGCCACGGCTCAGCAGGTAAAATCCATGGCCGATTATCTTGAAGAGGGGATGGATAAGCTGCAATTAAGGCCGATCCGTAAGGAGGGCTATGCCGACGGAAAATGGATAGTGCTTGATTACGGCGATATAATCGTGCATCTCTTTCGTAAAGAAGAGCGGGACTATTTTGCGCTTGAGCGCCTTTGGAATAACGGACGCAATCTTTCGGAGCATTGAGCGGAATAACAAGCACATCAGCCTTGCGTATTAATGTCCTGCCGGATACGGCGCAGATAACATGAAAATACCTTTTTACTAATTCATAGGAGCATATAATGATTTCCACAAACAAATTCGGTTATGAAGTTATAAAAGAATGTAAACAAACCGGGGCGCGTATCGGCATACTGCATACACCGCACGGAGATATAGAAACACCGGTGTTTATGCCTGTTGGCACGAGAGCCACCGTTAAGGCAATGTCAGCCGATGAGCTTGAGGAGCTCGGAGCGCAGATTATACTTTCAAATACATATCATCTGTATCTTCGGCCGGGTGAAAAGCTTATAAAAGAGGCAGGCGGGCTGCATTCCTTTATGAATTGGCACAAGCCGATCCTTACGGACAGCGGCGGATTTCAGGTGTTTTCCCTTGCGTCACTTAGAAAAATCAAGGAAGAGGGCGTGTATTTCAGCTCTCACCTTGACGGTTCAAGGCATTTTATTTCTCCGGAGAAGTCCATTGAAATTCAAACCGCTTTGGGCTCTGATATCATGATGGCGTTTGATGTCTGTTCGGAGTACGGTATTTCATACGGCGATGCTGCCTCCGCTATGGAAAGAACGCTCAGATGGCTGGAACGCTGCTGCAATGCATGGAGCAATCCGGAGCAGGCGCTTTTCGGCATTGTTCAGGGCAATATGTATAAAGACCTGCGTATTGAAAGCGCAAAGGGTACGGCTGCAATAAAAGAGCTGCCCGGTATTGCAATAGGCGGTCTGAGCGTCGGGGAGCCGAAGGAAATAATGTATGATATGCTGGATGCAATACGGCCGTATCTTCCGCAGGATAAGCCGCGTTATCTTATGGGCGTCGGCTCGCCGGACTGCATTGTGGAGGGCGTTATGCGAGGTGTAGACATGATGGATTGCGTGCTGCCTACAAGGATTGCAAGAAACGGCACCGTCTTCACATCACACGGCAGACTGGTAATTAAGAATTCAAAATATGCAAGAGATTTCTCTCCGCTGGACAGTGAATGCGATTGCCCCGTATGCAAAAAGTATTCCCGCGCTTATATACGCCATCTCATGAGCACCGGCGAAATACTCGGCGCACGGCTTACAAGCTATCACAATCTTTATTTCCTTGTGCATCTTATGGAAAAGATCAAGGAGGCTATACGACAGGATTCTCTCGGCGATTTCAGGCAGGAATTCTTTGCGAAATACGGCTATGAGCTTTAATTGCTTTTGCCTGACGGAATTTGCAGCAAAATGCGGGGGTGCGGGGGTATGAGTATAGAATTTGTATGAATTTTCTGTTAAATACGGCGGCAATACCGAATTTTGCTTGCACAAAAAGATAAAATCAATTATCATATATTCATAAATGAAAGGGAGATTTGAACTATGACGGATTTTGTTTTGCTGGAAAACAGCACTTCCGCCGGTAATAATGCCGGCAGCTGGGAGTATACAATAATGATGCTTGTAGTGCTTGCACTTATGCTGTTTTTGTTCTGGTTTATGGGAAGAAAGCAGAGAAAGCAGCAGAAGATCATGGCTGAGCGCCGCAATAACCTTAAGGTGGGCGATAAGGTTATGATGACCTGCGGTATATACGGCACCGTAACCGAGATCGGCGACAGTGTTGTTACCGTGCTTACCGGCGGACCCGAGGGCACGAGCCTTGTTTTCAACAAGCAGTATATCGCTGTTGTTGAATATGATGACGATACCGAAGATCTCAGCAAAAAGGAAGCTGAAAACGCCAATAAATAATCCTGCTGCCGGCTTTGTTTTCTGCATGAATTAATTGTTTATAAAAGTTAAAAAGCCTCCGCGCATAGTAATGCGCCGGAGGCTTTTGCTGTATTGAATTAAAATCCTGCTGTAATTATCGGCATTCTTCGCTGACAGATTTAAGCCAAAGCGCAGAGCAGGCATCAGACGGCATTCGCCAGTCGCCGCGCGGCGAGAGCGTTACGGAGCCTACCTTCGGACCGTCCGGCAGGCAGGAACGCTTGAATTGCTGCGCAAAAAACCTGCGCAGAAAAATACTGAGCCATTTATCTATTGTTTCGCTGCTGTATACATGCTGCCATGAGTAAATTGCAAGCCGCCGTATTTTCTCCGGTGAAAATCCGAATCGGACAAAATAGTACAGGAAAAAATCGTGCAGCTCATACGGGCCTACAATATCTTCCGTCTGCTGTGATATCTCCTCTCCGGCCGGAGGAAGAAGCTCGGGGCTGACAGGTGTGTCAAGTATATCTGACAGGATGTCGGAGAGCTCCTTTTTTCCGCAGGTCCGTGCAAAATATCCTACAATGTGTCGCACAAGTGTTTTTGGAATGGAGGCGTTTACGCCGTAGCCCGACATATGGTCGCCGTTATAGGTCGCCCATCCCAAAGCAAGCTCTGACAAATCGCCCGTTCCTATTACAAAGCCGCCCGACTGGTTTGCTATGTCCATAAGAATCTGAGTGCGCTCGCGTGCCTGGGAATTCTCGTACACCACATCCGTTACCGCAGGATCATGCCCGATATCGGAAAAATGCTGCTTTACAGCGGCGGCTATATCAATACAGCGCAGCTGTACGCCAAGAAGCTCGCACAGGCGTTCGGCATTGCTTTTTGTGCGCTTGGTTGTGCCGAAGCAGGGCATTGTAACGGCAATAATGTCACTGACAGGTTTGGAGGAAAGCTCAAATGAGCGAACAGCAACCAAAAGCGCAAGTGTAGAGTCCAGCCCGCCGGAAACACCTATAACAACACTGCGGGCATGCGTATGGGTTATTCTTTTGGCAAGCCCGTGCGCCTGCATGGAAAGAATTGCATCGCAGCGGCTGTCCCGGTCGGCATCGGAATTCGGTACGAACGGATTCGGCGCAATAAAGCGGGTGAGTGCGGTGTATACGGGATCAAGCGAAAACGGTACCCTTACATGTTTGTTTTCGGAGGTCTGCTCATTGCAGAAGGTATTCATTCTGCGGCGTTCGCCGTTAAGACGCTGAACATCAAGCTCCGAAACAATGCATCCGATATCAAACAGCTTGCTTTGTGCAAGTATAGTGCCGTTTTCCGCTATTAGCTTATGACCGGCAAACACCATATCCGTAGTTGACTCGCCTATCGAAGCATCGGCATATATATAGCCGCAAATGAGCTTGGCGCTTTGCATTGAGATAAGCTTGCGCCGGTATTCCGCCTTGCCGATAGTTTCGTCGCTGGCGGAAAGATTGATAATAATGTTTGCCCCCGCCTTGCAGTGCCGTACGGACGGACTCTGCGGCACCCAAAGATCCTCGCATATCTCTGCGGCTATGCATAATTCCGGCATAGTTTCGCAGTAAAAAAGCAGGTCGGTGCCGAATAAAACAGACTGCCCGGCATACCGGACTTCTGTATTATCAGCCGGAGCGGGGGAGAAATGACGCAGCTCGTAGAATTCGGAATAGTTCGGAATAAAGCTTTTAGGCACTATTCCGAGTATCTTGCCCCTGTTGATTATTACGGCACAGTTGTACAGGCGGTTTTGTACCGAAATCGGTGCTCCGACGGCAAATATAATATCACAGCTGCAGGTTTTGCGGGCGATGAGCCGGACGGCTCTTTCGGCGGCATCAAGGAGAGCTTTTTGCAAAAAAAGGTCGCCGCAGGTATATCCTGTAATGCAAAGCTCCGGAAATACGGCAAGCTTAACATTGTTTTGTGTAAGCTGCAGGACAGAGCTGATTATTGCATCGGCATTATAATCGCAATCCGCCACTCTTATCTCCGGTGAAGCCGCTGCGGCTTTTATGAATCCGTCTTTCATCTTTTGATCCTTTCAGTGTATGTTTTAAAATCAGTATAGTATTATTGTGCCCCCTCGTCAAGCAGAAGTCCTAATGAAGCATTTTGCTGCGGTATTTTTCTGCATCCCAGCCCTTAATAAAGCTCACTCCGCTTTGCGGCATTTCATCAATGGATAATCCGAGTTTGTCAGCGGTATTCAGAATATAGGCACAGGCCAGCAAGGATTCCTCAAGTGCCATGGCCGTATTGTAGTTGCCGCTGTACAATACCGTGTCCTCCCGGAATTCCAGTCCGTCCGGCATGCCGAGCCGTGCGTTGAGATAAACCAATTGGTCGGGATACAATAAATTTGTGCACAGCCGCTTGTCATTCAAAGTGCCGCGTTTAACCATTGTGTCTATCAGTCCGTCGTCCGACAGCCACCCGTTTGCACACTTTTTAAGTAGAGGGACGGGATAGCGGGGGAGAGAAAATCCTTCGGTTATTATTTTTAGCACGCGTGCATGCAGGGAAAGGGCCTGCTCAGGGGTATCCGCCCATACGATAAGGCCGTGATTTTTCAAAAGCAGCACCTGCGGGAAGGCCGTGTCGGCGGCATTCTTTGCATCGATAATTGCAAATGCAAGCTCAGCCCCCGGGTCCGTAAAGGGAAAACAGATGCATGGAATTCCGGCAGCCTCCAGCATATTTGCTGCATTTGACATTCCTCCGGCCGTGCATGTAAAAAGATTGATCTGTGCTGCGTGGGAATGAAGCACGGCAGTGCCTAAAAAGGCGTGGAAACCGGCTTCCACGGACGGACGCGCCGGTGCGGAGGCGGAGGGTGGTGCGGCAAGGCTGCATACCGCGGCTGAGGTTTGAGCTTCACTGTTTATTCCGCGGTCGGAATGCTCAAAGATGCTGCGCAGCTCGCTCAGCGGTATGGCGACATATCCTGAGGATGAACTCATATCCTTCAGGCAGCAGCCGGAGGCCTTTACAAAAAGATTTTCGCCGATTTTTACTGATGTGTTACCGCCGCCCGCCTGTATCGAGTACGGCTGCTGACCCAGCTCGCGGCTTACCGAAATATAGCTGTTAAATAAACTTTCATCGTTTGGTACTGTACACATAACCTTATCTCCTTTAACATTTTGTCGGGAAATGGGAAACTGTATTGACATTGGCTTTGACGATGTAAAAATTGCGGGATGCGGTACGCATCCCGCTTATAAACTCAATGCTTAATAAGCTTGAGAAAATCGACATACTTTGCATCCCACGCTGCGGTATCGGCGGGATGGTATACTGTTGTTTCAAAGGAATCGGCAATCATTGCGCGCCCCTGCTTAAGATCTGCAAGCTCTCCCGAGGCTATCATCTGGCACACGATATTGCCTATGGCGGTTGCCTCTATGGGACCTGCAATAACATCGCGGCCTATTGCATCGGCGGTATATTGGCAAAGGGCTTTGTTCTGGCATCCGCCGCCCACAACATGCAGTACCGGCATATGGATCCCCGTTATTTTTTCCAGACATTCCAATGCAAAGCGGTATTTCATTGCAAGGCTTTCGTATACGCAGCGGGCAACTTCGCCGTGTGTTTTCGGAACATACTGGCCCGTTTTTTCGCAATATGCGCCTATGCGGTCCACCATGGCATTCGGGGTCATAAACAGATCGTCATCGGGATCAATAAGACAGCGCAGCGGTTGAGCCTTGGAGGCCATATCGGCCAGCTCGCCGAAGGAGTAAACCTCACCGGCACGGTCCCACTGGCGTTTGCATTCCTGTATTATCCAAAGCCCCATAATGTTTTTAAGCAGCCTTGTGGTATCATCATATCCGCCTTCGTTGGTGAAATTCAGGCTCATGGCTTCATCGCTAAGGCAGGGAGCGGATGTTTCGGTTCCCAATAGCGACCAAGTGCCGCTGGAAATGTATGCAAAATGCTCGCCATCGGCGGGAACGGCCATTACGGCGCTGGCGGTATCGTGCTGTGCAACGGAAATAACCGCAGGATTATATTTAAGGCCAAGCTCTTTTATTATGCTTTCCCTCAGATGACCTGTTACCGTGCCGGGCTTTACCGTTTTCGGGAAAAGATCGTCACGCAGCGAAAAAGTGTGCATTATGTCGGTGTCAAAATCGTGCGTTGCCGGGTTGCACAGGGCGGAGGTGCTGGCAATCGTCTGTTCGCACACTCTGGCGCCTGTAAGAAAATAATTGAACAGATCCGGCATAAACAGTGCCTGCTTGGCGATATCAAGAATTTCGGGAGAATCTCTTTTTACTGCCATAAGCTGATACAGAGTGTTGAATTGCATAAACTGAAGACCGCAGTGCGCATACTGCTGTTCTTTCGGCATAACGGCAAAGCTTTTTTCTATCATGCCGTCGGTTCTGCCGTCGCGGTAATGAACGGGATTGCCTAAAAGGTCGCCGTTTTTATCAAGCAGGCCGAAATCTACGCCCCAGGTATCAATGCCTATGGTTTCAATGTCGGTATGTCCCTGCTGCTGAGCCTTTAGCAGACCCTGCTTCAGTTCGTGAAACAAACGCAGAGCGTCCCAGTGCAGGGTGCCGTTTGTTTCTACCGGTTCGTTGAGAAATCTGTGTATCTCCGTAAGGGTCAGTTTGCCGTTTTCATAAATGCCGAGCATTGCGCGTCCGCCGGAAGCGCCGAAATCAAATGCAAGATGTTTTTTTGTCACATTAACCGTCCTTCTGTGACGCGTTGGTTATATCCGCGTCAATTCATATTACAAATATAATGGTATTATAATATATCGTCAACAAAAAATAAAGAGGAAAAATTCATTTATAGGGCAAAAAAATTCCCATAATCAATGCCGAAAACGGGAGCCGATCGGATTGTATTTTCGTAAACGGGGCATATAAGCCGTTTAATTTGAAGTGTATATGAGTGTCAAACCCAGTATTGCGTTTTGGTGCGAAACATGATATAATTAAATAAGTATTTAATTCGGCGAGGCTGGTGGCAGTGACAGGTGCGCATGCATTATAATAAGCGCACTATAATTTATTAAAAAGCTTAGTTAAAATCACGCAAAAACGGCGTATATAAAAAATGCGGACAAAATGCAAATAAAGATAAAAAGGAGGGGCGGTAATGCATGAAAAGCTGAGAGAAAAAATCAAAGAATCATTGGTAAGCGTATTGCCGATCACGATAATTGTGCAGCTTTTAAGCGTTTCTCTTGCACCTATGGATGTGGGCACTGCGTTGATTTTTATTGTAGGCGCGGCTTGTCTGATAATCGGCATGGGATTTTTTCAGCTGGGCGCCGAGATGGCAATGACCCCGTTTGGTAAGGGAATAGGGCAGTACCTTAACAAAAAGAAAAAAATGTGGCTTATAATAATCAGCGCGTTTGTAATGGGCGTGCTTATAACCATAGCGGAGCCCGATCTTCAGGTGCTCGCGGATCAGGTTGCTTCAATTCCCTCGCGGCTGCTTATATGGGCAGTGGCGTTGGGCGTGGGGGCGTTTCTTGTGCTTGCCGTTATACGAATTTATAAAAAGATACGGCTTTCGCTGGTGCTTATTGTTCTTTATGCGGCGCTTTTTCTGCTTTCCATAGCCGCTCCCGACAGCTTTGCGGCGGTTGCCTTTGATGCCGGCGGGGTGACTACGGGGCCTATGACGGTGCCGTTTATTATGGCGCTTGGTGTCGGTTTAAGCGCAATGCGAAGCGATAAAGAGAGCTCATCGGACAGCTTTGGTCTTATAGCTCTGTGCAGTGTCGGACCGATAATGATGGTAATTATCCTCGGTATTTGCTTTAATCCCGGCGAAGCCGTGTACGAGGTTGCGCAAATACCGCAGGTGGAAACAAGTCGGGATGTTTTAACGCTGTTTATAAAAACATTTCCGGGCTATGCAAAAGAAGTGGCAATAAGCATACTTCCTGTTGCGGCGCTGTTTTATGTGTTTTCCCTTGTAACGCACTATTACAGGCTGCACGAGATCAAGAAGATGACGGTCGGCTTTCTGTATACATATATAGGTCTTGTTATGTTTCTTACCGGCGTTAATTTCGGATTTGCTCCGGTGGGACAGTCAATCGGTCATGTAATAGCGGAAGGGGAGTACAAGTGGCTGCTTATACCGATAGGCGCAATAATCGGCTATTATATAGTTCAGGCGGAACCGGCGGTGCATGTGCTCAACAATCAGGTAGAAGAAATCACGGGCGGTACCGTCACTAAAAAAATGATGAATCTTGCTCTCTCCGCAAGCGTCGCCTGTGCCGTTGCGCTTTCGATGGCAAGGGTAATACTCGGCTTCAGCATTTATTATATCCTTATACCGGGCTATATTATCGCAACCATGCTTTCTCTGTTTGTTTCTCCCGTGTTTGTAGGCATTGCCTTTGACTCCGGCGGAGTGGCAAGCGGACCTATGACCTCCACCTTTTTGCTGCCGTTGTCTATCGGCGCATGTATAGCGGTAGGAGGAAATGTCGTAACGGATGCCTTTGGCGTTGTGGCAATGGTGGCTCTTGCACCGCTTATATCAATACAGATAATGGGGCTGCTGTATAGGATAAAATCCCGCAGCAATGTCGATACTGTCAAATATGACGATACCATCGTCGAGCTTGAGGAGGATATATGAACAATAATCAAGACGGCATGCGGGCCGTGATATGCATTGTTCCTTCCGAAAAAGAACAAAAGCTTAAAGCGGCGTTTACTTCATTGAATATACCCATATACTATCAATGCAGGGGTGTGGGCACTGCTCCGTCGGAAATTCTTGATATTTTAGGTATGGGAGGAACAGGAAGAATGGTAAGCCTCTCTATTATGCAAAAGAGCAGGGTGAACGGCGTTTTCAGAGCGTTGGACAAGGCGGTTTCGTTTTGGGAACGGGGCGGCGGAATCGGTTTTTCGGTTGTGCTGACAGGTGCGCAGATGCAGCTTATCACATCCGTAAAAGAAAAAAATGATTCTGTTAAGGAAAATCGGGAGGAGGATAAACATATGAGTGACAACAATACGGCATATTCGTTAATATGGGTATCTGTGGCGCGCGGCTTCACTGAAGAGGTCGTTCATGCGGCGCGCGAGGCGGGTGCGCGCGGCGGCACATTGATAAAGGGAAGCCGCACCTGTGAGCATGATGTTGCTGCAAATCTGGGAATATCCGAACAGGACGAGCAGGAATTTGTGGTGATTCTTGCTGAAAAAGATAAAAAACATGGGATTATGACGGCAATTGCGGATAAATGCGGCCTTTCCACCGAAGCGCACGGCATAGTTGTGTCGCTTCCCGTCGACGAGGTAATGGGCCTGAAATAATAAAAAACAGCTGATTTTATGCAAAAAAACATGAAAAAACGCCTGAAAAACAGGCGTTTTTTGTGTAAATTTTGATGATTTTTTAATATGCTTTTTTAAATTGAAGGAAAATGCTTGCCGTGAAATGCCTCCGGGATATCCCGGAGGCTGATTAAACAAAACGGATGCGGATTATTTCTTTTTAGCAATTACGAGCGAGCCAAGACCTGCAACTGCGGCTGCAGCGTAGCAAAGAACGGAAACATCGGCGGTCTGGCTGCCGGGATCGTTTACTTTGATAATGTCGTTCTTCTCCATTTCGGAGGTGCCGTATACGAACAGATTATCAATAAGGAGACCCTTGCCGTCCTCCGGAACGATCTGTCCAAGACGAAGTCCTATAAGATCGGTGGCATTGGGGTTGACGGCAATCTTACCGAAATCGGTGTTATGCCATACACCTTTAAGAGAATCAAAGGTGAAAAGCAGATAGCCTTCAAAGCCGGCGGGGATACCATCTATGGGATCGCCGTTGTCATCATTGGATATGATGGTCATGCCGTTTGCGCCGGTGGTGCAGGAAGTGACGGCGCCGTCCTTGCTTACGGCGTAAAAGGACTTATTTGCCACGACATCGGCATATTCGGATTCCATACCTTCGGCGGGGCAGCCGTACCAGTGGCCGACAAAGCCTACGGGCTGGCTCAGTGTGTTTTTAACATACATGCCAAAGCCGACAATTCCCTTAAGCGATGTCATCTGGTGACGCTTCTGGGTTTTGTACTGAACATTGCCTGTCCAATCACTGTTGGAGGTTATAAGAAGGCCTCCGTTTTTGTATTCTGATTCAAGAATCGTGTTGCAATAGGTGGATGCGGCATTGCCGGACAGCCCTTCAAAATCCTCAAGAACAAAAATGTTCATGCTCTTGTCGGACCAGGGCGTGGGAGCGGCGGCGCTTGCACAAACCGGAAGAATCAGCAACGCTGCAATGGTGGCTGCAATAAGCAGTCGGAATACTTTTTTCATGTGTTTCTCCTCCTGAAATTTTAATAGCCGCTTTGCGGCTTGTCTGATTGCAAGAAAATTATAAAGCAGAAGCCCGAATGTAACAATGTACGATATTAACGAGTTGGTGCATAATGCAAAGTACAATTAGCACAAAACTATTGCGAAACAGGCATATTGCCGCTGCGTCGGAGAAACGGTACGGCACCGGCGGCCGATGCAACTTTGTGAAGGAAATACGCAACATCGTGAATATATTATTTATATCCGGAGCACGGAAATATGGTATATAATTTTATAAAGCTTATGTATATAATTCTATAAAGCGTATTTTTTATAAAGCGGGAGAAAGAAATGATTATCGAATACAGGCAGGATAATCTTATTAAGCTGCTTAGGGATTTTTATGTTCTTACCGGAATGCGGGTGACGGTTTTTGATGCCGTTTTTAACGAAATTGCACGCTACCCTGAAAATTCCTGTGAGTTTTGTACCCTTATGAAATCCGGGGCCGAAACAAGAAAAATGTGCGCACGGAGCGATAGCCGCGCCTTTAACATTTGCCAAAAAAGCAAAGAACCGTACTCGTATGTTTGTCATGCCGGGCTTTCGGAAACGGCGGTACCCATCGTTTGTGCAGATACGGCAGTGGGCTATATGATGTTTGGTCAGGTGCTTTGCGATGATGCAAAAGAAACGAGAAGGTACAAACCTATGGAATGTGAGGAGCCTGCGGCGGAAATGCTTAACCGGGCATATATGCGAATAAAACGCATATCGCGGGAAAAAATAGCTGCGGCAGCCGGTATATTGCAGGCCTGCGCGGGATATATATGGTATTCTGACAGCTTCGTGGGAGACTGCGACAGTATTGAGGTGCGCCTTGAACGCTATGTGGAGCAGCATATCTCGGAAAAGCTTACAAGTGCGGAATTGAGTAAAGCGCTGGGGGTGAGCCGTGCTCAGCTATACAAAGCCGTGGGCAATAAGGGAACGGGCGTTGCCGGATATATCAGAAACAGAAGAATTGAATTTGCAAAGCAGCTGTTGCTTTCAAGCGACTATAAAGTGAGCGCGGTGGCCCAGATGGCGGGAATAGGGGATTATAACTATTTTACAAAGCTGTTCAGGGTGCATACGGGACTTACTCCGCAGCAGTACCGCGCAGCCGTGAAGATTAAAGAGAATATGCGGCAATAAAAGCCGAATCATCAGCGCGGGAATGATGGATAAATTAAAAGCAAAAAACGATAAAAGCCCGATTTGTATTGACAAAAACAAATGCCTGTTATAAAATACAGCTATACAATCAAAAAGATTTTGCGGGCGTAATTTAATGGTAAAATATCAGCTTCCCAAGCTGGCCTTGCGAGTTCGATTCTCGTCGCCCGCTCCATTTCCGTAACATGCTGGTTACCTAATATTTATTTTCGGAGGTTACTATGGCAAAGGCAAAATTCGAAAGAAGCAAGCCGCACGTTAATATCGGAACCATCG
>ERZ1034917.432-NODE-432-length-38591-cov-7.106835_pt1 | contig 38591 bp, 35 predicted proteins | sample MGYA00520605_ERZ1034917 | MGnify/ENA primary metagenome ERZ1034917 (study PRJEB33766, sample SAMN09781784) | gut metagenome | biome: gut microbiome | host: Homo sapiens | place: Madagascar | study: EMG produced TPA metagenomics assembly of the PRJNA485056 data set... | reverse complement strand
GGAGTCTTAATAAACAGTTTTGCAAGAAATTTCAGCATTTTTCACCTTACTAACGCAATTTCCGTTATTGATTGCATTCTTAACCGCATAAACGTAATGGCTTTACGCGGTGCCGTTCACGCACCGCAAAGCACGCCGTATGCACGGCGCGTTGCGGGGTCATCATACTCCCTTGGAGTCTTAATAAACAGTTTTGCAAGAAATTTCAGCATTTTTTGAATTCAATGCGTGTTCTTGTTATTGATTGCATTCATAATAACAGTCATAACCTCTTGAGTGCCGTCCAATGTCGGGTCCGCTTTCATATTTGCGCGATAGGTCTCACGAGAAGCATACAGTTCGTTCACCCTGTCAACAAGCACTTCCGGGGTCAGCTCCTCTTGCGGAAGAACAGCCGCATAACCCTTTTTGCGAACATATTCCGCATTCAGGATTTGATCGCCGCGGCTTGCGCCGAGGGGCAGCGGAACAAGCAGCGCGGGAATGCCGAGCGCGAGAAATTCAAACACGGCATTTGCACCTGCGCGGCTTACAACAAGTTCGGTCGCTGCAAGCAGATCCGGCAGCTCTCTGCCGATATACTCATATTGTCTGTATCCGGGGCAGTCGATGCTTTCATCCAGCTTGCCCTTCCCGCAAAGATGAACAATATCGAATTGCTTCGTAAGTTTCGGCAGCGCTGCCCGAACTCCGTCGTTCAATGCAGCCGCTCCGAGACTTCCCCCCATAATAAGTATAATAGGTTTTTTGCCGTCAAAACCGAGGAATTGAAGTCCGCGCTCACGCTTGCCGCTGAAAAGCTCGCGGCGAATCGGCGTTCCTGTATGAACTGCGGCGCTGCGCTTCTTGCCGAGGTGCTCCAGCGTGTCCTCAAATGTTACGCAAATCGTGTCGGCAAATCTGCCCGCAATTCGGTTCGCAAGCCCCGGAGTATAATCCGATTCATGACAAATTACTGTTGTTTTTCCTTTCGCGGCAATAACAACCGGCACACTCACAAAACCGCCCTTTGAGAACACAACATCGGGCTGAAGCGACTTCATCAGCTTTTTGGATTGAGATATTCCCTTAAGCACTTTGAACGGGTCTGAAAGGTTTTTCAGCGAAAAATAACGACGGAATTTTCCGGATTCGATAGCATGAAATTTGACATCACGCTGTTCCGAAATCAACTTCTCCTCAATGCTTCCGGCAAGTCCGATATAATGAATTTCGCACCCCTGTGCGCGAAGGTACGGAAGCAGCGCGATGTTAGGCGTCACATGACCGGCGGAGCCGCCGCCCGTCAGTATAATGCATTTTGACATAAATTCCCCTTTCTGCCCGCTGAAGGCAGCTTATTCTCCCGCTGACGGAAGCAATACTTCCGGCGGGCTTGTATATATATTACTGTTGACAGCTCATTTTGGTGCAGCTGCATCATTCCGCATTTTTCTCCGCTTCAAGCCGAGTTGATTCATCATGCCGCACAATTCGCCTGTTGAGCACCGCCGCAACCCCGAGGGACAACGTGTCAACAATCGGCTGAACCCACATGCAGCCGTACAGCGGAAACAGTGCATCCATCATGAAATAAAGCGGAATATCGAGAACTCCCTTGCGAAGAATCGAAACCGTTATCGATTCTTTTGCTTTGCCCATCGCCTGAAATTTGATTATCAGCGGGTAGCAAAGGCTCATCAGCGGCATTGCAAGCACCATCCTGCGCAGGAAGGCTGCCGCGTATTTCACCGTTACCTCGTTTTTGATAAACAGCGATGCCAGTCCCGGCGCAAAAATTTCATATATCACAACGCAAAAAAGCGCAAATGACAGTGAGATGATGCATCCGAAGCGGAACGAATCCTCTGTTCGTTTAAACTTTTTTGCAGCATAATTGTAGCCTATCAGCGGCAGCATGCCGTTGGCAACGCCGATTGAAAAAAACAGCGGCAATTGATCAAGCTTTTTCGTTATACCGACGGCAGCAACCGCCTCATTGCCGTATTTTGAAACAAAATTCATCTGCGCCGAAACGGCAACGACCGTCAAAGCATATTGCAAAGCGGACGGTGCACCTATGCGCAGTACCGCGCCCGCATGTTCACGCGAATGACTGAGCAGTGCGGGATTTAATCCCAAAACGGTTTTTCCGCGCTGTTTAATGATGTAGCAGATAAAGAATGCAAGCCCTACCGCATTCGAAATTGCGGTTGCCGCACCCGCACCCGCTGCGCCCATGTTCAATCCCCACGGAAGAACAAAAATCGGGTCAAGTGCAATGTTCACAATGCATCCGAGAATCGCGCCGAAGCTTGCAGCCGCTGCCGCGCCCTCCGAACGAACAAGGTTCGTCAGCAAAGTTGTCAGCACCGTCGGCACCGCACCGAGCGTCAGTGTGTAAAAAATATAACCCTTTGCGTATTCAAGCGTCATACCGCGCGCGCCGCAGAGGAGCAGGATCCGTTCATTGAAAAGGCCGACCGCCGCACCGAAAACGGCTGCACTCAAAAGCCCGCCGTAAAAGCAGAATACGGATACCTCCCGCGCTTTATCTGGCTTTCCCGCACCGAGCAACCGCGCAATAAGGCTTGCGCCGCCGATGCCGAAAAGGTTGCTGAGAGCTGTGAGCATCAAAAACGCAGCATTGGCAACCGTGACCGCCGCCGTTTTGTCCGGATCGTTCAGCAGGCCGACAAAATAAGTATCCGCAATGCCGTAAGCCAATGCAACCATTTGGCTTGCAATTGCAGGCAGAATCTGCATCAGCACCGCACGCTTCACAGGCAGACTGCCGAGCAGTTCACTTCTGTTCAGTTGTTTTTTCATCCGAATGCCTCCGAAGCAAATTTTACATTTCAATCTGTTTTTGTCTCCAGCATGAAACACGTATCAAGTAAGCATATGCGGGATGCGCCGGCTGAAGCATCATCATTTTAAAACTGCACAAAAACGCTGAACCCGCTGCAAACCTCCGCATCGGGCATCTGCGTTTTCGGGCTGTTCATTTTGCCTAATTGTTCTTTCGCTGACCGGCAGCTGCTTCAAAACAGACCCGAACGCGCTTATTGTTCTTTTTCCTTATCCGTCATCAGCGGCACCGAAAGAATATTCACAGGCATTTCCGGATCGTATTTATCCAAGCTGAGTGAAATTATTCCGAGGAAAGTTGCCATATCGCCCGTGCCGACGCCGTTCACGCCCGACGCGATGCTGATATTGATGTTTCCGTTAAAGGTTGTTACTCCGCTGAGTTTGAAGCTTGTGGATCCGCTTGAAACATAGAATTTTGCAGCAACAACGAAGTACTTTTGAAAGAATTCCGCATTATATGTCGCCTCTGCATCCGCGCGGGCCTGAGCGCCCGGAATAAGCGGCAAAACTTCGGTTTTGAACGTTTCCTCATCGCGAATCACAATCGGCTCACCGTTCTGCTGTCCGTCAGAGTTTATGCGCAGGAATTGCGCGGAAGAAGCATTCAGAAGTTCGTTGTAAATACTCGGAGATACCAAAACTTCGTTTGCATCCGGAGTCGGGTTTGCGGGCTGTTCGTTCCCTCCGCAGCCCGCGAAAGCACAGGCCGCAAGAACGGCCGCGAGCATAAAGGTGAAAAATCTAATGCTTTTTTTCATGTTTCTGTGTTCCTTTCCGCCCCGTTAGGGGCTTTGCCGTTTTCGGAATGTTCGAAACGATTCGAAGCATCCCGCAATCTCAATCCTTTTGAGTCAGCTCACCCACAAGGTTCGTCTGCATCATATTGCGCACGCCGTCAATGCCGCTCGTGTGTCCGAGAACCCACATGAGCTTTGTTATTGCCGCCTCCGTTGTCATATCACCGGCAGAAATGATTCCGAGTTCCTTCAGCGGACGGCTGACCTCGTAAATATCGGGCGTGCTCTGTTCATACAGGCACTGCGAAGTCAAAATGACGGGAATATCGTTCGCCATCAGCCTTTCAATTGCCTTCAGATGATTGCGGCGAATGCTGTGCATTCCTCCCAAACCGAAAGCCTCCACAACAACTCCCTTAATGTCGCAGTCGAGGCAGCAGTCAAGCAATTTCGGGCTGAGTCCGGGAATAAGCTTTATGAGCGCAACCCGCGGATCAATGTCGGTTGAAAAGCTGTATTCGCTGCGAACCTGCGGACTGTGAAGCGCAAGCATCCTGCCGTCGCTTACGGTGCCGATATATGGGTAATTAATCGATTCAAACGCATTGAGCGATGTTGTGCGCGTTTTTACGGCGCGGCAGCCGAGCATCAGCGAATTGCCGAAGCAGATATAGACCCCGCCCGTGAGCGCCGTTGCCGCAATGATTGCATTTTCAAGGTTTCGCCTTCCGTCGGAGTCCGGATAAACCGCAGGATACTGCGCACCCGTCAGCACAACGGGAATCCGAATCCCCGCAAGCATAAAGCTGAGCATGCTTGCAGTGTATGCCATGGTATCCGTTCCGTGTGTCAAAACAATTCCGTCACATTTGTCCGCATATTGGTTTATCGCTTCCGCAATGGTGATCCATTCCTCAGGTTGAATATTGGATGAATCCATGCTGAAAAGATCAACACAATGAACATTGCCGAAAACGCTGCACTGCTTTGCACCCTCACAAGTGCTGCCTGCGCAATTCGAAGTTTCTCCGCGAACAAGGTTCAAAAGCTCCCTTGCCGAAAGCTCGGGCTTAAGCCCGTTATCGGTCGGCACACATGCAATTGTTCCGCCGGTGGATATAAGATAGATATTTTTCATTTCGTTAAAACCGTCCGGGTTTAATGTTCCGTGCGCATATCGGCGCACAATTTTCCATCCTTATCATACCGCATTTTGCGCTTTTCTGCAAGTGCAGAGCAAAAGCCGATTTCGAGCCCTTTACGTTCGGCATCGGGTTCGCGGGCTGTTCACTTCCCTCGCAGCCCGTGAACGTACAAGCCCGCAGACATAAAAGCGAACAGTTCGGCTTAAAGCTGATTATCAAAAATTAAAAGCGTCCCGTGTTGTGCGGAACGCTTTTTGATTTCAAACTCAGCTGCAATGCTGTTTTTTTCAATTTCGATGCCGACAGCAAAGCTGCCTTTAGATATGCGGCTTATTTGATTACATCGCAGTGCATGTAGGGCACAAGCACCTCGGGAATGCGAATGCTGCCGTCGGCCTGCTGATAATTCTCAAGGATCGCCGCAACGCTTCTTCCGATTGCAACGCCGCTGCCGTTAAGTGTGTGAACAAGTTCGGGCTTGCTCTTTTTGTCCCTGCGGAAACGAATCTGCGCTCTGCGCGCCTGGAAATCCTCAAAATTGGAGCAGGAGCTTATTTCAACGTATCTGCCGTAACTGGGCATCCATACCTCGATATCATAAGTTTTTGCAGAGCTGAAGCCCAAATCGCCCGTGCTGAGGCAAACAACGCGATAGGGAAGACCGAGACCCTGCAGGACGCGTTCCGCATCATGCGTAAGCTTTTCAAGCTCATCATAGCTGTCTTCGGGCTTTACGAACTTAACGAGTTCAACCTTGTTGAACTGATGCTGACGGATAAGACCCCTTGTGTCCCTGCCCGCGCTGCCCGCTTCGCTGCGGAAACATGCACTGTAAGCGCAATACTTGATGGGAAGCTCCTCACCGTTCAGAATATCGCCGCGGTGAATGTTTGTAACGGGAACCTCTGCCGTCGGGATAAGGAAGTAGTCCGTGCCCGCAACCTTGAATGCATCATCCTCAAACTTCGGGAGCTGACCCGTTCCCGTCATGGAAGCTCTGTTGACCATATAGGGCGGAAGAATCTCCGTATAGCCGTTTTCGGTATGTACATCGAGATAATAATTTATAAGTGCACGCTCAAGCCTTGCACCGAGTCCGCGATAGACCGTGAACCTTGCACCCGTTATCTTGCCCGCATCCGCAAAATCAAGAATGTTCAGCGACTCGCCGAGATCCCAATGTGCTTTCGGTTCAAAATCAAACTTTGTCGGTTCTCCGAACCTGCGTACCTCCGCATTGTCGCGATCATCCGCACCGTCGGGAACGCTGGAATGCGGGATATTCGGAATTTTCATCAGAAGGTCGTCAAATTGTGCGTCGATTTGCGCAAGCTCCGCATCAAGCTCCTTGATATCATCCGCAACAAGTTTCATTTCCGCAAGCAGTGCGGAAACATCCTGTCCCTGCTTTTTAAGCATGGGAACCTTTGCGGAATCTTCATTGCGTTTTGCCTTGAGCTGTTCCGTCTTTTGAATTACTTCGCGGCGTTTTTCGTCCAGTTCGAGAATGCCGCTGACATCCGCCCCCTTGTTGCGGCGCGCTTTCATTGCAGCAACAAGCTCCTCCGGATTCTTTCTGATTCGCTTAATATCTAACATTGTTTTCTCCTTGTGGCTTTGCGCCCGTTGTTTTTTAAAGTTCTGAATTATCTGCTTTTTTAAAAACAAGAATATTTTTCAAAAAAGCTTAAACCGGCTTCTCGGGTTTCGGTCGAGTTTGGGCGAAACCCGAGCCTCAGTTATCAGTCTGCGGTTCTTCCGCAGCATTTTTTGTATTTTTTGCCGCTGCCGCAGGGGCAGGGATCGTTCGGTCCGATTTTTTTCGCAACGCGGAACGGTTTCGCTTTTTCCGGGCTGCCTGCATTCGTTGCCGCATTCCTTGCAGGATCACTCGCCGCGCCGGGCTGCCTCGGAATCATATCAGGCTGCCTCCGTTCGGGAACCCTGATTACCGGGTGGTACAGGTTCATAACCGTCTCGTTGCGTATCTCGGCCGTCATGGTTTCAAACATATCAAAGCCCTCGTTGCGGTACTGCACAACGGGATCCTGATTGCCCATTGCGCGCAGTCCGATACCCTCGCGCAGCTGATCCATTGCATCGATATGATCCATCCAATGCTTGTCAACCGTCAGCAGCAGGAACCGGCGTTCCACTTCGCGCATGTCGAAACCTTTTTCCTTCAGCAGGTTTTCGATAGCCGTATATCGTTCGTCCGCAAGCTCGGTCAAAAGCTTCAGCATTCCGCCGTGAGTCGTTTCCGCCGTAATGCGGTCCGTCGCCTTGATTCCGAACATTCTGAAGAACTCGTGATCCAATCCGCCGTAATCCCAAGCATCGCGCTTTTGCTTTTCGGGGCAATAGAAATCAACAATCGACAGAATGGCTTCGTCACGCATCTGCGCAATTTCCGAATGAACATCCGCACCCCTGAGCACCTGCCTGCGCTGAGTGTAGATTATCTCGCGCATTTTGTTCATTACGTCGTCAAACTTGAGAACGCTCTTTCTGATTTCGTAGTTATGGCTTTCTACGCGCTTCTGAGTTGTTTCGATCGCCTTTGTCAATGCACCCAGTTCAAAGCCCGTGTCCGCACCCTCGGGAAGGAAACGGCTCATAAGGCTGCCCGCACGATCTCCGCCGAATCTCAACATCAGCTCGTCATCCATTGCAACATAGAATCGTGTTGCACCGGGGTCACCCTGTCGTCCGGCTCTGCCGCGCAGCTGGTTGTCAATACGCCTTGACTCATGCCGCTCCGTACCGATTATGTACAGACCGCCGACTTCAACAACTTTATCGTGTTCGGCATCGGTAACAGCCTTGTGTTTTTTGTAGACTTCGTCGTATTTGCGCCTTGCTTCAAGTATCGCCTCGTCCTCGGTCTCCTGGTGGCTTGTTGCCCACTCTATCATATCATCGTCATAACCTTCGCGGCGCATTTCGCGCTTTGCGAGGTATTCCGGGTTTCCTCCCAAAAGAATATCCGTGCCGCGGCCCGCCATGTTCGTTGCAATTGTAACATTGCCGAACTTACCTGCCTGCGCAACAATATCCGCCTCTTTAGCGTGCTGCTTTGCGTTCAGAACTTCGTGCCTGATTCCGCGTTTTGTAAGCAGACGGCTCAGGTATTCGGATTTTTCGACCGAAACGGTGCCGACAAGAATCGGCTGCCCCGTTGCGTGCGCACGAATGATTTCTTCGATAATGGCGTTGTATTTTTCCTGCTGTTTAATGCAGACAACGTCGTTATAGTCCACACGCTTTACGGGTTTGTTTGTCGGGATTTCAACAACGTCAAGGTTGTAAATGCCCATAAACTCCGTTTCTTCGGTCTTTGCCGTTCCCGTCATGCCGGCAAGCTTGTGATACATGCGGAAAAAGTTCTGATAGGTTATCGTTGCACTCGTTCGGTTCTCGTTTTCAACCTTAACGCCTTCCTTTGCTTCAAGTGCCTGGTGCAGGCCGTCCGAATACCGCCTGCCTATCATAAGGCGTCCCGTGAAGTCATCAACAATAATGACCTGCCCGTCCTGAACAACATAATCTTTATCAACGGTGAACAGTGCGTTTGCTCTGAGTGCCTGTTTGATATAGTGGTTTATCTCCGTATTCTCCGCCGAGGAAATATCGTCGATGTTGAAATAAACCTCAGCCTTGCGCATACCCTGTTCGGTAAGAGCGACCGTGCGCGCCTTTATGTCGCACATATAGTCGCCGCTCTCCTCCTGTGACATGCCCTGCATAAGCTCCGATTTGGTGAGCTTTTTAACGTCTTCGCCCCGTGTCAGCCTGCGCACGAATTCATTCGCGCGCTTGTACATATCGGTGGATTTTTCCGCTTTTGTGGAAATGATAAGCGGCGTCCTCGCCTCGTCGATAAGAATGCTGTCCACCTCGTCCACGATTGCGTAATTCAAATCACGCTGAACAACATGGTCAATCGAAACGACCATGTTATCGCGCAGATAGTCAAATCCGAACTCGCTGTTTGTGCCGTATGTTATATCGCAGTTATATGCGGCAACACGCGCCTCGGGCGACATATCGCGCTCAATGCAGCCGACGGTCAAACCAAGGAAACGATGAATTTTGCCCATCCATGCCGCGTCACGCGCAGCAAGGTATTCATTGACGGTAACAACATGCACGCCCTTGCCCGGGAGTGCATTAAGATAAGACGGCAGCGTTGCAACAAGTGTTTTACCTTCGCCCGTTCTCATTTCGGAAATTCGCCCCTGATGCAGCACGATGCCGCCTATGAGCTGAACATCATAATGCCTTTGCCCGATGGTGCGGACGGCAGCCTCGCGAACAACCGCAAAAGCTTCCGGCAAAAGCTGATCAAGCGTTTCGCCCTTCGCCAGTCTTTCACGGAATTCCACCGTCTTGTGACGCAGTTCCGCATCGGAAAGTTTTTTTATTCCGTCCTCAAGTGCATTTATTTTTTTAACAAGAGGCTGTATTTTCTTTATCTGCTGCGCACTCGTGTTGCCCAACAGTCGGTCAATAAGGCCCATTTGTATACCTCCGTGAGTTTTTTCCTTTAAATAACAGTATTCCCATTATAAATATTTATTATATCCCCGAAAGAGCGAATTGTCAATCAAAAAGGTTTTCCGTACTCCGCATTTGCCGCAAATTGTTTCGATATATTCTTTCCGCAGTCGCTTTTCGTCCCTTATCCGCTCGCTTCCTCCCCCGTTTCGGGTAAAAAACAGGGAAAGCCCGCAGTGCGGCAGCTTTCCCCTTCGGTTTAATTCATATCACGCTGTGTTCGCATTCAAGCAGTTTTTATTACATTTGAATTGCCATGCGCATCACGGCAAGTGCCTCCTCAGCGGAAAGCACTCCGTCGCCGTCAATATCACCGTTTGCAAGTGCGGCAGCGGTTGTGGGTTCGGTGCCGAGTGCGCAGCGAAGCAGCATCAATGCATCAACAACAGTCACAATACCGTCTCCGTTAACATCTCCGACAAGGGTAACGATTCCTTCCGCCTCATTGTTATCGGTGTAGAAGAGTTCTATCACATCACCGTCTGCAAGCGCATTCGTGCCGGCAGCGGGCTGATCACCCTCACCGTTCAGCTTGTAGAACCATCCGCAGGCCTCACCGTAGGTTCCCACGGAAAGCGTAACCCCGTTCACATCTGTCACGGAGCGAAGCAGGTAACCGTCGCCGTCGAAAGTGCAGCCGTTTGCCGCAAGTGCGGCCGAAATTGCATCCCAAACGGTGCTGTCCGCATCGCCGGGCGCAGTAAATGTGAATTCTGCAGGATTTGTGAATCCCGCAAAGTTCCTGCCGTTGATGCGAACGGTTGCGGTGATATCCTCAACAGTTCCGCTGCCGGACGTTCCGAGAACTTTGACCGTGACCGAAACAGGCTGCTTAAAGAAAGCTTCGAAACGGGCATAATCGGAATTCTCACCGAATTTCTCCCAATACTTTGCATACTTCGTATATGTGAAAACACTGTCTATCGTAACAAGAGTATCGTATTCCGGTCTTGTCACAAGCAGGTTCTCGCACGTGATAATTGAAGGATGGCTTGAGCGGAATTCACGCCACGGCTGGTAGGACATCGGATCGTAGCCGGGCAGATCGTCAACATCGATGCCGCCGAAAGTGATATTCACCGCACCGCGAATATAGTCAAAACCGCCGTTCTCGTTCAGTACCAATTCGGAGAAAGGTGCAAGGTTTGCCGTGACACTGTCCTTGTTCGCATTTTCGCCCTTTATTCCGTTCCAATACACTTCCTCGGTGCAGGCACTCCGCATCACCTGCTCCGCTTCGGCAAGCTCCGCCTCCGTCAAAGGCAGGATGGTAAGTTCAAACACGCGGGAACCGAGAATTTCCTCCGTGTTCCTGTCCTGAACGGAAATCCTGTATTGAACCGTGACGGCAGGGCTTCCGGGCAGCGGACGATAAACAATGCCGTGATAGCCGTAGAACTCAAATGCATCCGTATTCATGCTTTCCATCAGCACCCTTTGATTGGAACGATCCGTAAGAATACCTGCATCCTCAAGTGTGCTCGGGCGGGGAAGCTGAATATCGTTCATCAGCGCATTCATATCCACCGTTTGCGTCTTGTCAACAAAATCACGGATAAGCTCCGGATATTGCAGCAGTGCAATCTCGATTTCGTTCGGCTGTTCGGTGCTCCCGCCCTGCCATGTCAGCACGGGCATTCCGCCGTTGATGCCGTCCGTGTCGTTGTTGAACGCTTCGCCGAGGATTGCCGCAAACTCCGCAGAGCGCATTTCCTCAGCTGTTTTTGATGCATACTCCGCCGTCGGAGTTCCTTCCGTGGAAGAAACGCCGTTTGAAGCGGTGCCTTCAAGGAAATATGCGTTTTGCAGCGTTCCTTTAAGGACGCCTGCAATGCCGCCGATTCCTGCTTCGGGACCGATTACGCTGCCGATATTATAAACATTGCGAACGATTGCGGGCGCGTGAATCTGTCCCGCAATGCCGCCGATGCCCTTGTTCGTTGTGCGATCCTGTTTTGCAGAAAGCGAACCGGTGTTATAACAGTTTTCAACCGTGCCGTAAGTATAGCCGACGATGCCGCCGAGGCTCAAGGTTGAAGCATAGCTGTTTGTCGTGTTTGAAATTGCAGCGTTGTTGACGCAGCCGCGAACGATGTTGCCCGTCATTGCCCGTCCGACGATACCTGCCGAGCTGCAATAGTTTGCGCTTGTTGAAACGGACCCCGCAACAAGGCAGTTTTCAACAAGGCCCTTGCTTGTGTTTGCAATGCCGCCGATGTTCGCATCGCTTGCAATGTTCACGTTTGCGATTATGTTTTTCACCACGCCGTCCGGACCTATGCAGTCAAGGATTCCGTCTTCCCCCGCAATTCCCGTAACGGCAAAGCCTCGGCCGTCAAAAGTGCCGTTATAGCCGGAATTGCTGTCCGCATAATCATAAATGCCGAACGCTGTTCTCGCTTTTCCGTTAAAGTTGATATTTTGAGTCAATGCGGCATTTGCCGTGCTGCTGCCCGCATTCACGAATTGTGCAAACCATTCAAATTCCGCCGCGTCGGAAATCATGTACACGCCGTTTTCCTCTGCGGGCTGAGTTACGGTTGTGCCGTCCCACGCTTCGCCCGCATACGTCAATTCAACTTCAATCACCGCATCCGCGGATGCCGTGAAACTGCCGTTTGCCGTCACATAATTCGCCGCCGAAACCGCATAGCTGTAAACTTCGCCTTTCGGAAGCACAAACGCTCCGTTCTCATCAGCCTGCATCTCGCCGCCGGTCGGATGCGTCAGGGTGACGCTCGCTTCCGCAGGAGTAACGGAAAAACTAATCGTGCAGGTCTCAAGCTCCGTCATTGCATCAAGCTCAATGCTCATATCTCCGGAGACAGTGAATTCGCCGCTCTGCATTTGATAGCCGAAGCGGGTAAGGGTATAGGAATAATCTCCCGCCGCAAGCGCATAAACGCTGCTGTTTGCCGTCGGATTTTCGATATTTCCCTCCGCATTGCGCACCGTCAGCACCGCCAACGGATCAACATTTTCAAACGTGACCGTGCCAAGGCTCTGCAGCGCAAAGTTTTTGAACCAAACGCAGTCGCTTCCTTTGTCGCCGGAGCTGTCTTTAACATAAGCAAGCGTAACAACGCTCCCCGCAGTGACCGTCTGAGAGTAATTTGTCCAGTCGATCTCCCCGCTGAGAGTTTTTTCCGTGCTTCCGTTAACGGACAGATAGTCGTAGCGTGCTTCCGAGCTTACCTTGTAATCAAACGAAAGGCGCGCATTCGAAACAGCTTCTCCGAACGTTATCGTGATTGTGACAACGGATGATCTCATGCCGCCGCTGGCGGATTTTATTCCGTTTTCACCGTCGGATACGAACTCCGTGCCGCTTTCGCCGGTGAAATTCGTGTTATGGCTGTATTCAACGGATGCAGCATCACCGAGCGGATCGAAAACGGCATCGGGAAAATCGCCCGCTGTTTTCGCCGCGGCAAGGTTCATCTCACCGATTGCGGCGAAAGGAACTGCACAAAGCAGCATCAAAACCGCTGCAAACAGTGCAATTGTTTTCTTCATAGCAAAAATACCTCCGAAACTTCCGATTTTTGCGCCGAACAAATATGCTCCCTGCAAAAAAGCTCTTAAGCCAAGACCTGTTCTGCGAAAAAGCTGTTCGGCAAACCTCTGATTTTAATATGAGCACGGCGGAATCAACAAACTGACCGGAAAGGCCGCACACGGAATCAAAAAACAGATTCCGCTGCGCACTTGAAAAGTTCTTGCGTGTGACTGAAATTTCAATATTTTGAAGCAGTTTCTGCTTTGCCGAAACCGCACAAAAAATAAGCCATACGGAGATACCGCCCGAAGCTTGCGCTTTATGCGGTGCAAGTATCCTGACTTGTGCTGCGGCAATTGATATTCACCCGTATTGATTTTCGGCACAAAAATCGAACAGCAAAGCGGAAATTTTTAAATCCGCAAAGCAGCTGCGAACAACCGTCCTGCTGAACGCAAAACGTTTTCGAACCGCTCCCCCGAGCCGAATTCTTGAACAAAAACCATACGAATGAATTCAACGCCTGCGGATAACGCCTGCCTTCTCACGGTTTGAACACCGTAATGGCGAACTTTTGTTCCCCCGAAAGACTTTCTCAAAAAGGACTTTCAAAAACTTCGGTTCGGCGCACCCTCACACTCACAGTGCCGGTCGCGTGGGCAAAATGCCTCGTTCATTTGAGTCGATGCCTTATCAACACCCGTTCAGCACGAAAAACTCCCATTGAAATGTCGAAGATTCGAACCTTTAATGAGTTCTTTTTCCGTTGTTCCGAACGTTGATCTTTGCAGCAATCGATTACATCGCATAGCTGATATTTATTTTTAACAGAAAGGATATCCCCCTCTGCGACTCGTATTGTAGCAGAGTTGCGGCAAAAAGTCAACACATACCGAGCAAAACTGCCGAACACTTTTTGTTCGTTTACCGATTCGGACATGTTTGCGTAAAAAACATGAAAACATTATGTTCCGCACCGTTCCTTCCGCCTGCGGCAGCAGTCAAAGAATCGGGCAGTTTTTTTTCATATTTCTTTCAAAAGTTCTTGCCGCCGGCGAATTATGTGCTATAATTAAGCAGCACGCCGAACAGTTCGTGCTTTTGCATAAAATGAATTGATTCAACAGGCTGTTTTCAAAAAGCAGCCTCGGTTCGGCGTTTGGTTTGGGTAAAAGCGGTCATTGCATTCACCTTTTGCTTGAAATGTGAATACACTGTTTTCGTGCCTGCGGAGCAGGCGGTTTTGCAAACAGATTGGCTGAGTTTGAAAGGATGATAACATAAAATGAAGATAGCAGTACTTTGCGGCGGCAGGAGCAGCGAGCGGGATGTTTCGCTTTCCACAGGAATTCAGGTTGCGCGTGCGCTGCGCGAAACGGGGCACGATGTTGTGCTTGTTGATGCATGTGTGGATTTTCCGCTTGATTGCAGACCCGAAGAGGTTTTTGAAAAAGCACTGCCGATCGAAAATCATGCCATCGGTGCAGCCGCGCCGTGCGTCAAAAGTTTTTTTGACCGTGCATCGGGTTTTTTCGGCAAAAACGTTCTTGAAATCTGCAAAAGTGCGGATATTGTTTTCAATGCACTGCACGGTGACGAAGGCGAAAACGGCAAATTGCAGGCAGCGTTCGACCTTTTGAACATTTGCTACACCGGTTCCGGTGCGCAGGGCTGCATGCTTGCAATGAACAAGAGCCTTTCAAAGCAGCTTTTCCGCACGCACGGAATTCCGACCCCCGAAGCGGTGATTCTTTCCGAATCGGACAAATGCCGCGCGGCCGAGCTCTGCGAAAAGCTCGGTTTGCCCTGCGTTGTGAAGCCCGCAAGCCTCGGCTCAAGTGTCGGCGTTTCAATCGTCCGCACGAACGATGAATTTTTCGCCGCGCTGGATTCGGCTTTCAGCCTTGAACACACCGTTATCGTTGAAAAATACATCAAAGGGCGCGAGTTCGCCGTCGGTATCGTCGGCAGCAGAGTTCTTCCCGCAATCGAAATAATCCCGAAGCATGGTTTTTACGATTATAAAAACAAATATCAACCGGGCTGCACCGTTGAAATCTGCCCGGCGGATATAGATTCGGACACCGCCGAGCGCATGGCGGAAGCAACCCGCAAAGTCTTCCGTGTTCTCGGTCTCGGCGCATATGCACGGGCCGACTTTATGGTTGACGAAAACGGTATTTTTTGCCTTGAAGCCAACACCCTGCCCGGCATGACGCCCGTCAGCCTGCTTCCGCAGGAAGCTGCGGCCGATAAGCTGGATTTTCCCGCTTTGCTTGAAGCGATTATTAAGGAAAGCCTGCTTTTGAGAGAAACCGAGCGGCGGCATTGACACAGGCTTCCCGATGTTTAAGGGAAGCGGATATACTCCATTTTATAAAAAGTGAGACAGCATACAGCATTATGATTAACCTTACAATTTCCGAAGCCATGACCGCCGCGGACGGTCAGCTTGTTCACTGTGAAGACCCCGCATACATCGGGGATATGCTTATTGAGGGCATCACCCTCGACAGCCGCAAAGTTAAACCCGACTGGCTGTTTATCGCAGATAAGGGCGAGCGGGCGGACGGGCACGATTATGTTGAATCCGCACGGCGCAGCGGTGCCGCCGCAGCGGTTGTGGAACATGAACTTGACATTCCGATTCCGCAGATCCTTGTTGAAAACAGCTTGCGCGCAATGCAGCGCATTGCAGGCTACATACGCGAAAAGAGCGGCGTGAAGGTTATCGGCGTTGTCGGCAGCGTCGGAAAAACAAGCACGCGGCAGATGCTTTCCTGTGTGCTTGAACAAAAATTCAGCGTTCTCAGCACGGAGGGCAATTTCAACAACGAATACGGACTGCCGCAAACGTTTTTCCGTCTCGAACCGCAGCATGAGCTTGCGGTTGTTGAAATGGGCATCAGCCACTTCGGCGAAATGGACAGATTGGGCGCAATTGCACGTCCCGATTACGTTGTTTTCACCAATATCGGCAATATGCACCTTGAGAACCTTATCGACCGCAGCGGCGTACTTCACGCCAAAACCGAGGTTGTGAAGCATATGCCGCATAACGGCAGATTGTTTTTTAATGCAGCGGATGATAAACTGTGTGAATACGCAAAGACCTCACCCATTCCCGTAAAGTTTTACGGCATGGACGAAAGCTTGCCCGTGCATCCCGAAAACATACGCTTCATTGATGCGGCGGAAACCGATTTTGTGCTGAATTATTTCGGAACACGAATCCCCGTTTCAATGCCCGCAGCGGGGTTGCATATGGTTCAAAACGCCGTTGCCGCCGCCGCTGCGGCGCATGAACTCGGGCTGACTGCCGAGCAGGTAAAAGCGGGCATTGAAAGCTTCAGCCCTGTCGGACATCGTTGGCGCGTGCTTTTTGCCTGCTGCCTCCCTGCCGCAAATGCAGCTGCAAATAATGCAGATGCAAATTTCGAGGCAAGCTCCGCTTCCGCCGGCTCCGAAACGTTCACCGTTATTGATGATTGCTATAACGCCGGACCCGATTCCGTCCGCGCCGCGCTCACCGCTCTCATTTCGGCTGCAAAACCCGGCTGCCGGAAAATCGCAATGCTCGGAGATATGCTCGAATTGGGCGAAAACTCCGCCGCACTGCACAAAAGCCTCGGCGCATATTGCGCCGAATGCGGGCTTGACGCGCTCTTCACCGCAGGCGACCTTGCGTCAGATATTGCTCTCGGTGCGGAAAATGCAGGAATGCGAAACGTTTTCCGCATTTCGAAGGACACGGCGTCAACTGCTCTGCTGCATTTTGCAAAGCCCGGGGACACGGTGCTTGTAAAGGCTTCACGCGGGGCACATTTTGAAAACATTGTTGATGAACTCGGCAATGCAAATCCCACAAAATGAGTCTGAACCGAGCTGTGATTTGCCGTTTGTTTTGAATTGTTTTGAACTTGCGGAAATATTTTTATCAAAATCAGAATTGCATAAAAACGGCCTTCGCCAAAAGAGTTTCCCTTCTGCGAAGGCCGTTTGCCGCATATGCTGCGGCACTGTACCGCTGAATTTCAATCAACCGTGACTCTCAGCTGTTGAAAGCCGATTATTCGATCGTAACCGTGCTTGCAGTCGGAAGTTCTTTCTGTTCCTCCTTGGGGAGAACAATATTAAGAACACCGGATTCATATTTCGCCTTTACATCCTCAGGCTTGATATCTCCGACATAGAAAGTTCGGCTGCATGTGCCGACATAACGTTCACGGCGGATGACACGCCCCTTCTTATCCGCTTCATCTTTGTCAAGATCCTTGTTTGCGCTGACGGTCATATAACCGTCTTTAATCTCCACCTTGATTTCGTCCTTATTGAACCCGGGCAGATCAACAGCCATTTCATAGCCGTCCTCTTTTTCGCGGATATCAGTCTTCATAAGGTTCTTTGCGTGCCTGCCGTACAGCGGATTCCTTCCGCCGAAGAAGTCACTGTCAAAAAGATCATCGAACATTTTTTCATTAAATACTACCGGCAACATAGTTAATTTCCTCCAAATATTGATTTTTGATATATGTTAAAGCTTTGCTGCGCGGAAAGCCTTTTCCGCACTCAGGCATTGCTTGCAGAAACGAGAAGCTTTTTTCAGACTTCTCTGCCCGAAGAAACGCAGGCGCATACAGCCAAACTGACTCCCTGCAAAATCAGCACAAGTCCAACCGTCACACCGACAGCTGCAACGCTTATCCACGGATTCATCATGCATATAATGCCTGCCGCAGTAAGCAGAATGCCAATTGCAAGCACCCAACCCCAAGCACGCACACCAAGCGCACGCAGGTCAAAGGCACTTACAAATCTGCCGATACCCGAGAACAAAAGCCAAAGTGTAAACAGCAGGGGCAATGAAAGCAGCGTGAACCATTGGTTGAACAGGAGCAGCAAAGCCATTATAACGGTCAGCACTCCGTTCAGCAGCAGCCAGCCCGAACCCAACAGAGTTTTGCTTGTTCCGGCAAACACGACTATTTCCGCAATGCCTGCCGCAAGCATGAAAAGCCCAAACAGAATCCCGGCGGATACCACCGCGGCATCCTGATTGCAAAGGCAGAACACACCGCCTGCCGTCAGTAAAATTCCCGCTGCAATATCAATTATGCGGATAGCTTTTGTACTCATTATCATTGCCTCTTTTCCTTCAGAGAAGCATCTTCGTAACATCCGTCCGTGCTTCTCTTCTCATTTCTGATGATTATATTTTAATCTTTTCTCTTGAATCGACAATACGCTGCGGATATAATATTATCGATTTCGTTTGTGCATTCCGCACAAACAGAAGGGATACAGGATTTGATGAATGAAGCCCCGTTTGGAAGCAGTGAAATCGCTGTTTTATTGAACGATTTTTTGTTAAATGATGATATAGCCGGACTTGCAGCCGACGTTGGTCGCCTGCTCGGTTATCCGCTGCTTATAATTAACGACACCTTTCATGTTGCAGCGTCATACTATCCTGCGAAATTTACCGATTCCGTGTTTATAAATGCTGTTAAGCTCGGCGAAATCACATATGAAGCAGGTGCGCTGATAAGCCAAAGTGAATCCCTTAACGGCGGCTGTGCTGACTACATAAAGCTTTCTGACAGCCCTTTTCTGCGCAGGTTTGCCCCGCTCACATGCTCCGGGGTGCGGCTCGGCTATCTGATATGCGTTGACACGGACGGCTGCATGGCGGACATTCCGCTGCAAACATGGCAAACTGTCGAAAGAGTTCTGGCAAAACAGCTTTTTATCGAAGTCAGCCGCATCGACAAACCTCTCGAAACAACCGAAGAGATACTCATGCATCTGCTCGACGGCGGCTTTCCGTCAGCGCCATATTTCAAACTGCAAACTATAAATACCTACCTCGCGGATTTTCATCCGGCAGCTTTTGCGCTGATCGACCTTTCTGCTTACCACAGCAAGTACCTTGGCAAACGATATCTCAAAACGGAGATTTATTCCTGTTTTTCGGACTCTCATGCTTTTGTATATCATGAAAATATATTTATGTTTCTTCATAATAACTACAGTCGAGCCGAATTAACTGCAATGGCGAAAGAATTTCAGCTTAAAATCATCGTTTCAGACGAGATTGAAGATCTGTTTGACTTGCCTTCACTTTATCAGGCCGCACACGATGCTCTTGAATTGATGACATACGGACAATTCAGCTGCGGCAATGTATGCAGCGTTTCACAGCTGCGCACACCGCTTATGCTGAAACGGCTTGAAGGCAATGAAAACATTATTCCGCCGAAACTGCGTGAACTTGCAGCGCATGACAGAAAAAAAGAAACTCAATACTGCGAAACGCTTTACACATACCTTATATGCAGCTGTTCGCTCAAAAAAACATGCGATATGCTTTTTACGCATCGCAACACCATACTTTACCGCATCAAACGTATCCGTGAGGATTTCGGCATTCCTTTGGATGACCCCGCCTCCCATACGGAGCTTTTGATCGGGACTTCTCTTATTTTACTTAAAACAAAGGGCCCCTTTTTCTTCCGCCCCGTTGATACACCGAACTGCATTTCCATGCCCGACACGGAATGCTGAAGCTGTTACCGAGAGTTTTTTGAGGAGGTTTTTAAATGAAGGAGAATCGAAAGTTATTAAAAGAAGTCATCAAAGGAATTAAGCGCGACATGACCGATGAGGAAGTGCTTAATCTTCTTGCGGACAGCAAGGTTTCGGAAAATCCGAACCGTGAAAAAGATAAGTACACCGTCGGGCAGCGTGCTGCCGATGCAATTGCAAAGTTTGCGGGAAGCTGGGCATTTATTTTTTCGTTTGCCGGCCTCCTCATTCTGTGGATGCTTGCGAACGTGCTGCTTGCTGCGAAAGCGTTCGATCCCTATCCGTTCATTTTGCTGAACCTTGCCTTATCATGTGTGGCAGCAGTTCAAGCTCCCCTCATAATGATGAGTCAGAACAGGCAGGAAGAAAAGGACAGACGCAGAGCCGAAAACGATTATAAAGTTAATCTTAAGACCGAAATAATGATAGAAGACCTTTACGACAAAGTCAATGCGATTTTTGCTCTTCAGAAGGAACTTTTAAAGGAACTCCGGCTTCAAAATGAAGGAGCAAACCCTGCCGCCCGTCAAACGCAAAATACGATGACACCGCACACCCAAAGCATTGACCCGGAGAGCACAACCGCAATCGAAGCAGTTGTGCAAACAGCCACGGATAACAGCTGAAGACATCCTTTGCCGAAATCGTTTTACGTTAAAACTCTCGGACAGCGTCCTGCCGTCCGAGAATTGCTTTTTGTTTTTTCAATAACCGAATCGAGATTCCGAAACCTATCAGGTTTTATCCGCATTTCTCACAAAGTCACTGCGGAACGAAGAATCACAAGTGCATCACCGATTTCGGCTCTGCCGTTGTTATTCATATCCGCAGCGTTCAAGTCAAGCTCATCACCGTCGGCAAGCTGCATTGCATAACGTATAACGCATAACAAACAATGCGTCCTCATTTGCTCAATTTCACGTTCATCACGGGCAGGGTGGGTGCAATGCCGCAGCGAACAAACTCCTCGCGTATGCCCTCCTGCAAATCGTGGTATAAATCATAATAGTTTTCGGTTCTGCACCAGACGCGGACGGCAAAATTCTGTTTTCCGTCCGTGCAGTCATTCAGGCGGATGAAGGCCGCGGGTTCGTTCAAAGCATATTTCTGCGCCTTTACAACGCGTTCGATTGCAGCATGAACGGCCGAACTGTCCGTGTCGCATCCGGCGGAAACGATGAGGTCAACGCGGCGCGTGTCAAAAGCGGAAGCATTTGTGATGTTTGCATTTGAAAGCCCCGCATTGGGCAAAACAACGCGCTGATTGTCGAATGTTGTGAGCGTTGTGTAAAACACACCGATGCTTTCCACCGTTCCGTTATAGCTTCCCGTTTGGATAACATCACCTACATGGAAGGGTTTGAACGCAAGAATCACGATTCCGCCCGCAAGGTTGGAAAGGCTGCCCTGCAATGCAAGGCCGACTGCGATTGCGGCAGAGCTGATTATTGTTGCAACCGAGGCGAGAGGGATTCCCAAAATGCCTATCACAAGCACGATTATCAGCGCATACAGCAAAAAGCCCGCAAGCCAGCGTACAACGCCGCGCACATCGGGCACGATTTTTTGAAAGGCGCGGCTTTTTTCATAGCGTTTCAAAACAGCTTTTGCAATTTTAAGCCCCAAAAGCAAAACAATGATTGCCGCCGCAAGCCGCAATCCGGAGGTCATTGCAAAATTTCTGACAATTGCCCAAAGTTCATGAAAAATGCCGCCGTTTGCGGCTTTGTCCGCATCAAATAAAAACATTACTGTTCCTCCTGTTTTTTCTTCAAAAGAATTATAGCACCTCCCTCCCGTTATTCAACAGCGGCGCCGCCCCGCATTCAAATATATGTTCGGCCGTATGTTCGTCGCACGGAAACGCAAAAAAGCGGCTCCCCCGCTGTATTGAAGAACCGCTTTCGTATTGTTTGATATTGTCCGTTCAATTACTCATTTCCGTGTTTCGTGTCTTCCTCCCGTTTATGCCGTCGCCCTGCTGATTCGGTTTGTGCGGCACAAAGGCATCACACGGCAAGCTGCCCGTTCTCATCCTCAATGATTCTGAATATCTGCACCTCGTCGCCCGTCACGGCATCGAGATAAACCACATAATCGTTGCCGCCGAATCGAACTTTGTATTCATAGCAGAGCTTTTCGGTTTGGTCATTCTGCGGAATGAGCGCAAGGTTCGTTTGCACTATCTCAAGCCCGGGCGCAAGGTTTGTTCGAACATCCTCCTCTGCCGCAAGCACAGTCGGAAAGCTGCGCTCGATGTGACTGAAAAGGTAATTTCTCGCATCCGCACCGACTATTTTTTTCGTTGTTCTGTCTATCCAGATCTTCACAAGATCATTATAGATTATCACATTGTTTCCGCCTGCACTTTCCGAACCTTCGGCCGAACTTCCCGAATCCGATGTCTCTGCGTCAATGTTTTCCGTTGCGGCATAGCTTATCAGCACCGCACCCGGATAATACTGCGCGTAGGTTGCCCGCATTGCGGGATAACCTTTCGCCGCAAGGAAGTCAAGTCCCGCCGCATTCAGCGCGTCCGTCTCGGACTCGTTCGGCGCATCCTGTGAGTATCCCTCCGCCGATGTCATGAACCAGAGCAGCTCGCCCCCGCGCACCGTTATTGAAAGGTCAAATTCACGTCCGTCGGCAAACTTTCCCGAAAAATCATAGCTCGGGATTTTGCCGCCGGAGCAGCTTGCAAGTTTCAGCTCCGAAGGTTGAGTTTCGCTCCCCGCTCCGCCGAAAAAAGCCTTTGCACGCCGATATGCTTCCGCTTCATCGATCTCAGCACCCGAAAGCCCCTGCGGCTCGCGTTTTTCCGTACTTTCGGAAAACGGGCCGTCGTATATAAGGGTCGGATAGCGCGAATCGGCCTCATCCTGTCCGGCATTTGAGGCGTTTCCGCCATGCGCCGCGTTCGAATTTTCGGATTCAAAGAAATCCTCCGCCGCAATTGCAGCAACAGGAATATCTCCGCTGCTCAGCTTCATTTGCAGTTCCTCGTAAATATTGCCGCTTGCCTCAAATAATGCAGCAAGCTGTTCTCTGTCATCATTCGAAAGCGGCGTACCTCTCAGCACACGCCCCGCAAGCCCTTCCGAATAGTCCGATATGCGCACAAGGAAAGCGTTCAGCTCCGCATTGTCAATATGGGACTGCGGAATCTGTGCCATCAAGCCCACGCATATTCCGCTCTCGTGCCTTATATCGTCCAGCGTTGTGCAAAGCGTTGCGGGCGCTTCCGAAATCAGCAGTTTCGAAAGCATGATATTAAGGTTATAAACAGATTCCGTAAGCTCATGATAAGCTGCACGGTACATGTTTTCCGCCGTACGTTTGTAATTTTCGGCAAGCGTCTTCTGCCTGTTGCCCCAAACGGCCGCAATTATCACCGCTGCCGCCAATATCGCCGGAATCAAATACAGAATCAGCGTTCGGAATCCTCCCGAAACGGCTCCGCGCATTCGCCAACGGTTGAACCCGCCGCCCGAACCGCCTCCGTTCGTTCCCGTCTTTACTGCCTCGGATTGGCGTTCCGCATTCGTTTTTGCTGCTTCCCGCAGTGCGCTGTTCTCATTGCCTTCCGCCGAAAATGCATCGCTGTAAAATTCCTCCGCGCGCGGCTCATTCGTAAACTCCGCCGCCGCGCCGGGTATGACCCGCCCGAATGCTATCGCCTCCTGCATCGGGTTAAGTGTTTCTTCTCTCATAATTCAACGTCACCTTTTGACCTTTTTCTGTTCAAAGTTCCGCAGTTTTTCAGCAAAAAGCATGAGCCCCGATGCGCAGCAGAACGGGCCGTGAGAGCATCCATCTGCTTGTTGCGGTCGCAGGATTGTAATAATACAAACATCCGTTGCTCGGATCCCAGCCGTTCATTGCGTCCCGTGCGGCACGGATTGACTCATCATCCGGCGCAAGGTTTATCTGCCCGTCGCTCACGGCGTCAAACGCACCGCTTTGGTAAATAACGCCTGCAATCGTGTTCGGAAACGATGCACTGCGAACGCGGTTCAGCACAACCGCTGCAACCGCGACTTTTCCCTTGTATGGTTCCCCTCTTGCTTCGCCGTGAACAAGGCGCGCAAGCAAATAAAGGTTTCCGTTTGAGGATGCAGCCGAACCGCCGCCCGTTGACGAAGGCAGATTCAAGCCCAGTGCTGCCGCCGTTTTCTGCCCCACAATTCCGTCCGCCGTCAGCCCGTTCCGCTTTTGGAAAGCGCGCACCGCCGATTCGGTTTTTGCGCCGTATACGCCGTCAACCGTTCCGCTGTAATAACCCCAGCTGCGCAGCCTTGTTTGAAGCTGCCGCACAAGGTCGCCGCGGCTTCCGCGCTTCAATGCTTCCGCATTTACCCCGAGCTGCGGCAAAAGCAGGCAGAGCATTGCGGCAATCAGTACCGCTGCCGCAATTTTTTTCAATTGTTTCATATCAAAAATCTCCTGAATTTCATTAATCGGCAGCGTTTTCGGCGTCACTGTTTCATTTGCGGTTTCACACGGAACCCCGTTCCTCGTCGGCCCTTTATCCGAAAAGACTGTGCCAAAACTCCGCAATCAGGCTCCGAAAATGCACTTTCCCGTCCGTCGGACAAGCCGGCGCGCCTGCATCGGGTTCAACCGTTTCCCTGCTTTCTTCAGCATGTTCATTCTGTGCCGCATCCGCACCGTCGGGAACGCTGCCGCCCGCTTCACTGCCTTTATCATCTATTGTTGCACCGTTCAGGTCAGCTATGCACAGCGGAGGGAACATCAGGCACCACCAGTTTTTGCCGCGTGCTTCGCCGAGCAATATGCGCAGCGCGCGATACTCTCCCGCAGGATAGACCGTTTCCCCGTATTGTTTTTCCGGAAAACCGAATTTGCCGACGGCAAGCTGCGCATCGTATTCCGCTCCGCATTTTTTCAGCGTTCTGCGCACCGTCTGCAAAATTCCGTCCCCGTGTGCCCGAAGAATGCTTTCCGCATCCGCCGCATCAAAAGCATCCGCCGCGCCTGTCTGTTCGCGTTCGTATTCAATCACCGCATCACGCACCGCAAGCTTTACCCTTTGATCCTCCGTCGAATCGCTGTTTGCAAGGATATGAAGGCGAAAAACCGCGCCGTCCCGTTCCGCCGAATAGATATTCGAACTTTCATCCGCCGCACCTGCGGCAGGCCTGTCCGAAATGCGGCGCACGGCAAGCGCGATGATCGGCAATGCCGTGGCGGCAAGCGTCACAATAATTGTGCACAACGCAATTGCCGAACAGAATCTTCCGAACACCGATGCGCTCCTTTTTCCGTTTTTTTCCTGTTTTTTCATTTGAAAATCCTCCTTGAACGAAATTATCTCCGTGATTTCAGTATTGACAAAAGCGGGTTGAATCATGCATACTGAACACATCGGTTCGTGCCGTGCGGAAAGATTCTGTTTTTTTGTCGAATCATCCCGTTTTTGCCGAACGCAGGAAAAAACCTGTTAAAAAGTTGAAAATATTTTTCCCGAAAGCATTTTCGGTGATTAGATTTGATTAAAGAAAGGCTTATTGCATGACGGAACAAAGAATAATCCTCAACGCACCCGCAAAGATTAACCTGACCCTTGAAGTGCTGAAAAAACGCACGGACGGCTATCACGATCTCCGAACCGTCATGCACAGCATCGATGTTTGCGATACGGTGACTGTTGAACTCTCGGGAGCAAACGACGGCGGCATTATTGTTGAATGCACAACTCCGCTTCCGCCCGTCAACACTGCATTCACCGCAGCACGGCTTTTTCGGGAAAAAACGGGCTGCGGCGGTGTGCGCATTCAAATAAAAAAGCATATTCCGTCCGAAGCGGGTCTCGGCGGCGCAAGTGCGGATGCTGCGGCGGTGCTTCACGGCATGCAGCAGCTTTTCGGCAGCATAAGCAGAGACGAGCTTTATGATATTGCAAAACGCGTCGGTGCGGATGTTCCGTTCTGTCTGCACGGCGGCTGTGCCCTTTGTGAAGGCATCGGTGAAAAGCTGACCACCGCTCCCTCTGCCGCACTCCCCCTTCTGCTTGTTCGCGGTAATCGCGGCATTTCAACCGGAGCGCTGTTCCGCTCCCTCGACCTCGGCAAAAAGCCCGCACACACATGCGATCCGAGTTCCGCCATGCTGAACGCACTTGAACAAGGTTCGCCCGCGGATATTGCCGCAGCGCTTCAAAACGATTTGCTGCCCGCCGCAGTCGGCTTTGCGCCGGAGATTGACCGTTATATTGCAGCAATGCAGGATGCAGGCGCACTCGGTGCCTCAATGACGGGCAGCGGTTCTGTCGTGTTCGGAATATTTTCGGACATGGATTCGGCGAAACGCGCAGAAAGAGCATTTTGGGACTGCCCGGTTCATATCGTGTGCGAAACAATGAGTCGGCAGCCGTTTGAGGCGCATTAAAAACGCAAACTTGTTATGCGGGGGCTGCATCGGACATTAATCGGAATTTGAACGGAGTTAAAGCTTTTGATATGCAAAAAACAGCACCTCAAACAAGGTGCTGTTTTTTTGGCGCGCCCAGCAGGATTTGAACCTGCGACCTACCGGTTCGTAGCCGGGCACTCTATCCGCTGAGCTATGGGCGCATCCGTATTAAGTTCAGTGCGTTCTTCAACGTACCTGCTTATTATACTCATTTGATACGGCATTGTCAAGGGCTTCAGAGATATATTTTAGCAAATTGATTCTGCCCCGCCGTTCGAACCGATATCCCGCTCATGCACCGATGAGCTTTTGGTCAAATGCAAACAAAGCTTCGTTAATTTCATAGATATTATAATTGCCGTGATTTATAAAATATTCAATAATAATGTCAAATTTATTCGAACGGGACAGGGCGAATCCCGCTTTCATGAGCATTTCGCGCACCTCCGCAATCGGAAGTTCAAGTGCAAGCGCAAACGCAACTGCTGTTGTTTTTGAGGGTTTATAAAGCCTGTCCGAACGAATTTTTGAAAATAGCTTTCTGTCCACATTTGCCTTCTTGTAACATTCGGCATCGGTCATTCCCGACTCATCGATTTTCCGAAGGAGCATTTCCGAAAAACTTTCATCTATTTGCTTCAATGCCTCTTCAAGGGAAATTGCGGGCGCATAATCAAACATCGGCGGAAACATTGCCGACGTTTCTTCCGCCGCTTCATCGGGCGCCGACTCTGCATCAATCGACGCAAAACGCTCCGCGCCGCGCAAAGAGGCTTTGGACTTAAGTCGGGGCAGTCTTCGCCTTGTTTTTCCGCCGCGCATGAACCGCGCTTCATCCTCATATGCAAACCGTCCCGGGGCGGCACCCGTCGGCGCACATGCCGAAAGCTCCTCTGTGTCGGTTGTATCGGTCAGGAAGCTGTCATTTATGTATTTCGCAATATCTCTTCGCAGGCCGTCTTCAAGCGGAAATTCCGAGCGGTTGTAAATCACAAGACAGACGAGCATCTCATTTTCGGCAAGGAAATCCCGAATTGCATCAACGGCAATGCGCAGCGCGATTTGTTTCGGGCAGCCGAAAATTCCGGAAGAAATGAGCGGAAAAGCTATCGATTCACATCCGCGTTCCCTTGCTGCTTCAAGGGCATTCAAATAACATGAGCGCAGCAATGCCGGTTCGCCCTGTTTTCCGCCGAACCAGCGCGGACCCACGGCATGAATCACATATTTGCAGGGAAGATCATATCCCGACGTGACCTTAACTTTGCCCGTTTCGCAGCCGCCGAGCTTTCTGCATTCCGCAAGAAGGCCCTTTCCCGCCGCACGATGAATGCAGCCGTCCACCCCGCCCCCGCCGAGAAGCGAGTTGTTTGCGGCATTAACTATTGCGTCAACTCTAATTTCGGTTATATCATTTTCAACAATTTGCAGCGGCATGGCAAACCTCCTTTTATGGAATTGGGTTTATTTGCTTTTCGGCCCTTACGCATTGCAATGTCTGCTTTATCTGCGCCGTTATTATACTACCATACACCGAAACACATTTCAATAACAATCCTCCGACATGCGGGAAGTTTCCTCCGATCCGCTTTAAAAGCTGCCGCATTATGCTTTAGAATAACGGGTGACGAAAAAAACATGCGCTGTTATGAAGCAGCTTTCGGCGAAAAAAACATGTGCTGCCGCGGAGCGGCTTCCGCAGCACTGCATGCCGTGCATTTTGCGGCTGCTTACGCAATAAAATTACGGAGGAAAAAATCAATGGAAACACAAAAGCCGAAAACTTACGGCTACGCCCGCGTCTCAGGCGCGGATCAGAACGAGGCGCGTCAGCTGACCGCCTTTCAGGAACTCGGCATTCCGCCCGAATGCATTTTCACGGATAAACAGTCCGGCAAGGATTTCAATCGACCGCAATACAGGCGGCTTGTGAAAAAGCTTCGCCCCGGTGACCTGCTGTATGTGCTGAGCATCGACCGACTCGGCAGGGATTACGAGGAAATCGGGCGGCAATGGCGCATTTTGACAAAGGAAAAATGTGTTGACATCTGCGTAATCGACATGCCTCTGCTCGACACGCGGCAGGGCAAGGATCTTATGGGAACGTTCATTGCGGATCTCGTGCTTCAAATTCTTTCATTCGTTGCACAAAGCGAACGTGAAAACATCAAAAAGAGGCAGGCGCAGGGTATCGCCGCCGCAAAGCAGCGCGGAGTTCGGTTCGGAAGGCCGGAAAAACCCCTCCCGGATGATTTCGGAGAACTCGTGCTGCGTTGGGAAAGCAAGGATCTGTCATTTGAAGCTGTTCTTCGAATGTGCGGCATGAGTCAGGCAACGTTCTATCGGCGTCTGCGCGACTTTCGGAGCGAGTCCGAAGAACCCCGCGACGATTCGTAATGAATTCACAACGAAAAAGGAACCTTTATCAAAAAGTGTACTTTCCGACAGCGGTTCCGATATAACGATTATACAACCATAAACAAGTTAAGTCAAGCATTTCGACACCGTTTCAGTGAATTTTTTCAGTTTCACTTCTCCCGACCTGATAAATTGACAACCGAATATTATCGAAATATTCTCTCTCAAAAAATACACCTTTTGAAGCAGGGTTTTGATTACTCGCACCTTAAATCCGAAAGGGGGAACACATTTTGACCAAGAGAACCGTTGGGAGTGCCTGCGGCAATTGTCGTTTAAAGGGCAGTTTGCCTTTTATTGCTATGCTTTTGGGTGCGCTCATACTCGCTGCATCGTTCCTTTTGCCGTTCGGAACGGCAAGGAAGGAATATCGTGAATGGCTGTCCGCAGCGCCGGACAGGGTTTACGATGAGGAACTCAACATGACCCGCAGAGATGCAATCAATCTTTCGCTGATTGAACTTGCACGCGCATTCGGCAAAGCGGGCAATTTAGACAGCAGCTTTTCAATGGGTACCATTATCGCTGCCGCTGTATTCGCTTTACTGACGCTTCTGTTCGCCGTGCTTAAAAAGCCGATACCCGCAATCGTGTTCACAATGCTTGCGCTCGGCGCGTTTCTGCTGATTCTGAAGGATTTTGACCTTCGCGGTACATTTTCCGAAAGCAGCAACTATAAGCTCGGCTGCGCATGTTGGTTTGCGTTCATCGGAATTGCAGCCGAAATGTTTGGCTCAATACTGACGCTTGCCGAAAGGGCAAAAATGAAAAAACTGCACATAATCGACGGCAGTGCCGCAGCAGATTTTGCCGGTGCCGCCGATGAATCCGAGAAAGGAGAATAATAATGAGTGGATTTTTTAAAGGATTTTTCAAGTTCCTTGCAGTGCTTGTCATTGCTGCCGCCGTTGTTGTCTGCGTTATCGTTTTATGCGTGTCGAAGTCCCAAAAGGACTCTGAGCCTTCGGGATCATCGAACAGCGCACAAACCGAGACTGTCCGAACCGAAAAGCCGCGTACTTCCGATAAAACGGAGCAATCCGGCAAGGATGATAAGGACAGCAGCAAGCCTACGGAAAAACCGGATGCTTCCGACGGTGTTGACCCGGATTTTAAAGCTGCAATGGACGAGTATGAAGCCTTCATCGATGAATACGTAACATTTATTAAGAAGTACGAAGAAGAGGGCAAACCCGTATCCATGCTTGCCGACTACACAAAGATGATGACCCAATACTCCGAATTTGCCGCGGCAATGGCTGAGTATGAAAGTGAAGAGCTTTCCGATGCCGATGCGGCATATCTCATTCAGGTTAACGCCCGTGTACAGGCAAAACTGCTGACATTGAACTGAACCCTGTCAGCGTTATCACACACAAACGACCATGCAGCTGCGTTCCGAACCGATTCGTGCCGCAAATCACGAATGCCGGGGAACGCAGCCGCAAACATCATTAAAACATATCAATTAAACGGAGGAAATTAATCATGTTAAAGAAAATTCTCGCAATGCTGCTGGCATTTGTAATGATGCTCAGCCTTACCGCCTGCGGCGGAAACAAACCCACAGACAACGACGCCGAACCCGATGACGGAAAAAAACAGGAGCGGGTGACCGATGAACCGGAGGAAACAGAGGAGCCGGAAGAGCCGGAAGAACCGGAAGAGACGGCGGAACCTGCGGAAACCGAAGAACCCGCCGAAGAACCCACCGAAGAACCCGAAGAGGTCAGTGCAGATTTTAAAGCTGCAATGGACGAGTATGAAGCCTTCATCGATGAATACATAACATTTATTAAGAAGTACGAAGAAGAGGGTCGTCCCCTTTCCATGCTTTCCGAATACACCGAGCTGATGACCCAATATACGGAATTTGCCGAAACAATGGCTGCCTATAACGGGGATAATCTGTCCGCTGCGGATTATGCCTACTATATAGAAGTCATGGGCCGTGTCAGTCAGAAATTGCTTGAACTGACCTGATGTTCATTCAGCGAACAAGCAGATAAACAGCACGCATATTCGATAATCACAGTCACTCAAACGTTACTTCTGCCCGCACCGTAAAAGGTGCGGGCAGAGGTAACCGGAAGTATCAGTAAAACATTTTTTGCTTTATAAAACGGAGGAAATTAACCATGTTTAAGAAAACCATAGCCGCACTGCTGGCAATTGCAATTGTGATAAGCTTTGTCGGATGCGAAGGAGTCAAAAAGGACAGCGTACCTAAACGCAAGTACGACAAAACAGATCCCTCTGCGGTACTTGAAGAAATCACAAATGACTTTAATGCAGTCGCATTATATATAACCGAAGAACTCGAAAAAACATATTCCGATGTCGGAACAACATTTGAAGCCTATCAAAAAAACAAGGGACAAATCGATGAATGGATTGAACTTGTTTTGTCCGAATCGGATGCTCTTTTTGCAAGAACAAAAGAGAACTCTGTTATTTACTTCAAGCTCATTGCCGCAGATTCCAAACATGAAAACTATGATTTCTGTAATGATGCCCTGGATGCATATTATGATGTAGTATATGACGATGCAATGGACATATACTATGATAAAGTTTATGATGATGCGATGGATTCTCTATACGATAAGTACTACAACGGAATAATTGATGATGCCTATGATACTACCGACTATGACGTATGGAGTGATGCTTCATCTGAAAGCTACCAAACATGGTCTGATGCAAATTCTGCCATCTATGAAAAATGGTCTTCCGAGAGTTCTTATGTTTATGGCTTGTGGTCTGCAATCAACTCGGCCTTCTGTTCGCACGACAATTTTGATGTTGATGGAATAATTGCCGATTATAAAAATTAAAAGAACAAGGATGATGAATAAGAAAGAAGATGATGATGAACAAAAAAACAGCGGAATCGTTTGAAGTTCTCTATGAGGCAGAATCTGATGAAGCAGCAATGGTTGTCGGATTCTCCGATGAAGGCAATCCAGCTTCTGTAAGTTCTGATTACAATGGTCTCAAAGTTACTCAAATAGCTGAGTGCTGCAAAGTTCTTGCCGTTCTGCATTGACTTATTATGCGCACTCCATCGGGTTCACCCCGTCGTCCGCATCACATCGGCTTGACGATGTAATACAAAAGTGGCTGCTGCATAAGTCCCAAAACAAAACCGGGCAACTCAAGAAGGGTTGTCCGGTTTGCTGCATTCGCGCATAATTAATTTGCATAAAACCCAACGAAAAGCGGATTAATTGTAAAAAACGAGCTGCCTTTCCGATAAATGCAGCAGCCGATTTGCCGGAACGATTCGGCATTTCGGACGGCAGGAACAGCCGCAGTGCTCGGGACGAGGTTAAAGTGCTTGACTTAACTTGTTTTTTATTGTACAATTATTATGTTAGGATTGCTGCGGAAATATATATATCTGTGCCGGGCTTCAGTCGCTCGCAGTTTAAATCCGAAAGGGGGGGGACACATTTCGGTCGATAAAACCGTTGATTGGTCTGCAGCAGTTTAACCGATTGCATAACGATGTTTGCCAAACAATCCGATTTTGCCGCAGTAACGGTTGAATTCAAAAGCAAAGATTTGTCCGATGCCATTGAACCGAACCATGCCGGCATTATCACCCCCAAACGCCCGTGAGTCCGCGATCTCCGCAGTTTCATGCCGCAAATCACGGACGCAGGGAACGAACTGCAACTACTCTTGAGAAGTACCCATTGAACGGAGGAATTAACCATGCTTAAAAAAACTCTCGCAATGCTGCTGGCACTTTTAATGATGCTCAGCCTTACCGCGTGTGTCATAAACATACACGACGGCGATCCTGATGACGGCAAGAAGCAAGAGCAGACAACCCAAGATCCCGATCCCACCAAAGACCCCGAACGAACCGGTGAACCGCAGGAAACGGAAGATCCTGCCGATGCTAAATTCGATGAATTCAAGAAAACCGCGACCATCGAGGAAACCGTACTCTATAATGATAACGATATTGTAATCACGGCAAAGGATCTCACCTACGAAGACAGCGGAGTAACTCTCAACGTGCTGCTTGAAAACAATCGTGATGAAGAGCTCAGTTTCTCATCCGTTAATAGCACCTCGGTGAACGGGTACATGCTGTACGGAGGAAATCTGAACTGTGACGTTGCCGCCGGCGAGAAAGGTGACGGAGAAATGTATATCAGCTACAATGAAATGAGACTGCACGGAATTTATGAACTTGCTGAGTTGGGGCTTCAATTCACAGTTGAAGATTACTCCGATTTTAAAGCGGAAACCGATTTCGTTATTCTCAAAACTTCCGCTTTCGACTCATACACGTTCAACCCCAACGGCTTTCAAGATGCTGTAACAAGCAATGCTGCAAGGAACGAACTCGACTACAGCGTTGATTTTTTCGGCACCGAGGAGCTCTATAACTCTTCCGGAATCCGCCTCGTTTCACAGACAATGATTTCCGAAGATAATGGAATGATGTTGTATCTTGAATTTGTAAATGATTCGCGCGATACAATTCTCATAAATATCAACCGCGTTGCTCTGAACGGACTTGTTATCAACAGCAGCTACCTGGCGGAGTCGGAACCGATCCGTCCGTCAACGCATCGTGCCGTTACTGTAAATCTCAGCCCCTGGCACGAAGAGGAATACCGCGGTGTTCTCGGCATCACCGAAATCGGCTCCGTTTCGTTTGATCTTATCCTCGAAAATACTATTTATGATGTCATAGACAAGGAGCGTGTCAACGTAAACTTTTCCGATGCTTCCGCTTCATTCGATAAAACAGGAATCGAAGCATATAACGATTATGGGATTCGTCTTGTGTTCAAGGGGTTCGCTAAAGATCCGTACGGATTAACCGATCATATCAGTGCCTTGTTTATAATCGAAAACACAGGGGAAGAAGGACTAATTGTTGGTTTTGAGGGTGAGTATGTCTCGATAAACGAATTACTGTCAGGTGCCTATGGCAACTCGCAAATCCTCCAGAACGGAGAATTTGCGATTCTTGACATCGAAATCACCGATGAGCTCGGTATCAGCGACTTTTCCGAAATTACGGGGCTGGAATTTGAGCTTGCCATTCAAGATGAGAACTACAGTCAAATCAGCGAACCGACAATATCCGTTCATTTCTGATTCTGTCCACTTCAATGTTTTAGAAAGGAGGTTCTCCATGGCAAGACAAACGCGCAGCGACTGCACCGTCGGCACATTTGAAAAAAAGAACGGCCTGCCCGAAGGCACACTCCGCCACAAAGACGGGCGTAAAATGCGCAGCGACAAAACGATCGACTCCGTACGCCGTGATGACAAGAAAAAAGGCGGAAAGCGGTAAAGCATTAACCGCACAGTCTCCATCGGGTTCACCCCGTCGTCCGCGGTGCATCGGCGAAGCCGATGTACCGCGCAAGCCCCCGGCAAATTGCCGGGGGCTTGATTAATCTGCTCGGTCGATTTCGGTTTTTGAAAAAACGTCTCGACTTCACTTTATTTTCAGGTTAACAGCTCTTATTAATAGCTCTTTGCAAAATATGTCATTGCCTTTGCTTTTTTGCCGCAGCAAACACAGGTATCGCTGCCGATATCGTCGGCATCAAAGGGCATGCAGCGGGTGGTTGCGCCTGTCATTTCCTTAATTTTATCCTCACATGCACGGTCACCGCACCACATTGCCTTTACAAATCCATTTTGAACACCCGCATTAAGCTCGTCCATATTCTTTGCAATGACAGTATGCGCAACACGATTTTCTTTTGCGCGGTTATACATATCGTTCTGCACGGTATCAAACAGCTGTTTGAGCGTGTCTGCAAGGCCGTCGATGGAAACGAAGAGTTTTTCGTGCGTATCACGGCGAACAAGAACAACCTGATTGTTTTCGATGTCCTTCGGACCGATTTCAAGACGAACGGGTACGCCCTTCATCTCCCACTGGTTGAACTTCCAACCCGCGCTCTGGTCGCTGTCGTCGAGTTCAACGCGAATACCTGCATCGGAAAGCATTTTTTTCAGCTCATATGCCTTGTCGAGAACGCCGGGCTTATGCTGTGCAATGGGCAGTATGATGAGCTGCACGGGCGCAATGCGCGGCGGGAACATAAGCCCGCGGTCGTCGCCGTGAGTCATGATAAGGCCGCCGATCATGCGGGTGCTGACGCCCCAGCTCGTTGTGAAGCAGTATTCATGCCTGCCCTCGCGGCTGAGATAAGTGATGTCATATGCCTTTGCAAAATGGTCGCCGAGATTATGACTCGTTCCCATCTGCAAAGCTTTTCCGTCCTGCATCATCGCCTCAAGGGTATAGGTTGCTTCCGCTCCCGCAAATTTCTCTTTTTCGCTCTTTCTGCCGCAGATAACGGGAATTGCAAGCACGTTCTCCATAAAGTCACGGTAAACTTCAAGCATACGCTCGGTTTCTTCCTGTGCTTCCTCGGCGGTTGCGTGCGCGGTGTGGCCCTCCTGCCAGAGGAATTCGCTCGTGCGCAGGAAGGGGCGGGTGTTCTTTTCCCATCTTACAACGTTTGCCCACTGGTTATAGAGCAGAGGTAAATCACGGTAGGACTGGATCCATTTTGAATACATTGAGCATATGATAGTCTCGCTCGTGGGGCGAACGCAGAGACGCTCCGCAAGCTTTTCTTCACCGCCCTGTGTAACCCATGCAACCTCGGGCGCAAAGCCTTCAACATGGTCCTTCTCTTTTTGGAGCAGGTGTTCGGGGATGAACAGCGGGAAATACGCGTTTTTATGCCCTGTCGCCTTAAAGCGCGTATCAAGTTCATGCTGCATAAGTTCCCACACGGCGTAACCGTAGGGTTTTATGACCATGCAGCCCTTAACCTCGGAATAGTCAACCATGTCGGACTTCAGAATGATATCCGTGTACCACTGCGGAAAATCTTCGGTTCGGGACGCGATATGCGTAACGAATTCTTCTTTTTGTTTTGCCATTGAAATATTTCCTCCGTTGTTATTAATATTTCCGTTAAGAATAATAAAAGCATCTGACTTTTGCTTAAAAAAAGCACCCGTGCGAAAAAATTCACAAGGGCGCGTTAAGCACTGTACCACCTTATTTCGCGAAATGGCAGCCACTCCGCCTCGAAAGTTGTAACGCACTTCTGCGCAGAAAATTGCGGAACACTGCAAGCCGCAAACGGCTCAATGCACTTTACTTTTCCGTGCTCATGGGCGGGATAACCGAACGCGGACATCTGCTCGCACCTAATGCAGACTCTCTGTGCTCCGTTGAGCGCGGTTTTTGCCCATTCATCGCAAAAAATCAATTGACAGCCTATTATAACATTCACCGGAGGCCGTGTCAATGCAGAAAAATGCAGGATTCGGTATTATTAAAAGCATTAAGCTTCCGCACCTGTCCGCATTTTATTTTCCGTTTTCGGGTTTTAAATATATCTTTGTTTTCCCTTCCGTTCCTGTTATAATTACCTTAAAATGAAGTTCGTCCGCATTTGCGGTGAAACAGGCAGGATGTTTATGAAAAAGCTTGCAATCGGAATTCTTGCGCATGTTGACGCAGGCAAAACAACATTATGCGAAGCACTGCTCTACCTCAGCGGCGCGATAAGAAAGCGCGGCAGGGTGGACAGGGGTGATGCATACCTCGACACGCACACGCTTGAAAAGGCGCGCGGAATAACGATATTTTCAAAGCAGGCAAAATTCAATTATAATAATACAGAGTTCACTGTGGTTGACACGCCCGGGCATGTTGATTTTTCTGCCGAAGCGGAGCGCGCGCTGAGCGTACTTGATTACGCGGTGCTTGTTGTAAGCGGCACCGACGGAGTTCAGTCCCATACCGAAACCCTTTGGAAGCTTTTGCGCAGATACAGCATCCCGACATTTATTTTCATCAATAAAACAGACATAATGCAGCGAAGCCGCAGCGAACTTATCGAAGAGATTCAGCGGCGGCTTTCGGAAAGATGCATTGCATTTGAACCCTGCGAAGGTACAGACTCCGAATTCTGCAAAAGCGAAGCTTTCTTTGAAAATCTTGCTCTTGCCGATGATGAGCTTTTTGAAAAGCATTCCGCGAAACGAATTGTCGATGCGGACATTGCCGCCGCAATTTCGGAACGGAGGATTTTTCCCTGTTTTTTCGGTTCGGCGCTGAAAACGGACGGTGTTTCCGACTTTATCGCCTGCCTTTCGCATTATTCACGCGAGCGTGGGTTTAAAAAAGATTTTGCGGCAAGAGTTTATAAAATCACCTACGACCCGCAGGGAACGCGCCTGACACACATCCGTCTCACGGGCGGAAGTCTGTCCCCGCGCACCGCCGTTGCCTATACCGCGCGGAACGGCGAGCGACTGACCGAAAAAATTGCCCGCATAGTGTTCTGTTCCGGTGCAAAATTCACTCAAACCGAACGCGCCGAATGCGGCGATCTTGCGGCCGTTTCCGGACTTTCCGCAACGTACCCCGGGCAGGGCTTGGGCGATGAGGATTCCGCACTTCCGCCGCTGCTTGAACCTGTTCTGAGCTATCGAATTCTTCTTCCCGGCGACTGCGATGCGCGAACATTCCTTCCGAAACTCAAACGGCTGGAGGACGAGGACCCGATGCTGAAACTCGACAAAACCGATAATGTGCACGAACTTCAGGCAAGGCTGATGGGCGAAATGCATATTGAAATTCTGAAAAAGCTTATTTCGGAGCGGTTCGGCGTTGAAATTTCGGTTGATGACGGGCGAATTTTATACCGCGAAACGATTCTTGCCCCTGTTGAAGGTGTCGGGCATTTTGAACCGCTGCGGCATTACGCGGAAGTTCATCTGCTGTTGGAGCCGCTGCCCGCGGGGAACGGGCTTGTTTTCGCCTCCGCATGTGCGCCTAATTCACTCGAGCCGGATATTCAAAGGCTTGTGCTGGCGCATCTCCGCGAAAAAATTCATCTCGGTGTGCTGACAGGTTCACCGATAACGGATATGAAGCTGACACTCGTTGCGGGGCGGGCGAGCCTTCACCATACCGAAGGCGGCGATTTCCGACAGGCAACCTATCGCGCCGTGCGGCAGGGATTGATGTGCGCGCAAAGCATCCTGTTGGAGCCCTTCTACTCGTTCCGACTTGAACTCCCGCGTGAAAACCTCGGCAGAGCAATAAACGACATTCGCGGCATGGGCGGCAGTTTTTCCGCGCCCGAAGAAGGTGCCGACGGCGAAAGCTGCGCATTCTGCGGCACTGCACCCGTCTCCGCCATGCGCGGCTACACGCGTGAGCTTGCGGCATACACACGCGGCAGAGGGCGGCTCGGCTGTGAATTTTCGCACTACGGGCAATGCCGAAATGCCGAAAGCGTAATCGCGCAATTCGCCTATGACCCGGAGCGTGACCTTGAAAACACTCCCGATTCCGTTTTCTGCTCCCACGGCGCAGGAGTCATTGTTAAATGGAATGACGTTCGGAACTATATGCATATTGATACCGGGCTGAACCTTACAGGCACTCCGCGCCCGAGCGACTCCGTGCCGCACGAATCGGATAATCACCGTGCCGTAAACCCGAAAGTGCTTTCCCGCAATTTGAACGTTGACGAAAAGGAGCTTGAAGCCATCATGCTCCGTGAATTCGACCCGATCAAGCGGCCGGAGTACAAACGCCCCGCGCAAAACGGAGATTCGGATTCAAAATTTAAAAGCTCCGAGCCTGCCGAACCCAAAAAGAAGGATTACCTCATTGTTGACGGATATAACATCATATTCGCATGGGAAGGGCTGAATAAGCTTGCAAAAAGCGATATCGCCGCCGCGCGAAAAAAACTGATGGACATCCTCAGCAACTATTGCGCATACAAAAAGAACGAGGTCATACTCGTTTTTGACGGCTATAAACTGAAGGGCAATGCCGGAGAGCGTTTCAATTATCATTCTCTGCGCGTTGCATACACAAAGGAAAACGAAACGGCCGATATGTTCATCGAGCGGCTGATATTCGAAATCGGAAAAAACTACTCCGTTCGCGTTGCAACGGGCGACGGAATGATTCAGCTTGCAAGCACGCGCACCGGCACTTTGCGCATGACGGCGCGGGAGCTTGAAGCAGAGGTTGAAAACGTGAACGAAAAGCTTCGCGGCATCATGGCGGAGCTGAAGCGCGGAGAAGCAAAAACAAAGCTCAGCATTCCGCCGCTGCCGAACGGCGAAAATGAAGACTGATGCATAAAGTCCCCCGCGCGGCATATGCGGCGCAGGGAAAAGCTTAAGCGGGATTCACTGCATTCGGATATACCTGCCCGCTGTCCCCGCATACCTGCCCGCTGTCCCCGCATACCTGCCCGCTGTCCCCGCATAATTGAAGTTTTGCGGAAACTTTGCTTGATTTTTTCCTCCGACAGGTATATACTT
>ERZ1034917.431-NODE-431-length-38699-cov-10.536021_pt1 | contig 38699 bp, 28 predicted proteins | sample MGYA00520605_ERZ1034917 | MGnify/ENA primary metagenome ERZ1034917 (study PRJEB33766, sample SAMN09781784) | gut metagenome | biome: gut microbiome | host: Homo sapiens | place: Madagascar | study: EMG produced TPA metagenomics assembly of the PRJNA485056 data... | reverse complement strand
GGGGGATTTCGTGCTATGCACGACCAACTTACGCAGTTGGATCGCGGCAGATGCAAAGCACCTGCACCATACTATTTTTATAAAGACGGCAAACTCGGTTTGCCGGAATGTTTCTATTTTTACAGTCTGCCGGCGTTCGCAGAAAGAACAGACAAAAGGAAAAAGATCAAATTCAGTCCTATTCGTCCTGTCCGTCTTATTCCGAAGCTTTATCTGAAGCATCACATTGTTGAATTATCAAATTTTTTGGGGAAATCCTGCTTTCCGCCCTTGACAAAAGCGGAAAATTGTTTATAATAAAACAGTAAACAGGTTTTTGTTTAGGAGAATAAAAAGAGTATGGCAGGGATAAAGACAGAAATGGCGAAACAGGCCATCGTGCGGTATATCCGGGAAAACGGAGTGAAGCCCGGAGAAAAGCTGCCGTCCCAGGATGCCTTGCGGAAGGTGCTCGGATTCGGTGGCGCAACCATTGGAGCGGCGATCAATGAGCTGAAAGATGACGGTGTGCTGGATGTCCGTGACAAAATCGGGGTCTATCTGATCGACCCGAATATGGACGGCCATGCCGGACGTGTCATCGGGATAACGGCGCGTTACGTGGAGGCCTCCCCCTATTACTGCTGCCTGCTCGGAGCATTGCAGATGCGCCTGATCTCGGAAGGGTGCAGTGTGCATATCTTCTGTTTTACCAAAAAAGGGGTGGGCAAAGACCTTTCCGCAAAAGCCGGTTTCATTTATGATATCGACGACTACCCCGGACTCCGGCGCATGATTGAGAATAATTCTCTGGACGGTCTGATTCATCTGGACGATTTTACAGAGAAGTCCCTCAGGCTGCTTTCAAGAAAAAAGATTCCGGCTCTCTTTGTCGGTGCGCTGGACAAATCACCGAACAGCCTGACGTATCATTATACAGAGATTCTGCGCGATATGTGCAAACGCTCCGCCGGGGCGGGGTTTCAGCGTCCTGCCCTGATATGTCAAGACTCTACGAAGGATATTCTGGGACCTCTGTTTCATGAGCAGACTTCTCCAGATAATCCTATTTACAATATCACAACGATCAGGGATGCGGAACAGGTGGCAGAACAGATTATATCCCTGCCGGATACTGTGCGTCCGGACGTGATTCTGCATTTTGATGATGTGATGGCGCAGCTTATTGCAACAAGACTTGTTCTCAGGCTGCCGAAGGACAGGCTGCCTGCCGGAATCATCCTGAGAAACATCCAACTGAAAATGAACTATCCCATTCCGCAGGCAGTGTATCTGAATATTGATTTGACAGAGGTTGCCGCCGAAGCGTCGGAAATCCTTCTCCAGTCGATAAAAACACAAAACCCGTCTATCGGACGTCATTATTATAAAATAAAGGAGAGCTGATTATGCCGTTTCAAAAGAGAATCTTTATGAAGTATGAAGTGAAATGCTGTCCACCCTCAGCAGTGCCGGATCATGACCGCGGCGCGAAACGGTCTCCCAAAAAGGGCGAAGTCAATTCGCGCCCTGCCCTGCGGTTTCTTTTTCCGTCTATTCCGGAATTGAGAATGAAAATGAGATATTTCACTCTGATAGAATTATTAATCGTTATTGCGATTATAGCGATTCTGGCAGCAATGCTGCTGCCGGCGCTGAATGTCGCAAGTGACAAGGCAAGGGGAATTGTATGTACAGGAAATTTGAAACAGATCGGCCTGGCGATGAATTATTATGTAAACGACAGCAATGATTATGCTCCGACGGCATTCAACAAACAGCGATGGGTTGATCAATCTACAAAAACAACAGGAAATAAAAACTGGATATATCATTTCATCGAAACAAAATATATTCCAACCATGAAAGGTTTTATTTGTCCGGGCGACAATAAAAACACGGCAAACCAGCGTGCCGCGCTGGGCAATTTCCGGTGGGTGGAAGGACCAGCAGTCCGCATGGCTTCGAGTTACAGCCTGAATGCCAATACATTCGGCTGGGCGCCAAGCGATGCTGACTATGCCGGATCGGTCAAATGGGCGAAAGCCGCAAGTTTCTCCACACGTTCCTCGGATCTTGTCGTCGTCATGGACGGACGCTGCTGCCTGAGCTTCGAGGAGACCACAGGCTATGATTTCGACTGGCATAACAAAGGGACATATGCAAATGTCCTGACCATCTCCGGCGGAGTGGTGCAGATGCGGGGACGCAATATCCATCGTAATCTCTACAAGACGGACAAGCAGCACATAAAACGCTGGCGGAATCCCGTAACGGACAGTTCCCGCAATCTGAAAAAGCATCCCGGTCTTTAACTCTGACAAGAAAAGGATAAAATATGAAAAAAAACTTCCTCTTTTCACTCCTGTTTACAGGTATGGCTCTGTTTGCCTCCGGTATGGAACTGGTGACGAACGGAACAAGCAGCTACACGATTGTTTTACCGGAGAAACCGACTGCTGTGGAAGAAACAGCCGCAAAGGAGCTCCAGAATTATCTGAAGAAAATCAGCGGCGCACTTCTTCCCGTTGTCAGGACTCCGGAATTCAAAGGCAACTCCATCCGTCTGGGGCAGTCTCCTGAAAACGCCCGGCTTCTGGGAATTGATTTTTCCGGTTTGAAGCCGGATGAAATTATTTTGAAGAAAACAGGAAACGATTTGATTCTGACCGGTGACAGTACACGTGGCGTCCTTTATGCCGTCTATGAATTTCTGGAGGACCTCGGCGTCCGTCGGTGGACCCGTTGGGATACGGATATTCCGGTACGGAAAACGATTCTCCTGAAAAATTACGATATCCGCTATGCCCCGCCATTTGCCGGGCGTGACCGTCTGGGCGGTCCCGTCGGAGAATTCGCCGCATGGATGCGGGTGAACGGACACTATCTGGGCATACCGGAATCTTACGGAGGCATACTGAAACTGGTGGGATGGTGTCATACGTTCGGGATGATGATTCCGCGTCAGCAGTATTTTGAAAAGCATCCGGAGTATTTTGCTCTTGTGAACGGACGGCGCGGACCGTGGTTTCCCTCCTGCGGGGAGGTTCAGCTCTGCCTGACGAATCCGGATGTTCTGCGGCTGTTGACGGAAAAGACGTTGGCATGGCTCAGGAAAGAGAAAAATCCCCGGATCATCTCCGTGTCGCAGAACGATTCCTGGGGAAAAATGGCTGACAACTACTGCCGATGCAGCAACTGCAGAGCGATTGATGAAAGAGAAGGTTCCCCGGCAGGATCTCTGCTCCATGCGGTCAATCAGATTGCGGATGCGGTAAAAAAAGAATTTCCGCAGGTGCTGGTCGAAACGCTGGCTTATCAATATACGGTAAAACCGCCGAAAACGATCCGTCCCCGCGACAACGTGATCATCCGTTACTGCACCCGGAAAAATGCCCTCTATCCGATTGCGTCTCAGGAAAACGCCAGGACACGCGAGGAAATAAAGGCATGGAGCAAGGCCGCGGATAAACTTTATATCTGGGACTACACCTCGAATTTCAGCAATACGATGATGCCGTACCCATCCTGGCGCCCGTTTGCGGAAAATCTGCGTTTCCTTGCGGAAAATCATGCTGTGTCGGTATTGGAACAGGGGTATTCCTGCGGCGAGGCGGGAGACCTGATTCCGGTGCAGAACTATCTGCTGTGCAAACTGATGTGGAATCCTTACCAGGATCAGGAAAAACTGACCGGTGAAGTTCTGGAAGGCTATTACGGAGCTGCCGCACCGGAACTCCGGAAATACATGGATATCAGTTGGGAGATTTACCGAAAAAATCAGTTGGCAGTAAAGACTGCCGCCCGGAACAACGCATTTGGCGATATGGTTGCATCAAGAGTGCTTTCAAAACTGCCGCTGGCGGATCTGCTGGTTTTGCGAAACTGTTTTGACCGTGCAGAGGAACTCGTCAAAAATGACGCTGAAAAACTGCGGAGGGTCCGGATTGCGGCAATGGCTGTCAATTTCCCGATTCTTTACAGCGATGAGGCATATTATAAAAATGCGGAAAAACCGGAAGGCAGGGCTTTACGGGAAAAAATCAATCTGGTGAAACTGGCGAAAAAGACCCGGAAGACAGTGGAATCTCTGCATCGGCCGGACCGTTACAAGGAGGCGGCTGAAGCAAGTCTGGAACGTTACATCGGCAGTGCGGAAAAATATATCACCGGCGACTGGAACAAGGGCAGAAAAGTTCCGCCGGAGTTTGCCGGCATTGCAGGAGATAATCTGCGGATTTACGGGCAGGAGGATTTTTCGCTCTTTTCCTCGAAGGCAGGCGAAAATCTCGGTTACCCCGTAATCAAAGTCGGCAAAAGCAAAGGCTGGAAAGTGCATTTCAGCTTCGATGCTTCACATCATCTGGAAAATTCGGAGTGGCAGGTATTGATCGGTCTGAAAACCCGCTTCAAAGGAAAACCGGGCGGCATGGTTGCGGCGGATGTGACATCCACTCATTTTCCCGCCCGCTGGATCAAACTCTCAGAAATCATGGGAGATCAATTCAAATATCTTGATTTGGGCAGACACAGGCTTGACGGCAGACACGGTTACATTGCGCTCTCAGCGTCCGGAGTGGAGCAGCAGTTGGAAATGCAGTATCTGATCCTGATCCGCAACGGCAATTACCCGAATACGGAAGTTCCGGATATTTGCAGGAATCTGAACCCGGAGGATTACCGGATCATATCGTCCGGCAAGTTTAACTTCTGGGACAATGAAAACCGGCGGAGCGGTCATGCAGTGGTTGTCCGTTCCGGTAAAAATTCTTCTTTGCAATGTCCCCTGCCGGCGTTGAAAGGAAATTGGAAAATCTATCTGGACATGCGGGCGGACGGTCCCATATCAGAAAACGCGGCAGAGGTATGGAGCAAAAACGGTGGACACCGCAGAATATATAAACTGAATGAAATCGGCGGGAATACATACAAAGCAGTCGAATTCGGAACAGCGGACTTATCCGCGCCCGGATTACTGACGTTCTCAAGACTGCATCCCGCCGCCGCTCTCCATGTCAGAAATGTCATTCTGGTCCGGCAATGACCTGATTCAAAGTGCCCCGGCAGCTTCGTGACGAAAGCCCTGCCGGGGCTGGATCCGATATCATGCCGCCTGGGAAGCTTCCGGGAACTCCTGTCCGACCAGTTCCAGCAAGGCGTCGTTCACGGTCAACATGCCGATGGTCTTTTTGTTCCGGTCACGGACCATCAGCAGTTTGGAATCCAGTTTCACGACGTTTTCAATCAGTTCAAGCTGGGAAAGGCTGATATCAATGAACTTGACCGGACGCATCAGTTCTCTCCACTCCTCTTTCTGATGAAACAGGAGGTCTTTTGCATAAAGGCAGCCGATCACCTGTCCGTCTCTGGAAATTACGGGATAGCGGGAATGCTGATCTTTCCGCATCAGATTCATGATTTCAAGTCTTGATGCGGATTCCGGTATCATGCAGACCTTTTCCAGAGGCAGCATGAGCTCCTCGATCGTGCGTTTTCCGAGCATCGGCGTGTTTCGGATGATCTGCTCCTGCGTTGTGGTGATCTGCTCCGCTTCGCGCGCCATGGTCGCCAGCGCCGTGATCTCGCCGATATTGATCTTCTCCTCTTTCCTTTCGTTTTTATGCGGATCAAACGGACGGTTGATCAGGTGCACCAATGCGATCAGCGGACTCATCAGCCAGACCAGGAACTTGAGTGTCCGGGCAGTATATGCCATCACCGGCAAGTTGAAACGCACTCCCAGCGTCTTCGGCAGAATCTCCGTATACTGAACCATCATAACGGTAAATGCAAGAGAGAAAATCCAGATATAGCGGTTGCCGAACAGTTCGTCGAATTCCGCGCCGGCGATGGAGGCGCCGAACGTATGCGCGGCGGTATTCAGAATCAGAATAACGGCAATCGGTTTTTCAATATCTTTCCTGAACTCTCTGCAAATCCGTCCCGTCGCGGGGAAACGTTCCGCAATCACGGCGATCTTGCTCGGGGTAATGCTCAAAAGAGCAGCTTCCATAATGGAACACAAAAACGAAACGCCTAATGCAATGGCGATACTGACAATAAAAAGTGTCATAAAGTATATCATTCTCCTTCAGTTCATTCATAATTTCAGGCTGAAAAGCGGGCGGGGCACGAAATCAGCACCTGAGAGGAATGAAAAGAAGAGAAGAACTTTTAATGATGCAGTCCCGGTATTTACGGTCGATTTTCGAAAATGATATCCGTAAATCAGGAACGCTGTATTCACTGGAAGCACCGGCAGAGATGGAAAAGTTTTTGCCGGAAATGACCTGATTCAAAGCGGGCGGATCGTCGTTGAGTCTCTCCTCTGCGGACACAAGAGTTTCAAAAGCGCCGTTCCATGCAAAGAAAAAATCTCCGGCAAATCCTGATGTCAAACAGAAAAGACATCCCAGCCAGAGCAAACAGATCAGACATAATCGATATTTACTGCTCATACACTGCTCAATATAACGATCATTTCTCAAAATGCAAACGAATGTCACATTTTTATTCGTTTTTCAGCGTTTCAAACACGAAATGAACTGCTCGTCCGAAAACAGAGAGGATATCCCAATGACACGACAGCCCTTCTCTGAAACACTCTCCGTTACTGCCTCCGTTACTGCCGCCTGGCATTCCCCTTTTCAAGCTCATGACAGATGTATTTCAGGTCATTTGCATTCAAATGGAATAAATGACATATCTCCAGGTTCAGCCCGGCAAAGGCTTGCCCATTCTTCACGACGGATTCCGCCATTTGCGCCAGCTCCGCGATTTTCCCGGCAGGCAGCAGGGGAAACGGCAGCTCCTCCAGATCGCCGCGGAGCACCTTATGCGTCGCATATTTCTTCATGAAGATATATTGGAATACAGTGGAATTCAGGAACGCCAGGACCAGCGTCACAGGATAGGACGGCAGTTCCGGAATCAGAATATTCGCACTGTTCAGAATCCAGCGGCGCCGGTCGTCATAGGCGAAAATCAGACGGCTGGAAATAAAACGGTAGACCAGTTTCTCCGGCGCGGCATAGAGGTGCAGAGGCGCAACCTGCTGATAGGAATCGAACGGCACTTTGATGAACCAGTGAGGCTCCGAAAAGAAAAACGGATTGACGTCGCCTCCCTTGAAAACCTCCTCATAGCCGGCCTGCGGGCTCTCTGAAACATACCTGCGGTTGTCGCCGGTCACGATTCCCAGCGCCCACCGGGCATGTCCTTTCAAGGTCAGATGAGGCAGAGAAAAAATCCGCTTCAGCAAACCGGAGTCCCGTTCCGTCATATTCACATGATACGCACAATCTCTGCGGGAAAGGACATCCGCACACGACACCTGCCGGGTTTCGTCATCCGACTCCACGGCAAAGACGGCGTCCGCCGCAGGAACGGATTTCACAACATCCAGACGTACGGAATTCGTGAAAACGCCGGAAAACTTCCGTCCGAGAAGCTTGATCCGGCGGAGAGTATGCCGCTCCGCCAGAATCCGGCGGATATCCGCATGACTTCTGATGTTCAGAACGGATTCCGGCAGAATCACGGAAAGCGTTCCGCCCTCTTTCAGCAGAGAAAGCGCCTTGACAATGAACAGGGAAAAGGTTTCACCCGAACGGATCTCTTTCAGAACCCCGCGCGAGTAGGAACTTTTTTTCGCGGTTCCCCACGGCGGATTTGTCGCAATGAAATCAAAAAATCCGAGAAAACGGTTTGTCCGGCAGTTCCTCGCTCCGGTGGCGAATTCACTCAACGCATCGGCACAGTAAAGATGCGGCGTGAACTCAAGCCGGGGAAACTTCAACATCAGGTTGATCCGTGCGACATGCAGCGCAGTTTCATCAATATCAACCCCGAACAGCCCTTCCGGCTGCAAATTTAAAATATCGGCGGCGGCGCAAAGATAATTTCCGGTTCCGCAGCAGGGATCAAGAAAATGCCTGACATTCATCCCAGTCGCGATTTTCAGGGAATCGCAGATCAGGTCCTCCGGCGTATAATAAGACCCTTTGGAATATTTCGTGCCGTCACGGGAAAGCGCCTGGTAAAGGTTGCCGCACAGAGAATCGGAAATCATGCCGTCAAGCACCTCCGCCACCAGCGGATAAACTTCATTCACTTCCGACGGCGCCAGCTCCGCATACCATTTCAACATCTCCTCCCGGACGCAGTCCCGGTTCCAGACCGTATCCTCCGGCAGAAAAACTCCCGGTTCCTCCGTCAGCAGTTCGCCCCGCTTGCAAAGCTGATCCGATACAGCGGCAAACAGGATCGCGGCGACTCCGCACCTTTTCCCGCGGATCGCCTTGCGCAGTTTCGCAATTCCCGCCGGGAAATCGCTGTGATGCGGCGTATGAAACGAACGGGAGTTGCTTTTGTTCGCACATTTGCGCAGTTTGTCGACAACATGGTTGCGGATATCTTTTTTCAAGGCAAGAACGTCCACGCGCGACAACATGACCGGACGCCGCGCCGCCGGTACAATCCTCCCGCACCGCACCCAGTTCCGCACCGTTGCCGCCGACACCCCCAGAATTCCGGCGGTACGCTCCACAGTCAACAGTTGCAAATATGTTTTCGGACTCACGCCCATGTCCTACGCTCCTGCAAAAAAACAATCCAGTGTAATGTAAACGAATCAGGGCATTTTTCAAGCGGGCTGGTTTGACGCTTCTTTTTAGACAAACGTTTGGCTTTTTTTTTCTTCTGCAAAAGGATGAATTAAAATCCGACTGATATTTCAAGTTCAGCAGAATATAAAATGAGACAAGCTGAAATACAACTCTTTTCCTTCCCCTGAATCTTTCTTTGCCGCCCTCTTTCTCTGCCGTGCTTCAAACAGCCGCAGGATTTATTTTTCACTTTTTTTCAAATCACCTATTGACAATCAGGCCTTTTCCGCTTATAATTAAAGAGTGTTAAGACAAACGTTTTTATTCAGCTCAGGGAGACAGTATGGCGGCGACACTGAAAGATGTTGCAAAACTGGCGGAAGTCGACATCGGCTCCGTCTCACGAACCCTCGGCAATCATCCGAGAGCACAGAAGCTGCGCCCGGAAACGCGCCAGAGAATTCTGGATGCCGCGCGTAAACTCGGATACCGCCGCAATCAGTTTGCCGCCGCCATGCGCACAGGAGTCAACGCCACGATTGCGATCATCAACAGCGGCGACTACAGTATCGGGCACAGCCAGAGCGCCACGCGGGTGCTGTACGGAATTCTGGATGCCGCGGGGGCAAGCAATTACGCGCTCAAGACTTATACCGACAACGACCTGCCGTCCTGCATCGAGGAGATCCTTTCCAGCCAGATCAAACATGTCATTTCGATGAGCACGAAAAACGGCAAGCGGGAGGAAACGGCTTTTCTATGCCGTCAGTATGGTCTGAATCTGGTCTTTGTGTATGAAACCGGACACGGCGAATTCCCGGCGGTCGCATCCGGCAACTATGAAATCTCCCGTGAAACAGTCAAGTATCTTGCCGCAATGGGACACCGCAGAATCGCACTGGTCTGCGGCGAATATCAGTTCTGGCACTATATGACGGAAAAATACAACGGGTATCTGGCGGGGCTGAAGGAATCGGGAATTGAACCGGAATTCAGCCTCATGATCTGCGAAGCGGACATTACGCCGAAACTTCATGAAATGCTGGATCGTCCGCCGGAAACGCGCCCGACAGCCTTTTTCTGTATCGGCGACGGCATGGCGATGCAGGTCCAGCGCATGGCGATCCGCAAGGGACTGCGTGTTCCGGAAGATGTCTCCACGACCGGCTTCGGATATACGGATTCCGGGGAGAACGCTCTTTCCCCTCTGACGTCCGTCAATGAGATGCATGAAAATCTCGGCAGCAGCGCATTCCGTCTCCTGATTCACGGCAAGCTTGATCTGCCGCAGGAGCCGGACGGCACCTATCGTGTTCCGGCAGAGCTGATCAAACGGGAATCAGTGGCAAAACTGAATTAAAAATAAAAACGGAGGAAAAATGAAAAAAGCGGAAAGGAATACTTTTACCTTGATCGAACTGCTGATCGTAATAGCAATCATCGCCATTCTGGCGGCAATGCTGCTTCCGGCACTGAACAAGGCACGCGAAAAGGCGCGAGGAACTACGTGTCTCAGCAATCTGAAACAGGCTTATCTCCCCGTCATGATGTATGCCTCGGACTGGAAAGACTGGATTGTGCCGATCCGGACAGGAATGGCGGGGTTCAGCAGCACAAGCCCGTTGAAAGAGCTGGATAAACAGGGATATGTGAAAAATCAGAGTGTGTTCATCTGCCCCTCACTTTCACCCCGCAAATATATTCCCTGGCGCGGCGAACAGGAATATTATCAGACCTATGGACGCTGGCAGTCGGCTTACAGCACGATTCCCGGCGGTTATCTCAAACTCAGCCTGTATGAGCTCGGATTCAGAAATGATGCCAACCCGAAAAAATACAAATCACCTCTGTTCATGGACTCAATTCAGAATACGAACAATAATCCGGCAACGGGGGATGTTTCGCCTTATTCGCAGTCGTCAAAGATTAATTTCGTATCCACAGGCGACACAGGAACCAGTGCCGGAGTGCACCGCAGACACTCCGGGTTGGCAAATGTCCTTCAAATCGGAGGAAGCGCCGCAGCAGAGAACAAAGACGAGCTTTCCGCCAACTATCGCGCCTGGGACGCCTATCGGTTGAAACAGGTCAATGAAAGAAATATCTGGGAAGTCACTTACTGATTCCCCAAAAATAAAACATTAATGAAAGGTTTTTTATGTCTTACAGACTCATGACGGCATTGTTCGGAACAATATTGTGCGCAGGAGCCCTAAGCGGAGCAAATGCGAACTTCGCTCTGGAACCACAGAAGAAACTGATCAAATTCGGATGGGATGCCCCCACGCCCGCCTATCTTCTGAAACACCTCGATGAAATTGAAAACCATATGACTCCTTATGACGGAATGAGCATTGACCTGAACTCATCGACGAAGAAGAAAGCGCCTCCCGGCTCGAAATGGGAGCGTGCCGCAGGCTCGGCATCCATGATGTTCGGAGACTGGAAATGGGAACGATCTTTCTTCGAAAGGGAAATAGCGGAACTGAAAGAAGCCAACGCGAAACTCAAATACCTGAAGCACAACTTCATCAATACCAATTCCATGGCGGTGATCAAGGACAAGTTTGACTGGTTCGACGACGAAATGTGGAGCGTGATTACAAATAATTTTGCACTGATGGCATCCATCGCAAAAGAGACCGGCTGCAAGGGGCTTCTGCTGGATATCGAAAATTATGAACGCCAGACATTTCTGTATAACCCTGCCATGAAACACTCTTATGCGGATACGTGGGACAAAGTGCGTCAACGCGGACGCGAGTTCATTACGGCGATCACGAAAGCATATCCGGACATTACCCTTTTCACTTTCTTCTGGCTGGATCAGAATTATGTCAGTGCGGACGGAGTAAACTCGCCTTATCTGAAATCAGAAAAATGGATCATGGGGCTTTCCCTCGCTTTCATCAATGGCATTTACGATGTGCTCCCGGAAACGGCAACAATTGTGGAAGGCATGGAGGCCGCCGGCTACCGGGCAAACAGCCGTTCCGATTATGAGGCCATCGCAGCAAACCGTATGAAAAAGTCGAAATGGCTGATCGATCCCGCTCATTACGAAAAATACCGTCGCCGCACCCAGCTCGGCATCGCCACGTATCTGGACCGTTACATTCATACCGATCCCAAATCCGTGTGGTTCCTGTCAGCCGACGCGAAGAAAAATCTTGAACTGCTCAAACGCAACCTGGGTTATGCTCTCTATTTCTCCGATGAATATGCCTGGACCTGGGGTGAAAAACGCTCCTGGTATCCCTGGAAATTCACCGGCTGGATGAAAAAAGCATGCGATGCAGTAAAACGTCCGGGACCGCTGTGGGAAGATGCACTTCCCGGCATTACGCGGGGCATGATCTATGCAAAAGACCCGCACCGCTACTATCGCGAAAAGATTGCAAATAATGAATTCCCGCAGAATCTGGTCCGCAATCCGGGATTTGAAGACACCTCGGCGGCGGAAGTCAATGGAAAACTGCCATCGGATTGTAATTTCCTGAAAGCGGCGCGTCCGTGGGGATACTGGCAGCCCGCCAGTTCAAAAGGACATTTCACTATAGAGAAAGATACCGGCTTCAACGGAAGCAAGGCGGCAAAACTGACCGGAGTCAAATCGGGAACAGTTCTTCAGGGAATCCAGCTTGAAGAAAACGGAGTATACTTTCTGCGGGCGAAAGCAAAAACTGCGGGAAACGCAAACGTCACACTCAATATAGGCTGGCACGATGAAAAGGGACGCTGGAACTTCTGGGGCAGCAATGTCGCTGTTCCTTTTTCGGGTAAAACCGTCAACGGCTGGAAAGAGGCGTCCTTTCTGCTGATGAAGGAACAGATTCCAGCCGGAGCAAAAAGTTTCTCCGTCATGCTCGGAGTCAAAGGCGGAGAATCCGGACAGGACCAGGTGTTGATCGACGATGTGGAAGTCTATAATCTGAACGGAAAATGATATGAAACAGATGGAACTGCTGCGCAATCACTCGGTTTTCTGGTCGAAGCTCGGCTTCTGCTATGATCCGCCGCGACTCGGAAAAGACGGAAAACCCATTGTTTTTTTCGACAACTGGGAACAGGTGAAGAAATATCACCGGGATTTCTACAACGCCGGAATCCGTCTCCATACAAGCATTCTTTTCACAGGATGGACAGGCGTGAATCAATATGATTATGAACTGACGGACAAAGTGCTCGATACTATTTTCTCCTGCGGGGAGAATCTGCTCTACATCCCTCGCATCAAGCTGAATGTCCCTCTTGAATGGGAACGGGAGAATCCGGAGGAACTCTGCGTCTATTACGGCGGTCCGAGGGAAAAAGAGGCGATCCGCGCACTGGTCGGCACACCGAAACATGATCTGCTGGGGTATCAATCTCCGCGCGGGTACTATACGGCGGGCGGCTGGCAGGATGACCGTCCGAATGTCGGAGGAGTCATCGGCAATCAGAGTTTCTCATCGCAGAAATGGCTCCGTGACGCAGGAGAGGCGCTGCGCCGCCTGATCCGGCGCATAGAAGACGGTCCTTACGGGAATCGTGTTCCGGCATACCACATCGCCTATGGCGCATCCGGGGAAAGCTGCCTGTGGGGACGCTGCAACGTGCATGACAATGCGGATTACGGTATTACCAACAGAAAAGCGTTTTTTGACTGGGGCATGAAAAAATACGGCTCATTGGAAGCACTCCGCGAAGCGTGGCATCAGCCGTTTCTTGCGAGGGAAAATGCCGAAGTTCCCCCGCCCAGCCGTAAAGAGGGGGCAATCCGGAACATGAATGAGTTCATGCGCAGCGCGCCGGAGGATCGGATCTGCACAGATTACGACCTGTTCATGAGTGACGTCAATATGGATGCGATGGAGCATTTCGGAAAAATCGTAAAAAAAGAAACGAACGGTAAGCCGGTCGGGGCGTTTTACGGGTATTTTCTGGAAGTCGCACGTTCTACATACACGGGATATAACGGCATTGAACGTTTCATGAAATCGCCCTGGGTGGATTTTATCGCCGCACCCAAACGGGAGGGCGGCGGCGAAATGTCCGTCGCACAGTCGATCAACCGTTCAAAACTCTGGATGGACGAGCTGGACAACCGGACTTTCCTTGCCAATGGCGTCGGCATAGAATATAAAAGTTCCGGTTTGGATGAAACGAAGGCAATCATGTGGCGCGAAGCCGCTAAAAATCTTTCTCACGGTTCCAGTTTCTGGTGGATGGATCTCGGCGGTGGATGGTATGACTCCCCGGATCTGTTGGCGGAAATCGCACGTATTGAAAAGACCTCGGCGAAAATCAGGGGTAGAAAACGGGAATCAATCAGCGAAGTCCTGCTTGTCGCGGATGAAGAAGCGTTCCATTATCACAAGACAAGCTACTATCTTCACCGCCGCCTGTTTGCGGACGTGATCGACAGTATGAACCGGGTCGGCGCGCCTTATGATCTCTACCGGATGAACGATCTGGAGACACTGGACCTCACGCCATATAAGCTGATTCTTTTCCTGAATCCCTTCCGGGTACAAAGCGGACAGTGGAAGCGGATTTCAGCACGCTTTCCGGAGAATGTCACGCTTTTATGGAATTATGCCCCCGGAATGATTCTGGATGATGTCTGCAAAGCGGAGAATATCGGAATCTTTACAGGTTTTGAAGTTGCGGAAAGAGCTGACAATCCCTATCTGCCCCTGAAAACAGCCGGAGCTCTGCAGGGAACATCCGATCTGGTCTGGGCTCCGCATATCGCGGACGATGTCTGTCCGGTTGCAGACAACTGTCCGGTTTTTGAGATCACAGGTCCTGCCGCTGTAAAACCGCTGGCATTTTACGAAAACGGAGGAATCGCCGCAGGAGAGATGACGCGGGAAAAACAGAGGATTATTTATACGGCTGTACCGCTTTTCAAAACGGAACATCTACGGAAGCTCATGGAACAAAGTCAATGCAAATGCCTTGCTCCGGTCAATACGCTCGTTTATGGCGACAGCCGTTTTATTGCGGTCTTCGCATGGGCGGAATGCCACTTTATGTTCTCCCTGCCTCCGGCAAAGTGGCGGGAGGCTGTAAGCGGAAATTGCCGGGAGGGCGGCAGCAGAATCAATGTAAAACTGAAAGCGAATGAAATAAAATTATGGATCAGGGAAGATGACAATGAATGAAAATCAATACCGCATCTGGCGCTCGCCATACAGCAGATTCGGCGGTTTGAACTCGCTCCGCCCGGACGACACCACGGATGAGACAGTCACGGCGGTTGATTGTTACACGGATGACGTACTGAGGGAGATCGCGGAGAACGGGTTCAATGCAATCTGGCTGCACAGTGTTCTTGCCAATATCACGCATCTGGACATTTTCCCGGAGTTCGGGAAACATGCGGAACTGCATATCAGGAATCTTTCGACTCTGATCAGCCGGGCGGAAAAATACGGGATCAAGGTATTCCTCTACTTTCAGCCGGTAAGGAGCGTGGCGGCGGAAAACCGCGAATTCTGGAACCGGCATTCCGAATGCGCAGGACAGCGGGAGAAGGCGACTGAGCAGGTGCTGGACGCAAATAAGGATCAGTTGATCGACATGATCTGTCTCTGCACTTCCGTTCCGGCGGTAAAGCAATGGATCGCGGACGCTTCGGCGCAGCTGGCGGAAAAACTGCCGGAGCTCGGCGGCGTGATCCTCATTACAGCCAGCGAATATCCGGGACACTGTTACAGCCACCGCAGGAAAAAAGACGCGACTCCGTGGACTCCCCTCATCGAATGCCCGCGGTGCAGGGAACGCGAACCGTGGGAAGTCGCGGCGGAACTCGTGAATCTCGTCCATGACGGAATCCGCAGGCATTCGGACAGGATCGAACTCATCGCATGGAACTGGGGCTGGTCCGGCTGGCTCCCCTCCCCCTGCCGTCCGCTGCTGGAACTTCTGCCGCGCGACATCATTCTCATGGCGGGATGCGAACGCGGCGGCAGAATGGACCTCGCGGAGCATCCGGGCCATAAAATCGACGAATACTCCCTGACCTATTCAGGACCGTCCGAACTCTGCCTCGGCGTGCTTGAAGTCGCAGGGGAACTCGGCATGCGCCGCATGACGAAGCTTCAGCTCGGCACGACGCATGAGCTTGCGACCGTCGTGAACCTGCCTCTGATGAACAGCATCTACCGGAAAGCGGACTGGCACAGAAAACATCCCGACGTCGGCTACATGGGGTGCTGGAACTTCGGCAACATGTTCAGCGCCAACACACACGGGTTCAATTACTTTCTCCGGCGGGAACGTCCGGACGGCAAGGAGGAAGCGATGCGCGCATTCGCGGAAGATTATTTTCCCGGCTGCCGAAGCGAACTCCTGCTTCGCGCATGGGATATCTTCGAAAAGGCAATGAAACATATTCCGTTTGCCATCCCGTTTCTCTATAACGGCGTGCATTCCCACGCTCTCTCTTATGCGGAAATCTATCGGGCGGAACCTCTGCGCGGGACTCCCGCGGGATGTTCCTACCTGCCGTCTCTCCGGGGAGACGATCTTTCCCCAAGCTGCACCATGCCCGGACACGAATATTCCCTTGATGAAATCATCTCCGCGCTCGGCAAAATGGGGGTGATCTGGGAGATCGGCGCAGAGCTGATGGAGGAAGCGCTGGCAAGTTGTCCCGACGACAGAAAAGAACTGGGCAACGCCATTGTCTGCGGCTGTCTGTGGCGAAGTGCGGAGAATGCCTACCGCGCCTACCGTCTGCGGAAAGAGTGGTCTGATGAAAAAGTTCATGAGATGCGCCGCATCATCCTTGCGGAGCTGGAGACATTGCATAAAGCGCTGCCCCGGGTCGAAAAAGACCCGCGACTCGGTTATCACGGTGAACCGACCTGCCATATGTTCAATCCGGTTTCGATCCGCGAAAAACAGGATTTACTCAACAGTCGACTAAAACATCTGAACTCAAACCTCTAAAAGGAAGGAAAATCAAAATGAAAACAAAACTTGCACTGCTCCTGCTCGCCGCAGGAAGTCTTCTTTACGCACAGGAAAACAATCTCGTCAGGAACGGAAAGATTGATCAGAAGCCATCCAAAACAACGAACGGATTGCCGGAGGGATGTCTTGCTGTCAATGCCCCCGGCTGGGGACACTGGAATGCAAAAGGAAGTGAAGGCAAAGTCTGGCAGTTCAATGGAAAAAATGCAGGCTTCGATGATGATTTTGCAATTCTCGTCAAGAACATGAAACAGGGCTGTGTACTTCAAAGTATTAAAGTGGAGGCGGGAAAAGAGTACATGGTAAAAGCGCTCTGTAAAAAAACGGGAAGCGCAAAAGTAACTCTGACGGTCGGCTGGCAGAATGAAAAAGGCGGCTGGGCATATCATAAATTCAATCAAAACACAGAGTTTTCCAAGACGCTGAAAGACGGCTGGCATGAAGCGTCAGCAACTGTAAAGGTTCCGGATGGAGCCCGTTGGCTCGCACTGATGGCAAACATTCAAAATCAAAGCGGTGAAGATGTATGCTGGTTCGATAACTTCATGGTATCTCTTTCAAAGTAAATAATCTTCTCCAATAATAGAAAAGGGTAATGCCATTGCCTGCGGCTGTCTCGACGGAGCGCAGAGAAAGCCTGAAATTGAAACGTTTATCCTGAAAATCATTCTGCGGATTCAAGAGAAAGGAATATGATGAATACAGAAAAGGTCCGTTTCGGGATTATCGGCATCGGCAATATGGGCTCGGTGCATGTCCGTCATATCGAAGAACTCCATAACACCGAACTCGTTGCGGTCTGTGACATAAATCCGGCAGCCTTCGACCGGATCGCCCCGGACACGCGCAAGCACATCCGCTGTTACACCGCCGCGGAGGAGATCTGCAGCGATCCGGAAGTGGAGGCGCTGATCATTGCCGTTCCGCACTATTTCCACCCGGATCTGGCGATTCTGGCAATGGAACACGGCAAACATGTGATCGTGGAAAAACCCATCGCCGTCCACAAGGCGGAAGCCGAGCGCCTGATACGCGAATCGGAAAAACACCCGGAACTGGTAAGGAGTCTGATGTTCAACCAGCGGACCATGCCCGCGCACAGGCGGCTCAAACAGCTCATCGGCAGCGGCGAACTCGGCAGAATCCGCCGAATCAACTGGACCATTACCGACTGGTTCCGCAGCCAGCCCTATTACGATTCCGGCGACTGGCGCGCGTCCTGGTCCGGCGAAGGCGGAGGAGTGCTTTTGAATCAGTGTCCGCACCAACTGGACCTGATGCAATGGTTTTTCGGGATGCCCGTCCGGGTCCGTGCCGCCGTCTCGCTGGGAAAATACCACGAGATAGAGGTCGAAGACGAAGTGAACGCGTATCTGGAATATGCCGACGGCATGGTCGGGAATTTCATTACGACGACCGGTGAAGCGCCGGGAACAAACCGGCTGGAAATCGCCTGCGAACGAGGACGCGTGATTCTGGAAAAAAATAAAATCACGTTCAACCGCAATGAAGTGGAAACCTCTGTCTACTCCAGAACTGCTTCAGCGGATTTCGGTTCGCCGCCATACTGGGAATGCAATATCCCGTTTGACCCGGAACCGCGCCCGCCTCATCGGATCGTCATCGAAAATGTAGCGGAGGCGATTCGTAACGGAGCCGGGCTGATCGCGCCGATGGCGGAAGGCATCCGCAGTCTGGAGCTGGGCAACGCCATGCTGCTCTCCGGCTTGAAAGACAAGACGGTCACGCTGCCGATGGATGCGGCAGAATATGCGGAACTTCTGGATTCTCTGGTGAAAAACTCAAAACCGCGCATTCCGCGGCAAGCCCGCAAAAGCAGCAGCGCCGGATTTGAAAAATCATTCTGAAAAACGGAGGAGCAGACAATGTTTTTAACAGGTTTCACAGATGAAGCCGGAAGCGATTTTGCGGTGCAGCTCAAAGCAACGCGGGAACTCGGCTGGAAATTCATGGAAAGCCGGGGAATCAACGGCAAAAATCTTGCAACACTGACCGAGGGAGAATTCGAAGCGGTGGCGGAACAACTCCATACAGCCGGGATCGCCATCAACTGCTACGGCAGCGCCGTCGCCAACGGCGGGAAATCCCCTCGCAGTGAAGCGGATATCCGGGCATCCTATGACGAACTGCTCCGTGTCCTGCCCCGGATGCGGGAACTGAAGATCAGACTCCTCCGCGGCATGAGCTTCCGGCCGGTGGAAAATGAAGCGCCGGACAGCCCGGAACTGGAAGAAATCATCTTCCGCCATGTCCGCCGTTTTGTGGAAATGTGTGCGGAGTACGGAGTCATTTACGGACACGAAAACTGCACGAATTACGGCGGGCTTTCCCATCTGCACACTCTGAGACTGCTGGAAAAGGTCAACCACCCGAATCTGAAACTGATCTTCGATACGGGCAACCCCACATTCACATACAGGCACATCGGGCAGGCGCCCTACCCGCTTCAGTCCTCATGGGAATTTTACCGGAACGTCCGGGAACACATCATTTATGTACACATCAAAGACAGTATCGCGCTGCCTGAGCCTGACGGCGCTGCGGCAAAAATGAAATTCACTTTTGCCGGCGACGGCACCGGAGATGTCCGCGCAATCGTCACGGATCTGCGCCGCACGGGGTATGACGGCGGCTTTTCCATTGAGCCGCATCTCGGCGCGGAAGCGCAGGAAAGCCTGAAACTGCCGGAAGGAGCAGATGTCCGTTATGAAAATTATGTGGAATACGGACGCCGCTTTGAAAAACTCCTGAAGGAATGCGGCTGGCAATCTGAATCCACGGTATGAAGTTCCCTCCGTTCAGTGACTGAAAGACGAGTGGCTGTACCGGATCTGAGGTATCGGAACCGGCAAAGCATTGCTGCTGTTCCGCATAGAATCCGGCTTCAGCCAATCGTCTCTTTTCTGTCATTTTATCAAAAAAATCAGATTTTTTCAGAATCAGGGGGTTGACAATACGGGATTTTTGTTTATAATATTGATTAAGCGCTTAATCGTAATATAATGAGAAGGTCAATGCAGACATTGGAAAACAATAAAGTCAGACTGGTGGACATTGCCCGGGAAGTGAATGTTTCCGCGGCGCTGGTGTCGAAAGTGCTGAACGGCAACAGCGGCAATATCCGGGTCAGCCCGGAAAAGGCGGAGATGATCCGCAAGACCGCCAGAAAGATGAATTACACACCGAACATCAACGCGCGGGCGCTGGCGGGTCAGAGCACGAAAGTAATCGGAATCCTGATTGACTCCAAAGCGCCGACGGTTGCGTTCCGCCTGCTTGCCGAGATTGAGCATGAAGCCACTCTGCACGGCTATCGGACGCTGATCGGGGAAGCGCATGACAGTGTGGAGAATCTCTATGAAACTTATCAGCATCTCCGCCAGCATGGAGTGGACGGCGTCATCTGCATCTCCCATGATTACCCGGGAGAAAATGAGAAACTGGAAAAATATTTCAGAGACTGCGGCCCGATCGTTTTTCTTGGACAGCCGGAGATCAGAAATCACTCCCACATCATTCTTGAGATAGATTCGGGCATCCGGGACGCTGTCCGATATCTCAGGGAGAGCGGCAGGAAACGGATCGCAATGCTGGCAGACCGGAATATGGCGTATTATTCCTCTCAGGATAGAATCAAAGGCTTCCTAAGCGTTTTGCCGGACAGCAGGGAAATGCTTCTTTCTTTCACTTATCACAACAATGCTTCAACTATGCGGGAAGAATTACGGCACATAATCAAGAAATTTATTCTGCCGCAGCAGATTGACGCGATTCTCGCAACCAACGACATCACGGCGCTGATACTGACAGGGGAGTTGAATGCAGCCGGTTTAAAAATTCCGGAGGAGATTGCCGTCATCGGCCATGACAATGAATTTTTTTCGGAATGCTGTCCTCTCCCGATTACAACGATCGACGAAAATAACGCGGTCACGGCGGCATCCTCCGTCAAAATGCTTCTGGATATCATGGCTGAAAATCCGAAATGCCGTGCTACTCGCAGGATCACGGTCAAACCGGAACTCATTATCCGGAAGACAACATGAAAAAGCAATCAAACTACAAAGATAAAAACAGATCAGGAACAATGGAGGTTTCAATGCAAAAGAGAGATTTCACCCTTATAGAGCTATTAACAGTTATCGCAATCATCTCGATTCTTGCAGCAATGCTATTGCCGGCGCTGAACGCCGCAAGATCAAAAGCCAGAGCCATCCAGTGTATGAGTCAATTGCGAACACTGGGAACGACTGTCCGCATTTATGCCAACGACAACAAAGACTATGCGCCGCCTGCGGTATACGGCAGCGACAAGAAATTGGGCTATTATCTGCTCTGTCCCTATCTCAATTTACCGGCAGGGTCCTCGGAACTTGCCGCTTACAGGAAAAGCATATTATGCTGTCCGGAATATACCCCTGCGACCGCCGGAACACCACGTTATGCCTTGTCTTATGCACCTAACTACTACATTCCGGGAGAAAACCAACCAACTTATTTTACAGCAGGGAAAAAGCTGTCTTCCCTCAAAAAAATATCTGAAAGAATGCTTTATGCAGATGTTCTTGGAAAGTATGGTTATATCAGAGGTCATGAGCTATATGGCGGACGCAGTGGCTATCAACTCTCGCACCGTCACCAGAAACGTTTCAATCTGGTATATGCCGACGGACACTGTGGCAATATATCACAATTCGTAACATGGAATTCACCTAAGGATCTGGTTCTGTTCAACAGCGGGGAATGAGATCCTATAAACTATTTAAGAACGAACACTGAAATAAAAAATGAAAGGAATGAATATGAGACACATCATACCTGCGTTGTTTGGGACACTGTCTCTAATGGCTGCCCCGCCGGAACCGTTTTCGGTTCTTGACATGGAAGCCGGAGCGAGAAAACCGGTAAAATCAACAGTTCAGACCGTGGATTATTTTGTCAATGTGCCGACCGCAATAAAGAAAAAGACTCCATTTCTGCCGGGAGCATGGAATTACAATGCAATCGTAGACCTGCATGGCAGATTGCAAACGGAAGATCCGTTTCCACTGGAAAAACTTACCATGCTTATCCCCAAGGGAGAATACGGTTTCAAAACTTTCCTGCTTCGCACCTATGCGCCAATCAAAGATATTTCGCTGAAGGCTGATGCGCTGCGCAATAATCAGGGAAATATCATCCGGAAGGAAAACATTCTGATTGTTCGAATTGCAGAATCAATTGATTACCCTGCGGCAAATATTTTGATTCCGGCGGAAATGAAAAATATCCCGGATAAAACCCTTGCCGGATTCGCCATATTGGTGAATATCCCGGAAGATGTGTCTCCGGGAATTTACAGCACACAAGTTACAATCACGGCAGACGGTCTGTCAAGACAGTTGCCTTTGAATGTCCGCGTTCCAGATTTCAAACTGCCGGAAACCGATATTCCAATGGGCTGTTATATTCCATATTATGCATCCGATCAAGGCGGGAAAGAAAGGCGATGGGCGGCAAAGGATTATACGGAGGCCCGGCAAAACAGTTACTTCAGGTTCTGTGCGACACGCGGATTAAATTCACCGACAATATTTCACTATTGCCCGGAATTCAAATCCCCGGACAGCTTGGAAATGGATTTCGGCACACAGGATCATCTGGTTGATAAGATTGCCTCGGCAGGTTCCTGCAAAGCCATTTTATTTGACCTGCGGTATCTGGTTGCCCATGCAAAGCGTCTGGCAAACCTGAAAAAATTCAAAGATGCGGGCAAAGATGATATCACAATCTACAAAACTCTTGTAAAGCAGTTCTGCGAACATGCAAAACAAAAAAAATATCCACGCTTCTATGTCATGGCAGAAGAAGAAATCGCCTATCCAAGCAATAAACAAAAGACATTCCTCCGTTATGGCAAGCATATGCAGGAAGCCGCAGGGGACAATCTTTCATTGATTCTGGACAATCCGCAGTCCAAAGTGCAGGAAGCCAATCAGGATTTCGGCCACCTCAACGGTTATCGTTTCCGGCAATACAATACATGGTTGGAAACAACGATCAGACAAGCGGAAAAAGACAATGCGGAAGTATGGAGTTACAATTACTCCTACAAGCGCCCCTCTTTCGGTCTGCTTCTGCATCGTTTGAATTCCCGTGGACATCACCAATGGGCAGATGTCTGGGGAAAGAACTATACGGTCTGCATTCCTGCCGGCAAAGGTGTCATCTCCTCTCTGCAATATGAAATGGCTCACGAAGGGACCATCGATTACCGTTGTCTGCTGGCATTGAAAAAGAACAATGCGGAGCTTCTGAAAGAATTGGTAAAAGATATTCCCATTGACAATCAAGGCGCCAACCTGTATGCCGCTACCTTGTCCGTAACTCAAAACGACCTGTTGCGCTGGAGAGCGATCATGGCTCAGGCGAAAGACGTGGATCATAAGAAAACCGCAGAGGGAACACCGGAGCTGAAGATTACCTCAATACAGGGAACAAACGATCTTCAAACATCGTATATGAGTATCGAAGCCATTCATCTGACAGATGACTATCAGGCGGATGCCGCCTGGAAAGGAAAGCTGTATCAGAAGAAAAACAGTACAGGGCCTTTGCGTTTCATGCTGGGGCAGGAACGCAGAATCCGGGCTCTGAGTTCCAGCGAAGAGGAATTCCGCAAACGCAATACGCCAAGTAACGGTAATGTCTGGGTAAGCTATAATAGTCATGGAATTTATCTGTTCGCGACACTGAACCATGCCGGATATGACAAGGGAATTTACAAGGATAATGATACGGAACTTTGGAAAGACGACTGTATGGAATATTTCTTCATGACACCGGACAAAGTGTCTTATCAGCTTATTGTCAATTCATCTGATGCAAAGGTTCTTCTGAAAGCAGGCAAGCAGACTGACTCCTCTGAAATAAAGATAGTCTCACGTCCCCATAAAGGCAAAGCGGGAGGCTATGCACAGGAAGTAATGATCCCATGGTCCGTATTCGGACTGAAAGAAAAACCTCAGACAGGAACGGTATGGGCATTCAACGCCGGACGGGAATTCCATTCATGGCGGCAATATACCAGCTGGGCGCGGGTTGAAAGCAGTTTCCATGAGTATTCCCGCTGGGGAGCGTTGAAATTCTCCGGGCAGAAACAGCTCATCCATTTGAAAAACATCAAACTGGAACGTCTCTATCCCGGCGACAACATCATTGCCGGGACAATCCCCGGGAAAGAAGAACTGAAAGTCACCCTGCGCGACCCTGCGGGGAAAACGATCGCGGAAAAAATGCTCCATGCCGGAGACCGTAAATTCAAGTTCGGATTCCGGCTGCTGCCGGCGAAGTCGAACGCTGCCTATACTCTGGCGGTTCTGGATGCACAAGGCAAAACACTGGAGGCGGAAAATATTCCGGTTGCGCCGGGAAAAGAGGCTGTCAGTCTTAATTCAGGGCTTCTGGAATGTGCTTCAGGCGATACGGTATCCACAATTGCAGAACTGAATGTCTCGCTGTTGGAAATACAAAAACACGGTATGGCATTCCAGTTGCTGGACAAGGACGGAAAGTCAAAATATGATTTCAAGGTTGATCCCGCGGGGAAGCAGACGTTCCGCATCTGGCTGAAAACCTCCGGTATTGCTCCGGGAAAATATACGCTTGTTCCCAGACTGGATGGCGAAGCAGGAAAAATCTTCAGAGATTCCGGCAGAACAGAAGTCAGAATTTATCCGGCAATCATCTGAATTGAACAGGGAAACAGAAAGAACGGAAGAACATAAATTCAACTTGTTCCTTCCGCTCTTTCTGTTTCCCGTTCCTGTCCGCCCTGTTTTTCAGCTTCCATTCTGTTTTTTATGAAAAACCTTTGATTTTTCATCCATACCGGTGTATATTATCCGGCTCATTCAACTGAAATCACTTAACAATGGAGTATCTATGTATTCAGCAGCAGATCTGAAAAAAGGACTGAAGATCGAAATCGACGGCATTCCGTATGCAATCACCGAATTTGATTTCTGCAAACCCGGCAAAGGCACCGCGCTCTACCGTTGCAAACTCAAAAACCTTATCAACGGAAGCACCATGGACCGCACATTCCGTCCGGTTGACAAGGTCGATACGCCCGATCTTGAAGAAAAGGAAATGTTCTATTCCTATCACGACGGCAACAACTATATCTTCAGTGACGCCGAAACCTATGAAGAAATTCAGGTCTCCGCGGAACAGCTCGGCGACAAGACCTATTTCCTGATCGACAACATGACCTGCAACGTGCTCTTCTTCAACGGCAAGCCGATCGACATCACCCTGCCGACCTTCATCACGCGCGTCATTGCCGAAACGGAACCCGGCGCGCGCGGCGACACGGCTTCGACAAACGTTCAGAAGCCCGCAAAACTCGACAATGGTTATGAGCTGATGGTCCCCCTTTTCATCAATCAGGGCGACACCATCAAAGTCGATACCCGCACAGGTCTCTATGCCGAACGTGTCAGCAAAGGCTGAGCCCGCCGGCATCGAATCCCTGAAGGCGCTGAAGAGTTCCCTTGCGGTCCGCGCAAAGATCGCATCTTCTCTCCGGCGCGCTTTTGAAGCAGCCGCTTTCATCGAGACGGAAACTCCGGTCGGGATTTTTGCTCCTGCCGCCGAGGAGTACATCGAAGCCCCGAAAGCGGCTTCTTTCTTTCTGCGCACCTCGCCCGAACTCCAGATGAAACGGCTTCTCGCCGCCGGCATGGAGCGGATTTACCAGCTCGGGCCATGTTTCCGCGCCGGGGAAAACGGTCGCAGACACCGTCCCGAATTCACGATGCTGGAATATTATATGACCGGCGCGGACTATCTGGAACTCCTGGATTTCACCAGAGGATTCCTTGCCTCCATCTGCTCCGACCTTTACGGTTCGCACCGTTTCCGGTTCGGAGAAAACACGATCGACATCGACAAGCTGGAGATCATTCCGGTGCGCGAGGCATTCCGCAGATTTGCAAATGAAGACGCCGACCGGTGTGCGGAGGAAGACGCCCGTTTCGAGTTCGTTCTCGTGGACAGAATCGAGCCTGCCCTGCCGAAAGACCGTCCCTGCGTCCTGATGGATTATCCGGTTCGCTTCGGCGCGTTTGCCCGTCCGAAAGCATCCGATCCCACGCTCGCGGAACGCTGGGAGATTTACATGGGCGGACTTGAACTCGCCAACGCTTACGGAGAGTTGATCGATCCGCAGATTCAGCGCGCCCGCTTCAGGCAATTTGCCGAAACCCGAAAAAAAATGAATCTGGCGGAATATCCCGAACCAACCGCATTTCTGGAAGCGATTGACGCAGGCATTCCCCCCTGTGCCGGAGCCGCTCTCGGTTTCGATCGTCTCGTGATGCTTCTCGCAGACAAACAGGACATCTCGGAAGTCGCTTTCCCCATCGACTCATGAACGCGAGATTGCGAGATTGCGAGATTGCGAGATTGCGAGATTGCGAAGTGGCGAGAGCGCGTTTAGTGAAAAGCAGCTCAAAGGACAGCAGCCCTCTCCAACACTGAACCACTAACCACTAACCACTAACCACTAACCACTAACCACTAACCACTGAACACTAACCACTGAACACTAGCGCGAAGCTGGAGACTCTTACAGTTTGCAGATATCAATCCATTGTGATGAACCGGAAAACCGTTCAAGCTCATCCAGGCTCAATTCGATAACGCTGTTCGCACTGCCGCACGCGGGAAATACGGTCTCAAAGCGTTTCAGGGAAACATCCAGATAAATGGCGACACCCTCTTTTACAGCAAAAGGACAGACTCCTCCCACGGCATGTCCTGTCAACGGCTCCGCTTCCTCACCGGCAAGCATCTTCGCCTTCCTGCCGAACTGTTCCTTGTATTTTCTGTTGTCAATCCTGGCATCGCCCGCCGCTACAATCAGGATCACACGGTCGTCCAGATGAAACGACAGTGTTTTCGCAATCCTCCGCGGTTCACAGTGCAGAGCCTGTGCCGCCAGTTCAACGGTCGCACAGGACTCCGCAAGTTCCCGGATGCGCCCGTCCGCGCCGAATTGTTTCAAATATTCCCTGACTTTTTCAATCGCCATTTTGAGTTCCTTTCGAAAAAATTTTCACTGCTGTTCCGCAACCCTCAGAGAGAGAAGCGCATAAGCGGTCACGAGTTCGGGCATGGACTCCATCCAGCGCCCGGATTTTTCATTGATCCAGCTGCCGTCTTTCTGCTGGGATACGGACAGCTTTCTTTTCAAATCGGCACGCCAGTCATGTTTTTTCCCGTCGGGAGTCACGACTGCATCCTCTCCGAGCGCGGAATTCGCCTTGGCAAAAGTCTGGAGATAGTAGAACAATCCATTCGCGCCGACTCCGGGATTTTCATCGACGGTATAATGTCTTGCCGCCCATGCAGCTGCGGCTTTTACGCGCGGATCGTCTTTCCCTACCCTTGCATAAATCATGCTTTTGAGCCCGGCATAGGTCATGCTTCCATAGGAACGGAGTGTCTGCGGAAGTCCCGTCTTCATGTCATGCGGCGCATCCCCGTCCAGCCTGTAAATGAAACCGCCGTAGTTCGGGTCGTTCGGGTCGGAGACAACCCATGTCTCTTTGTTTGTTTCCGGCAGATGCTGAACCTTGCTCAGGAAACTGCCGAGCTTCTCCCATGCAAGATCGGCTTTCTCCGTATCTCCGGACGACTTCGCTTCAGGCTCACGATCCAGATGATCCGTCAGATAAAGCGCCTCGGCAACCCACTGTGTATTGGAGAGATCGACATGCGCCGCGCCGCGCGGATCGGGACCGTAGCCGAAACCACCGTAATTCCGAGATTCGGGATCGCTGTTCTGCAGGCTCAAAAGCCATTTGCGGGCATTGCGCATGACGGTTTCATCCTCCTTGCGGTTCATCGTTGCCAGCGCAGCCAGCACGATTGCCGTCGTATAAGTCGGATACTCCCGGCGACGCCCCGCAAGCCAGATCGAACCGTCCTTCTGGACATGCTTCAACAGATAGGCGCGCCCCTTTTCCACGGCATCCTTATGAGTGCCGTTCAGCGCCATGCAGACCAGTCCCGTGATTGCGGGATGCCGTCCCCATGAACCGTCCTGCCCCTGCCGGGCGAGCAGATAAGCGGCGCCTTTCCGAAACGCCGAATCCTCCGCAGAACAAACGGCGGCAATTCCCAGAACCAGGCACAACAACAGTTTTTTCATCATGACATTCCTCCATATTTTCCAATCAGTTTCCACAAAAAACATTTCTCATTCTTCATTGCCGCAGTCAAAAAATTTCCGCCTCATCTGAAGCAGGGCGGGAATCAGGGTTCCGGCGAAACAGACTCCGAGCACAATCAGACAGCCGGTCACGACCCGTCCCCACGGAATCGAAAAGTTCCATCCCATGCCTCCGAAAAAGCTCAGGCTTGAAGCCATCTGCGCACTGCATACGCCGGAAAAAATCCCGAACAGCAGGCTCACCGCCGACGCCGCCATCCCGATCAGCAGAAATTCCGCAATCACCAGCCGGACAGCCCCGAAAGCGGACAATCCGACCATGCGCATGACCCGGAGCTCGCGCCGTCGCGCGTGAACCGCGCCGAATGCCGCAGAAGCCACGGCAAGCGTCGTCGCACACAAAATCACCAGCGGCAGATTCAGCATCCCGTTGACAACCTGTTCCGTCCGGCTCAAAATCGAATGTTTCAGGAAATCGCGCGATACCAGTTTGACGTATTCCTGTGAAATCTCTCCCTCGCCTCCGCCCGCGATACGGTATTTTTCTCCGCGGTTCTGTGCGGCAAGCGCATAAAGCTCTCTGTTGAGATCCTTTTCCGATGCATCCCTGTTCAGATTCATCCAGATGAAATTCACGCGGTTCAGACTGAAATTACGTGCAATATTTTCATAACTGCCGAACAGCATCGCGGCGGTACGCGATTCATGGCGGCGCGTGCCGGACATCTTGGAGAACCAGTGCCAGCCTTTGAACTCAATCACCCCCGCCACGGTATAGCGGAGACGTGTCTCCGGCGCATCCAGCGGAATCACCTCGAAAGAATTACCGCTCCGCAATCCGGCAACAAGTGCAAAATGCTCCGGGATCAGACAGTAATTTTCCCCCGTTTTCAACAGGTTCAGCGCACTCTCCCTGTCCGGCTCCAGATAAACAAACGGCAGGAGAGCCTCCCTCCCCTCATACGCGGCGGCAACATCCAGCCCCATAAAAACGACATTGTCCTGCCTTACCACATTCTTCCGTTTCCGGCTTCCGGTCAAATCCCCGGCAAGCTTCACCTGCTCGACCGCAACCGGAAGCGCTTTCTCCACGCCGGCAAACTTCTCAACCCGCGCCATGTCGCCATTTTTCAGTCCGCCGGGTACAATCACGGCAAACAGATCCGGCATCCACGCCCCCGGCAGGAACGGAAGCAGAAGCGATGCGCTCCAGATCACGACCATCATATAGAAACCGAGCCCGGCGGAAAGAGCGGCGGTCAACAGGGCGCCCCGCTTGAAACCGGCATCCAGCTGCGAACGGAAGAAAAGCGGATTCAGACGGAACAAAAAGGCGAAAATTCCGCGCAGGCACCATTCCACTCCCCGGAGAAGCAGCGGCGTCATCAGCAGGAATGCCGCAACTTGAACGGGACACCCGATGAAACCGTAAAGGACAATCCGCAGATTCTCAGGAATCGCAGGCAGAAACACGATCAGCGGATTCACCGGAAGAAGCAGAATGCCGATGCAGAACAGGAAACATGGCTTTTTCCCAGGCATCGCGGGAGCCTGCTTTGCAAAGGCATCCATCGGCATGACGGATGCCGCGCGCAGGGCGGGAAACAGAGCCGCCCCGAAGGTTGCGATACAGGAGAAAATCCCGCTCACAGCAATGCTCCAGAATCCGAGATGAAGCGGCAGATTCAGAAGTTTCAGCAGCGCTGCTCCGGCGGCAAGACCGCAAATCCAGCCGGAAAGCGCAAAGAAAAACGCTTCGAAAAACAGGATCAGAAAAAGCTGTCTCCGCGTAAAACCAGCCATGCGCAGCATCGCAAAATGCCTGCGCTGTTCGTCCACTTCCATGTTCAGAATCGAAAACACGATGAAAAAAGCGACCAGCAGACTTACACTTCCTGCGGAGAAAACCTGCATCCGGGCGTTGCCCGCACTCGCGCCGTCATGCAGGGCGCGGCGGATGTCTTCCCTTGAAAAGCACAGGACATGCGCAATGTCCAGACGCTCCTTCCTGTGTTCCGGCAATGCGTTCAACCGCAGGGAAGCATAGGCGATATCAAGCTTTCCGCCTGCGCACCTCCGCGCATCCTCGAGCGGCACATAGATCGCGCGCGACGGCGGAGGACGCAGCATGTCCGAATCCGAGATCGTCGAAAAGCGTTTTCCCGCAGGATTTTCGGCAATGATCCCGGCCAGCCTGAAATGAAAGAACCCGGCGGCAGAACGGACCCGGATCATTGCCCCCGTTTTCCAGCGGTTCCGGGCAGCGGTCTGCGCATCCGCGACAGCCTCGCCCGTCTTTCCGGAAAGCCACCGTCCCGCAACCATCTCAAGCGGCGCATCCGCGGAATCCGTCCCGACCAGCGAAGGAGTGCGGCGGGGCAGCCCATACATCGGCGGGGGAGTCTCCCTGCCTTTCCTTCCGGCAAGATTCACATCCACGGGAGCAAACACGGCAAGAGACCTGACCGCGGAATCCCGCTTCAATGCCGCAAGAAGCCCCTCGTCCAGACTGCTTGCGGCAGTCCTGCGGGGAAAAAGCAGCAGATCGGCACTGCCCGTCATGACGGCGGCGTCACGGTCCGCATTCGCCATCAGGGTGTCGTAACCGGCGGCGAACCAGAGCGCGATGCAGACCGTCACGATGATTGTCAGGAGCACGAGACAGAAACGCAGCGGCGCACGGCGCAGACGCAGAAACGCCAGATAAAACGCGGTTTTCATTCCGCAATCTCCAATATCCGGTGATATTCCGCGGAAAGGGCGTCCACCGCAAGCCCCGCCGTATCCGCGATCTCTCCGGCAAAAGCGCCGTCTTTCAGCACAAGCACATGCTTTGCGGCAAGCGCAACCGATGGTTCATGAGTCACCATGACGACTGTATGCGCCTTTTCCCGGCAAAGCTCCCTGAGAAGTCCGCAAAGTTCGCTTCCCGCCGCCGAGTCCAGACTTCCCGTCGGTTCGTCGGCAAGGATCAGTGCCGGTTCCGGCAGAAGCGCCCGCGCGATTGCCGCACGCTGCTGCTCCCCGCCGCTCAGCGACAACGGGAAACGCTCCAGTTTGTCTGCGATGCCGAGCCGTTCCGCAAGATTACGGTACCGTGCCATATCCGGTTTGAAACTGCCCGCAAGGAGCGGCAGCATGATGTTTTCGCCGACCGTCAGGTTCGGGATCAGATTGAACGACTGGAACACAAGCCCGATCTTTTTCCTGCGCAGTTCACTCAGCGCGGAATCCCCCAGAGTATTCAGGAAAACCCCGTCCACGGCAATCTTCCCGGCGTCAACCGAGATCAATCCGGCGGCGGCATGGAGGAGCGTGCTTTTCCCCGAACCGCTCGGTCCCATGACAGCCAGGAAATCCCCCTGCTCCACACAAAGGGAAAGAGAGCGCAGCACACTCCTCCCGGAATAACATTTCACCACATGCTCCATTTTCAACGGCAGTTCCGGCATGGCAATTCTCCTTAATGATATGATACGTGCGGGGATTCGGCGACCGTGCCGCGCCCCGCGGCAATATTATCCGGACGCGGACCGAACGGGTAATGCATGAAATTGGCAAAGTTGCTGACTGCGCCGGCAAAACGGTGCCCCTCGTCAACCGTCTTCACGAGAATGCGCATATCCCCGACATGACCGTCCATATAGGCGATGTTCGATGTGCCTCCGGAATGCCGGAAAACAAAATTGTTCATTGTGGAATACCCGGTTTTGGCTCCGGCAAGCACCGGCGGCGAATCCATGAAATCCGAATCGGATACCGCTTCTTCCGCCTGATAATCCAGCCACAGGGCGCGCTTTGAAACCGGATATTTCTCCATATACGGCAGATCGGCGCGCCGCCATGCGCTGACAATCCCGTTGGAACTCGGCATCCGCGTATCGGAAAGATTGGAGGCGGAACCGCCGATACTGACTTTGAGGAAAGTATTTTCCGCAGTTCTCCAGCGCGGCACCTTGCGCAGTGCTTCAGTGGAGGCGTCTCCGGGACAGCGGGCAATTTTTTCCGGCATCACACCACCGTTGCCGAAGTAGCGGACAAACGCACTTTCCGGCTCCAGATAATGCCGCACGTCAGGATAGTAACCGCCGTAATCAGCCACATACGCCGAACATGCAAGAGAATACTGCTTCAGCAGATTCATGCAGGCGGTCTTTCTGCCTCCGGCGCGCGCGGCGGACAGCGCAGGAAAAAGAAGCCCCGCAAGAATTGCAATGACAGCCGCAACAATCAGCATTTCCAACAGTGTAAAATTTCTTTTCATCACACCACGCTTCCGTTTTCAGGTAGTCTATCATTTTTTTCTGATAAATACAAGACGGAATTTCCGCTTTTCTTCAAAAAAGAGTCTAACTATTGAGTTCAGGATTTCTGTCCGGCAGAAAGGAGTCATACTCACAGCCCATATCCTCGGACTGGATTCTTCCGATCCGCGGTTGACAAACACCGGATTCCGTGGTATTTTTCCAGATCAGATGCGGGTCGGGCGGCCCGGGGCAAACAACAAAGGATGATTTTATGCGAAATGACACACGTCTTCAGGAACTCTATTCTTTGATCGGAGAGAAACATGCGCAATGGGCGGAACTCTCGAAAGCAATCTGGGACCATCCCGAAACGGCATACAGGGAAGTTTTCGCGTGCGGACAACAGGTCAAACTGCTGCGGGAGCTCGGATTTCAAGTCACCACGCCCTACTGCGGAATCGAAACAGCCTACCGGGCGGATTACGGCGAAGGCACCCCCGCATTCGCATGGGTCGCGGAATACGACGCCCTGCCGAAACTGGGACACGGATGCGGACATAATCTCATCTGCACGGCGGCGGTCGCAGCGGCTTATGCGGCGAAAACGCTGTTTGAAAAACACGGACTGTCCGGACATATCGTCCTGCTCGGAACGCCTGCCGAGGAATCCGGCGGCGGCAAAGTCAAAATGCTCGAAAAAAACGGCCTCGACGGCATTGACGCGGCGATGATGGTCCATCCGTCATGGCGCACCACACCGGACACCGGTTCCACTGCGATCCGGCGTTTTGACGTGGAATTCTTCGGCAAAGCGGCGCACGCCGCAGGAGCTCCGGAGCTGGGGCTCAACGCACTTGATGCGGTTCTCCTGCTGTTCAATGCAATGAACGCATGGAGACAGCAACTGCCGGAGACGGCGCGTCTGCACGGAATCATCGTGAACGGCGGCGAAGCCCCGAACATCGTTCCCGATTACGCGAAATGCCGTTTCTACCTGCGGTCCACCGATGAAACATGGATCGAAAAAATGGAACGCCGTTTTCATGACATGATCCGCGGTGCGGAACTCATGACCGGAACCGGCAGTAAAACCTCGCAGTTCAACGTGCCTTACATGAGCCGCAAGCCGAACAGCGAAATGAACCAGGTTTACATCGGCGCGGCGAGAGAACTCGGATTGAATCCCGTCATACCGAAACGCGCGGGGCGCGGCTCCTCCGATTTCGGGGATTTTTCACACAAGGTGCCGGGCATTCACCCCTATTTCGGTATCGCGGACCATGAAATCGCCGCACACTCGACCGACTTTGCCGAGGCGGCGGGAACGGAATACGGACTGAATCAGGCGCTGAAAGCGGCGGCGGCAATGGCGGAAACCGGAGTCCGCTTCCTGACGGATGAGGAATTCCGCAGGAAAGTCAAAACAGAATTTGAAGCGGAGAAGTGCCAAAACGGATGAAGAACGGAAAAAACGGATGAACGGGAGTTCCGCTCATCCGGTCCGTCTGCCGTTTCCTACTCTTTCAGGAACAGTTCCAGAACCAGAGCGGAAAAGAGGAAGTAGCTGTAATCCGCCCTGCCGCACGAATGCGCTTTCAGGATGTGCTCCAGTTCCGGCTGATTGAAAATCCGTTCTTTCACGCAGACGCCGTCCAGCAGGCGTTCCCGCAGGAGTTCCCGCCATTCATTGCGGAACCATGAGGCCAGCGGGACGCCGAATCCGCGCTTGGGGCGTTGTGCGAGTCCCTGCGGCAGATACTTTGCAAATGCATCCGTGAGAATCCGCTTGCGGACACCGTCCTTTTCCTTGTATTCATAGGGATACAGCGCCGAGAGCTCCGCGATCTTGAAATCGAGAAACGGGGAACGCACTTCAAGGGAGGCGTTCATGGAAGCCACATCCACTTTTTTCAGGATATCCTCCCGCAGATAACTGATGATATCCACCTCGGAAACACGTTCGGAAGGGTTCGCGGAGAAACTGTTTTTATAAAATTCGCGGTTGAAAGTCTCAAGCGTCGGCTTGACATGCCGGAAGAATTTTCCGCAGACCCGGTGCTTCAGTTTTTCGTCCACGCGGGAAAGAATTCCGAGATAACGTTCCGCGCCGGATGCGGCTGCCCCGTGCAGGAACCGCCGGGAACGCGCCCATTTCTGACGTTCGTTGCCGATATTCGGAATCATTGCCGCCGCCATGCGGAACAGAGGACGGCGTACGGCTTCCGGCAGAAAGTCGAATTTGCCGAGGTAACGCATGGCGAGATAACGCTCGTAACCGCCGAACAGTTCGTCCGCGCCATCTCCGCTCAAAGCGACCTTGACCTCCCCGCGCGCAAAACGGCTCAGAAGATAAGTCGGGAGCATGGAAGCGTCCGCGAACGGCTCCCCGAACTGCTTCACGAGAAATTCCAGCGACTCGAAATCACAGGGATTCACTGTTTTGACATGATGCTCGAAGCCGCAGCGGGCGAACTGCCGGACATGGGCGGCAGTCGCGGCGGCGGACTCGCGCTCGTCATAAGACTGCTCCTCGAAGCCGATCGTAAAACATTTGAGAGGACCTTCGATCTGTTCCGCCGCCAGCCCCGCAACGATCGCGGAGTCAAGCCCGCCGGAAAGAAACACCCCCAGCGGCACATCGGAAATCAGGCGGTCGCGAACCGATGCCGTCATCGCCTCGCGGAGTCCCTTGCAGGCGTCTTCGTAAGGCTGTGCGGTTTTTCTGGTAAAATCAGGTTTCCAGTACTGGCGTTTCTGAAAGTGGCGGCGCGGACCTTCCGAATGAAACGAGAGGGCATACCCCGGCGCGAGCTGACTGATATGCGTATAAATGGTTCCTGTGGGCACATACTGGAGGGAAAGGTAATCCCAGAGCGCCTGTTCGTCAATATGCTGTTTCACGAACGGAAGCTGTTTCAGCGCGTTGATCGAACTGGCGAAAGCGAAATGGGCGGCGTCGCGATAGTAGTAAAGCGGCTTGATTCCCATACGGTCGCGCGCAAGAAGCATGATGCCGAGTTTCGTATCGTAAAGAGCGAACGCGAAGAAACCGTCCAGATGCTGTAAAAAAGCGCTGCCGCACTCCTCGTAGAGATGAAGAATGACCTCGGTATCACTCTGCGTCCGGAACTGATGCCCGCGTTCCTCAAGCACCTTGCGGAGAGCGCGGTAGTTGAAGATCTCGCCGTTGAAGACGATCCAGAGCGTTCCGTCTTCATTGCAGAGAGGCTGTCCGCCGGTTTCAAGATCAATGATCGACAGGCGCGTATGTGCAAGCCCCGTGTTGTAATTCACATAAATATCATGCCCGTCGGGACCGCGCAGAGCCATCGCATCCATCATTTTCTGCAAAAGCTCCGGCTCCGGTTCCGAAAAATCAAAATTTACATATCCCGCTATTCCGCACATTTTTGTTCCAATCCTCCTGATGTCTGGATGCTGCAAGCCGTTTCCGCCCCTCGGCAAGCCTGCGCATCGCGTCCGGTTCAAAACAGCTTGAAATGAAATAATCGGCAATTATCCTGACTGCCGATGATGACAGATGAATCATATCTTCCTTGTAGAAACGGTAATCGCGCAATTCGTCCATAACGATCTCATACGCCGGAAAATACGCCGTCCCGTCCATATCCCTGCAAACCTCGTGGATCGCTGTCAGAAGCAAAGCCTTGCTCCGGGCATTTACGACGAGATTCCCCGGATAGTGGCGCACCGGTGAAAGCGTAAACACGACGAGACACTCCGGGTTGTATTCCCGCACCCCTCCCGCAATGCGCCGGAGACTTTCCTCGCACTGTTCCAGAGTCAGCAGGTGGCGGAAAAACGCGGTTCCCGGAAGTTTATGGCAATTCGCAACGATCAGCCCTTCCTCCTTCTCGATATAGACGACTGCGGAGGACAGAGTCACAACCAAAACTCCAGCCTTTGCAAGCGTCCGCCGGAAATTCGCCAGAGAACGGTTGCAGGCATCCACGGCGCAATCAAGGTCGAGAGAGGAAAAAGAACCATGATGAAGCCATGAGTGGTACATGCCGTTGAACTCGAAAAAATCTTCTCCGGTATAGTTCTCCCCCTGCACAACATGCTCCATGGCATCCGCAATCGAAACGGGATTGTAAAGAATGCCGTTCGGGTTCTGCGCGCCGGAAAAACCGCACGCAAGCAGTTCTCCGACAAGCTCCTCCGAAAAACAGGAGCCGATGGAGGCGATCACCGTGTCTCTGGGAAGCCGCGGATAGTCCCAGCTCCAATGGACGCGCAGGGTCGGGGGACGCCCGTAATCGGGGGACGGATTCACCGGACGGCTCCTTTCTCGCGGAATGCGTCCTCCAGACGTTCGCGCAAAAGTGAATGGCGCGGCTCTCGCACCGCATTTCGCACCGCCATAGAAACGGCTTTGCGGGAACCGACGAGAATCATCAGTTTTTTCGCACGCGTCATGCCCGTATACAGCAGATTGCGCTGGAGCATCATATAATGCTGGGAAAGGATCGGCATGATGACCACCGGAAATTCACTGCCCTGCGATTTATGGATCGTGACCGCATACGCAAGCGTGAGCTGTTCCGCGTCTTCAAAAGAATAAGTGACATCGTTCAGGTCGAACCGCACCACGAACTCGGAATCGGAATGCCGGATCACCATGACGCGCCCCATGTCTCCGTTGAAGACGCCTTTGTCGTAGTTGTTCGAGGTCTGCATGACGCGGTCCCCGATCCGGAACGTGCGCCCCGCGCTCGTGAAAGCGAGTTTGCTTTCCCCGTTCACCAGCGCCTGAAGCCGTTCGTTCATCGCAACCGTGCCGCAGACTCCCCGGTTCATCGGAGTAATCAGCTGAATGTCATTCTTCGGGTCAAACCCGAAACGCGCGGGAATGCGGTCAATCATCATCCGTTCGATCACATCCGCCGCCTCCTCCGGTTCCTCTTTCTCGATCCAGTAGAAATCGGCAAGCTCATTTTTCGGATAATAAAGCCCGTCATCGGGCATTTTCCCTTCGTTGACATTGTGCGCGGCATGGATGATACCGCTGCCCGCGCCCTGACGGAAGATTTTCGTCAGGCGGGAAACAGGGACAAGCCCGCATTCGATCAGGTCGTTCAGCACATTGCCGGGTCCGACCGAGGGAAGTTGATCCGCATCGCCGACAAGAATCACGCAGGCGCCGGGACGCACCGCACGGAAAAACGCGACGGACAAAGGCAGATCCAGCATCGAGACTTCGTCCAGCACGTAAAGTTCATACTGCAAAGGATTTGCGCGTCCATGAACGAAACGCCGCTCCGCAGGGTCCCATTTCAGGAGACGGTGTATCGTGGACGCGGGAAGCCCGGTCGTTTCGGACATCCGCTTTGCGGCGCGTCCGGTGGGAGCCGCCAGCACGATGTTGAGTTTCGCGGCAGACGCGCGCCGGACAATCTCCGAAACGACAGTCGTTTTACCGACGCCGGGACCGCCGGTGATGATCGAAAACGCCGACGCCCCGGCGGTCTCGACCGCACGGAGCTGTTCCCCGCTGAACTTGGAATCCGGCGGGGTTCTGAAGTTCAGGACGGCATGACCGAAATGTTTTTCGCGCACAGCAAGATTGGCAATCAGTTTCGGAAGCTCCTCCTCGCAGCGCAGAAGCCCCGGCTCGTAAACCATGTCAATGCCGGAATGCGAACGGCGGATCACGGCAAGGTCTTCCAGAAGCGCCAGTTCCAGCGCCTGTTCCGCATTCGCCTCCTCCACATCCAGCAGACGCGCAACCGTCTGGATGAATTCCCCGCGCGGCATGCAGACGTGTCCGGAAAGACGGATCTGCGACAACGCATAGGTCACGCCTGATTTCAGGCGTTTGGCATCCGCTTTCCCGATCCCCGACTTCTCCGCAATCCGGTCTGCCATGATGAAACCGATGCCGTCAATGTCCGAAGCCAGACGGTAAGGGTCCTTGCGGATGATTTCCGCGCATTCATTGCCGTAATTGTTGTAAATCCGGTTGAAGTATGCGGGTGTGATCCCGAGGCTCTGCAAACAGATCTGGGCGTTGCGCTTCTCCGCATTCTCCGCCCACGACTTCTTGATCGCCTTGATGCGTTTCTGCCCGAGACCGGGAACCTCGCGGAGCCGGACAGAAGCATTGTCCAGGATTTCCAGCGTTTTGTCACCAAAGGTCTTGACGATCTCCTTCGCATACTTCGCCCCGATTCCTTTGATGATCCCCGAAGCCAGATATTTTTCAATGCCCTCGGTCGTGGTCGGCAGCGTGAACGAATAGGAGGAAACTTTCAGGCGACGCCCGTGTTCCTTGTGGAACTCCCATTTGCCGGTGACTTCAATCCCCTGCCCCGCATAAGCGCCGGAAACAGCGCCGCAGACACAATGCAGATTGCCCTGCGAATCTTTCAGGTTCAAAATGGAAAACGAATCATCGTCGCTCTGATAGATCACTTTCTCCACTTCGCCGCGCAAAGTAGTCTCCGTGACGGCATCTCCCGCGGGAGATGCGCCGGAGTCCAGCGGCAAGGAAGCGGATTCCAGTTCAGCCATTCGTTTTCCCTTCTGTTTTTGTTCCATTGCAATCCATCACTGCCCGCTCCGCTTTCGCAGAACTCCCCCCCTGCTCACTAGCCACTAATCACTAGCCACTAATCACTAGCCACTAATCACTAGCCACTA